>WNFX01001466.1_pt1 | contig 41742 bp, 33 predicted proteins | sample 5400111 | NCBI WGS metagenome assembly WNFX01 (sample SAMN13153363, study PRJNA577476) | soil metagenome | isolation source: 40 cm soil or saprolite under grassland replicate 1 | place: USA:California | collected 2016-06-15
GAGGGGTGAGGCGCGGCGAGGGGCCAGGCGAGGGGTGAGGCGGTGAGGCAGGTCGCGGAGCGGCTCGCTGGGAAGTGAGCTGGGTTAGTTGTCTGAGGCGGGGCCCAGGGCTATGGGGTCGGGGCGCACGGCGATGGCCGGGATTTCCGGCCGGGTTATCTGGCCCTTGACCAGGTAGAGCACGGTGTCCGCGAGCCAGCGGACGGTTCGGGCGAGACTGGGGTCACGCAGGTAGTCCAGGTCAATGGCCACCCGGCGCGGCACGAACTCGGTCAGGTACAGGCTCTCGACGTCGGTGACTCCATCACCAATGTTCTCGTCCCCGACGAGTACCTGGCCAGGGCCGGTCACGCCGGGCCGGTAACGGAAGATCAGCTTCAGGTCTGCCGGGTAGCGCGCCGCAAGCGCCACGGTCTCCGGCCGCGGGCCGACCAGGGTCATCTGGCCAGCGAGCACGTTCACCAGCTGCGGAAGCTCATCGATCTTGGCGCGACGCAGCAGCGAGCCAAGCCGGGTTATCCGGGCATCGTCGGGCGCCGTCACCTCGGGCCCGCCCACTCCGGCGCGCATCGTGCGGAACTTCAGCAACCTGAACGGCCTGCCGCCCTGGCCAACTCTGATCTGCCGGTAGATCGCCGAGCCGCCGGTGCTCGCTCGCGTGGCGAGCAGCAGCGCGAGGAATACTGGCCAGATCAGGCACAGAATGCTCGCCGCGACCGCCACGTCAAGCAGCCTCCGAAGCGGCCCTGGCCCGATCCCTCCGCCAGCTCCCGCAAGCCCGCGAGCCACCGCATGGCGCGGTCCGGCAACATGCGGGGTTGCCGGGCGCCAGGAGTCCCGCGGTCCCTCAACGCTTCGTCCAGACAGCATCAGAAGACCTCCAGATGTGGTGACTGCACGGATCCAGCGGGTATGCGTGCCGACAGGCGCTTGACGGCCAGCGGGTCGCAGCGCGCGTTCACGCACTCGCCCGTGGCCAGGTCGAACTCGAGGTTGTGGCCGAGGCAGCGGATCACGCTGCCGGAGACGGCGCTGGCGATGGCCAGGTCCTCGCCCGCGTGCGGGCAGTACCTGGCGATCTCGTACCGGCCGCCCGGCCCGTCGATCACGATCTTCTCGTCGGCCGAGCGGCTCTGCTCATATACCTCAACGGCCTTCAGCGCCTGGGGTTCGGCGTGCTTGAGCAGGCCGATCAGGTAGTCGTTGTAGAAGTCGGGGTCGCGCCAGGCGGAGAACCGCAGCGACAGGAACAGGTCCTCCCAGGCGATCTGGCCGTAGATCACCGGCGCTAGCCAGCGTGAGTCGAGCCGGAACCCGTACTCCGGCCTGCTGGCCCGGCCGCGCAGGTCCACCCGGACCTCTTCCGGCCGCAGTGCGACGTCCCAGCGGCCTTCGACCGCACCGCTCAGCTCGAACCTGACCGTCATGTCGATGCGGTCAAGAAAGTACGAGCTCATCTCCCCGAGCCGCATGAAGTGCTCGGTGAACGCCTCAGGCAGGTCCGGGCCGGCCGCCGGGTAAGCGGCCAGCGCCGCATCGATTTCGCGCGCGCGGGCGCTCGCGTAGGCGTCGATGTAGTCCTCGGTGGCCCCGAAGCTGAAGTCGCGCCAGAAGCTGTCGGCCGTGTGCCGGCCGGACAGCGGGACATAGCTGTCGCCTGGCAGCCAGAGCCCGACCCGCTGGGCAGGCAGCCGCGCGGTCAGGTACTCGGTGGCCTGCTGCTGGTCAGGGAACAGGCCGGGCGGCTTCATCCAGCGGTTGTGCTGCCTGATCTGGGGGTCGAGGAAGCACATCGGCCCGGCGAACGGCACCACAAGTTCGGGCTTCACCAGCCTGATCAGCCTGCTGACCGCGCGGAACTTGCCGGCCCGCTTCGCCGCGCCGATCTCGGCCATCTGCTCCGGCGGGTAGTCGTAGCAGATGGGATGCCAGGTAGCGCTGGCCATCTGCACCGCCATCACGTCCAGCCGGCCACCGCATTCCAGCGCGGCGCGGCGGGCCTGGCCGACGGTCAGCCTGGCATCGTTGCAGTGCAGGATGGCGGCGCCGCCGGCCGACACCAGGACGGCGGAGTCATGGCACATCGGGGATTGCTCGGTGATGAAGGTCAGCCAGTCGCCGGCGTCGTTCAGCTGGAACCTGTGCCAGGCGGCAACCTCGACGAGGTTGGTCACGCCCGCCGCGGTGAGGCGGTCGCGGAGGTTAGGCGCCGGATACTGCGGGATCAGCACGGTCGTGTCCGGCGCAAGGCTGGCCAGGACCGTGAGGTCCATGTGGTCTAGGTGCTCGTGCGAGACGGTGACGTAGTCGCAGTCCAGCAGGGCCGCCCGGTCCAGATGGCCGTTGGAGGGGAACTGATACCAGGCCGCCTGGAAGGCGCCGCGCTCGGACAACCAGGGATCCATCAGCAGCCGCAGGTCCGCGCCGTCGACGCGCAGGCCGGCGTGACCGATGTAGGTGATGCGGACCGATTCGGCGCTCATCCGGTACCAGCCGGGAGGAAGACGTCGGTGAAGACGGTCGCGATCATCGCCAGGTCTGCCGTCAGCCCGCGCTCGACCGAATGCGGGCTCAGGTGGGTGAAGAGCATGTCTCCCGCGCGCTGCCGCTTCTGCAACTGCCTCCAGAGCGCGTTGGCGCGGATGCCGGGATCCATCAGGCGGTACATGGCCCCCTCATACAGTTGCCGCCAGGTCCAGATGTCGATCGCGTCGGCGCCGCCGGCCAACGGGATGTCGACGAACAGGTGCACATCCGCGGCGGCGTCGGCGGCCGTCCCCGGGTACGTCCCGGGGTGCGCGAGCGCCTTGCGTGCCTGCAGCCGCGCAAGTGCGTGCCAGCCGCGCCGGGTGATCTCGCGCCAAGCGGCGGTCTGCGCTTCGTCGGAGGTCGTTCCCCAGCCCTGGTACTCGCCTTCGGAGAGCAGGCCGGTGCTCAGATCGAGCACGTTGATCGCGTGCAGGCGCAGGTAGCCGTCGACTGCGGAGAGCGCGAGCTGCGGATAGGAGACCTGTGCCTGGTGGGCGCAGGCAGCCTCTGGTGATCCGGCCGGCTGGTGGCCGGGGATGCAGCCAAGCTGGGGCAGCATCATGTCGACCAAGATCAGCTTGTGCGGCGCGGCGGCGTGCAGGGCGCGTGCGGTGGCTGACAGGAACCGGGTGATCTTGCTGGTGCTGTCCATCCCGTCGTCGTAGCCGAGCTCATCGGCGATCTTGATGCCGATCACACCTGGCCGGTCGGCGAGCGCGCCCACCCTCGCGACCGCGCGGTTGAACCATTTCTGGCCTTCCTCCCAGCGCTTGACCATGTCCGCTTCGATCCAGACATGGAGGTGGTCGCGCAGCGCTGCGGTCACCGCCTGGCGGTAGTCGCCGATCGGCGCCAGCGCGGTCGGTACCGGCGGCGGCACGTCGCCGGACTGGGCGGGGTGACCTGATGCGCGGTGATGCCCGCCCCCGCAGCCGGCCGCGGTCAGCGCGGCGACGGCGGCGATGGCCAGCACTGACCTGACCGTGCCAGGCCCATGCCTGCGCTGCCTGCTCATGACGCCCGCGCCACGGGTGTCGCCCGGTGCACCGGCACGTGGACCAGCCTGCGCACGGTGAAGTAGCACACCAGCAGCGCGGCGCTGCTGGTCAGGTAGGCGGCGCAGGACGCGATGGCCGCGCCGATCGCGTGGTAATGCGGGATCAGGGCGATATCAAGGCCCACCGTGACCAGCACAGACACGCCGAGTGCCAGCGAGTTCATGCCCGGCCGGCCGACGCCGTACAGGTAGGCGCTGACCAGGCCGGCCACGCCCTCACCGACCAGGCCGAACAGCAAGATGTAGGCCGGTATGTCGGCGCCGGTGAACGCCCTGCCATAGACGAACGGCAGCAGCGGAACGGCGGCGGCCAGCGGGATCGCGGCCACCGCGGTCAGGAAGAATGCCCGCGGCAGCAGCTGTGCGACGTCGCGGCTGGCCTCCTTGCGGTCGCGGGTAGCCAGTCGCGGATAGAGAACATAGGTGATCGCCAGTCCTGGCAGCCTGAGCAGCTCGGCATACTTCGAGGCGACCGCGTACACGCCAAGCGTGCCAGGGCCGACCAGCGCGCCCAGAATGGCCACGTCCAGCCTCAGGTTGAGCAGGGAGAGCATGCCGCCGATCTGGCCGCGCAGGCCGTAACGGCAGATGTGCCTGGCCAGCTTCCACTCTGGCTTGCCCCAGTCCTTGACGAACCCGCGCCTGAACAGACGGATCCCGATTCCGACGGCCACCAGGACATCGGCGCCGACCAGCGCGGTCAGCAGCAGGGCCGTGCCATGCAACAGCGGCAGCAGCCCGACGTACACCGGCAGGAACGCCGCCTCCTCGATGGCGATCGCCCAGTTGGCACCGCGCATGTCGTGCTCGCCCTGCAGGAACGACTTGCCGACGGCCACCCAGAGCTGGGAGAAGACCGGCACGGTGGAGGCGATCACCACGCCCATGTGCCAGGAATGGAAGAAGACCCGGTGCAGCACCGGGCTGAGCGCCAGCCAGCAGCCGGTTGCAGCCAGCGACCCGAACAACGTGAGCATGAAGAGCGTCGGCCGCACTCGCCTGTTGCCGGCGAAATCCCGCCCGGCGAGGAAGTACGGCGCGGCGCTCGGCAGGCCGCAAGCGACGAGCACTCCGATAAGGCCAGGGAGCACCCGGAGCAGGGTCAGCTCGCCGAGCAGCTTCGGGCCCCCGGCGTGCGCGACGAGGATGGTGGCCGCGGTGAGAGCGCCGATTGCGACCAGACGGGCGGCGACGTTCGCGCCGAGAACGGCCGGCACGAGCTTGGAGAGTCGGCCGCTCGATCGCCGCGCGGGGCTTGCGGCAGGGCTCACGGCCTCGGTGGTGCCTGCCCGCTCTGGGGCAGTCTCGGCCCCTTCTGGCGCGCTGACCGGGTCGGCAGCGCCGGCCGGGTGCTGCCCGGTGCCCTGCCATGGAGTGCTCGCCGACCAGGGGACGATCGGCAGCGGCAGCGTCAGCTCGTACTCAGCCGCGTTCGCCAGGTCGGCCGCGCCCGCCGCCCCTGTCCCGCGCGTGCCGCTTGCAGCCGCCCCCATGCTGCCATCCGCCCCCGTGCTGCCATCCGCCCACTGCGCGCCGTCGGCCTCCGGTGTGCCGCCGGCCTTCCGCGGGCCAGCGGCCCGCGGACCGCCGGGCTGGTCGGTTCGCTCGTGGAGCTTCGGTGACCAGCGCGATGCGCGGTCTGAGCGGTGCCGCCCCGTGCCAGCGAACGCGCTGACGGTTTCTGACGGCGGGCGGCCGCTCGGCAGGCGCAGCTTCGGCTTGTCGTCACCGCGCTGCTGCCTGCCGAACAGATCGACAGCCGCGACGATGCCGAGCAGCGCCCACAGATGCCTGAAGTGCAGCACCTGATACAGCGTCGCGGAAATGAACATGCCGATCACGGCCGCGCCGAGCAGCTCAGGCCTGGGGACGATCTCGGCATACTCGCGGCGCAGCGGCCGCGAGGCGATCCGGCGGCAGCGCATCGCGACCATCATCATCAACAGGACGAGCGCGGCCCCGCCGAGCACCCCGCGTTCGACCAGCGCAGCGGCATAGTCGTCGTGAGCCATCTTGACGTAGGAGAAGTGATGTTGCTCAAACGCGCTCTTGGTGCCGCCAGGCCCGATGCCGATCGGGGTGTCGTAATAGAGGTACAGCTGGATGGTCTCCGTCAAGATCATGCTGCGCGAGCCGCTGCTCTCGGCCTGCCGGCCGATTGAGTCCTGAGCCAGCTGGGAGCTGGCCTGGGCCTGGCGCACGATGTCCTGGACGTGGACGTGCGGCCCGAGCGTGATCACGGCCAGCATCAGCGCGGACGCGGTGATCACCGCGGGAACGCCGCCGTAGCGCTTGGCCAGCCTGAACAGCGCGCCGAGCACCGTGGTGACGATGAGCATAAGCGCGCCGCCGTTGGAGCCCGTCAGCACGATCGCCGTCACGATCAGCGCGCAACAGATCCACCTGGCGAGGCGGTGCCTGGGGTATCGCGCGGCCCGCAGCACGAGCAGCGAGCAGATGAAGTAGTTCGCGGCGAGGTTCGGGTCGCCGAGCGTGAACGCCGCCCGCACGCCATCGCGGGCCGTTTCGCCGGAGAGCAATGAGATGTGCCCGAATACCCCGATGAGCATCACCGCAGCCCAGAACGGCCCACTGATCGCCCAGGCACGGAGGATGGTGCTCAGCAACGCGGGGTCGCGGCCAAGGTTGGCGATCGACAGTGCCCAGGCCAGCAGGAACACATCCTGCAAGAGCGTGATCAGGCCGCCGCCGACGCTGATGTACGCCCCGGCGTAGTAGACCGTGCTGGCGAGCGCGCCGGCCAGGACAGCCAGCCCGACCGGGAGCGCGTAAGGGAACCGCAGCGGCTGGTTCTTGGTCGCGAACCACAGAATCGCGATGAGGACGGCGAATCCCAGGAACACGTCGGCGGGCGCGGTGTTGCCCGGCCCGGCAGGCACCAGCAACGGGATTGCCCAGACACCGGTACCGACCACGACCTTGACCATGTTGGCCCGGTGGCTCACCGGCTTCCTGTCGGGCGTCACCTCCGGCAGGATGATCATCGTGCGGTCGCGAACCGCGGCCGCCCTGGTGCGCAGCGCGGTCACGGGGCCACCTCCGTGAGCAGGCGCAGCAGCAGGTCGCGGTGGCTGGCGGCGAACTCGGGATGGTCGGCCGTCGCCGCGATCTCGCCGACCCCGGCGAGCAGCACATCGCGCCACAGGGCGCCCGGCGCGTCCAGCCGGACCAGGGCATCAGTGACGAAGCCGCGTACCAGCGCCCCGAACCATCCCGCGCCGCTGACCGCGTACCTGATGCCCGCGCCCCAGCCATCGGCGCGCAGCCCGGGATGACCGGAAACCGGGCGGCCTGGCCTGGTGTGCCGGTCCAGGTACAGCGCGTAGCTCAGGGCGAACCTGGCGACGTCCCGCAGCGGGTCGCCGGTCATCTCGCCGGACGCCCAGTCGACCACGCCGGTGATCTCATCGCCGGTCATGAGCAGGTTGCCGGCCCAGAAGTCGCCGTGCACCACGGTCTGCGGCACAGCCACCGCCGCCAGCCGTTCTGCCAGCGGGCCGAGCCGGTCGGCGAGACCCTGGGCCCGCTCGTCAGCGGACCAGCGCGCGCCGATCTGCTCGGCGACGCCGTTCAGCATCGCGATCTGGCGCTGCCCGCCGGAGCTGTCGGCGTGCAGGGCGGCCAGCCAGCGCTGCGCGGCCGCGAAGTCGGCACGCACCCGATCCGGCCGCGCGAGGTGGCGGAAGGCGTGATACCGCGTGCGCATCGGCACCCCGGGGACGACCGACGCGGTCACCGCAAGCATTCCGTCCACCGAGAAGGTGCCCGAGTGCCGCGGCAGCGTGGCCGACACCCGGTGCAGCGGCAGGCCGGCCAGCTCGACCAGGACCGCCGCCTCGCGCTCGATCACCGCCGCGGCCAGCGCGGTGGTGGCGATCTTCACGGCCAGCTGCGGCTCAGCTGATCCCGGTGCCATAAGCAGCAGCGTCACGCCCGAGTTCGGATCGCGAGAGCCGTCGAGCAGGATCGCCCGGCCACCTGGCCGGTTCAGCAGGGCGAGCAGGTCGCCGACGCCAGCGGCGGCCTGGAGCGTCATGCCGTCCTCCCGACGGTTACCCGGCCGCCGGCCAGCCACCCGGCCAGCACGGGTAGCCGGCGCAGGCACCTGATCGCGGCGTCCGCGAGCGCGTGTGCCCAGGTGATCCCTGGCGGCGGTGCGACCAGGGTGCGGCAGGCCCAGCGGAGCGTTGCAGGGGAATCCTCGGCCACGACGATGGCGCGGCGCAGTGACGGCAGTGCGACGTACTGCCGGTCAGCCAGCATCGCGCCCGCCGCCGCGACCCGGCGCGCCCTCCGCCGCCCGCCGGGCCTGCCGTCAACCAGGACGACCGGGGTTCCGGCTGGGAGCGCCCTGAGCTGCGCAGCGGCCCGCCGGACCGCCAGCAGCCCTGACGGCATAGCGACGATCACCGCGTCCGGCGGTGCCAGCAGCCGCCAGCGCTGCCCTGGATTCGTCCACTGCGCGGTCACGATGTCCCTCAGTGCAGCACCGCGAACGGGCGCATCCGCGCCACCGGCCTGGCAAGCCCGCCGTGAGTCAGCACGCCGAGCACCTCGTTCACGCCGTTGTCGTCAAAGTGCGGTGCGTCCTCCGGCGCTGCGTCGTTGTAGCGGAATCGCAGCGTGCCGCGCTGCTGGGGGTCGGTCTTTGAGATGCCGCGTGCAGCGAAGTCGCTGACGACCGTGCCCGCACCGTGACAAGCGGAGTACAGCGCGCTGGCCGAGCCGCCGGCGACGCACAGGTAGGAGGACGTCCGGTGGGTGCCTGGTACGAGCACGGCCTGACCGGTCTTGGCGAAGGTGGTCCCGGCCGGCATGAGGTCCGCCGGGTAGGCACGGCACGAGTTGTGCCTGTGCACCACGGCGGGCGCGCCGTCAACGGGCTCCTCGTAGATGGAGTTGTGCGGCGAGTCGACGACGAGTTGCCCGGCAGACCCGCCGAACGTATCGGCGGCGATCTTGCGCAGCCCGGCATAGACGGCCACCCGGAAGGCGAAGCCGTAGTTCATCGCGGCGGCGTTGGCCAGCATCAGCCGGCGGCCTTCGTCGCTGTCCAGCGAGACCGGCGGGCAGCCGCCAGCGAAGTACAGCCGGTACCGCTGCTTGACCTGCTCGATCGATCGAGCGGTCAGGCCGTGGTAGAGCGGCTTGACCACGGACATCGCCGCCCTGATCTGCTTCGGGTAGTGCTTCCTGCGGCCGAACATCGCACCGACCGCGCCAGGGAACACGCCGCCGCCCGCGTGGTACTGCAGCGTGACCTGCCCGCGCGAGACGCCGAGCTTGGCGGCCGTCTCGGTGTCGAAGACCTCCTCGACCTCCTGCAATTCGATGAAATGATTGGTCGGCCCGACCATGCCGAAGCGCAGCCGTGCCAGGTGCAGCACCAGGGCGGGCAGCTCGCGCTTGAGCTTGCCCGCGCCGCCGTAGCGGTCAAGATCGAGCCGTCCGAATTCCTCGACCCGCTCCAAGATGTCCTGATCAGCGCCGAACCTGTCGGCGGCGAACGCCGCGCCGTCCACCGCGCAGCCGAGCACGTCCTTCGCCGAGAGCTCGGTGCTCATGCCGGGCGGGTACGGGTACCGCTCGCGCACCCTGCGGTAGAACTCCTCGATCCCGGCCCGGTCGGGCCGGTCGGAGCCGAAGGACATCAGCGCCATGCCGCAGTTCACCGAGGCACTGGTAAGTGTGGGCCGGACCGAGTTCCTGGTGGCCACCGCGACCGAGGACGGCAGTTCCATGTTCGACTTGTGGTGGAAGTCCGGCAGCACCACCGGGGGCGCCGCCAGGTCGGCACCGCCGACGGTCGCCTTCAGGTCGGCAAGCGCCCGCTCCGACGCCGGTATCTGCCCGCTGTCGAATATCCGGGGATCCGGGCAGCTCGCGTCCTTGGCGCCCCTGGCGATAACATTGACATCCATACGTCCTCCGGATCAGACAGGCAGGGCAACGGGCGGCCGGGGGCGCGCCTGGCCGGCACCGTTGCGGTACGCGGCATCCAGCACGACGGCCAGGGATTCCGGGGTGAACCGGTCGGCGATCAGGCGGCGCGCCGCGGCGGCCATCCGTGCTGCCTCGTCCGGTTCGTCGAGCATGTAGCCGACGGCGGCGGCGAGCTGACGTGGCCGTTCCGGCGCGGCAAGCAGGCCGGTCTCACCGGGCAGCACGACATCGGGAACGGAGTTCACCGCGGTGGCCACGACAGGCACTCCGGCGGTCATCGCCTCGGCGATGGCGCAGGGCAGTCCCTCGTACCTGCTGGCCATCAGGAATACGTCCAGCCCTGGCAGCAGGCCGGCCACATCGGAGCGATGGCCCACGCACCTGAACCGGTCGCCGAGCCCACGGCGCAGGGCGCGCCGTTCCATCTCCGCGCGCATCGGGCCGTCGCCGATCCAGACCGTGTAGACGTCCTTGCGGTTCAGCTCGGCGATGGCGTCGACGAAGTCCTCAGGGGCCTTCTGGTAATCCACCCGGCCGACGGTGCCGATGACCTTGCATCCGATCGGCGCCCCGAGCCTGGCCCGCGCGGCCGCCCTGATCGCCGGGCTGGCCAGGATGTCGGCGGTCTCGATCGCCGGGTTGATCACCCTGACCCGCTCCGGCGCGGCGATGCCGCGGCGCACTGCTTCGGCAGCCACCGCCCCGCCGACGGCAAGGAAGACATCGGTACGGCGGCCGAGGTAACGCTCGATGCTGATGTAGGCCGCCCGCCGGGCCTTGGACTGGAACTCATGGAACGGCAGGCCGTGGAACGTGTGCACGATCCTGGCGATGCCGGCCCGCTCGGCAGCCAGCCGGCCGAGCGCTCCGGCCTTGGCGCTGTGGGTGTGCACCACGTCGTAGCCGCCGTCGGCCAGCACCGCGGTCAGCCGGCCGAGCGCCCGCAGGTCCTTGGCAGGCGCGATCGGGGACACCAGGTCAGGCACGCTGACCGCGCGGAGCCCGGCGGACTCCGCCTGCACCAGCATGCTGTCGCCGCTGCCGTCGGAGTCGGATCCCGTGCCGGTGTCACCGGTGATAATCGCTGCCTGGTAACGCATCGGATCCAGGGCGAGCGCGCCGCGCAGCGCGACACCGCCGGCCCCGGCCTGCAGTCGGGTGATCACTACCGCTACCCGGATCTTGCTCATGCCGCACCTGCCAGCCGTAGTAGATCGCCGATGGGCGCCGGGGCTCCGTGCGCCACCCGTACCTCAAGGCACGGCAGCCGGCCGGCCAGCGCCGCGGCGACGCCGCTCACGTCTGGCTGGGCCGGCCCGATGCCGGTGGCGAGCGCCAGCGTCGCCGCGAATGACCAGAACCGGCGCAGTTCGCCGGCCATGTACGTGCCGGCGACCAGTTCGCGCGCGGCCTGCTCAGCGGGCATCGGCCTGACCACCGTCTGTTGCCCGGCGACGCCGCGGCGCAGCACCGCCAGCCGGTCGGGCTCCAGGCTTGGCACCCGCCCGGCCAGCCGGACCTGGACGCGGCCGTGCGGGGCGGGGGGCCCGCCGCTTGCCGCCGTTACCTTGAGCGGCTCGGCCAGCCCGTAGGCGACCCGGGCGTCGCACGCGCAGAGGTTGTCGGCGGTCGCGACCTCGCCGCGGAGCAGGCCGGCCTGGAGCAGCGTGGACTTGCCGACGCCGCCGGGCCCGGCAATCATCGTGACGCCGCCCTGGCCGGAGATGACCGATACGTGCAGCGGCACGCGGCCCCGCTGAGCCGCCCACCACAGCGCCGGGTAGTGCAGCAGCGTCTGGGTGGCGAGCAGCCTGAACCTGGTGCCAAGGCCGATGTTCGCTGCCCTGGTCGGCGGTGCCGGACGATACCTGGCGGTGACGTGCAGCACCGTGTTCCTCGGCTCGATCAGCAGGTCGAACCCGCTTGAGCAGGCGTCGGTGAGCAGGGCGCGTGGCGGGTCTGCCCAGGCGCCGCGGCCGATCAGGGTCCACCCGCTGGCATCGAACGGCCCCCGCTCGGCCTGCACCTGCAGGTGCACGCTCTGCCCGTCCGCTGGCGCTTCTGACAGCTCGCCGGCGGTGCCCTCACGCAGCAGCGCCGCGATCCGCGGCATGGCGCAATCGACGCCGGCTCGCTCGCCGGCCGTGGTGACCGCGTGCATCAGAAGTCATCCGGGTAGAGCGCGCCGACGCCGACCGGCGTCGGTCCGACGTCTGCTGGCTGATACTCGGGGACGAGCCGCGCGAGCAGTTCCTTCACCTTGGCCGGATCGCCGTCGTCGGCCGCCTCGTACAGGCTGGAAAGAAGCAGATCGAAGCCGTCTGACTGCTTGGCGCTGCGGGTCGCCCAGATCTTCGGGTGCGCACTCGGCACCCGCTGCTCGGCGTCGGAGAACACCTTCTCTGAGAGCTTCTCGCCGGGCCGCAGGCCGGTGTAGCGGATCTCCACTCCCGGCAGGTTCAGCTGCTCGGCGTAGTTGCGGACGAGATTGACGATCGCTACCGGCTCGCCCATGTCGAGCACGAAGGTCTCGGCGTACTCAGCCATCGCCGCCGTCTCCAGCACCAGGCCGACCGCCTCCTCGACCGTCATGAAGAAGCGGGTCACGTCCGGGTGCGTGACGGTCACCGGCTCATCACGGGCGATCTGGTCGGCGACCACGGACAGCAGCGAGCCGCGGCTGCCGAGTACGTTGCCGAACCGGACCGAGGCAAGTGCCACCGGGCTGCCCGCGTGCGCCTGCACCACGAGCTCGGCGAGTCGCTTGGAGGCGCCGAGCACCGAAGTCGGGTCGGCCGCCTTGTCGGTGGAGATCAGCACGAACCGGCTGCTGCCGAACTTCGCGGCCGCCTCCACCACGTTCTGGGTGCCCCATACGTTGGTCTTGACAGCCTCGCCCGGATGCCGCTCAAGCAGCGGCAGGTGCTTGTGCGCCGCGGCGTGAAAGATCAGCTCAGGCTTGGTCGCCGCGAAGACCTGATCGATCCGGCGCCGGTCCCTGATATCGGCGATGATGATCTCGTCGCTGTCCAGCAGGCCGCTGCCGGTGAGCTCAAGCTGGAGCCTGTGCAGGTTCGACTCGTCATGGTCGAGCAGGTAAAGCGCCTCCGGCCCGAAGCCGCTGATCTGCCTGCACAGCTCGCTGCCGATCGAGCCGCCTGCCCCGGTGACCAGTACCCGGCGGCCGGAGATGAGCTTCGCCGCCCGGTCGCTGACCACATGCAGTTCCCTGCGCCCGATCAGCCGGTCGATTCTCAGCCGGCGCAGGTCGGAGATCCTGGCCTCGCGCTCGATGGCGGCAAGGAAGGTCGGCAGGTACCTGACGTGCAGCCCGGCAGCCCTGGCCGCGTCCACGATGGCGGCGAGCCGCCGGCTGGGCAGCGAGGGGATGGCCACGATGCAGGCATCAGCCCGCAATGCCCTGGCGACCTCGGGCAATGCCAGGATCGGCCGGTAGACCGGCAGCCCGATTGCCCGGCCGAGCCCGTGCGCGTCATCGATGAAACCGATGGGGGTCAGGCCGAAGTTCGGGCTGCGCCTGAAGGCGCGAGCAAGCGTCCGTCCGGCTTCGCCGGCCCCCACAATGAGCGTGCGCAGGCCGTGCGCATCGGCATTCGGCCGAATGCCCGGCAAGCTCAACACCGTCCCCCTCCTGTCCGCTTGTTGATCTGTCAGGCTGCCGCGGTTCGTCCGGCAAGAATCAGCAGGGCATCCGCAACGCGCGCGACGTCGGACTCGGTGAGTCCTGGGTACATCGGCAGCGACAGCACCTCCTCGGCAACCTGATCGGTAACCGGAACCGACCGGCATTCGTCGGCGCCCAGGATGCGCCGGTAGCCGGAAAGCTGATGGACCGGGATGAAGTGCACGGAGGTGCCGATCCCCTGGCTCATCAGCTGCTCGATCGCCAGTTCGCGTGGCACCCCGCAGTCGGCGGTCAGCCGCACCTGGTACAGGTGCCAGGCGTGCCTGCCGTCGGCCGGCCGGGGCGGCAGCGCCAGCCCTGGCAGGGCGGCCAGCGCCTCGTCATAGCACGACGCGAGGTACTCCCTGCGCCGCTGCCAGTCCGGCAGGCAGCCGAGCTGGGCCCGGCCGATGGCTGCCTGGACATCGGTGATATTGGCCTTGAGGCCCGGCTCGGCGACGTCATAACGCCAGGTCCCGCCGGGCAGGTACCGCTTCCACGCGTCGTGGGTCATGCCATGCAGCCGGGTGGTGCTCGCGGTCTCAGCCAGGTCGTCGTTGTCGGTCGCGATCGCGCCGCCCTCGCCGATCGGCAGGTTCTTGGTCGCGTAGAAGCTGAAGCAAGCAGCGTGCGAAGACCCGCCGACCATGACACCGCGCAGCTGCGCGCCCAGGCCGTGGGCAGCGTCCTCGACGATCCTGGTCGCCGGCAGCCCGGCCGCGCCTGCCAGCTCGGCCACGTCCACCGGGTAACCGGCCATGTGCTGGATGACCATGGCATCCGGGCGGCCCACCCGCCGGACGGCTGCGGCCACCGTCGCCGCGGTGGGGACCAGCGTGCCGGCGTCGACATCCACGAGCGCCGGCCGCAGCCCGGCCGCGCAGATGGCGGCGACCGCACCGCAGAAGGTGAGGCTGGGCGTCAGCACGACAGCGCCATCGGGCAGATGCAGCGCCCGCAGCGCGATCTCGATGGCCGCGGTGGCCGAGGCGATGGCGACGACGTGACGGGCGCCGAGATAACCGGCGAGCTCGCGCTCGAACTCGGCGGTTTCCGGCCCCATGGTGATCCAGCCGGATCGCAGCACGCGCAGCGCCGCCTGCTGCGCGTCCGGCACGATCTCGGGCTTGGCGAACGGGATCGCCACGTCGGGCGCCCTCATCGCTCGCCGCCATCGGCCGCGTGATCGCCGTCGGCCCCGTTGGTGGGCTTGGACGAGCCGGACGGCTGCGCGGGCGGCGGGGCCGACCCGGCCGCATGCTTGCGCCGGGCTCTCGGGACGGCGACGACGCCGAGAATCGGCCAGCCTGACGAGGTGACAAGGTCGTCGAGCGCGGTGATCCTTGAGACCCTGGCCACCGGGCCGGACAGCACGAGCAGGCCGACGCCCCCGGCACCGGCCATGTGCTTCATCTGGCCCATCGGGTACACCCGCAGCGGCCTGCCGACCGTGATCGGCTCAAGGTTCCTGTTGTCGTGGTTCCTGGTCAGGATGCCGGTGCTGACGCCCACCTGGACCGTCCCGCTTCCGGCACCGACATGGTTGCCCCGCACGGTGACCGGCCCGCCGTTAGACGACGGTGAGAACTCGGCGAGCGCGCGCTCCAGACCGGCCGCCAGCGCGCCAAGCGGGCGGCGACTGTCGATGTCGACCAGGGCGACCGAGTGCACGCCGGCGTGCGCGGCGGCAAGCTGCAGCCGCAGCGCCATATTCGCCAGGCCAGGAGTGTTCTCCCCGACCAGTTCGTCGACGCTGAGCTGGCCGAGCGTCGGGGCGCCGAGCCGCCTGCCGACCCGGCGGGCGCCTGGCACCGTCGGCCGCATCGTCTCGGCCACCGAGGCGATCATTATGGCGAAGACCAGGCCGAGCACGGTGGCGAGGCCGATCTTCTGCGGCAGGGCCTTGGACTCCGGCTGGTTCGGCCGGGCCGGCTTGTCGATGACCCCGGCCAGGCCCTGGGTGCTCGCCTGGATCAGCAGCCGCCCGCGGTCGCCGGAGAAGTTGGCGATGACCTCGTCCAGGCCGGCCAGCTTGGCCTGCGTCTGCTGGTCCCTGGGGCCAGACGACGCTTTCAGCGCCAGGATCGAGCGCTGTTCGGTGAGCCGCACGATCTCCTTGTCCACCGCTTGCAGCGCGGCGCTCAGACCGCTCTGACCGACGTTGTTGATGGACGACACGACCTCGGAGGCGAGCACCCGGGCGACGATGGTGGCAACGTGCGGGTCTGTGTCGGTCACCGTGACGTCGATGACCTGGGAGCTGCCGAGGCCGGCGACGCTGATGTCGCTGGTGATGAACTTGTTCAAGTTCCTGGTCACCCCGGCGGCGAAGAGCGCCTTGAGCACGGCTGACCGGCTGGTGGCGATGCCCTGTACCTGGCTGACGATGGCGCCGGCTTGCGCGCTGCTGGCCGGAACAACGCTGCCGGTAATGATGCGGGCTTCGGCCGCGTAGAGCGATGGCTGCCTGAACGTGAGCAGGCCGATGGCCATGATCGGCACGAGCACGCATGCGAGGATCAGCGCCCAGTACTGCTTGACCAGGCGTGCGGCAACCTCGTCGATCTCCACCAGACCTCCTTGAGAGCCCGGCGGATCCCAGGCGACCGGGTATGACAAGGCTAGGAATATCGCCACCTGCGCGGATCACTTACTGATACGAGTTCGGCTACGTAAAATGCGTGACTCGCCGAGATGCCGGTGTTGCGCCAGCCCAGCTTTGGGGCAAAACGACCTGCTGTGCCCTAGGCAAAACAGCACCAACCGTAGTTTTCGCGGCAGCGGAGGCAGCGCCGGCTTGCCGCCCGTGACCTTGCCGCTGCCGGCCCGGACTGCCTCGTTATGCTCTAACACGGGCCTTATGGCCGGGCTTTGCGACTCGGCGCCCCTCACGGGAGGTAGGTATGCGACTGATGGGCAGGCGCGCCAGGTTCCTGGCGGCCGTCTCGGCGACAGCGGCAGTTGGGATGGCAACAGGGCTGGCCGCTTCGGGCGCCGCCGCCGTCCGGCATGAGCCGATGGACGGGCACGGCGTCCGGCTGGACCGGGCATTCATCATCGTTCTGGAGAACCACTCCGAGCACAGCGTGATCAACGACCCCAACGCTCCGTTCATCACCTCGCTCGCGCAGAAGTTCGGCGAGGCCGCCAGCTACTTTGGCGTGACGCACCCGAGCGAGCCGAACTACGTGGCGATGATCAGCGGGTCAAACTGGTTTATCAACAACGACAACCCGGCCAACAGGTTCGACCACACCAACCTTGTCGACGAGCTTGACGCGGCCGGCATCCCCTGGGGTGCCTACATGGAGGCGCTGCCCGCTGGTGACCCGCTGACCGACTTCTGGCCGTCAAGCAGCGCCCCGCTCTATGCCTCCAAGCACAACCCGTTCGCGCTCTTCACCGACATCCGCAACAGTCCGGCCGACCTCGCCAACATAAAGCCATACACCGATCTGGCCGGTGACCTCAACAGCCCGCACGCGCCCAGGTTCGTTTTCATCAGCCCGGACCAGTGCAACGACATGCACGGCGGCGTCTTTACCGCCGTCGCAGGCCACCCGGAGACCCCCTGCCCGTTCGGCAGCGCCAACGACGACCCCAACGACGCGCAGCTCAAGAAGAACGCCGATGCCTTCGTCCAGACCGCCGTCTCGACGATCATGTCCAGCCGGGCCTGGACCAGGCACAGCGCGATCTTCATCGTGGCCGACGAGGGTGACTTCACCGGCAACGCGACGAACGGCGGCTGGGACTCCCCGGCCGGCTGCTGTGACTCACCGGTGCTTCCCGCTGGTGACCCCGACATCAACCCGGCCTGGCCGGGCGGCGTGTTCGGCGGCGGCCTGGTTCCGGCGGTCGTGATCGATCCCAGCGGCCCGCGGAACTTCGTCAGCTCGGTCGATTTCAACCACTACTCCATGTTGCGTACCATCGAGGACGCATGGGACCTGCCTGAGCTTGGCTTCACCAGCGACCATGCCCAGGTGCCGACGATGAATGGTTTCCTGACCCGCTGACCCGCTGACCCGCTGACCCGCTCAGCCGGGCACTGGCCGGCCGGCTGGCGATCGCCAGCCGCCCGGCGCCCGGCGCTTCATTTCGCGTCGGCGTAGCAGGAGACCACGGCTGTGGTGAGCGGGAAGGCGACCTGAGTCTGGCCGAACACCAGGCGGGTAGCCTCGTTGCCGGCCTGCGACACCGCGGTGACCACCGCGTCGGCCATGCTCTCCGGCGCGTGCACGATCACCTCGTCGTGCTGGAAGAACACCAGCTGCGGTCCGCCAGCCGCGCCGCCGCCGCCGGTTCCGCGCCGGAGCCAGACAGGCCGGCCAGACTTGCCCGCAGCGCCGCCAGCAGCACGAGCGCCCAGTCCGCCGCGCTCGCCTGCACCACGAAGTTACGGGTGAACCTGCCCCTGGCGCGCGCTGCCGCTCCCGCACCGGGATCGCGCTGGCCGTCAGGATCACCGGCCTCCTCGGTGATCGCCCGCCAGCTGGCCGACGGTGGCGGGCAGGTACGGCCGAGCACCGACCTGACGACCCGGCCTTCCTCGCCGGCCCTGGCCGCCGCCTCGACATATCCGGCGGCGGCGGGGAACCGCTGCCGCAGCACGGCGAGCAGCTGGCCGGCCTCGCCGCCGGCGCCGCCGTACATCGCGGAGAGCATGGCCACCTTGGCCTTCGCCCGGTCCCCGCCGAATGCCCCGGCCAGTCCCTCGTACAGATCACCGCCCGCCGCCGCCGCGGCGAACGCGCGATCGGTGGCCAGCGCGGCGAGCACCCGCGGTTCAAGCTGGGCGGCGTCCGCGACGACCAGCACCCAGCCAGGATCGGCGACCACAGCACGGCGCAGCAGCCTGGGGATCTGCAAGGCGCCGCCGCCGCGAGAGGCCCACCGCCCGGACACCACGCCGCCTACCACGTACTCCGGCCGGAACCTGCCTCCGGTCACCCACGCGTCCAGCCAGGCCCAGCCGAACGCGGCGTGCAGCCTGGACAGTTCCTTGTACTCGATCAGCGGCGGTATCGCCGGGTGGTCTATGCCCCGCAGTACCGCCATCCTGGTGGACGGCACCCGGATCCCGTCGGCGGCGAGCGCGCGCAGCAGTTGCGCAGGGGAGTCGGGATTGACCGGCCGCCGCGCGCCGAACGCGGCCGTGATTTCGGCGGCGAGCTGGACCAGCCTGGCCGGCTGCGGCGCGATGCCAGGTCGTGGCCCTGAACGCGGCCCGGCGGCCGCCGGGCGCGGCCCGAGCACACCGGTCAGCAGCTCATCGTGCACGTCAGCCCGCCACGGCAGCCCGGCGTGGCTCATCTCAGCGGCAACCAGGCCGCCGGCCGACTCAGCGGCGACAAGCAGCCCGAACCTGGCCGGATGTTCGTCGGCCGCGATCCCCGCCAGCTGGCCGGCGTGCACGGTGATCAGGGCGTCCAGCGTCCTGGCCGGATCGGCAGGCGGGTCGCCGCCCGCCTGCGCCGGCTCGAACAGCGCGTCCTGCCCACCGTCGCGCCTGCCAGGCGCCTGCCCGACGGCCCGCAGCCACTCCCACGCCAACTCCCCGGCGGCTGACGACGTTTCCCTGGCGGGCTCGGCCGGCGCCAGATGGCCGTTCCGGCCCGTCAGCAGCGCCCGCGCCAGCGTCACGTCATGACAGCGTGCTACCCGGACCCCGGCCCGCAGCAGCACGGGATACAGCTCAGCGGTCGCTTGCCAGACCCACCGCACGCCGCCCGACCGCTCGCGCTCCCCGACCGCGGCGACAAGATCATTTGCCGGAACGGGGGGACCCGCCCGGCTGCCGTCCTCGGCCAGATCGCAGAGCAGGCCGGTGCCAACCGGCCCGGGCACGACCGCAACCCGCACAGGCCACATTCTGCCCCGCGGCACCGACAATTTGAGCGGCCCGCCGGTTCGCTCAATTGGCCCGCTGCCGGTGGCGTCTTCAGATCGGGCCCTTGCCATGTGGTGTCGGCTGGCATTGAAGCGGGCAGGCTCGCAGGGGGGACTGGCGCGGGCCAGCGGGCCAGGCAGTTAAAATGAGAGCTATTCAGGCCCAAGCCACGCCAATGCCGCCAAGCCCGGAGGATGTGCTGTGACCGAAGACCGCTCGCTGCTGCCTGACGACGAGGAGTCCGGCGAGTTGTCCGGCGCCAGGACCGCGATCGACGTCACGGTGCCGCACTCCGCGCGAATCTGGAATTACTGGCTGGGCGGCAAGGATAACTATGAGGTCGACCGCGCGGCCGGCGAGCAGTTCCGCCAGGTATTCCCCGCGATCGCGGACATCGCGAAGGCTTCCAGGACGTTCCTGGCGCGGGCGATCACCTATCTGGTGACCGACGCGGGGGTCAGGCAATTCCTTGACGTCGGGACCGGCCTGCCGACGCAGGACAACACCCACGAGATTGCCCAGCGCCTGGCGCCTGACGCGCGGATCGTGTACGCCGACAACGACCCGCTGGTGCTGACGCATGCCAGGGCACTGCTGACCAGCACCATGGAAGGCAGCACCGCCTACATCGAAGCCGATCTGCGGGACCCAGGCAAGATCCTGGCCGGGGCCGCCGAGACGCTCGACTTCAGCAAGCCCATCGCGGTCATACTGAACGGCGTGCTCGGGCACCTTACCGATACCGATGAGGCACGTTCGATCGTGCGCAAGCTGATGGAGGCCGTGCCATCGGGCAGCTACCTGTCGGTGATGGACGGCACGAGCGCGATCGCCGGACGGCCAGCAGAAGAGGCGCAGCAGGGCTACAACGACAGCGGCGCGCTGCCTTACGTGCTGCGTGCTCCGCAGGAGATCGGCAGCTTCTTCGACGGCCTGCAGCTCGTCGAGCCCGGGGTGGCCTCGTGCACGCGCTGGCGGCCGGAAGGCCCGCCGTCGACCGCCGTCGAGATCGACGCCTTCGGCGGGGTCGGCAGGAAGCCCTAGCCGCGTCCGACTGGCGCTGGCCAGCGGGCCCCCGCCTGCGCGGCGGCCGCCGTGGCCGCCTCGCTGCCCTCCAGGTGCAGGTGCGGAAGCACCGGTTCCAGCCACCGGGGCATCCACCAGGCGCGGGCGCCAAGCAGCGCCATGATCGCCGGTACCAGGATCAGCCGGACGATGGAAGCGTCGATCAGCACAGCGACCGCCATGCCGACCGCGAGCATCTTCACCGCCGGCTGATCGTTGAGCACGAAGCTAAGGAACACGGCCACCATGATCGCCGCGGCCGTGGTGATCACCCGCGCGGTGCGACCGATGCCGATCGCCACGCTCCGGTGCGCGTCGCTGGACGCCACCCACGATTCATGCACCCGAGACAGCAGGAAGATTTCGTAATCCATGGACAAACCAAAGACGATCGCGAACACCATCATCGGCACGTAAGCCGGGATCGGCGAGGTGGTGTGCACTCCGACCAGGCTGGCACCCCAGCCCCACTGGAAGACGGCCACGATGACGCCGTAGGCCGCCCCGATCGACAGCAGGTTCAGTATCGCCGCCTTGGTGGCGATGACCACTGACCGGAACGCCGTGGTGAGCAGCACGAAGGCGATCGCGACCACGGCCAGGATCAGCCAGATCATCCGGCTGCCGATCCGGTCGGTAAAGTCGGCGTTGCCCGCCGTCGTGCCAGTGACGTAGGAAATGGCCTGATACCTGGGCAGAACGTCGTTCCTGAGCTTCTTGACCAGCGACGTGGTGGCGTTAGCCTGCGGCGAGCTGGTCGGGATCGCATTGAACACGGCCACTGTGCCAGGCTTGTTCACCGAAGCTTGGGTGACCGAGGCGACGCCCTGGGCACCGCCGACGCCCTTGATCATCGAGTTAAGCAGCGACTGATCTGCCGAGGCGGACTGCCGCGGCAGTTTCACCACGACGCTCAGCGGGCCGTTGGTGCCCGGCCCGAATCCTTCGGTGATCAGGTCATAGGCGCGGCGGCTGCTGTCGGTGGCCGGGTTCGTCCCGTTGTCCGGCTGGCCCAGATTGATCGACAGCACCGGGATGGCGAGCACGAGCAGCAGCAGAACGCTGGCGACCAGCCACGGCCATGGCTGCCCGCTGACCTTGCGTCCCCAGCGCGCGAACGCGCCGCGCTCGTGCCGTTCCTCGGTGGCCGCCGCGGTCTCGCTCGCCTGCTGCCTGATCGAGATGCCCTCTCGGTGCGCCCGCGCCCTGGCCGCCAGCGACCGGATGTTGTTCTTGACCAGGCCCATGAAGGACGGAACCAGTGTCAAGGCCGCGCACATGGTGATGGCGACGACGACCGCGGCCGCCAGGCCCATCGCGCCGACGAACGGCACACCGGAGATGTACAGGCCCAAGATGGCGACCACCACGGTGCTGCCGGCGATGACGACGGCCGCCCCTGACGTGCCTTCGGCCCGTGACGCCGACGTGACGACGTCCATGCCGCGGTCAAGCTGCTCCCGGTGCCTGGCCGTCAGGAACAGCCCGTAGTCAACGGCGACGCCGAGGCCGAGCAGGGTGGCGACGGTAGGTGCCGTGGTCGGGAACGTGACGGCCGAGGCGATCAGCCCCACCGCGGACAGGCCGGCTCCCACGCTGAAGATCGCCGACACCAGCGGGACCGCGGCGGTGATAAATGCGCCGAACATGAACACCAGCAGCACCAGCGCGCAGCCAAGGCCGATGATCTCCGAGGTCGTATCCGAGGTCTGCTGGCCGATCAGCCCGGCACTCGCGCCGTACTCCACCTCCAGGCCCGCCCTGCGCGCTGGCGCCACGGCCCGATTGAGCTTGTCCAGGTAGGAGGTGGTCAGGCCCGCGGGGTTGTCGGTCCAGGACACGGTGGAGTAGGCGATGGTGCCGCTCTTGGAGATGGCGGCCGAGTGCGCCGAGGAAAACGGGCTGATCGCCTTGATCACATAGGGCAGCTTCGCGACGTTGGCGGTGGCCTGGTTCACGGCGGATTCCTGCTCGGCGACCTTGCCGTGCCTGGCATGGAAGACGACCTGGCCGCCGTAGCCTCCCTGCTGCGGGTAATCGCTGTTGAGCAGGTTGAGCCCGTTGGACGAGCCGCTGCCAGGCACGGTGTAGTTGCTGACGTACTCGCCGCCCCAGAAATGCTTAGCCGCGAGCAGGCCGCCGAGTATCACCAGCCAGCTGAAGATGATGACCAGGTACCGGCGGGCGGCGAACCCGCCGAGCCGTTCAAGCAACTTATTCATGTGCCCCCCGCTGCGAGATCGTGTCACGCGCCCCGGCGCTGCTCATCGCCTGCACGGGGTGATGCGCCTGGCCGGATCCCGGCCGCTCGGAGCGGTTAGGCCGGCTTCAGCCCGGATTGCCTGGCCAGCAGGTAACCGCGCCGCGTTCGAGAAGTCTCGACCTGGGGGTAGGGCGCCCGCGTTGCGATCACGTCCACGGCCAGGCCCGCCGCCGTGATCTCGTCGGCGACCAGCTCAGCGGGCAGCAGGTATCCATCGAACGAGACCGCCTCGCCGAACCAGTTGTCCACGTGCAACCGCTCGTTATCGCCGAGATGGAAGGCGACGAGCATCAGCCCGCCAGGGCGCAGCATCCCGGCCAGCTCGACGAAGGCAGCCGCTCGCTGCCCGGCCGCCAGGTGGATGATCGAGTACATGAGCACCGCGCCGGCCAGCTCACCGGTGCCGAACGGCAGCCCGGGCATCTGGCCGACGGTGAACGCCAGGTGCGGGTACGCCTGGCGCGCGATCTCGATCATCGCGGGCGACAGGTCGATGCCGCGGGCGGTCAGGCCAAGCTCGGCCAGGTGCGCCGTGACATGGCCGGGGCCGCAGCCGATGTCGGCGACCTGGCCAGCCATGCCGCCCGCCGTGAGCTGCTCGGCGAAGGCCTGCAGCAGCGCCCGGTCGAATGGTTTGTAGCGCAGTTCGCCGGCGAACTGGCTGGCGTACCTGGCGGCCACCTTGTCATATGCGTCCCGGACGGGATCGCCGTCAGGCGCCGTCGGCGTCATGGCCTTGTGCCATCGGAACCGGCCTGCTCACGGGCGCGGCTCGCTGTCATCGGGCGGTGCTCGCCGTCACCAGACGGGTGCTCGCTGTCATCGGGCGGTGCTCGCTGTCATCGGAAAGGGCCAGCCTGCCAGCGGGCGAGCAGCTCGGCCTCGCGTTCCGGCGGCAGGCCGACCGCCATCCGCCGCGGAATCGGGGAAGCGAGCTCATGGGCGTGGATCTCACCGACGGTCTGGCTGAGCGGGCGGGGTGACAGCCCGGCGGCAAACGCGGCCGCCGGGTCGGCGGCGTTGATGTCGCGCTCGTCGTCGATGCCCGGCCACATCGGCAGATTGCTCTCGGTCACGCCCTCGCCGAGCAGGAAATCCTTGTCGACCCAGGTCAGCTGGGTGCCCGGCGGCGCCACTGCGGCGGCGATCGTCTCCAGCATGTCGCCGAAGCTGAACGGAGGCGCCGGGCTGACCGCGTGATAGACGCCGGAGACCGAATGCTCGGCGCAGGAGACGATCCACGCCCCGAGGTCACGTGCGTCGATGACCTGGACCGGGTACTCCGATGGCCAGGGCGCGAGTACGGTGCCGCCGCGTGCCAGCCGTTCCACCCACCAGGTGAACCGGCCCGAGTAGTCGTGCGGGCCGATCACGTAAGTCGGCCGGACGATCATGAGCCCGGCATCGTGGTGCAGTTCGGCGCCCGCGCGCTCGCATGCTGCCTTGAGCCCGCCGTACGCCTGGTCGGTGATCTGCTCCGCCGCCGGGTCGGAAGGCGTGACCAGCGGTGCCTGCTCGTCGTAGCCGGGGGCGACCGGCGTCCGGTACACCGATACCGAGGAGATATAGACATAGCGGCCGCCCCGCCCGCCCAGGGCGGCCGCCAGCGACCGGATCTGCCTTGGCAGGTAACCGCACACGTCGATCGTGACATCCCACCGGCCATCCGCCAGCGCCGACAGATCCTCGTTACGGTCCCCCGTCAGGTGAACGGCCTTCGGAAACAGCTCGTTCCCCGTCTTGCCGCGATGGAACAGCGCGACGTCGTGGCCCGCCATGAGCGCCGCTTCAGCGATATGCCTGCCCACAAACGCCGTGCCGCCAATGATCAGAACGCGCATGCTTCGCATGATGCCAGCCTCCGCCATGCCTGCGCTGCCCTGCCCGCGCTGGCCCCGCCCCGCGCGGTGCGGGCCAGGCCGGATCGTCCGCCGCCGCCTGGCGGGCGGGTGCGGCGGCTGGCGGGCGGGTGCGGCGGCTGGCGGGTGCTGCGGCTGGCGGGCGGGCGCGTCGGCTGGCGGGTGGCTGGCTGGGCGGGCGGGGGATACGGGGTGCCCACGTGCGGCGGCCGGCGTGCGCGGTGCTGGTTGGTGAAATGGCGCCGCGGGAAGGTAGCCGATATGAGTGATTCTGCGCTGTACGGCCGATCCGGTGCGCTCACCCAGGACCAGACCAGGACCCTGTTCAGCCAGACCATGGGATATGTCGCGCTGACGGCCGGACTGTTCGCTGTGGGCGCCTACCTGGGCCGCGGACTGTCCTATGGACTCGGGTTCGTCTGGTTCATCGCCGCGCTCGGTTGCCTGATCGCGATGAACTTCACCGTGCGGCGGTCCAGGCAACTCACGGTCACGCTGCTGGCCGGCTTCGGCGTGCTGATCGGCCTGGCGATGGCGCCGGTGCTCGCCTACTACGCCGGCACCAATCCGCGAGCGCTGTGGACCGCCGGGGCGGCCACCGCGCTGTTCATCGCCGGTTTCGGCGCGGCCGGCTATGCCACCAGGCGCGACCTTTCCGCGATCGCAAGGGTGTGCTTCTTCGCGCTGATCGGGCTGATCGTGTTCGGCCTGGTGATGGTGTTCGTGCGGATACCGAACGGATCGCTAATATACGCCGTGATCGGCCTGGTCATCTTCGCTGGCTTTACCATGTTCGACTTCCAGCGCCTGCGCAGGTCGAAGAGCCTGGAATCGGCTCCGCTGCTGGCCGCCTCGATCTTCCTCGACATCCTGAACGTGTTCCTGTTCTTCCTGCGGATTTTTTCCAGAAACAACTGACGGTCGGCGCGGCATGCCGAGAACGGCCGTCGCGGTCATCCCTAACAACCGGCACATGACCCGCTCCCGCCTGCCGTGACCGCTGGTCAGCGGCTCTGCGCCGACCAGCGGCGTATCGTCTCGATCCGGGTCCTGACCTGCTCGGACGCCGCCTGCGGCAGCGGCGGCCCGCCGCACGACTTGCGTAGCTGGGCGTGGATCACCCCGTGCGGCAGGCCGGTCCGGTGGTGCCAGGCCCTGACCAGCCCGTTGAGCTCGCCGCGCAGGGCGGCCAGCGACTCGCCGGCCGGCTTATCGATGGCCTGGCCGCCGCCCCGGTGGCCGCCGCCGCCGGCGGCCATCCGCTTGCTGAGCTGGTCGGCGTGCCGCTTGCGCAGCAGCAGCGCGACCTGCTCAGGCTCCAGCAATCCTGGCAGGCCGAGGAAGTCGTCGTCCTCCGCGCTGGCCCCGAACTCGGCGCCGTCGTAGAGCACCCGGTCGAAGTGCGCCGACGCTCCCAGCGCCTGAAACCGTGCTTCGTCGGCCAGGTCGGCGGTATCCCGCTGGCGTTGCGCCTGCATGAGTTCCCGCTCGGACGCGTCGGCGTCGTCCGCCCGGCGCAGCACGTGATCCCGCTCGGCTTCGAGTTCGGCGGCGTAGCCGAGCAGCGCGGGTATCGACGGGAGGAAGACCGAAGCGGTCTCGCCCCGCTGCCGCGCCCGCACGAACCTGCCAACCGCCTGGGCGAAGAACAGCGCGGTGCCCACGCTGGTCGCGTAGACCCCGACCGCCAGCCTGGGGATGTCCACCCCCTCGGACACCATCCGGACCGCGACAAGCCAGCGGTCACCGCTCGCGGCGAACGCGGCGATCTTCCTGCTCGCGCCGCGATCGTCGGAGAGCACGATCACCGGCCGGGCCCCGGTCAGGCGGCGCAGCACGGCCGCGTACGCCCGCGCGTCCGCGTGATCACCCGCAATCACCAGGCCAGTGGCGTCAGGGACGCGGCGGCGTACCTCGGTGAGCCGCCGGTCGGCCGCGTCGAGCACCCGGGCGATCCAGTCACCTTCGGGGTCGAGAGCCGTCCGCCATGCCTGGGCAAGCTGCTCGGCGGTCATCACGCCGCCGAGCGTTGCGGCGATCTCGTCGCCGGCCCTGGTACGCCATTTCATCTCGCCCGAGTACGCCAGGAAGATCACCGGCCGGACGACGCCGTCGTCCAGGGCCGGGCCGTACCCGTACACACGGTCGGCCACGCTGCGGAGGTTGCCTTCGGCGTCAGGCGCGTAACCGATGAAAGGGATCGGGTTGGTGTCACTGCGAAAAGGCGTGCCGGTCAGCCCCAGGCGCCTCGTCGCTGGCCCGAACGCCTCCCTGACCGCCTCGCCCCAGGAGAGCGCGTCGCCCGCGTGGTGAATCTCGTCGAAAATCACCAGGGTCCGCCTGGCCTCCGTGCGCTGCCTGTGCAGCGCCGGGTGCGCGGCGACCTGGGCGTAGGTCACCGCGACGCCGATGTAGTCGGTCGATACCCGGCCCTGCGCGTTGCGGTAAGCCGGGTCGATCGGGATACCGAAGCCGCTTGCCACCTGTGACCATTGGAACTTCAGGTGCTCGGTGGGCGTCACCACGGTGATCGCCGCGATCTGGCGCCTGGCAAGCAGCTCGGCCGCCACCGCGAGCGCGTAGCTTGTCTTGCCAGCTCCCGGCGTCGCGACCAGCAGGTAGTCCCGCCGCGGAAGGCGGAAGTAGTCGGTGAAGGCGGCCCGCTGCCAGGGGCGCAGGCCCAGGTACAGGTCATCGCGCACCGGCCCGTCCGCAGCGGTGAGGGGCTCTGGGTGGCCGGGGCGGGTCTGTTCGGCGGGCGGCGCGGCGGGGTTGCTCACAGGGCCGAGAGGTTACCAGCGGGCGCCGTCACCGGGCGCCGTCACGGGCGGACGCCCGGCCAGATCATGATCGTTCGCGGCTTCCTCACGTCCGCGCCGCAGCCGCCGCGGCGGCCTACTCCCGGATCGCGTCGATGATGGAAATCGGCGGGCATCGTGCTGGTGAGCGACGGCACCGTCCTGCGCCGGTCCCTTGTGGCCGTCGGCGTCATTTTGCCGCGGCCGTCTCAGCTTGCCGGCGGGCCAGCGTGCCCGGCCGCCGACATGACTCTGGGTAAATGACAGGTTACTGTGGAATAGCCAAATGTGTCGGCCGGGAACGGTGGACGCCTGCCTGCAACTGTCTTACCGTGCTGCCATGGTTGTGCAAGCAGGGCGGCATGCCATCAGCGCGGGGCGCGGGCGGATCGTCTTAAGGACATCTCGCGACGGGCTCGCCGCTCAAGCTGGCCACGACCTGACCATCGAGCTGACCAGGTGGTCGGGCGAGCTTACGGTAGCCGACGATCTTTCGCTACGCGACCTGACGGTGCGGATGGACATGCAGTCCCTGGTCATCCGCGACGGCACCGGCGGCCTGAAGCCGCTGACCGACCGGGACCGGCGGGAGATCGCGATGAACGCTCGCAAGGTGCTTCGTGCCGACCGGCATCCGGTCGCGTCGTTCACCGCGTCGGTGTTCGAGTCAGGTGCCGGCGGGAGCGGCGTGCTGCGCGGCACGCTGATGCTCGCCGGTGCGCAGCGCCCGGTGCAACTCCAGGTCAGCGGCAACGGACCTGGCAGCTATCACGCCACAGCCACCGTGCTCCAGTCCGAATTCGGAATCACCCCCTATACCGCCTTTCTCGGCGCGCTCCGGGTCCGGGACGCGGTGCACGTCGAGATCGATGCCGACGTCAATCCCGAGCCGGATCTGGCCAGCCATGGCCGGGTGCCTGGGACCGCGCCATGACCGCGGCGCCCTGGCATGGTGAAGCTGAAGGCCGCGTTCGGCGGCACCAGGATCGTGGACCTGCTGGTCGGCGATCCGCTGCCGCGGATCTGCTGAGCGGCTGGCAGGCTGACGCACAGGGCGGGTCGCCGGGCGCTTGGCCGGACCGGGCGAGAGGAAGGAGAAGCCGCCTGATGCACGAGCTGGCGATCACCGAGACAGTGGTGGAGACCGTCAGCGAGCGGCTGCCTGGTTCCCGGATCAGCTGCGTGCATCTGGAGGTTGGCGCGCTGTCCGGCGTTGTCGCCGACTCGCTTCGGTTCTGCTTCGACCTGGTCACCGAGGGCACCAACCTGGAAGGTGCCAGACTGGAGATCACCGAGCTGCCAGCGAAGTGCCAGTGCCAGAGCTGCGGCAGCGAGTTCCAGCCTGACGGGTTAGTACCCGCGTGCCCGTGCGGCAGTACCGACGTCCAGGTGCTGTCCGGTGCTGAACTGCGGATCGTCTCCGTGCAGGTGGCCTGAGCAGCTCGCGCGGCTCGGCGCAGCAGTCCTCGATGATCTGGGCCACCCCGTGGTGGAAGCGGCCGCGATGACGGCCCGATCGGTACCGCCGGCCAGGTCCCGCGCGGCCATGACGAGGTCCGCCCGCCGCGATCACCAGCGGCGCGCCTGTACCGATCGCGGCCCGGCGGCCAGGCCGCCGGGCACGCCAAAGACCGGGTGCCTGGCGATCCCGGCACCCGGTCCTGGCGTGCTGCCTGAGCTAGCCGTTACTCGCAACCGGCGGCCAGCGTCAGGGGGTGAAGTGGTGCAGCACTATGTTGCCTACCGACGTCGGCTTGGTGTGGGCCAGCGTGCCGCCGAGCAGCGCCGGGGCGTTGGTGGTCCGCGCGGCGGGCACCACGCCCACCGCGCTCCAGCCCATTTTGGTCAGGGTCTGGAACCTGATGTGCGTGCCGAACGGTGCCTTGTAGGCGAGCAGTAGCGGGCCGAACAGCCGGACCGACGAGGCCGTCGGAGCCAGCAGGGTGGCCGCGCCAGGAACCCGGGCTGGCCCGCTCCAGACCAGGTGACTCCAGTTGGTCGCGCCATTGTCGGTGGTGGTGCTGTAGAAGACATGGCGGGTGCCAAGCTGCTTCCAGAAGATGTACAGCGTGCCCCTCGCGGTGCCGGTCTGCACCTCGGCGATGGCAGGGGTAGCGCTCGTGCACGGCGCCTGCTTGCAGTGCACCTTGGTGGGCGACGCCGGGTTGCCTGGCACCACGGTGGAGTTCGACCACTTGAAGTTGCGCTTGGCCGGGATGCCGATGCTGAACCTGACGTGGTTGAACGGCGCGCGCCAGGCGACGATCACGAGGTTCCTGTTGTTCGGGAAGAAGACTGAAGGTCCCTCGATCGTGTTGGTGAGCGCAACGGTCTTCGGCAGCACAGCCGGCTTGGTCCAGCCAATCGTGCCGTTGGTCCTGGTCTCGCCCTGGGAGTACCAGATGTGATGGTCGGCGTGACCGGTCCACACCGCGAGCAGCGCGTTGCGGCCCAGCGGGTCCTTGTAGCCGCGGATGGCCGGGGCCACGTTCGTGATCGCGTTGGCTCCGGGGATCTCGCCGAGCTTGGACCAGCCGCGATGCGGCGTGCGGAACTTGTAGAAGATGTGCCCGGCCGCGCCGCGGCCGCGCCAGGCAACCAGGGTGCCCTGGCCGATCGGGCCGGGGAATGCCACGGTGCTCAGTGCGGGCGAGTTGTTCGTGAACGCGCCGGGGATCGGCGCGCTCGGACCAGACCATGAGGCGGCCGGCGCAGCGACGGCGGCACCAGCGCCGAGGGCGCAGATCGTGCCAGCCGCCGTCACCGCCGTGGCGAGCCTGGTCATGGAGCGTCTCGACATTCTTGACCTCGCGTTTCCGTTTTGGTATCTGATTGCCTGCTCTGACAGCAGGCACGGCAAGGTTACGATCAGGTCGCTGAGCCGGAATCTAGCTTTTCCCATGACTTTCCTGGGTTTTATCTGAGTTTCCTGAGTGAGCGGGAAATGGCGGCCGACATGAGGCTGTCGTTAAGCAACGAAAATTGGGGCATCGGTTCGCCAAGAACCGATCCGGCGGGCGGGCCGCGGCGCCCGGCCGGCCTGATGGCACACTGGGAGCCGTGCAGCGCCCATTCCGCCAGGTCGATGTATTCAGCCCCGAGCCGTACCTGGGTAACCCGGTGGCGGTCGTGCTCGACGCCGACGGGCTGTCGGGTGACCAGATGCAGCGCGTCGCCCAGTGGACCAACCTGTCAGAGACGACGTTCGTGCTACCGGCCGATGCCCCCGGTGCCGATTACCGGGTGCGCATCTTCACGCCCAGCATGGAACTGCCGTTCGCCGGGCACCCGACGCTTGGCACCTGCCACGCTTGGCTGGAGGCCGGCCATACGCCCGGCCGGCCAGGGCGGATCGTGCAGCAGTGCGGCGCCGGGCTGGTGCAGGTGCGCCACGGCGCCGACGGGCTCGGGTTCGCCGCCCCGCCGCTGGTGAAATCCGGCCCGGTGAGCGAGCAGGAAATGGACCGGATCGCGGCGCAGATGCGGATCGACCGCAGCGAGATCGTGGCCGCGCAGTGGGCCGACAACGGCCCTGGCTGGGTGGCCGTCTTGCTGGCCAGCGCCGACGCCGTGCTCGCCGTCCGGCCTGGCCCGCCGGACTTCGATCTTGGCGTGGCCGGGCCTTATCCGCCTGGATCAGAGCTCGCTTACGAGGTGCGCGCGTTCTTCCCGGTCGGCGGCGCGACGGTCGAGGACCCGGTCACCGGCAGCTTTAACGCCTCGCTCGCCCAGTGGCTGCAAGCCAGCGGCCGGGCGACGCTGCCGTACGTCGCTGGCCAGGGCACCGTGCTCGGCAGGCGGGGGCGAGTGCACGTGTCCGCCGGCGATGAGGGGACGATCTGGGTGGCCGGCGCCACGGCCACCAGGATCCGCGGCGAGATTGATCTGTAGCAACCAGGTGGCGGGGTTCTGGCTCGCCTGATATGCACGCAATATGGCAAGCACCACGGGTATCGGCGGCAGCGGCGCCGACACCTGGTACCGGGTCATCGCCATACCCGACGCGACCTACGGCGGCACGCAGGAGCGGGACTACGCATCGGTGCTGCCTGCGGCACTCAACGCGGCACAGCACCGCAGGCCGCTGGTCGCCGGGTGGCTGTCACGCGGTGGTGGCGCGCCGCTTGAGCTGATCACCAACTCAGGTCCGCTCCCGCCGCCGCCTGACCATCCGCTTGCCGAACGGCCGCCCGGCCCGGCGCCATCGGATGGCTCGGCGCGGCCCGCGGCCGGCCAGCAGTCCGCCGGGGTGGGCAGGCGGCGTAAGGACACTCGCCGCGAGCCGGCGGCCGGGCCGGGCGCTGGCACGGACGGACGCCGGCGCGGCTACCGTGAGCTGCTCTTTCCGTGGGGCGCGCGAGGGGTGCCTTACGCCGACGGCCTCATGGCCGACCTGGACCGGCTGGTCTGGGCGGCTTGCCCCGGCCGGCAGGCGCCGCAGCTGCCCGCCGAGCGCGGCGAGCGCGGCGGGCAGGGGTGGCCGGGTTACGGCGGCCAGCAGGCACAGCCGTCCGGCGCGTCCTGGCTGACCGCGGGCGCAGGCCTGTCCGGCGCGGCGCCCACGCTGTTCGAGTCCGCGCTGACCACGCTGCTGGCACGGCCATTCGGCTGGCTGGTGGTGGCCGAGCCGGCCGATCTGATCGACGCAGAGACGGCCGAGCTGCGCGGCCAGCTGAACGCGGCCAGGCGGTTCGACGAGGAACGGTCGCGGTACGACGCCGACCGGATCGCCAGGCGGCTGGCCGAGCTCGACACCTTCCGCGAGGCCGGCCTGTGGAACGTCAGGGTCCTGGTCGGGGCGGCCGACGGCGAGCAGCTGAAGCTGATCGCCCCGATGCTGATCGGGTCCGCTGACCTGGGCGCGCACCCTTACCGACTGCGCGCTCCCGAACGGCCAGCGGATCTGGCCGACGCGCTGGCGGCAACATCCGGCGACCCCGCCGACGGCTCAGCCGTGCCGTTCGCGGCGACCGCAGGCGTGCTCACCGCGCTGGCCGGGCTGCCGCGCCGGGAGGTGCCTGGCGTTCGCGTGCTCGACATCGGGTACTTCGATGTCACCGCCGAGTCGTCAGGGACCGATGAGATCTGCGTCGGGGAGATCCTGGACGGCCAGGACCGGGCGGTCGGCCAGCTTGGCGTGCCGCTCGCGACGCTGAACAGGCACGCGCTGGTCACCGGGGCGACCGGCTCAGGCAAATCCCAGACGGTCAGGCACCTGCTCACCCAGCTGACCGCGGCCGACATCCCCTGGCTGGTTGTCGAGCCAGCCAAGTCGGAGTACCAGGCGATGGCCGGGCGGATCGCCGGGCTCGGCGCGGAGCTGACGGTCATCAACCCGGCTGATCCCGCGGCGATCCCGCTGGCCGTGAACCCGCTCGCGCCCGAGCCCGGTTACCCGGTGCAGGCTCACATCGACATGGTCAGGGCGCTGTTCCTGGCCGCCTTCGACGCCCACGAGCCGTTCCCGCAGATCATGTCGCAGGCCTTGCAGCGGGTCTACGAAACGTGCGGCTGGGATCCGGTGACCGGCTCGGGGCTGCCCGGTGCCGCCGCGCCGCCCGCGATTCCGACGCTGGCGCAGCTGCAGGCCGCCGCGCTGGAAGTGATCGCCGATGTCGGCTACGGCCCGGAACTGCAGGCGGACGTGCGCGGATTCGTCGACGTCCGGCTGCGGTCGCTGCGAACCGGCTCGGCCGGCCGGTTCTTCGAAGGCGGTCATCCGGCCGATGTCGGCGAACTGCTCGGCAGGAACGCGGTGCTGGCGATCGAAGACGTGGCCAACGACGAGGACAAGGCATTCCTGATCGGCACGCTGATCATCAGGATCGTCGAGCACCTCAGGCTGCGGGCGAGGAACGCCGAGGCAGGCGGACTGCGCCATGTGATCGTGATCGAGGAAGCGCACCGGCTGCTGCGCGCGGGCCGCGACGGCGCCGGCGCGCACGCGGTCGAACTGTTCGCCAGCCTCCTGGCCGAGATCCGCGCCTACGGTGAGGGCCTGGTGATCGCTGAGCAGATACCGGCCAAGCTCGTGACCGATGTGGTGAAGAACACGGCGCTGAAGATCGTGCACCGGCTGCCCGCGCACGACGACCGCCAGCTCGTGGGCGCGACCATGAACCTGGACGCCGAGCAGTCCAGGCAGGTCGTCTCCTTCCCGCCCGGCATCGCCGCCGTGTTCGCCGACGGGATGGACCGGCCGCTGCGGATCTGCGTACCGTTCGGCGGCGCCGCGGAACGCTCGCCGGAGCCGGTCAGGCTCGCCGGGCCGCCGCTGGCCGCGCGCAGGTCGCCGGCCTGCGGGCCCGCCTGCGCCCAGGGCCGGGCGTGCACGCTGCTTGAGCTGCGGTCGGCCGATCTGCTCGCGGACGCGCCCGAGCACGCGTGGCTGCGGGTGTGGTCGGAGGCTACGGTGCTGGCGTTCCTGACCTACTCGCCGCTTCCCGTCGTGCCAGCCGCGCTCCGGCAGCGCTGGTCTGACCTGGACGAGCGGCTGCGCGAGTGCCTGCTCGCCACCACGATCGAGCGAGCCGTGGCCAGGCGCGCGCAGGCCGTTCGCTGGTGCTATGACCCGCGGCTGCTGATCGCCGAGGCGGCCAGGACCGCCCTGCGGATCCTTGGTGGCGGCAAGGGCGCCGCCACCAAGCCGGCGACGAAGTGGGTGATTCCACAGCTCCAGTGGCTGCACGAGATCGAGCGGGCCTGCCCGTTCCATGACCCGGCGCCCGATCCCTTCGCGCTGGCGCTGCCGCTCGACTTCGAGCTGCCCGGCCTGTCTGACCGGCTGGACCTCAAGGTCGGGCAGCGGGTGAGCGGGCTGCGGCGGCATTCGTTGTCGATGGAGCTTGACCGCAACCGGCTGCCGGCCTGGACCGCGCTGCTCGGCGAGGACGACCAGCGCGGCTTCACCGCTGACCTGGCGAACCTGGCGGTCGGCTCCAGCCATCGCGGCCAGTTGCTGCAGGCCGCCGGCGAGATGGGGATCGCCGGCTGGCTTGTGCCGGTGCTGTCCTGGCCGCGCCGGTTCATTGTGGGCGGCGATGACCAGATAACGGCCGCAGCGGCCGACCGGCAGATGACGGGCGGATAGCATCTGCGGCCATGGGCAAGCTTCCGCTCCGGGCGCGGGTCGCCACCACGTTGGGTGACGCCGCAGGCAAGGTCTCGCGGCTGACCGGGCGGGGCGACGGGTCGGTGATCGGCGGCGTTGTCGGCCTGCGCGTGGCACCTGACCTGCTCAAGCAACTCGCCGCCGGCCGCCAGATCGTGCTGGTGACAGGCACCAACGGGAAGACCACCACGACCCGGCTGATCACCGCCGGGCTCGGCGCGCTCGGCCAGGATGTCGCGTCCAACGCGTTCGGCGCTAACATGGAATCGGGCCTGGTGTCGGCGCTGAGCAGCGCGCCAAACGCACCCTACGCGGTGCTTGAGGTGGACGAGCGGTACCTGCCGTCCATGATCAAGGCAACCAGCCCGCGAGTGATCGTCCTGCTCAACCTGAGCCGGGATCAGATGGACCGGGCAGCCGAAATCTGGCTGGTCGCGCGCCGCTGGCGGGAAGCGCTCGAGAACTGTCCAGACTGCATCGCGGTCGCGAACGCGGACGACCCGCTGGTTGCCTGGGCGGCCGGGTCGGCCAGGCGGGTCATCTGGGTCGCGGCCGGCCAGCGCTGGCATGAGGATTCCTGGTGCTGCCCGGAATGCGGCTCGCATCTGCGCCGGGACGAGCTTGGCTGGCGGTGCGGCGAATGCGGCCTGTCCAGGCCGCCGGCCCGCTGGGTACTCGACTCCGGTGCGGTGATCGACTCCGGCGGGGTGGTGCACGAGCTTAGGCTGGCGCTGCCTGGCCGCGCCAACCGGTCGAACGCGGTGATGGCGCTAGCGGTCGCCAGCATCTTCGGCGCCGACGTGGACCAGGCGCTGCCGCGGCTGCGATCGGTGGAATCGGTCGCCGGGCGGTACACCTCCGTGCAGCGGCACGGGCGGACGCTGCGGTTGCTGCTGGCCAAGAACCCGGCCGGCTGGCTGGAGGCGTTTGACGTGCTCGCGCAGGACGGCCGGCCGGTCGTTCTCGCGGTGAACGCGCGGGTGCCCGATGGCAAGGACACCTCCTGGCTGTGGGACGTCGATTACCGGGTGCTGCGTGGCCGCAGGGTGCTGGTGACCGGCGAGCGGAGACTGGACCTGGCGGTCAGGCTCGAGGCAGACCAGGTTCCGTTCGACCTGGCAAGCAACATCGACGCGGCGGTCGATCTCGTGCCGCCTGGCAACCTGGACGTGATCGCCAACTACACGGCGTTCCAGCAGATCAGGACGGTAGTGGGAAGGACCGCATGACAAATCAGCCCAGTCGTCCCGCACCGTCGCCGAGCGGCAGCTACCGGCCGCCGCTGCTGACCGGCTCCGAGCCGATGACCACGCCGATGCGGCGAATCGAGGCCGAGCCGCCGGCGGCCACCCCCCGTCCGTCCAGCTGGTTTGAGCCCGCGCGCCAGCCGGTAGGCCGCCAGTCGGTCGGCCGCCAGTCGGTCGGCCGCCAGCCGGCTGGCCGCCAGCCGGAGCACGGGCTGCGGCAGGACGGCCTGGGCCATGCGCCCTGGCCCGCGCTGGCCGGGAACCGGCCGGAGGCCGAGCCTGGCCCGGCCGGACGGCATGCGGCGGAGGCCGAGCCTGGCCCGGCAGGACAGCACCCGGCGGAGGCCGAGCCCGGCCTGGCCGGGCGGCATGCGGCGGAGGCCGAGCCTGGCGCGGCCGGGCGGCACGCGGCGTCAGGACCGAGCGCGCTGCGGCTGGTCTGGATCTACCCTGACCTGCTCAGCACCTACGGCGACCGGGGCAACCTGCTGATGCTCATGCGGCGGGCGACACTGCGCGGGCTGACCGTGGACTCGGTCGAGGTCAACGCCGATCAGCCGGTTCCGCACCAGGGTGATATCTACCTGCTCGGCGGCGGCGAGGACCTGCCGCAGATACTCGCCGCGCGGCGGCTACGCGCGGACGGCGGCCTGCGCGCAGTGGCCCAGCTCGGGGCGGTGATCTTCGCGGTCTGTGCCGGGTATCAGCTGATGGGCGAGGTCTTCGGCGGCGTCCAGGGCGAGCCGGTGGACGGACTTGGGATACTCGACATCCGCAGTGGCCGCGGTGAGCGCCGCGGAGTCGGCGAGGTGGTCGCAGACGTCGACCCGGCGCTTGGCGTCGACCGCCTCACCGGATTCGAGAACCACCAGGGCGTGACCGCGCTGGGCGGAGGTGCCCGTCCGCTGGCCAGAGTGCTGCTCGGAGTCGGCAACGGCGATGGCACGGAAGGCGCCTACGCGGGGCACGTGCTTGGCAGCTATCTGCACGGTCCCGCGCTGGTGCGCAATCCAGGGCTGGCTGACCTGCTGCTGGGCTGGGTGGCCGGCTCGCTGCCGCCGCTCGCCGCCGCCGAGGAGCACCTGACCAGGCAATTGCGCGCCGAGCGGCTCGCAGCGGTGGCCGGCTGACGCTTGTCAGTGTCCGGTGTCAGTGGCCGGCTGCGCACTCTGCCTGTGGTCCGCGCGTCCTGGCGTCAGTAGACCAGGGGTTTCGCGCCTTCCCGCATGACCTCGGCAAGGAAGGTCGGAGCGCCGCCGATCCTGACTCCATCGATCAGATCCTGCTGAGCGATGTCCCGCCGGGCCGCGCACTGGGTGCAGACGGTCACGCTTCCGCCGCGCAGGATCGTGTTGAGCAGGTCAGCTGCCGGGCTCGCGTGCGGCAACGCGAGGCCATCGGCTTGACCTGGCAGCCCCAGCCAGGCAGCCTCGCCGGTCAGCCAGAGCGACACGGGCACCCCGCTGGCGACGGCGGTAGCCGCCACGGTGAGCGCCTGGTTGCAGCGCTCTGGGTCGTTCTTACCAGCGGTAATCTTCACCACGAGGGAACCGGACGTCATGCTGGCACACTAGCCCGAACCCGGATGTGCCAGCGACCGGCACCCGGCTCGCTTGGCGGGCAAGGCCGGGCGTGGCCGCGGTTGGTGCTTGCCTAGTTGGTGCTTGCCTGGTGGGGTGCTTGCCTGGCGGGTGCTTCCCTGGTGGGCGGGCGTGGCAGCGGCCGGCGGCCGGGCCCGCGACCTACACTGCCGGGTATGGCCGCCGATGTGAGCGTCACCATTCTCACGGTAGCCTGTGCGGCCGGGGCTGGCTGGTGCGCGCTGTTCGTCCTGCGTCTGTGGCGGGGCGGGAAACGCAGGCCAGGCGAGCGGTCTTAGGCTGACTACCGATGGACACTATGCCAAGCCAGGAAATGCACCCCGCGCTTGCCCCGCTGAGCTTTCTGCTCGGCCGGTGGGAGGGAGCGGGGGTGGTGGGCTATCCGACGATCGAGAGCGCCAACTTCGGGCAGGAAATCTCGTTCAGCCACAACGGCAAGCCGTTCCTGATCTACTCAAGCCGCACCTGGCTGCTCGAAGACGACGGGGCCATCGGGCGCCCGCTGGCGGTCGAGTGCGGCTTCTGGCGGCCGCGGCCAGAGGGCCAGCTTGAGGTGCTGCTGACGCACCCGACCGGGATTACCGAAATCTACGTGGGCGAGATCACCGGAACGAAGATCGAGATCAGTACCGACGCCGTGGTCCGCACCGCATCGGCCAAGGAAGTGACCGCGGGCAGGCGGCTGTACGGCATGATCGGCGGCGACCTGGGCTACGCGTACGATATGGCCGCCGTGGGCCAGCCATTGCAGCCACACCTGTCGGCGCAGCTCACATACGTCGACCGCGCCAGCTAGTCGAATACGCCGGCCGTCCTGCGCCGGCAGGCGTTCTGGGCTGGTCGGCGTTCTGGGGTCGGCAGGCGTTCTGGGTCGGCAGGCGTTCTGGGCTGGCCGTTCTGGGCCGGCCGCCTTCTGGGCCGGCCGCCTTCTGCGCCGGCCGCCTTCTGCGCCGGCCGCCTTCTGGGCCGGGCCGCTGTTCTGGGCAACAGAAAACCCCGGGCTGCTCCCGCCGCGAGGTGCCTGGCGGGCACCCGCTGCGGGGACCGGCTGGACAAGGCCGACCACCCGGGGGTTCGGTGTCTGCCGTGTATTCGCCGACCGCCGCCTTGGCGGCGCGAGCGACTGTCAGAGACAACGTAGTCGTGCCAGTGACAGTGTGCTCGCAGGCCGGTGACGCGCGCGCCCGCTATCGGCGGGTGCGCTCCACGGGACGGCGGCTAGCTGACAGCCACCTCGCGAGTCCGACAACTATGCATACTGTTGGACCACCTCCTTTCCCGCGTTACGCAGCACGCTACGTCAGCATCGCTCGGACGGGCAAGAGGGTTTATCCCGGCTTCACTAGACTCTGGACATGTCGCAGACGTGGGATGACGCGCTGCGGGCCAGCGGCCATCGGGTAACTCCGCAGCGTCAGCTCGTGCTGGAGGCCGTCACCAGGCTTGAGCACGCGACGCCCGAGGAGATCTACGCCGAGGTCAAGCAGACCGCCGTAGGGCTGAATGTCTCCACCGTGTACCGGACGCTCGAACTGCTCGAGCAGATCGGCCTGATCACGCACACCCACCTCGGGCACGGTGCGCACCGGTACCACCTGGCCGCCGACGCCCAGCACATCCACCTGGTCTGCCGAGAGTGCGGCGACATCAAGCAGCTCGATCCGTCAGCCGTGCAGTCCCTGGTGAGCGCGCTGGAGACCGAGCACGGGTTTCAGACTGACGTCGGGCACCTGACCATCTTCGGTACCTGCGCGCAGTGCCGCGGCGTGACCAGGCCCGGTCCGGCGAAGCCAGCCTCGTCCGGCCGGATAGCGCGGTCTCGCCATTCCGACGAACCGGCCTCGCCCGGCCGGTAAATGAGCGGCGTGCCGATTCCTGGTGCGCCTATGGTGAGCCAATGTCTTTGCTGACGGCACGCGGGGTCTCGGTCTCCTACGGCGCGCTCGTTGTGCTCAGCGATGTGGACCTCGTGATCAGCGCCGGGGAGCGGATCGCGGTGATCGGCCCGAACGGCGTCGGCAAGTCCACCCTGCTGCGGACGCTTGCTGGGCTGGTCGAGCCGGACGCCGGCGCCGTGACGCCGATCGGCACCGTCGGCTATCTGCCGCAGGAGCGCGACCGGCGAGAGGGCGAGACCGCGATGCGCTACCTCGCGCGGCGGACCGGCGTGGCCGAGGCCGAACGGGCGATGCTCGCCGCCTCTGACGAGCTGGCCGGTGGCTCTGCCGCGGCCGGGAGCGCCTATGCGCAGGCTCTTGACCGCTACCTGATGCTTGGCGGCCCCGATCACCGGACCAGGGCGGTCGAGCTGGCCGCCAGGCTTGGCCTGCCGTCCGATCTTGACCGGCCGGCGCTCGGGATGTCCGGCGGCCAGGCCGCCAGGCTGGCGCTCGCCGCGGTGCTGCTGGCGCAGTTTGACGTGTTGCTGCTTGATGAGCCGACCAACGATCTGGACCTGGCCGGGCTGGAGCTGCTTGAAGATCATCTGCAGTCGTTCGCCGGCGGCCTGGTGGTGGTATCCCATGACCGGGAGTTCCTCGACCGGGTCGCCACCGCCGTGCTCAGCATCGACCCGCACTCCCGTCAGGCGGCACTGTACGGAGGGGGTTACCAGGCGTACCTGATCGAGCAGGGGAGGGACGCCGAGCACGCGGCGGACGCCTACCAAGCCTATGCCACCAGGCGAGAGGAGCTCATCGAGCGGGCCAGGCGGCAGAAGGAGTGGGCGCGCTCCGGCGAGCGGTCGGCCAACAGCGCCGCAGCGCGGCGCAAGGAGCCGGACAAGAGCATCCGCTATGGCAGGACACAGGCGGCACAGCGGCAGGGAGCCCGTGCCGCCGCGACGCTCAGGGCGGCCGAGCGGCTTGACCCGGTCGCCGAGCCGCGCAAGGAGTGGGAGCTGCGGCTGCGGCTTGCCGCGGGGACCAGGAGCGGCCAGGTGGTCGCCGTGCTCTCCGATGCCGTCGTCCAGCGCGGCGCGTTCCTGCTCGGTCCGGTCAGCCTCCAGATCTCCTTCGGCGACCGGGTGCTTATCCAGGGCCCGAACGGCGCGGGCAAGACGACGCTGCTCGAGGCGATCCTGGGCAGGATCCCGCTCAGCTCCGGGCGCCAGTCCCTGGGCGCGTCCGTGCGGATCGGCGAGATCGACCAGGCCAGGCGGATGATGACGCCGACGGCAACGCTGATCGACGCGTTCGGGACCGCCACCGGACTGGCGCCGGCCGAGGCGAGAACCCTGCTGGCCAAGTTCGGCCTCGGCGCGGACGACGTCGGGCGCGCAGTGGCGTCGCTCTCGCCTGGCGAGCGGACCCGCACCGACCTTGCCCTGCTCATGCACTCCGCGGCGAACCTGCTCGTGCTCGACGAGCCGACCAATCACCTGGACCTGCCGGCGATCGAGCAGCTTGAGCAGGCGCTGGAGACCTACGACGGGACGTTGCTCGTCGTGACGCACGACCGCCGGCTGGCAGAACAGCTGAGCATGACGCGGAAGCTGACGATCGCCGAGGGCACAGTCACCGAGGAATAAGGGCATGAGCCGCGATCGGGGACGAGGAGATGCTGGCCCGCCGCCGCGTGCGCATAGCCTTGGCTGCATGGAAAGCCCGCTGCTAGCCGTTCAGGGCGCGGTCCGCGCTGATGAACCGGACGCTGGAGTCGCCGCGCACTACGGGGACCCGTATGCCGAGCAACGAGCGCTGGCGGAGGCCAGCGGCCTCGTCGACCGCTCGCACCGGGACGTGATCACAATCAGCGGCCAGGACCGGCTGCGCTGGCTGAACGACCTCAGCACCCAGAAGCTGGACGCGCTGCCGCCTGGCGCGGCCGAGCAGACGCTGATCCTGAGCCCGCGCGGCCATGTCGAGCACCACCTGACCCTGGCCGACGACGGCTGCACCACCTGGGTTCATGTCGAGCCTGGCGAGGCGAAACCGCTGCTTGAGTTCCTTGAATCCATGCGGTTCATGCTCAGGGTCCACGTCGCTGATGTCAGCGACGACTACGCCGTCATCACGCTCTGCGGACCGGCGGCGAGCGCTGATCCGGAGCGCGGTGCGGTGATCGCGATGCAGCTCCCGTTCGGAATAGACCTGATCATCGCGCGGGAGCGGCTCGCGGATACGGTGGCCGGGCTGCGGCGGCAGGACATCCGGCTGGCCGGCATGTGGGCTCATGAGGCACTGCGCATCGCCGGCCACCGGCCGCGGCTTGGCGCGGATACCGATCACCGGGCGATTCCGCACGAGCTCGGCTGGATCGAGACCGCGGTCCACCTCAGCAAGGGCTGCTACCGGGGGCAGGAAACGGTCGCCAGGGTACACAACCTCGGCCACCCGCCGCGCAGGCTGGTGCTGCTGCACCTGGACGGCGGCGAGGACCGGCTGCCGGCGCACGGCGAGCCGGTGCTGCTCGGCGAGTCGCCCGTCGGCTTCGTCGGATCGGCGGCCAGGCACTACCTGCTTGGCCCGATCGCTCTCGCGCTGGTCAAGCGGACAACGCCGGTCGACGCCGGGCTGAGCACCGCGGGGATCGCCGCCGCGCAGGAGGTCATCGTCCCGCCCGACGCCGGGGCCAACGTCAAGATCACCATGAAACGGCAGCGCGACCTGGCCTGAGCCCGCGCCCGCGCTCCCGCCCGCGCCCGCGCTCCCGTCCGCGCCCGCGCTCCC
>WNFX01000398.1_pt1 | contig 41663 bp, 35 predicted proteins | sample 5400111 | NCBI WGS metagenome assembly WNFX01 (sample SAMN13153363, study PRJNA577476) | soil metagenome | isolation source: 40 cm soil or saprolite under grassland replicate 1 | place: USA:California | collected 2016-06-15
CAGGCCATCGGCCGCTGGGGCAACTTCTTCAACGAGGAAGCCTTTGGACGACCCACCGATCTGCCCTGGGCAGTCTACATCTCGCCGTCGCATCGGCCGCCCGGGTACGCGACGGCGGAGCTCTTCCATCCGACGTTCCTCTACGAATCGCTCTGGGACCTCGGCCTGTTCGTGCTCCTCGTCTCCTGGCTCCGCCCGCGCTTCCGGAGCCGCCCGGGCGTGCTCTTCTTCTCCTACATCGGGCTCTACTCCGTGGGCCGCTTCGCCATCGAGGCGCTGCGCCTGGACAGCTTCTGGGTGGGGGAATTCCGCGTCGCCCAGCTCGCCAGCCTGGTCGGCATGGCCTTCGCGGCGGGTGGGCTCCTGTGGGTGAGCCGGCGGGACCCTGTCGAGGAGAAGCGGTGATCGATCTCGCGGGCAAGGTCGCCCTCGTGACCGGAGCCTCACGCGGGATCGGCCGAGCCTGCGCGATCCGCCTGGGCGCGCTCGGCGCGACGGTGGTGGTGAACTACAACACGAGCACGGCGGCCGCCGCGGAAGTCGTGGCCGAGATCGAGACGGGCAGGGGCGGGGCCCTGAGCGTGCAAGGAGACGTCAGCCGTTTCGAGACCGCCCTCGAAGTCGTGAAGGCCGCCACGGCCGCGCGGGGCCGGCTCGATATCCTGGTGAATAACGCCGGCACCACCCGTGACGGCCTCCTCGTCTCCATGAAGGAGGCGGAGTTCGACTTCGTGATCGCGCAGAACCTGAAGAGCGTCTTCAACTGCAGCAAGGCGGCCGTTCGCCAGATGATCAAGCAGCGCTACGGCCGCATCGTCAACATCACCTCGGTGATCGGGATGATCGGGGGGGCGGGGCAGACGAACTATGCGGCGGCCAAGGCCGGCATCATCGGATTCACGAAGGCCATGGCCAAGGAGTACGGCGGGAAGAACATTGCCGTGAACGCCGTGGCCCCCGGCTATGTCCCCACCGGTCTGACGGACACGCTGCCGGAGGAGGTCAGGGAGCGCATCGTGGGAATGACCGCCTATGGGCGGATGGGAACTCCGGAGGAAATTGCGAGCGTGGTGGCCTTCCTCGCCTCCGACATGGCGAGCTACGTCACGGGCCAGGTCGTCGCGGTGGACGGGGGCTTGACGTAGGTGACGCCGCGGCCGTGTGGTATCTATGATCAAGATGCTCATCCGCTGGGAGTAGCGCGGACGTCGGGCGCTCAGGTGTGCCTGTCTCGCTGACGCGCTTCGACAGCCCGGCCCGCCGGCCGCGCTGGTACTCCCACGCCTACAATCGGGCGGACCTGTACCGGCTCGCGGCGGCGCTCGGCTGGCTGCCCCGCCCCGTCAGACTCGCGCTGGCCCGCCAGCTCGGGCGGCTCGCGCCTCGGCTCATGCCGCGGGAGCGGGCCGTCATCGAGAAGACCCTGGCCCGCGTGACGGGGGCCACGGGGCCTCGGCTGGCCTCCTTGACCGTCCGGACGTTCACGGATTTCGCGATGTGCTTCAGCGATCTGGTCTCGACGAATCGTCAATCCGTGGCGCGGCTCACCTCGCTCGTGGAGCGGGTCGTGGGCGCCGAGCGCATCGAGCGGGTCCGGGGCGGCTTCATCTCGCCGAGCGCGCATGTGGGCAACTGGGATCTCGCGGGCCGCCTCCTCGCCGGCCGCGCGGCTCGGCGAACTCACGTTGTGGTCGCCGAAGAAGAGGCCCGGGAGCTCGAGCGATGGGTTCGTCGCGACGGCGATGGCGTGCGCTTCGTGGCGCGCAGCCGCCCCACCATTTCGCTCGAGCTGGTGGCCGCCCTCCGGCGCGGCGAGGTGGTGGCCGTGCAGGGCGACCGGGCGCTCGGCACGCGGGGGGACATGCTCGTTCCCTTCTTCGGGGCGCCCGCGCCGTTTCCCCTCGGGCCGTTTCTCCTTGCCGGGGCCGTGGGAGTGCCGGTGGTGCCCGCCTTCTGCCTCCTCGACCCCGAGCATCGCTATCTCGTCAAGGTGGCAGAGCCCCTGGAGGTCGCGCGGGGCGGGGCGGAGGACGCCGCGCGCCGCTGGGTGGCGATCCTCGAGGAGACCGTCCGGGAGCACCCGACGCAGTGGTTCAATTTCTTCGACATCTGGAGCCCGTGGCCCTCATGAGCGGACTCGAGGCCGCCGGGGGCTCGGTTCTCGGGGCCGCCGGCGAGGAGGAAGCCCGCGACACGGCGGCCCTTCTCGAGGGGGTGCTGCCTCGAGAGCTGCGGCCGCTCTTCGACGCCTCGTTCGTGCGCTCCCATTTTCTTTACGAGCAGTTCGTCCACCGCCTCGTGCTCCAGGTGGTCCGTGAGACCGGGCTCGAAGACGCGCTGCGGGACGAGGGGAGCACGGAGGACATCGCCCTCCGGGCCAAGCTCGCGGCTGCCCCCGCCCTCGTGCCGCTGGACTGGATCCTCCGGTCACTGGCCGCGCGCGGGCTGCTCGCGGAGCCGGCGGGACAGGGGCGGGGCCGGTATCGCGCCCTCGGCCCTCTGCCCGTGCTCGATCCCGGCGCGGTGAGGGAGGAGCAGCTCCGGAGCGCGCCGACGTGGATGGCCTCATACGTCCTCGCGGAGACCGTGGCCCGCGACTACCCGGCCTTCCTCCGCGGCGAGGTCGCGGGGGAGGACGTGCTCTTCTCCGCGAAGCGCCTGCGGCTCTGGATCGACTACTTCTCCAACGACAACGGGCTCTACGCCGTCAACAATCGCGTGGGCGCCATCGCCGCAGACGCGTGGCTGCCTCCCTCGGGGGGGATCATCCTGGAGCTGGGGGGCGGACTCGGTAGTGGCGCCCTCGCGCTCCTCGAGCGGCTCGAAACGTCGGGCAGGCTGAGCGAGATCGCAGGATACCGCTTCACGGAGTTCGTGCCCGCGTTCCTTCGCCGCGGGGAGCAAGCGGTACGGACGTGCTATCCGGCGCTCTCGGCCCTGAGCGCGGCGACCCTCGACATGAACCGCCCCTTCGCGGAGCAGGGCGTGGAGCGCGGCAGTGTGGCCCTCGTCTACGCCGTCAACACGCTCCACGTGGCGCAGGATCTGGAATTCACCCTGGGAGAGATCTTCCAGGTTCTCGCGCCTGGCGGCCGTCTCGTCGTCTCCGAGTGCGTGCGCCCGCGCCCGCGCCAGCCCATCGAGGCGGAATTCGTCTTCAACCTGACCGAGACATTCCGATCACCTCGGCTCCATCCCCTCTACCGTCCGAGCGGGGGCTTCCTCACGCCCGAGCAGTGGAGGGGAGCGATGGAGGCGGCCGGGTTCGTGGAGACGCGCTTCCTGCCGGACATCCCGAGCCTGCGCGACAAGGCGCCACGCTTCGTGGTGGCGGCGGTAGGCGCCACTCGCCCCGGCGGCTGAAAAAGGCCCATCAGGACCTTTTTGAGCCCCCGGGAGGTTTCAGCCGGGTGCTACGGTGCTTCGATAGCGCGTGAGGCGAGGAGCGCGGTGATGCGTGCCTCGTCGTAGCCGAGCAGATTCGCCAAGACCTCGCGGGTGTGCTCGCCCACGCGATACGGGGCCGGTCGCTGCGGGTGGACGGGCTCGCCGTCGAGGTGATAGGGGCTGGCGGTGACCCGGACGCTTCCGCGCCCGCGATGCGGCAGGGTGGCGAAGAATCTCCGCTCGGCCAGATGGGGCGAGGCGATGACCTCGGCCGGATGCAGCACGGGGGCGCACGGGATGCGCGCCTTGTCCATGACATCGAGGGCCGCCTCCACGCTCTCGAAGCGATTCAGCCACTGTCCGATCAGATCTTGCAGCGCGCGCCAGTTCGTGCGGCGCGCGTCCCGGGTGGCGAAGCGGGGATCCTTGGCGAGCTCCGGGCGCTCCATCACCGTGAGGAGTCTCGACCAGAGATCAGGGGCGCCCACGCTCTGCAGGGCGAGATAGCGGTCGCCGATCCTGTGGACGAGCATGCCCGGCCGTGGATTGCCGTGCTCCTGACCTCCATTCAGCACCGACGCGAAGGTGACGCTGTCCGAGGCCACGAGGGCCTCGAGCATCGACACGTCGAGGCGGGCGCCCTGTCCGCTGCGGGCGCGACGAAGGAGCGCGCCCAGGATCGCGGTGGCGGCGTGGGTGGCCGCGAGCATGTCGGCGGCCTGCAGGTTCGAGGAGCGCGGGTTCGCCTCGTCGCCTTGCTCGAGGTGCATGAGCCCCGAGATGGCGTTGGTGATGTGGGCGAAGGCGGGGCGGAGCCGCCAGGGGCCGCTCTGCCCGAATCCCGAGATCGAGCAATAGACGATGTCGGGCTTGACCTCGCGGATGGCGGGGTAGTCGCAGCCGAGGCGAGCGGCCACGCCGGGCGTGAAGTTCTCGATGAAGACGTCGGCGTGCCGGGCGATGTCCACGACCACCGCGCGCCCCTCGGGATTGGAGAGATCCAGCGACACGCTCTCCTTGCCGGCGTTGACGCGGGCGAAATACGTGCTCTGGTCCCCGCGGCCGGGCTCGAGCTGGTACACGTTGTGGCGCGTCTCGTCGCCGTCGCCCGGCCGCTCGATCTTGATGACGCGCGCCCCCATGTCCGCGAGCAGCCGGGTGCAGTAGGGGCCGGCCAGGACACGAGTGAGATCCAGGACGAGGAAGCCCGCCAGGGGAAGCGAATCGTTGGCCATCACGCGGGACTTTTCCCAGCCGCCCTAATGCATTATGACGCCGCCGGTGACGTTGATCGCCTGCCCGGTCATGTAGGCGGCGCGGCTCGAGGCGAGGAAGGCGATCACGTTCGCCACGTCCTGGGGGGTCTCCATGCGACCGAGCGGGATCTGGGCGAGGCGCTGACGCGTGAACTCCTCGGGGGCCATGCCCTGGAGCGCTCCCTGCTCGCGCGCGACCATGGTCCACATATCGGTCTCGACGAAGCCGGGGCAGACGCAGTTCGCGCGGATACCGTCGGCGGCATGCGCGAGGGCGAGGCTCTTGGTGATGCTGATGACGGCAGCCTTGCTCGCGTTGTAGGGCAGGTTGTTGCGGCTGCCGACCTTGCCGGCCAAGGAGGCGAGGCTGATGATGTTCCCGCGCTTCTGCCCGATCATGGCGGGCAGGACGGCCTGGCTCGCGAAGAAAACGGCCTTGGCGTTGACGTCGAGGACGGCGTCCCAGTGCTCCTCGGTGACGTCGAGGGGCAGGGCGGCCCGGTAGATCCCCGCGTTGTTGACGAGGACGTCGATCCGGCCGAATTCCCCGCGGGCGCGATCCGCCATCGCCTGGAGGTCCGCGCGCGAGGTGACGTCGGTGGGCACGATGAGCACGCGCCGGCCGAGGCCCTTGACCTCGGAGGCGGTGCGATCGGCGCCCGCCCGATCGAGCTCGGCGACCACGATGTCCGCGCCCATCTTGGCCAGCTCGAGGGCGGTGGCGCGTCCAATGCCGCGGCCGGCGCCGGTGACGATGGCGATCTGTCCGTCCAGCTCCATGGGTGTTCTCCTGAGGGGTCCGTCTGACGTGTCGAGTGACTGCTCAGCCGCGATAGGTAGTCCCGGGGCGCTTCATCTCGAAGATGTCGTGGACATGCGTGTAGAGGTTGCCGCACAGGCGGCCCACCGGGCGCAGGCGGTGCATGTCCAGGCGCCCGGTCGCCGCGTCATAGATGTCGTCCCGCACGTGGAAGTAGACGATCTCTCCCAGCACGAGGTTCGCGGGCGCGTTCCCCACGGGGATGATCCGGGCGAGCTTGCACTCCATGCTGATGGGCGCCGCGGCCACGCGTGGGGTCTTGACCCTGACGCCCGGCGCGGACGTCAGGCCGGCGAGGGCGAACTCGTCGATCTCCGGCGGGTAATCACCCGAGGTCAGGTTCATGTGCTCGGCGAGGGCGTCGTCGACGATGTTGACCACGAATTCTCTCGTGGCCTCGACGTTGCGCAGGGTGTCCTTCTTGCCACGCTCGGCTCCCGGGGCGGCCGCGCGCGGCGATGACGAGAACGCGATGGTGGGCGGGTTGTCCGTGATGGCCATGAAGTAGCTGAAGGGGGCCACGTTGCGGATGCCTTCCGCGTCGATGCTCGATACCCAGGCGATGGGCCGGGGGACCACGGACGAGATGAGGATCTTGTAGACGGCCGTCTGCTCCAGCGTCGCCGGATCGAGCTCCACGTGCTCTCCCTTGTCGTCTCTAGACCGCGCGGGTGGCGTCTTCTTCGATCTCGAGGGCGCGGATGGTCTCGACCGTGGGCACCCCCGATACTGAGTCCCACCCTTGCTCGACGTAGTAGTCCGTCACGATCTTGGCCTGCTGCTCCGAGGTGAAGCCGGCGTGCTTGGGCAGGGGATCACTGAAGCGCGCGGGCAGGCGGTCGTCGGCGCGTCCGAAACCCTCGCGCAGGTTGAAGAGCCGGGCGAGGGTGAGGCCGCGGTGCGCCGTGGTCACCATCTCCTCGGCGGTGATGTCCCAGCCCGTGACGGCGCGGAGGATCGTCAGCGACTGGTCGTCCTCGTAGGCCAGGAAGTGGCAGAGGCCGATCTGGTTGCGCAGGCCGTTTCGATTGCTGGTCTGGCGCATGTGGTCACCGCCGGTGGGCGCCAGCAGGTACGACGCCCGCATGACCGGCATGTGACGCGGGTCGTGCATGGCCATCTCCATCCCTTTGACCGTGGTGAGAAAGGCTTCCGAGCCCCGGCCCAGCCGCTGCGCGGCGCGCTGCGATCCCTCCGCGAGGAGATCACCGATGCCCCGGCGATACGCGATCATCTCGACCAGCTTGACCACGCCGTCGGCATCGTGGAAGCGCAGGGGGACACCGTCCGTGTCGTCGAGGGTCAGGATGCCCTTCTCGAAGCACTCCATCGCCCAGGCCAGGGTGGCCCCGAGGGAGACCGTGTCCATGCAGAGGTAGTTGCACATCTCGTTCGACTTGCAGATGGCGATCAGGTCGTCGAGTCCCAGATTGACGCCCAGCGACGCGAGCGATTCGTACTCGGGGCCGCCATAGCGTGGATCGACGCTATAGCGTCCGAGCGGGTCCACGGCCACGCGGGCCCGGCCCTTGTAGAGCGACTCCGACAGCTCGCGCGCCTTCTCTTCCTTCTCCTCGATGTGGACGACCTTCTTGCACCGGACCGAGCACGCGTAGCAGGCGCCCATCCGCACGCGCACCTGGTCGCGTACCGCGATGGCGTCCACCTTGGCGATGGTGTCGGCGGCGCCCAGGCGATAGTTGAGGACGGGCATGCCGCCCTCGAGGCTCTTGCCCTGCATGGCCGCGCCCGTGCCGAACTCGTGGAAGGCGCGGTGCTTCTCGTCCATGGTGCCGGAGACCCACTTGGCGACCCCGAGCAGGGACGGCTGGTCGGCGATCTTCACGGGGATCTTGCCGCGCACGGCGATGGCCTTGAGCCGCTTGGATCCCATGACGGCGCCCATGCCCGTCCGGCCCGCCACCTCGTTCAAGTCGTTGGCGATGGAGGCGAAGCGCACGAGGTTCTCGCCGGCGGGGCCGATCTGGGCGACGCGGATGCGAAGATCGCCGAGCTCGGCGAGGATGGCGTCCTCCACTTCTCCCGTGATCTTTCCCCAGAGGTGGGAGGCGTCGCGGATCTCGACGGCGCCATCGTTGATCCACAGGTAGACGGGCGTGGGTGACACGCCGTGGAAGACGATGGCGTCCCAGCCCGCGCGCTTGAGCTCGGCGCCCCAGTAGCCGCCCGACTCCGACTCGCCGAAGCCTCCGGTGAGGGGCGACTTCGCGCCCACGCTGTGGCGGCCCGCCCCGGGCACCGGCGCGCCCGTGATGACGCCCGGCGCGATGACCAGGATATTGTCGGGCCCGAGGGGGTCGGCGCCCTTCGGCACGTACTTGAGGAGATAGTGGGCGATGAGACCACGGCCGCCGGCGTAGCGACGGAAGAAAGCGTCTCCCGGCTCCTCGATCCAGGTGCTCCGGTCGCCGAGATTCACGTGCAGGATCTTGTTCCAGTAGCCGTAGCGGTCCATGAATTCCTATCCCCCTTCTAGCTTGGTGGTCGCCTCGCCTTCGGCTGTGGCTCCCCCGGCAATCTTGGTGGTCGCCTCGCCTTCGGCTGCGGCTCCCCCTTCCATCGGGTTCAAGAGCATGACGTCGGAGCCGTCGCGGAGCGGTGTCTCGCGGTTTCCCAGCTCTCCATCCACCGCGATCGTCACCTCGGCGCCCGGCTCCACGCCGATGGCGGCGAGCAGGTCGGCCGCGGTGGCGCCCTCCGGCACGGTGTAGCGCTGGGGCCCTTCGGCGCCGCGCGGCAGGAAGCGACGGAGATCGGCGAAGAAGGTGACCGCGATCGTGATGGTACGGGCATCCGCGCGCGTCGAGTCAGTGGGCCGGCTCATGGGCGGCAAAAGTATACCCTACGGTCACGGGCCCTGGCGCGTCGCCTTCTCGCGCCGGACGGCGGTGGCGGGAGTCGGAAACTCGTCCGGGTCGATGGGGATCTCGACGATGGCCGGCTTGCCCGAGCGCAGCGCCGCGGTGACGGCGTCGCCGACCTGGTCGGGATGCTCGACGTAGTAGCCCTCGGCGCCGAAGAGCCGGGCGAAGTGGTCATAGCGCGGGTTGCCGAGGTCGCAGCCGATGAAGCGCGAACCGTAGAAATGCTTCTGGTACGCCTTCTCCGAGCCCCAGCAGTTGTTGTTCATCACGAGCGTGGTGACGTTGATCCCATGCCGGACCGCCGTCTCGATCTCCTGGGCATTCATGAGGAAGCCGCCATCGCCGTGAATGGCCAGCACGGGCGCGTCGGGGCGGCCGAGCTTGGCTCCCAGGGCCTCCGGGAAGGCGAAGCCGAGCCCGCCGAGATCGAGCGGAGTGAGAAAGGTGCGGGGCCGGCTGAAATGCAGCCGATCGTAACCGTAGGCCGGCGCCGCTCCCGCGTCGAGCGCGACGATCGTCTCGGGGGGCAGCGCGCGCCGCAGCTCGGCATAGACGCGCTGGGGCTTCATCGGCGTGGCCTGGAGGCCGCCCTCGGCGGTCAGCCGAGCCTGACGCTGCGCTCGCAGGACCTCGGCCTCTTGACGCCACGCCTGGCGGCTCGGGCTTACGGCGTCGCGACCGAGCGTGTCCAGCAAGGCCAGACACGCTTCGCGGGCATCGGCCTGGATGCCGATGGCGGTCTGGTAGTAGCGGCCGACGTCCCCGCTGTCGACATCGATCTGGATGATGGCGGTGTCCGGCCGGATGTAGCGGCTGTCGAAGTGGCTCGTGAAGTGACCCAGCCGGGAGCCCATGACCAGGAGGAGATCGGCGCGGCGGCAGGCGGCAGCCGCCTCGGCTGATCCCGCCCGCCCGAGCGGCCCGATGTAGAGAGGATGCGCGTTGGGCACGGCATCGTTGCGCCCATAGGCAGTGATCATCGGAATCGCGTGCTGCTCGGCCATGCTGACCACGAGGGCGCTGGCGTCGGCCCGGGTGACGCCGCCGCCCACGAGGAGCAGCGGCCGCTCGGCCTGTCGCAGCAGGCGCGCCGCCTCGGCGATGGCGTCGGGATGCGGCGGCAGCGGGTGAGTCACCCGGTAGCCTGCGGGCGCCAGGTCCTCTCCCGGGAGCGTCTGGTCGTTCAAGACATTCCTCGGAATCTCCACGAAGACGGGGCCGCGGCGACCCGTCATTGCTGCGCGCAGGGCCGCGCGGAGCATCTCCGGAATGCGTCCCGGCGTGGGCACCTGGACGGCGAGCTTGGTCACGGGCCGGAACATGCTGACGAGGTCGTAGTCCTGGAAGGCGTCCTTGCCGTGGTGATCGAGGTCCACGCCGCCCACCAGGACCACGACCGGAGAATGGGCGACGTGGGCGGCGGCCACGCCCGTGAGCAGGTTGGTGGCGCCGGGGCCGCTCGTGACGAGGCAGACTCCCGGGACGTCCGTCACCCGGGCGAGGCCGTCGGCCATGAAGGCGGCGGCCTGCTCGTGACGGACGTTGATGTACTCCACGCTGCGGTCATCGTAGAGGGCGTCCAGGACGTCGAGGAAGGTCGAGCCGACGATCCCGAAGATGTACCGCACCTGCTCGGCTTTCAGCAGCTCGACCACGGCCCGTCCCGCGCTGCGCTCGCTCATCGGTCCAGCCAGACCTCCTGCATGCGCCCGTAGTTGTAGAGGGAGTTGTGGGGAACGAGATTCCGGACATGCGGCCACTGGACGAAGTATTCCTTGCGCCAGCTCAGCATGGGCCGCGCCACCTCCGCGTCGAGGCGGCGCTGGATCTCCCAGACGAGCTTGAGACGCTTGGCGTGATCGAGCTCCTGCGACTGCAGGTCGATGAGCCGATCCATCTGCTCGTTGCAGTAGTCGGTGTAGTTGCGCGAGGACCCGCACTTGTAGTTCTCGAAGAAGTACGCGTCGGGATCGTCGAAGCCGCCCGCGGTGAGATTCGCGCCGATCTGGTATTCGCGCCGCGCCAGCGCGGGAAACCAGGCGGCAGTATCCAGCTGCTTCAGGGTCGCCTCCACGCCCACCTGGTGGAGCTGGTCGACCACGAAGGAGGCCACGTCCAGGTAGATCGAAAGGGTCCGCGTGACCATCTCCACTCGGAGGGGCTTGCCCGGGCCATAGCCCGCCGCCGCCAAGAGCCGTTTCGCCTCCGCCTTGTTCTGAGCCGGGTTCCCGTAGCCGGGTAGCCCGCGATACTCCTGCTCGGGAAGTCCCCAGATGCCGAAAGGCTTGGGCATCATGGCGGCGCCCACGACGGCGCCACCGTGGCGGACCCCCTGGACAAAGGCGTGGCGATCCATGGCCAGGCTGATCGCGCGTCGCACGCTCGCGTTGTCGAAGGGCGGCCGCTTGTGGTTGAGGATGACGTTGTCGCTGCCGTTCTGTCCCACCTCGGTGATCACGAGCGACGGCGCGCTCTTCTTGAGGCTCTCCGCCATGGTCTTCGTGACGTCGAGAGGCACGAAGGCGTCGAGCCGGCCGGCCTGGAGGGCGGCCAGGCGCGTGCCGCGCTCCCCGATGATGGTGTAGCGAATGCCGTCGAGGTAGGGACGGCCGGGCACGAAGTAGTCGGGATTCCTCTCGAGCTCGACCATCTGCCCTCGCTCGTACTTCTTGAACCTGAACGGCCCCGTGCCCACGCAGCGCTGGCGCAGCTCGGCGAGGGGGATGTGGGCCGGATACACGGGGGAGTAGCCGGAGGCGAGCATGAGGAGGAAGGAGGGCTGGGGCCGCTTGAGCCGGAACACGACGGTATGCGGCTCCGGCGCCTCGATGGCCTCGACATTGGCATACCAGTCCTTGCGGGGGCTCAGGCGAAGCTTGGCGGGCGCTTGCGCCGCCTCCCGGACCACGTCGAAGGTGTACTTGACGTCGCGCGAGGTGAAGGGCTGGCCGTCATGCCAGCGCACGTTCTTCTTGAGGAAGAAGACGAGGTTGCGAAAGTTGTCCTGCCACGACCACCGCTCGGCCAGCTCGGGGATGACCGTGTCCACGCTCTCGAGAGACTTCAGGGGATGGAAGAGCACGACGTTCGAGTAGCACGGCGCCATGGGCCACACGTTCGAGACGGTGGCCGACTCGTGGATCAGCAGGCCCGGCGGGTCCTCCGTGAGAAGCGAGTTGAGGATGCCGCCGCGCTTGGGCGCCTGCCCGGAAGCGGGAAGGCCCACAGCCACGACGGTGAGCCCGAACATGAGCAGGCCCACGGCCAGCGATCCGAGCGCACGGCGTGTCATGGCTGAGGTGGCTTCGCGAATGGGGGCTGAATGCCCCCTACACTAGCATGGCGACGCGCGATGTGTGACGCGGGGGACGGGCAGGAGACGGGGCGGGCGAGCGCCGCGCCGCGTGGCCCCGCGCAGCGGGAGATAGTCCAGCTCGACGCCCGACCTGGCGTGGCGCAGCAGCAGCCCGCCGCGGCTCATGTCGCCCCGGCCCACGAACTCCGAGGGAAAGCGCAGGCGCTCGCCGAGCGCCTCCAGCAGCGGCTCGACGTATTTCGGGGTGGCGATGCTGCCCAGCAGCACCACCTCGCCGTCGGGCTCGATCGACTCGGCGAGGCGTTGCGCATGGCGAAGGAGCGGGCGACGAAAGCGGGCGTCATCGGCGCGGATGTCGACGCTCGCGAAGCGCCGCAGACGGCTCACGTCGACCGCGGTCTCCGCGAGCTCGAGCCCGTCCGTGGGAGTGATGACGTAGACGCCGGGCACACCGGCGGGCGGATTCGCGAAGGCGCGCGCGTAGGTGAGCTTGCCGCGGAAGTAGAGGCCGCTCAGAAAGGAGAAGACCTCGCCCAGGGGCGCGCCGGAGGAGGCGCGCAGGCGGAGGGCGAGGTCGAAGCGGGCGCGGGGGCCCAGCACGAGCGACGCGCGCTCTCCGCCGCAGTGCGCGGGAGAGAGCAAGAAGACGCGGCTCACCTCCGACCCGCCGCCACCGATCTCTTGCCTTCGAGAGCCTCGACCCGCGGCAGCTTCTGACGGGTCCTCCAGTACTTCGCCCAGGGATCCGTCTTGAGCCCGGCGAGGCGCCGGGGCAGGTTCCCGATCGTGTAGTGGTCGGACTTGATGGCGGGCGAGAGCTCGTCCCAGCCCAGGGGGACAGAGACGGGCGCCTGGGGCTTGGCGCGCGTGGAGTAGGCGGCCACGCTGGTCGCTCCTCTCACATTCCTCAGGTAGTCGATGAAGATCTTCCCCTGGCGCGCGCTCTTCGCCATGTGCGAGACATAGCCGCGCGGGTCCTCTCTCGCCACGCTCTCGGCCAGCTTTCTCGCGAAGTCGGCGCCCTCGTCCCAGGTCGGGCCGGGGGACAGGGGCACCACGACATGCAGGCCCTTGCCGCCCGTGGTCTTGACGAAGCTCTCGAGCGCGAGGGCGAGGAGCCTTTCCCGGATGAGACGGGCGCCCTCGATCACGCGTGTCCACGGCACCCCAGGCCCCGGATCGAGATCGAAGATCACGCGGTTTGGGCGCTCGAGGTGCTCGACGACGGAGTTCCAGGTGTGGATCTCGAGGATGCCGAGCTGCACGAGCCCGACGAGGGCGGGAAGGGAATCGACGACGAGGTACTCGCCGACCTTCGTCTTCTCCCGGATCTTGACTCGGCGCAGGCTGTCGGGTGCCCAGGCCCCGACGTGCTTCTGGTAGAAGCATTCCTTGGCCACGCCCTCGGGGCAGCGGACGAGCGCCGTCGGCCTGTCCTCCAGATGCGGCAGGATCCGGTCGGCGATCGATTCGTAGAAGAGCGCGAGGTCGCGCTTCGTCGTCTTCTGGACCGGGTAGAGGACACGATCGGCGTGGGTGAGGCGAACGCCCGCGACCACGGCCTCGCCGGGCGCGTTCGCGGATGCCGTGTCCGGGCGCCGGCGTCCCTTGCCCTTCGCGGCTGTCGTCGACGAGGCCGGCATATCGACCACCTCCTCCACGCGGGCGGGTAGCTCTCGCGTCACCGAGGTCGCGGGCTTGTCCTCGCGCAGACCCTGGAAGGACGGATGGCGCATCCTGCCGTCGGTCGTCCACTCGCTGAAGCTCACTTCGGCCACCAGGTCGGGCGTGACCCAGTGCGGCCGCCCGACGCCGGTCGGAGGCGTGGCGAACGGGCAGGCCTTCTGCTCGAGCGACGCCAGGCGTTTCGTGAGCGCGCGGAGGGTCTTCTGGTCGAAGCCGGTGCCCACCTTGCCGGCATAGACGAGGCGCCCGTTCTCGTGGACGCCGACGAGGAGGGCGCCGATCCCTACGCGCGAGCCTTCCGGGTCGGTGTAGCCGCCGATCACGACTTCCTGCCGCTTGACGCACTTGATCTTGAGCCAGTCCGTGCCTCGCGTGCCCCGGTAGGGCGCGTCCCGTCGCTTCGCCACTGTTCCTTCGAGCCCGAGCCGGCAGGCATGCGCGAAGAAGTCGGGTCCGTCGCCGGCCACATGATCGCTGTATCGCACTGGTCCTGACTTGCCGTTACCCGAGGCGAGCAGGCGCTCGAGCACCGCCTTGCGGTCTTCGAGCCGGGCGCCCGTGAGATCCCGGCCGTCGAGGTGCAGGAGATCGAAGACCATGTAGACGAGCTGGCCCGGCCCCGTGCCCGACAGGAAGTTCTGCAGAGCCTGGAAGCTGGTGGTGCCGTCGGGCTGGAGCACGGCGACCTCCCCGTCGAGCATGGCCCGCTCGGCGGGAAGATGCCCCACCCCCTCGGCAATGGTCGGAAACTTCTCGGTCCAGTCACGCCCGTTGCGGCTCAGGAGGGTGACGCGCCCATGGTCGAGGCGAGCGAGGATACGATAGCCGTCGTACTTCATCTCGTGGAGCCAGGCTTCTCCGCTCGGAGCCTGGCTCACGAGGGTGGCGAGCTGGGGGGGAACGAACTTCGGGAGCTCCGCGCGGCGGATCCCGGGCACGTCGGCGACCGAGACGGGCGCGTGGCCCCGACCCCGGCGCGCCGGAGTCGGGCGAAGCGCGGCCGGCGGCTTCCGCGCGGCGACCTTCTTGCCCCCGTCGCGATCCGAGTGCCATACGTGGTCGGCGGCCGCGGCGATCTCCTCCAGCGTTCTCCCCGTGTCCACGCTCCTGGGCTCGAGCTCGACGATGTTGGCCGCCCGCCCGGAGCGCGCCTCGGCATCGCGCTCCTTGATCAGGAGCCAGCTCCGCCCGCTGTCGTCGCCACGCCGCCCGCCACGGATCCTCACGAGCGCCCAGCCCCCGCGGAGCTTTTCCCCCTTGAGAGCGAACTTGAGGTTGCCGGCCCGGTAGCCCTGATGAGGATCGCCGACGGGCTCCCAGGCGCCGCGGTCCCACAGGAGCACCGTCCCGCCACCGTACTCGCCCTTCGGGATGATGCCCTCGAAGGTGCCGTACTCGAGCGGATGATCCTCGACGTGCATGGCGAGGCGCTTGTCGGCGGGATCGAGGCTGGGACCCTTGGGCACCGCCCAGCTCTTGAGGACGCCTTCGAGCTCGAGCCGGAAGTCGTAGTGCAGCCGGCTCGCCGCGTGCTTCTGGATGACGAAAAGACGATCGCCCTTGCCACGCCGGACCGGGCTCGCGCCCGAGGGTTCTGGGGTCTTCTTGAAGTTGCGTTTGCGCTGATACTCGCGCAGTCCCATGAGTTCATCTTTCCACGGGTGACCCCATTCGTCCACCGGAAGCCCCGGGGCTTCCGAGTGTGGCTTGACGCCGCCGCCGTTGACGTACAGTATCTCCGCATGAAGCTCGGAGGGAAGACGGCCTTCATCACGGGGGCCAGTCGCAATATCGGCCGCGCCATCGCGCTCGCCTTCGCGGCCGAGGGCGCGGATCTGATCGTCAACACGCGCGTGAACCGCGACGAGCTGGAAGCGGTGGCCGAGGAGTGCCGCAAGGCCGGGGTGCGTGCCGTCCCGGCCCTCGGCGACATTGCCGACGCCGCGGCCGTGGACCGCATGGTGAAGGAGGGGTTGGCGGAGCTGGGGACCATCGACATTCTCGTGTGCAACGCGGCCATCCGGCCTCACAAGTCCCTCGCGGAGACCTCGCTCGAGGACTGGCATCACGTCATGGGTGTGAATCTCCACTCGGCCTTCTATCTCGCCCGCGCGGTGATACCGGGCATGAAGGAGCGGAAGCGAGGCAGCATCATCGCCATTGGCGGGCAGTCGAGCCTGACCGGCCGGCCCAACACCGCCGCGGTGACCGCGGCAAAGACGGGGACGCTCGGCCTCGTGCGCGCCCTCGCCGCCGAGCTGGGGCCGTTCGGCATCCGCGCCAACATGGTCATCCCGGGCACCATGGACACCGAGCGACGTTACGCGGAGTGGTATCCGGAGTTCCGCCAGGCCCCGCCCGGAGGAGCAGAGCAGCTCAAGCAAATCCCCCTCGGGCGGCTGGGGCGGCCCGAGGAGATCGCGGATGCGTGCGTGTTTCTCGCTTCGGATGCCTCGGCCTACATCACGGGAGACGAGATCCGCGTGATGGGCGGGCGGATCATCGGATGACGACACGAGCTCGCCCGCCCATGGGCGGCCAGGAGGCGCGATGAGTCTGAGAGCAAAGCGTACGGGATGGTGGCTGGCCCTCCTCGTGGCCGGGCTGAGCGTATGTCCCTGGGCGGCGCTCGTCCACGCCGCTGAGATCAAGGTGCTGAGCGCCGGAGCCATGAAGGGCATCGTGACCGAGCTCGCGGAGACGTTCCGGCAGGAAACGGGGAACACCGTCATCATCACCTCCGGGACCGCGGGGGAGCTGAGGCAGAAAGTGGAGGCGGGTGAGGTCACGGACGTGGTCATCGTCACGGACACCGTGCTGGAGCAGCTCGCGGCGAAGCGGCTCGTCGTCGCCGACACGCGGGCCGACTTGGCGCGGACGGCCATCGGGGTCGCCGTGCGCGAGGGCGCCCCCCTTCCCGACATCTCGACGGTCGAGGCTTTCAAGCGGACGGTGCTGGCCGCGAAGTCGCTCGTGTACACGGATCCGGGCCGCGGGGCCACCAGCGGGATTCACTTCGCCGGTGTTCTCCAGCGCCTGGGCATCGCCGACGCGGTGAAGGACAAGACCGTCCTCTGGCCGGGCGGCTACGCCGCGGAGGCGGTCGTGAAGGGTCAGGCCGAGCTGTGCGTGCATCAGATCAGCGAGATCCTGCCCGTGAAGGGTGTGACGCTCGTGGGGCCGTTGCCGCGGGAGCTGCAGAAAATCACCACCTATTCCGCCGCCGTGGCCACGCGGGCGGCCACGCCGGAGACGGCGCGCGCCTTCATCGCCTTCGTGACGCGGCCAACCTTCAAGCCGAAGTTCGTCGTCGCGGGGCTGGACTACCGCGAGTGAGGATTCCATCATGACCGACCGACCGATCCGTGTGGGTTTCGTGGGGGCGGGCAAGAACACCAAGCTCCATCACATTCCGAAGCTCAAGGCGCAGCCCGGCGTCGAGCTGGTGTCCGTGGCCAACCGCAGCAAGGAATCGGGCGAGCGCGTCGCCGGGGAGTTCGGCATCGGCCGGGTGGAGGGAGACTGGCGGAAGATCGTGGAGGCCAAGGACATCGACGCGGTCTGCATCGGAACCTGGCCCTACATGCACCGCGAGATCACCCTGGCCGCCCTCGAGCAGGGCAAGCACGTCCTCTGCGAGGCGCGCATGGCCATGAACGCCGCCGAGGGGCGGCAGATGCTCGAAGCCTCGCGACGGGCGCCCCACCTGATCACCCAGCTCGTACCCTCGCCACCCACCCTCGAGGTCGACTCGACCCTGCAGTCGCTCCTGGGCGAGGGCTACGTCGGCGAGGTGCTCGCCGTGGAGCTGCAGACCACGCAGGGCGGGCGCTTCGTGGAGCGCGAGGAGCCGCTGCACTGGCGGCAGGACGTCTCGCTGAGCGGCAACAACGTCCTGAACATGGGCATCTGGTACGAGGCCATGCTGCGCTGGCTCGGGCCTCTCCAGCGCGTGACGGCCATGACCAAGATCGCCGTGCCGCGACGGCGGGACGGGGGCGGCGCCATGCGTGAGGTCAAGGTGCCCGATCACATCGACATCCTGGGCACGCTGCGAGGCGGTGGCGTCGCCCACCTCCGCTTCAGCGCGGTCACCGCGCTTGCCCCCCAGTCCGAGGTGTGGATCTTCGGAAGCGAGGGGACGCTGAGGCTCGAAGCCGATGCCAAGCGTGTGTCGGGCGGGCGCCGCGGGGACAAGGAGCTGAAGGAGATCCCCATCCCGAAGGAGAAGCGGATCGGCTGGCGCGTCGAGGAGGAGTTCGTCAACGCCATCCGTGGACGCGAGAAGATCTCGCGGACCAACTTCGAGGACGGCGTGCGTTACATGGAATTCACCGACGCCGTGGCCAAGAGCGCGGCGTCGGGGCAGACCGTAGACGTCGCCGACCTCTGAGGAGGCTGCACGGGCGCACGCCGCCGATACTAAGCCACCCTCACCCAACCCTCTCCCTCTCCGAGGGAGAGGGATTTCTCTTGCACCCCTCTCCACTCTGGGGAGAGAGCAGGGTGAGGGGCAGGCGGCCTACAACGAGGGAGGATGCTAGGGAGCGAGGAGGAACGGTACGTCGGCGCTCGTCGCGACTGCTCTAAGCTGCTCCATCAGGTCGTCGGGGACGGGCACGCCGTTCTGAAGGCGCTCCTTCCTCGTGGCCATCTCGGGGTCGCCCGCGACGAGCACGGGCTGATCCGGGTCGGCCCGCTTGGCGTCGTGCAGCACGTCGATCACCTCGTCGAGATCCCGCTCGAACTCTCCCTCCGCCCGGAAGGCCCGCGGATCGATGGCCATGAAGAAGTGGCCGATGTTGTGAGGATCGGACTCCCGCTGGGTGCGCTTGCGGATCGGCGAGAACGACGCGCCGGAAAGCACCCCGCCGAGGATGTGCACGAGCACGGCCAGCCCGTAGCCCTTGTGGCCCCCGAGGTCACGCGTGCCGCCGAGAGGCGTGATGCCGCCCTCCGGCTTCTCGAAGACGTGGCTGAAGGCCTCCTCCGGATCCGTCACCGCCTGGCCGCTCGCATCCACCACCCAGCCCGGTGGCAGAGGCTTGTGGTTGAGCTTGTAGACCTTGACCTTGCCCGCCGCCACCGTGGTCGTGGCCATGTCGAGCTGAAAGGGTGGGTTGCGCTTGACGGGGGCGGCGAAGGCGAGGGGGTTCGTGCCCATGATCGGCTCCGCCGCGAAGGTGGGCACGAGGGTGACCCCACGGGTGGAGGCGGTGACCATGCCGATGACGCCACTATCGGCCGCGATCTTCGAGTAGCAGCCCGCGGCGCCGAAGTGATGCGAGTTGAACACGGAGACGACGGCGACTCCCGTGGAGCGGCACTTCTCGACGGCGAGATTCATCGCGTGCACCGAGACGGGATGGCCGAGCGAGGCGTCCGCGTCGATGAGGGCCATGGCCGCTCCCTCGCGCACGGTCTTGAAGACGGGCTGCATGTTGAGGCGGCCCCGCCGGAACTCCTGGTCGTAGCTGGGCAGCATGGAGACGCCGTGGGAGTCGACGCCGCGCAGGTCGGTCTCGACCATCATCTCCGCCGTGGTGTCGGCATGCGCCGAGGACATGCCCCAGGCACGAAACACGGAGACGAGCTGTTCACGGATCAGCGTAGAGGGAACTCGCATGGCTTGGCTCCGGGGTCGGGTGTTCACTTCGTGGCCGCGCCATGAATGGGGAAGGCGGGCGGGATGATCCGGTCGACGGGCGCGCCATCCCAGCGCCAGGTGGGCACGTTGCTCCAGAAGCGCTCTGTCACCTCGCGGGCCCGGGCATACACCACGTCCTCGTCGATCCGGGTGGTGCGACCGCCCTGGACGAGGATCTTGCCGTCCACGATGACCGTGTCCACGTCGCGCCCGGACCCGGCGTCGATCAGGGCCTTGATGGGATCGGCGTAGACGGGGGCGCCGAGATGGTCGAGGTTGATGAGCAGGATGTCGGCCTTGGCGCCGGGAGCGAGGCGCCCGAGATCGTCGCGGCGCAGGAACTTGCAGCCGCCGAGGGTGGCGGCATTGAAGACGTCGCGATGCTGGCCCGCCTGATAGTTCGCGTCGGCGACCTTGGCCAGGATGGACGCCCAGCGTAGCTCCGCCACCATGTCCATGGGGAAGGTGTCGGTGCCGATGGCGAGGTTCACGCCCGCATCGAGGTAGCGCTGGAAGGAGCACAGGGTCATGGCCATCTTGGCGTACTTGTACGGGCAGTGCCCCACGGTGGCGCCCCGCTCCGCGAGCACGCGGAGATCGTCGCCGAACGGATAGTGGCTCCAGGCGTGCGCGGTGGTGAACACGCCGTGGCCGATGAGAGCGCGATCGTCGAGAAAGCCGATGTCGGCGAGGAACTGGATGGGCGTCTTGCGATATTCGTCCATGATGCGCTGGAACTCCACGAGGTTGCCGCCCGCGTGCGTGTGCACGGGCACGTCCAGCTCGCGCGCCGCGTCCTTGCAGGCGCGCAGCAGGGGCTCGCTGCACGTCTCGACCTGGGACGGGTTGAGCATGCCGCGGAGCCGCCCCTGGGCGGCTCCGTCGTACTCGCGGATGAAGGCGACGGCGTCCTTCAGGCCCTGCGTGCCGACACTGGCGTCGTGATCGTAGTAGAGGCGGCCCTGGGCGTCCGAGAAGGTGTTGCGATCGCGGAAGGGCGGGCTGCCGTAGACGCGCACGCCCAGCTCGTCGATCAGGCGGACGTAGCCTTCCCAGTCGCCGCGCTGGCCCCCGACGTCGATGATCGTGGTGGTTCCTTGCCGGAGGGCGTGGAGGAAGACGAACGTGCGCAGAGCGGCCACCGCCTCGGGCGGGGGCGGGGTCATCTTGCCCTTCAGGGGCGCGGCGAAGCTCATGTAGTTCGACGTCCGGTAGTCGTTCTTAGCCATGTCGAGGAGGAGGTAGTCGCCCGCGTTGCCCGTCGTGTGGACGTGGGTATTGATGAAGCCGGGGGAGACGAGCTTGCCCCGCGCCGAGAGGCGGGTGTCGGCCGGCCCCGCGTACGGGCCTCCCGCGTGCACGATACGGTCGCCCTCGAAGACGACGCTACCCTGCTCGTAGACCTCGTGGCTCTTGCCGTTGAACGCGACCACCCAGCCGCCTTCGATGAGCGTTCTCATGATCCGACCTCCTCCCCACTCAGGGCTTCTTGAGCTTGAGGTCCTCGTAGGGGGACATGTAAAAGCCTGGGATGGCGTGGGCGAGGATGTCTTCCACGCGAGGACCCAAGCCCGTGGGAAAGCCGAGGTGATAGACGGGGGCCTGGGTGGCCTGCTCGTTGAGGATGCGCTGCATCTGGAAGAGGAGAGCCTCGCGCTTCTTCCGGTCCATCTCCCTGGCCTGGCGGCGGAAGAGGTCGTCGACCTCGGGCAGGGCGCCGAAGGCGAAGGCCCCGTTCTTCGTGACGAAGGATTCGAGGCGCGTGGCGGCATTGCCCGAGACGCCGGTGACGGTGAGGACGACGCCGTGCAGCTTCTTCTCGCGCCACGAGGTCATGAAGGCCCCGCGCTCCAGCGTGCGCATGCGTGTGCGGATCCCCACGGCCTGGAGCCATCCCACGATCGTCTCGCCCATGGAGTTGTAGGGCGGGAAGGGCGTCATCTCCCCTCCGTCGAAGCCATTGGGATGTCCCGCCTCGGCGAGGAGCTGTCGCGCGCGCCTGGGATCGTGGGCGGGCGCGTCGATGGGCAGCGCGAACTCGAAGTCGCGCGGCACGAGGCTGCCCGTGGGCCGCGAGAAGCCGAGCGTCTCGGCCTGGCTCAGGGCCTGCCGGTCGATGGCCAGGCTGGCGGCCAGCCGCACGCGCCGGTCGGCCCAGGGAGACTTCGGATCCCACTGGTCGGGGAAGTCGAGCCAGAAGATGCCGAGGAGCGGCGCGACGAGGCGCAGCCCGGGCGTGCGCCGGATGTCCTCGGCCGTCGGTCCGCTCAGCAGGAACGCGACATCGACCTCGCCGCTCTTGAGCGCGGCGGCCCGCGTCGTCTCGTCGGGCAGGCTGCGGAAGACCAGGCGCTTGATCGAGGGAGTCTTGCGCCAGTAGCCCTCGAAGGCTTCGAGCACCAGCTCGACGCCCGGGTTGAAGCTCACGAACTTGTAGGGGCCGGCCCCGATGGGCGCCTTGCGAAAGCCCTCCTCGCCTACGCGCTCGACGTACTTCCTGGGCACCACCCAGCCCGCGCTGGCCACGAAGGTGCCGTAGAAGGCGGGGAAGTCGGGCCAGGGCTCCTTGAGGACGAATCGCAGGCGATTGGGCCCAAGTAGCTGAATCTCCTTGACGGTATCCTTGAGGATCTTGGCAGCACCACCCCGGTAGCGCTCGAAGGAGAATTTGACGTCGTCCGAGGTGATGGGCTCGCCGTTGTGGAACTTGATCCCCGGCCGCAGGATGAACTCCGCGCTCAGCCCGTCCTTGGACATGGACCACGACTCGGCCAGACTCGGCGCCGAGCCAGACCCTGGCATGGGCTTGAGCAAGCCATCATGGAGGGCGTAGAGCAGGAGAAAGGGCGTGATCGTGCTCTCGCCCTCGGCCGGATCCAGCCAGCGCGTCACCGGGCTGAAGTGAAGCGCGAATGTCAGCGTGCCTTCCGGTGCCGCTGCCGCGGGCGTTGCGCCCAGCAACAGGACAGCGCACAGGAGTGGAAGGCAAAGATCGGCAACTCGGCGTCGCGCCATGGGCCGAAGCTCTCTCGATCTCCCCTATGCCTTGTCGAAGAGCTTCAGCGCGAGCGCCCCGTGCGTCACCGCCGCTCCCGCGCGCAGGGCGGCCGCGAGGAAGGCGGCCTCCGTGACCTCCTCCCGGGTGGCCCCGGCCTTCTTGGCGTTCTTCGTGTGGACATCCAGGCAGTACGGGCACTGGGTGGTGCACGCCACGGCGAGGGCGATCAGCTCGCGATACTTGCGCGGAATGCTGCCATCATCGCGTCCCACGATGGAGTCGAGCTCGACGAAGCCCTTGAACTCCGCGGGCGCCAGCTTCTTGAACTCTCCGAGAACCTTGAGATCATCGGAATCGTGATAGTGGCTCATGTAGTCTTCCTCCTCGCTGGATCGTTCGTGAGGGTCAGCCCTGCACGGGGCATGAGTATACCCAAGTCTCCAAATGGGCACCTCGATGAGATCGGAGAGAGACCGTGAAGACTCGTCGTCGGATCGCTGGTGCGGCGACCATCGCCGCCTTGCTGATGCCGTCTCCGGCTGCCGCCTCGTGCGCCCGCTCGAGCCTTCCCCAAGACGCGCCGATGGCCCTCGTGCTCTCGGGCGGTGGAGCCAAGGGCGCCTACGAGGCCGGAGTCGCCGCGGCTTTCGCCGAGCGCGGGCTGCCGATCCGCCTCGTAGCTGGCTCCTCGGCAGGGGCGCTCAATGCTGCCATGATCGCCAGCGGCCGGGCTGATCAGCTGGAGACGATGTGGCGCAGCGTCCAGCGGGAGCGGGTCTACTCGCTGCGCGCGTCCGTGTTCTTCGCGGGCTTCCTCCCGGGCTGGCTCACCCTCTTCGCCCTCAACGAGGCGAGCTCGCTCTTCGATCCCAGCCCGCTCCGCGACCTGATCGCCACGTCGCTCGATTTTGACCGCATTCGCGCGTCCTCCGTGCGTCTCCTCGTGACGGCCACGGATCTCGCCGCACGCGAGAAGCGCGTGTTCGACAATCGCACGGTGACCGTGGATGCCCTCATGGCCGCCGCGGCGGTCCCGGGACTCTTTCCGCCCGTGGAGGTGGACGGCACGCTCCTCGTGGACGGCGGCCTGACGGGTCGCGCGCCGGTCCTGGAAGCGCTCGAGGCGGACGCCTCGGTGGGTCGCGCCGTGGTGGTGATGAGCTATGCGCCGACGGAGCGCGGGGCCTCGCCTTCGACCATGCGCCGAGCCCTCGAGGAGAGCTTCGAGCTCATGATGATCCAACAGATCAGGCGCGACACCGAGCTGGCCCGGCTCCGGCACCCCGCCGTGGATGTCCAGCTCCTGGCGCCCTCGTCGCCGCTCCTGCTCCGGCCCCTCGACTTCGATGCGGAGGCGATGGCGCGGCTGCTCGCCCTCGGGCGGGGCGACGCCCAGGCCTGTCTCGAGGCCTGGGGACGCTGAGCCGCGCCCAGGAGGAGGGATCTAGGCTATCAGCCCGTAGAACTTGCCCGCGTTCTCGCAGGTCATCTTGTGAGTCAACTCCGCGGGCAGATGGCCGAACTGCTCGTCGATGTACTTGGACGACTCCGGCCACACGCCGTCCCCGTGCGGATAGTCCGAGCCCCACATCAGCGTCTCCACGCCCATGTCGTCGATGAGCTTGGTGCCGATGCGGTCGAACTGGAAGGTCGCCTTGCACTGGCGGCGCCAGTAGTCGCTCGGCTTCATCTTCAGGCCAAGGTCGTGGAAGCGGTCCTCCCACTCGAAGTCCATGCGGTCGAGGGCATAGGGCACCCAGCCGATGCCGCTCTCTCCGAAGGAGATGCGGACGCGAGGATAGCGCTCGAGGACGGCGCTGCCGATGATGGCGGCCAGGATGTTGACGAGGTTCATCTGGAAGGCGGAGACCACGGTGAAGAAGGCGGCCCGGCGGACCCTGCCCTGGGCCTTGTCGAGCACGCTCGGATCGAGGGCAGGGAAGGTGTGGAAGTGGAGCGGCAGCCCCACGTCGTTGACGGCCTGCCAGAGTGGCTCCCACACGGGATGCCACATGGGCTCCATGTCCCACGAGCAGGACAGCTCCACGCCTCGCAGTCCGAGCCGGGCCACACGGTAGATCTCCTTCACGGCGGCGTCGATGTCGCCATAGGGCAGGCACGCGAGTCCGATGAAGCGGCCGGGATCGTGGCGGCAGAAATCCACGAGCCAGTCGTTGTAGATGCGGAACATCTCCGTGGCCGCCTCGTGATCGCGGAGGCGCGTGGCCGCGCCGAGAATGCCGTACATCACCTCGGCCTGGACGCCGTCGCGGTCCATGTCCTTGGCCCGGAGCGCGGGGTCCGAGACGCGGCGGATGCCCTTCTTGCCGTCATCGTAGAGACCGGTGGCGGCCATGACGTCCACCCGGTGATGCTGGCCGGGGACATATTTCTGGCCGGCCGGCCCCACGCCGTTGACGAGGCCGAAGGACGTGCCGTTCTTGCACGTCCAGAACGGACCGTCCGGCCCGTCCGCGGTGAAGGGCATGCGGTCCTTGAGCGCCGCCGAGGCGTTCGCGGTGAACAGATCCGGCGGCATCCAGGGCAGGTCGAGGTGGCAGTCGGCGGAAATCCTCGTGTAGCTCATGTCGCTCCTCCGCGGTGAAGGCTCTCTCGCGCGGCCACGCTCAACATGCTCAAGGGCCGGATGCGCCAAAACTAGCACAGACGAGGCCGTTCCGCCTCGCGAAGCGGTCGCGCGTCTACCGGCGATCGGGCCGGAGCGACTCGGGGGCGTAGCGGGCGAAGAGCAGGCCGGAGCCGGCGAGGAGCACCGCGGTCGCGGCCAGGGTCAGGTTGGCGCCGGCGAGATCGGTGGCGAGGCCGAGCGTGAGAGGGCCCAGGACATAGCCGAGGTCCGCCAGCATCCGGTACACGCTCATGGCCGCGGCATTCATCCCGGGAGGCGACACGTCGGCGGCGTAGGCCGCGGGCGCGGCGCCGCTCACGCCGGTGGCGATGCTCCAGACGACGCAGGCGGTCAGGAACCAGCCATAGGACGGGGCGAGGAGGAAGAGCAGGAGAGAGACGGCGGAGAGAACAGTGGCGGGCACGACGACGGACTTGCGGCCGAAGCGATCCACGAGGACGCCCGACGGGTAGACGAGGACGAGTCCGACCAGGCTCGCGAGGGCGAGCCCGAAGCCGATGCGGCCGGTCGTGAGGGCGAGCCGCTCCTGGGCGAGGACCGGGATGACGTTGAAGAGACCGCCTGTCCGCGCCACCGCGTTCATGAAGCTGACCAGGCTCACGAGCATGAACCCGGCGTGGCCGGTGAGGATGCGGACCTGGGAGCCGAAGGACGGGAACGCGGACGGCGAATCCGCGACGTCGCGCCGGTGCGCCTCCCTCGTCTCGGGAATCCACATCCAGGCGAGGGCGGCCGCCACCACGCCCGCGACCGCGTAGGCGAAGAAGGGCGCCCGCAGCCCATAGCGCTCGGCGAGGATCCCGCCCGGCAGCGGACCGACGCCCACCGCGAAGAGAAAGACGCCGTGATAGATGGCCATGACGCGGCCCCGCCGAGCGGGCGTGCTGATGTCCGCGAGCACGATCTGGCCGGTGACGAGCACGAGCCCGGCTCCGATGCCCGCCACGAATCGAGCGCCCACGAGCACGGCGAAGCTCGGCGCGTACGCGCAGAGAAGATTGCCGGCGGCGGTGGCGAGGCCGCCGATGGCGAGGGCGGGCCGGCGACCGACCCGATCCGCGAGCTGTCCGGCGGGCATGGCGACCAGGAAGCGGGCGAGGCCGTAGATCGCGATGGCGATGCCGATGGCCGACTGCGCGACGCCGAAGGAGCGGGCATAGAGCGCGAGGGCGGGGATGATGCCGCCGAAGCCGAGCTGGTTGACGGTGATGAGAACGCACATCCAGAGCAGGATGCGGCTGGACCGAGTCTGCGGCATCAAGCGGACTTCGGGAAGAGCAGGCAGTCGCCTGCTATGACGTCGCGCGCGCTTTTGGCTTCAAGAGCTTGGCGCGGAGCTCCTCCACTTGCTGGGGAAACGGGGTGCCGCCGCGCGCGGTCATGGGCGTCTGCTCGGCCAGCCCCGTGTGCAGCTCGACGAAGACCGGTCCCTCCGTCTTGAGGAGCTCGGGAAGCCGTCGCTTGAAATCGTCGATGTCGCGGATGGCGGAGGCATGCCGATAGCCCGCGGCCTTGGCCATCATGACGAAGTCCACCGTGAGGCCACCCGGAATGATCTGAGCTCCGGAGGTGTGATAGACGCCGTTCTTGAAGAGGAGGTGGACCAGGTTCCGGGGCGCCGCGCCCGCCACGGTGGCGAGCGATCCGAGCTGCATGAGGAGCGAGCCGTCCCCGTCGAACACGATGACGCGCCGATCGGGCCGCGCGAGCGCGATGCCCAGGCCGAGAGAGGACGCGCCGCCCATGAAGCCGGCGCAGGTGGCGGAGAGATCGTCGGGGGCGATGGTGCGCCAGGCCGGCGCCGTGGTCATGGTGGGGATGCAGACGGCGGTACCTCGGTTCGCCGCGATCAGCGTCAGCACTTCCTCGGGCTTCATAGCCATCTAGTTTGATCTGGGGGGGGCGGCGTCGCTCCTCCCCCAGACCCCCCCATCGCATTGATCGGTTGCGTGCTGGCGGTCCGTTCACTCGTGCGATTCATATGGTCTCCAGCCCGACGAGAACAGCGGTGGGGCCGCGACGCTGCCGGCTCAGCCGGTAGTACTCGGGAATCAGGTGCACGTCGTTCGGTCCCTCGAGCCGGGCATGCGGCACGCCGAAGGTGTCGAGGAGCGGCTCGCAGTAGCGAACCATGGAGTGGCGCGACTCCTTCGGATCCTTGTCCTTCTCGCGGCTGAGGAGCCCGATCATGTAGAAGACAGGCACGCGGCCGTCCATGGCCACGCCTCGCAGCGTGTTGATGGAGGCATAGAGCCCCGCGTGCTGGATCATGAGCACCACGGGCTCGCCGCCGATGTGGAGCCCCGCCGCGATGGTGGTGGCCTCGTCCTCCGTGGCGCAGGTGACGACGCGGATGGCCTCTTCCTTGTCGAGGGCGGCGAGCACCGACTTCTGGTGAGTGTCCGGCACGCTCAGGATCCAGCCGAGGTGGCTGTGGCGCGGGGGCTCGGCGACCTCGGCCGCGAGGGCGGCGCGCGCCTCGCGGAAGGTGTCCTTCAGCGTGTCGATGATGAGCGGGGCGGGAATGGATTCGGCCATGGGTCTCCCCTTCGAGTCGTAGCGGTCCCGGGCTAGAGGTGGGGCAGGACGGTGGCCGCGAAGAGCCGGGTGCCTTCCGGGCGCGGCGCGTCGGCGAAGTTCACGGTGAGCCGGCGGGCCCCGCGCTTGATGATGCCGAGGAGGGCATCGGTGACCTGGGCCGGCGTGCCCGCGAGGCGGATGTCCTGCATGGGCCGGATGTGAGGCTGCGTCTTGAGCCGCTCGACCTCGGCCTCCGTCTCGGCGATCAGGATACCGGCGCGGAGGACCTGGACGATCTCGTCATAGTCGCGGCCGACCTCCGCGCAGTGGGTCTTGAGGACCTCCTGCTTGTGCGCATACGTCGCGTCGTCACGGAAGCTGTAGTTCCACCAGTCCGCGTGCTTGGCCACGGCGCGCAGCAGATACTTCTCGCCGTGGCCGCCCACCACGACCGGCGGAAGGGGATCGGGTCTGGGCTCGCAGTAGGCGCCGCTGATCTGGTAGTGCTCGCCCTTGTAGCTCGCGGGCGAGGTCGTCCACATGAGCCGGATCAGCTCGATGGCCTCGCACATCTGGGCGATGCGCACGCGCGTGGGCGGGAAGGGCCAGCCGTAGGCGCGATACTCCTCTTCGTTCCAGCCCGCGCCGATGCCCAGGACCACCCGGCCTCCGGAGAGGGCGTGAGCGGTGGCCACCATCTTGGCGAGGTGCGCGGGATTGCGGAAGCTGTTGCAGATCACCTCGTGGGTGCACATCTTGTCGGGATAGCGGGCGAGGGCATACGCGAGGAGCGTCCAGCCCTCGGCCACCTTGTGGGCGCCGTACTGCACGTGATCGGGAAACCAGAGGGACTCGAAGGGCTCAGCCGTCTGGTCGAGATAGGGAAAGGTGTTTTCCACGAGCCTGGACCAGACGTTGAGACCCACGGGCACGGGCATGACGGCTCCTCAGAACCAGCTGGTCTTGTCGACCACGTTCCGCAGCGGCTGCCCGGCGAGGAAGCGCTGGCAGTTGTCGCGGAGGATCTCGTAGCGGCGGTCGTCGAGATAGGGGCCAAAGCCCGCGGTGTGCGGCGTGATCAGCACACCGGGCATGGTCCAGAGCGGATGCTCGGCGGGAAGGGGCTCCTGCTCGAAGACGTCGAGCCCCGCCCCCGCGATCTCTCCGGCCTTGAGCGCGGCCACGAGGTCATCGAGGCGGGTGGTCATGCCTCGCCCGATGTTGATGAAGAACGCGGTGCGCTTCATGCGCTGGAAGCGCGCGCGGTTCATGAAGCCCTCGGTGGCGGGGGTATGCGGCACGGTCAGGATCACGAAGTCGGCGCCCGGCAGCAAGGAGTCGAGCGCGTCGGCGCCGTAGAGGGCGGCCACGCCGGGCGGGGTGTCCCGACGGCGCGCGTCGACGGCGAGCACGCGCATGCCGAAGGCCGCGGCGAGCCGGGCGGCTTCCGCGCCGATCCCGCCGGCACCCACGACGAGCGCCGTTGCCTCGGGCAGGTGAATCACGCTCGTGTCCAGGGGCGCGGGGCGCCACTCCCGATTCAGCTGACGGGGCAGGTACTGATGCAGCCCGCGCGCGAAGGCCAGGACGAAGGCCATGATGTGCGCGCCGATGTGGTCATTGTAGATCTCGCGGAAATTGGTGACGACCACCGGGTGGGCGATCAGCTCCGGGTAGTACCAGCCGGCGGGCGGCGCCGCCTGGGGCGCCTGAAGCCAGCGCAGGCGCGTGGCCGCGGCCAGGAACGCGCGCGGGAGGGTGCCGAAGGCGCAGTCGGCCGCGGCGATGGCCCGCGTGGCCTTGTCCGCGTCCTCCGCCACGATGACGGACACGTCGGGGACGTCGAGCGCGAGGCGCTCCGCCCACTGGTGCGTCGTCTTGGTCTGCGGCGGCAGCATGAGGAGGGTGGCGGGCATCGGGCCTCGACATTACGCGATCCCGCCATCGTCGGTCAACGTGCGGCTAGATCCGGTTCCCGCAGGCCGCTCAAAAAGGTCCAGATGCGAGGCGGCGCCCGAAGGTCGCACGCGAAGCGTACTCCCTGTACGTTGAGCGTGCGATCGAGGGCGCCAACGAAGCAGATGGGCCTTTTTCAGCGGCCTGCTACGCGATCTTGATGATTCCCGGCTCGACGGTGGTGAAGCGGCCGGCGACCTCGGGATCGTGGCCGGCCACGATCAGCTTCTCGGCCCCCGCCAGCGCGTGGATCGTCTCGAACGCCTCGAGCATCTCGGGCAGGTTGGTGATGATCTGCACGGGCTGGCGCGTCTCCACATTGCGGTAGAAGTGCGAGGCATCGGAGGTCAGGACCACGGTGCCGCGCGCCGTCTGGACGGTCACGATCTGCAGCCCCGCGGTGTGGCCGCCCACGCGATGGACGCGAATCCCCGGCAGGACGTCCTGGTCCCCGTCGACGATGCGGATGCGATTGCCATAGTTGAGCGTCACCAGCCCGGCGAGGGCATTGACGTTGGCCGACCCCCGGAAGGCCGGCATCGACCCGTAGCGCCCCGTCCAGAACGCCACCTCCTCCCGCTGGATCCAGAACTCGGCGCTCGGGAAGAGGCTGTGACCGGCCCAGTGGTCGTAGTGAAGATGGGTGATGAGGGATACCGGCACGTCGGCGGGCTTGATGCCGGCGCGCTCGACCGCGGCGGCGGGGGTGATGTAGTTCCGGATGCCGCGGGCCTGGGCATCGTCGTCGAGAAAGCCCGTGTCCACGAGGATAGGGTGGGGGCCGCCCAGGATGAGCCAGACGAAGTAGTGAAGGGTGATCGGCGCGTGCGACGACTCGCGATAGAAGAACTGGCAGGCCGTGGTGTCCCGCTCGCCGTACTTGAGGGCGTAGACCTCGTACATGGGGTCCTCTCGTGAGGCTGGATACGCGCTCAGCTCAGGGTCGCGCCCTGCGCGTTGACGTAGACGGAGTAGAGGGACTGGCTGCTCGCCAGGAAGAGCCGATTCAGCTTGGCCCCGCCGAAGCAGAGGTTGGCGCAGCGCTCGGGAAGCCGGATGCGCCCGATCAGCTTGGCGTCGGGATTGAAGACGGCCACCCCGTCCTGCCCCTCGCCTCCGCCGAAGCCGCACCAGAGATTGCCCTCGGTGTCGCAGCGGAACCCGTCCGGGATTCCCGCCCCCGTGTTGATGAAGACGCGCCCGTTGGCGAGCTTGGTGCCGCTCTCCACCACGTCGAAGACGCGGATCTCACGCGGAATCGCGCCGCTGACCACGACGTAGAGGCGTTTCTCGTCGGGCGAGAAGCAGAGGCCGTTGGGCCGCGGAATGTCTCCGGTCGCCACCATGGCCTGGCCGTTCCTGTCGACGCGGTACACGTTGGTGGGCAGCTCGGGCGTGGCCGTGTGCCCCTCGTAGTTGCTGAGGATGCCGAAGGGCGGATCGGTGAACCAGATGGAGTCGTCCGACTTGACCACGACGTCGTTGGGAGAGTTCAGCGGCTTGCCCTGGAAGCGGTCCAGCACCACGGTGATGGTGCCATCGTACTCGGTGCGCGTGACGCGCCGGCTGTCGTGCTCGCAGGTGACGAGCCGCCCCTGACGATCGCGCGTGTTGCCGTTGGCGAAGTTCGACGGCTTGCGGAAGATGCTGACGCGCCCCGTCTCCTCCTCCCATTTCATGATGCGGTTGTTCGGGATGTCGCTCCACAGGAGATAGCGGCCGTCGCCGAACCACACCGGGCCTTCGGCCCAGCGGAAGCCGGTGGCGAGGCGCTCGACGGCGGCGTTCCCGATCCGGTATTTCGCGAAGCTCTCGTCGACGATCTCGATGGCCGAGTCGGGGTACAGCGCCGGGCTCGACGGCCAGCGCTCCGGGGGCGGGGCCATGTCAGCGGGTGACGCGAACGGCCTGGATGGCCTGCCACACGCGATCGCTGGTAGCGGGCATGTCGAAGTCGCGGACGCCGACCGTGGCGAGGGCGTCCATCACGGCATTGATGACCACGGGCAGGGCGCCCACCGTGCCCGCTTCGCCCGCTCCCTTGGCGCCCAGCGGGTTGAGCTTGGTCGGCACCGTGTTGCTCGCCACCGCGATGTCGCAGAAGGTATCGGCGCGTGGCATGCCGTATTCCATGAACGAGGAGGTCAGGAGCTGGCCCGACTCGGGGTCATAGACGACCTGCTCCATCAAAGCCTGGCCCACGCCCTGGGCGATGCCGCCGTGGATCTGTCCCTTGAGGGTCAGCGGGTTGATGACGGTGCCGACATCGTCGACCACGGCGTACCTGACGAGGGCGACCTCGCCGGTCTCGGCATCGATCTCGACCTCGCAGACGTGGCAGCCGTTGGGGTAGGTATCGGCGGGCGGAGAAAAGGTGCCGGTCTCGTAGAACCCGGGCTCCATGCCCGACGGAAGCTTGTCGAGCTGGAAGGCGGCCCGGGCCACCTCCTTGAGGACGACGGCGCGATCCGTCCCCTTCACGGCGAAGCGTCCGTCGGCGAACACGATGTCCGGCTCGGCCGCCTCGAGGAGGCGGGCGGCGATCTTCCGGCCCTTGGCGATGAGCTTGTCGGCAGCCATGGAGAGTGCGGTGCCGCCGATCACCGTCGAGCGCGAGCCCATGGAGCCGATGCCGAAGGCCACTCGGTCCGTGTCGCCGTCGATGTAGCGGACCTCGCGGGGGTCGAGGCCCAGCTTCTCGTGGGCGATCTGCTTGAAGATGGTCTCGTGGCCCTGGCCCTGGTTCTTCGACCCCATGAGGACCATGGCGGTGCCGCTCGGGTTGAAGCGGATCTCCGCGTACTCGAGCCCGGGCGCGGCGGCGCGCTCGATGGCGTTGACGATGCCGAGCCCGCGCAGCTTGCCCCGGCGCCGCGACTCCTCGCGCCGCGCGGGGAAGCCCGCCACGTCGGCCAGGGCCAGCGCCTCGTCCATGCCCTTCTCGAACTCTCCGCAGTCGTAGGTGACGCCAAGGCATGTCCGGTAGGGCATGGCAGACCCCGGGATGATGTTCATCCGGCGGAGCTTCAGGCGGTCGAGCCCCAGGTCGCGCGCGGCGTCGTCGATGAGGCGCTCGAGGACGTAGATCGCCTCGGGCCGGCCCGCCCCGCGGTACGGCGCGGTGGAGTTGCAGTTGCTGAGGACGCCCGTCACCTGCACGTGGGCGGCGGGGATGGTGTAGACGCCCACGAGGGTGACCACGTTGGAGAAGCTCGCGAGCAGGTTGCGATCGGACGAGATGTAGGCGCCCAGGTTGGCGATGGTGCGCACGCGCAGGGCGAGGAAGCGTCCCTCGGCGTCGAGGGCCAGCTCCGCGTCGCTGATGTTGTCGCGGGCATGCTCGTCGGCCGGAATGGCCTCGTGACGCTCGCAGGCCCACTTCACGGGGCGCCCGAGCTTGCGCGCGGCCCACAGGACGAGCCGGTGCTCGGGATACTGCCAGCCCTTGGTCCCGAACCCGCCCCCGATGTCGCCCGCGATGACGCGGATCTGGTGCTCGGGGATCTGGAAGACCATGCTCGCCAGGGCGTTGCGCACGCGGTGGGGATACTGCACGTCGGCGTAGAGCGTGTACCGGTCCTCGCCGGGATCGTAGACGCCGAGCGCCCCGCGCGGCTCCATGTACTGGGCGTGCACGCGGGTGATGACGTAGCGCCGGCGCACGACGTGCGCCGCGCGCGCGAAGGCGGCCTCCACGGCGGCCTTGTCTCCCGCCTCGTACACGTTGCTGACATTGTCGGGACACTCGTCCCACACCGTCGCGCTCCCGGGCCCCGCCGCTGCCGTGGAGGTGACCGAGGGAAGCGGATCGTAGTCGACCTGGACGAGGTCGGCGGCGTCCTTGGCCTGGGCCAGGGTCTCGGCGATCACGAAGGCGATGGGATCGCCGACATAGCGCACGCGCTCCTGCGAGAGGCCGCGGTGGGGCGGGGCGAACATCGGCGTGCCGTCGGGCCGCTTGCGCCGAAGGGTCATCTTCATCGTGCCCAGGCCGTCGCGCTCGACGTCGGCGCCGGTGAGGACGGCGAGGACGCCGGGAGCCTTGAGGGCCCGGTCGACGTCGATGGCGCGTATGCGGGCATGGGCATGCGGGGAGCGAAGGACGACGGCGTGCGCCTGCCCGGGGAGATTGACGTCGTTGAGATAACGGCCTTCGCCCTTGAGCAGGCGGACGTCCTCGAAGCGCGTCACCGACTGGCCGATGCCGAACTTTGCCATCGAAGCGGTCAGATGGTGAACCGGCGCCTGAAGACCCGGCGGATCAGGTAAGGATTGGCCCCGAGCTCGTAGAGCTTTCCGGTATCGCCGGCCTTGAGGGCGGCGCATTCCGCGGGGGTGAGCTCGTGTCCGACCAGCTCCTGCTCGGTGAGCGATTCCTTCATCTGATGCTGGCGCGCGATGGCCGTCAGGAGCTTGTTGAGGGGATAGGAGATCTTGATCATGGATCCGCCCGGGCTCATGGATGGACCCAGACGGTCGCACAGCCGGTGATCCACTCGGCGACGCCCTCGTAGGCGAGCACGTCACCCTTCCATCCCGGCACGGCGCCAAGGAGGGCGATCCAGTTCCGTATCTCCTGGCCCCCGTTGCCGCCCTCCCGCTCGATCTCCTCCCAGGTGAGCCGGGTCAGCGGCTCGATGTCGCCGCGCGCCACGTGATCGAGCACGCGCAGGTCGAACTCGGGATTGATGCGCCCCGTCTCCGGCGTCCCTACCCAGTGGGAGATCCCGCCCGTGGCCACGAGGGCGACGCGCTCACCGCTGGGCCGGGCGCGGATGAAGTCACCCACGAAGGCTCCCACCTGATGGCAGCGTCGGGTAGTGGGCAGGGGAGGCGCCGCGCAGTTCGTGTACACCGTGACCAGCGGAACCTCGCCACCGGGCATCAGGAAATGAAGCGGCACCGACAGCTCGTCCCAGCTCTCGATGTCGTGAGAATAGGCGAAATCGATGCCCGCGGCGAGGCCTGCCTCGAGCAGCGACATGGCCCACTCCGGATTCCCGCGGAGCGTGCGGGCCGGGATGCGCATGAAGGCGGCCCCGCCCTCGCTCGGCGCCTCGTACGACCCGGCGAGGCCGATGCAGAAAGCGGGCAGGTTGTTGTAGGCGAAGTTCTGGAGGTGGTCGTTCACGAACATCACGAGGAGATCCGGGCGGGCGGCGTGGAGCCGGCGGCCCGCCTCGCGGAAGCCCGCGTAGAGACGGTCTCGCTGCTCGGGCTTCGAGACCTCCGGCTTCCCCGTGATGAGCGGTGCGTGCGCGGTCAATGCCGCCCCGACGATCTCCGCCATGTCCGGGCTATGGTAGTCCATCCGCGACCGCTTGAGAAGGTGGGCGGGACGGGACTCCTCGGCCGTCCGCCTTCGTGGTAGGGTTACGCGCGACTGAATCGCTACCGCCACCCGGAGACCATGGAGAGGAGACAGTGATGGCACACGGATTTGCGATGTTCGCGGCCACGGCGCCCGAGGTCATTCGCGCCGCCGCGCGCGAGGCGGAAGCGCTCGGCTATGGCTCCTTCTGGGTCAATCATCCCGGGTCCACCGACGGGCTCGCCTCTCTCGCCCAGGCCGCCGGCGAGACGCGGCGGATCGAGCTGGGCATCGGCGTCATCCCGCTTCACACGCGCGGGCCGGCCAGCATCGTCCAGGGCGTCAAGGCCACGGCGCTGCCCCTGGACCGACTGCTCCTCGGAGTGGGGAGCCCCAACCCGAAGTCGCTCTCTCGAGTGCGCGAAGGCATCGCCGAGCTGCGCGGGAAGCTGTCCACGCGGCTCATCGTGGCCGCCCTCGGCCCCAAGATGTGCCAGCTCGCCGGCGAGGTCGCCGACGGCGTGCTGTTCAACTGGCTCACGCCCGAGCACGCGCGCCTCTCGGCCGGATGGGTGCGCGAGGGCGCCAAGGCCGCGGGGCGGAAGCCGCCCACGCTCTACGCCTACGTCCGCTTCGCGCTCGGGCCGGCGGCCATCGAGCGGCTCGGCGAGGAAGGTGCCCGCTACGCGGCGATTCCCGCCTACGCGAGCCACTTCGAGCGGATGGGCGTCAAGCCCGTGGAGACAGCGATCGCCGCGCAGACGGCCAAGGACGTTCCGGCCGCTCTCGCGAAGTGGCGCGGGGCCGTGGACGAGATCGTGCTCCGCGCCATCACCGCCAAGGACACCGTCGAGGAGAACGTGGCCTTGCTCCAGGCGGCCCGCCCGGCCTAGTGGCCCGCGCCGCGAGCGGCATGCTAATCTTCGAGCGATTGCCGAGCCGATGAGCGGAGGGCAAACACCATGCTGAGCCATGAAGACAACCTTCTCCTGACACAGGTCGGGCAGGCGACGCCGATGGGCGCGCTCCTGCGCGAGTACTGGATGCCCATCGTGCAGTCAGGCGAGGTCGAGCCCGGCGGCAAGGTCAAGCGCGTCCAGCTCCTGGGCGAGCGTCTCGTGGTCTATCGCGGCAAGCGGGGCCAGCCCGGGCTCATCGGCGAGTTCTGCCCGCACCGGCTTGCTTCGCTGTACTTCGGCCGTGTGGAGGACGCGGGCATGCGCTGCGTCTATCACGGCTGGCAGTACGGCCTGGACGGGCAGTGTCTGGAGATGCCCTGTGAGCCCGCGGAGTCGAGCTTCGCGTCGAAGGTGCGTCACGTCGCCTACCCCTGCGTCGACCAGGGAGGAGTGATCTGGGCCTACATGGGGCCGGCGAGCCCGCCCCCGCCCTTGCCCGCGCTGGAGTGGACGCTCCTGCCGGAGAGCAACACGTTCATCTCGAAGCGCGTCCAGGAGTGCAACTGGTTCCAGGCGCTCGAGGGCGGCATCGACTCCAGCCACATCTCCTTCCTCCACGCGCCCCTTCACCACACGGACAGCGAGGTCACGCGCGAGCTGGACCGCGCGAGCTTCGGAGTGGGCGAGGCGGTGCAGACGGCCGATCGCGCGCCACGCTTCGAGGTCGTGGACACCGACTACGGCGTCCTGATCGGCGCGCGCCGGAGCTGGCCGGACGGCCGGCACTACTGGCGGATCACGCAGTTTCTCTTGCCCTTTCACACCATGCCGCCCACGGACCGGGACGAGAGGATCGTCCAGTCGCACATCTGGGTGCCCATGGACGACACGAAGGTCGTCAACTGGATGGTGACCTGGCATCCGGACCGCGCCCTGACGCCGGAGGAGCGCCAGGTTCATCTCGAGGGCAAGGGCGCTCACGTCTGCGATTTCGCGCCGGCGACCTCCGAGCCCTACGGGGACATTCGCACCGCTCTCAACCGCGACAACGACTACGGCATGGACTGGGACGTCCACCGCGGCAAGATGTTCTGCGGCATTCCGGGCTTCGGCGTCCAGGATCAGGCGATCCAGGAGAGCCAGGGGATCGTTGTCGATCGCACGCGGGAGCGTCTGGGCACGAGCGATGCCGCCATCCTCCAGGTCCGGAAGCGCCTCCTCGGCGCGGCGCGGGCTCTCTTCGAGCGAGGCGCCCCGGCGCCCGGTCGCAATCCCGAGTCCTTCCTGGTGCGCTCGGCCTCCGTCCTTCTGCCGCCCGGGGCGAGCTGGGTAGACGGCGCCCTCGCGCGCATCGTGGTCAAGCCAGGCGGGCAGCTCACCCTCGCCTGAGCGCCTCTCTGAGCGCACCCATGGCGGGGCGCATGGCCGGCCGGATCGCCCTGGGCGTCATCTAGTCGATTCGCTCCGCACGGGTGACCTCGAGAGGGTGGTCGATCAGCGCCTGCACGCGCTCGACGAAGCGTACCGTGTGCGGCAAGCCGGCGTGATACTCGAACGCCGGCTCATCTTTCCAGCACGAATGGATGTAGAAGAGTTGCGGGTCGCGAATCGACCGAAAAGCATGAATGCTCAGGCAGCCCAGCTCCCCCCGCGTAGGAGCGAGGATGTCACGCAGCGCTTCGGCCGCGGCGCCCTCGTTGCCGGGCCGCGCGTGAAATCGCGCAAAGATGAACAACTCCATGCGCGTCAGCGCGCGGCGGGCACCTTGTCCGCGAGCCAGTCGAGGCCGAGAGCGGTGAGCTTGGCGCGTGTCGGGTAGCCCGTGGCGGGGTCGCACCCGGCAAGCTGGTAGTAGCTGTCGCGCGCGCGCTCGAACTCCTCGGTGGTCAGGGCCACGCCCGCCGTCGGCCCCGTGCCTCCGAGCGGCTGGAAGAGCTTCTTCGGCAGCGTGTCGGCGTCCTTGCCCATGCCCTCGCGCGCGTTGAAGGCGCGCATCAGCGCGATGCGTCGCTCGCCCACCGTCAGGAGCTCCTCCATCGTCGCGTCCCATCCCGTGCCCGCGCGGACGAGCTCCACGGTATCGGACGGCCCATAGAGCTGCCACGAGGGGCCCCAGACGAACTGGCAGAGCCCGAGCGTGTCCAGGGCGGAGTAGAAGCACTGCGACCGGTAGGCGAAGCGGACCTTGGCGTCGGAGAGATCGGTCGTGGGCAGGGCCGCCGCGATGTCGAGCTGCTGAAGCCGCCCGTGATGGAGGCTGCCGGGCTTCGCGCGCAGCGCCGAGTCGTGCTCGGACGACTGGTGATCGGCGCCGAAAGGATTGACGGCGTAGACGAGCCCGAGGGAGCGCTTGACCTGGGGCATGTGGGCCGGCAGCTCCTGGCCCTTGACGGTGACGGTGAGATCCACCGCGGCCTGTCCGATGCTCTTCGCGGCCCGCAGGCTGCCCTCGGCGAGAAGGTCGCCGATGCCGCGTCGGAGGGCGATCGCCTCGATGGCCCGTAGCACTGAGTGGCCGTCGCCATAGGTCAGGCCGAGGCCCTTGTCGTCCAGGAGGCCCTTGCTCTTGGCTTCCATGGCCCAGGCGATGGTCGCGCCGGCCGAGATCGTGTCCATCCCGTACATGTTCGCGTCGGCCGAGGCCTTGGAGAGCAGCTTGAGGTCGCCCACGCCGCACATGGTGCCGAAGAAGGTCAGGGTCTCGTACTCGGGCCCGCCGTAGATCGGATCGATGTCGAGGCCGGGCTCGTGGACCTCGACCGTCCGCTTGCACTTGACCACGCAGGCATAGCAGGTGTCGCGCTCCTTCAGGATCGTCTTGGCGAGCGTGGAGCCGTCGATGTCCTTGGCCTGCGCGAAGGTGCCCTCGGTGTAGTTCCGCGTGGGCTGGCCGCCCGTCTTGTCCTGGATGGCGAGCACGCCCGCCGTGCCGTATTCCCCGAACCACACGATGCCGGGGTTGGCTTCCTGCAGCTCCTTGAGGCGCTTGACGAGACCGCGGAACTGCTCGGGCGCCGCGGGCTTGGGACTCTTCGTGCCGCGGACGACCACGGCCTTCAGGCGCTTCGATCCCATCACCGCGCCCAGTCCCGTGCGGCCGTTGGCGCGGTTGACCATGTTCATGATGGCGGCGAAGCGGACGAGGTTCTCACCGGCGGGCCCGATCTGCGCGATCTCCGCCTTCGGATCGCCGACCTCCTCCTTGAGCATGCGATCCGCGTCGGCCGTCACCTTGCCCCACAGATGCCTGGCGGGCTTGAGCTCTGCCTCGCCGTCGTGCAGCCAGAGGTAGACGGGCTCCTTGGCCTGCCCCGTGAAGACGAGCGCATCGGCGCCCGCCGCCCGCATCTCGGCCGGGAAGAAGCCGCCGCACTGGCTGTCGCCGATGGCGCCCGTGAGGGGAGAGCGCGCGCAGGCGGTCATGCGGCTCTGCCCCGAGATGGCGAGGCCGGTCAGCGGGCTCACGGCCATCACGAGGACGTTGTCGGGGCCGAGCGGATCGGCGCCCGCCGGGATCTGCTGGAGGAGGAGATATGTCGCGAGCGCGCTCCCGCCCGGGTACTTTCGGTATACCTCCTCGGAGAGCGTCGTCTTCTCGATGCTGCCCTTGCCGAGATCGATGTGGTACACAGTGCCGGTGAGTGCCAAGGCGGGTTCTCCTCTGGTTGTGAGCCTGGCCGTCTGTATCGTCCCGCTCGCGTCAGCCGGCAGTGTACCGCAACCCGATCGGGGCGCGAGCGCCCGAATCTCGACACGGAGGGTGGGGCATGCCCGCGGAGGGTGATCCGATCCGCTGCTGCATCGCGGGGGGCGGTCCCGCCGGCATGATGCTGGCCACGCTCCTCGCCCGCGCGGGCGTCGACGTCCTCGTCCTGGAAAAGCATGCGGATTTCTTGCGCGACTTCAGGGGCGACACCATCCACCCGTCCACGCTCGAGATCATGCACGAGCTCGGGTGGCTCGACGCGTTTCTCGGGCTGCCCCACCAGAAGGTCAGCGAGCTGAGGGCGCTGGTCGGCTCCCTTCCCGTGACCGTCGCGGACTTTCGCCACCTGCCCACGCGCTGCAAGTTCGTCGCCTTCATGCCGCAGTGGGACTTTCTGAACTTTCTCACCCTGCGCGCGGCCCGCTATCCGGGGTTCCGTCTCTGGATGCGGGCCGAGGCGACCGATCTGCTGGAGGAGTCGGGACGCGTGGTCGGCGTGCGCGTCAGCACAGGGGAAGGGCAGCGCGACGTCCGGGCCGATCTCGTGGTGGCCGCCGACGGCCGCCACTCCGTCCTGCGGGAAAGGGCGGGGCTCGCCATCGAGGAGCTGGGGGCGCCGATGGATGTGCTGTGGTTCAGGCTGTCGCGCCGGCCCGACGATCCTTCCGCGGCGATGGGACAGTTCGGGGCGGGTCGCATCTTCATTATGCTCAACCGCGGGGACTACTGGCAGTGCGGCTACGTCATCGCCAAGGGGACGCTGGAGTCCATTCGTGCCCGTGGGCTCGACGCCTTCCGCGAGCAGGTTGCCCTCGCCGCCCCCTGGATGAGAGACCGGACAACCGAGCTGCGTGAGTGGAGCGACGTGAGCCTCCTCACGGTGCGGGTGGACCGGCTCCTTCGATGGTATCGCCCCGGCCTTCTCTGCATCGGCGACGCTGCGCACGCCATGTCACCCGTGGGCGGCGTCGGCATCAACCTCGCCATCCAGGATGCCGTGGCCGCCGCCAATCTCCTTGCCGGGCCGCTCGCCGAGCGGCGGGTGACGGTGGCTGATCTCGCCTGGGTCCAGAGACGGCGCGAGCTTCCGACCCGTGTCATCCAGCGCTTCCAGGTCATCGTCCAGAAGCGTGTGATCGTGGCCGTCCTGGGCACGACGGCCCCGCCCCGGCCATCGCTTCTCCTGCGTCTCCTTCTGCGGCTGCCGGGGCTGCCGCGCCTTCCCGCCCGGCTCATCGGCCTTGGTATCAGGCCCGAGCACGTCCGGACGCCGGAGGCGCTCTTGAATCGCGCGGGCCGGGCGGGCTAAGCTAGCGCCGGCTGCGTGCCCCGCCCGCTTCATGGCCGTCACCTTGAAGGAGCTACCGATGGCGCAGAGCCTCACCGCCTATCTCGACCTCGTCAAGCGCACCAGGCCCGAGGAGATCGTGATGATCTCGCGGGAGATCGATCCCGCCTACGAGCTGACGGCGCTCGTGGTCAAGCTGGAGCGCGAGGGCCGGCGCCGGCCTGTGGTGATCTGTGAGCGGCTCAAGGGGAGCAAGTTCCCCGTCCTGACCAACCTGCACGCGAGTCGCTCCCGCCTCGCCCTGGCCATGAGCTCGGCGCCTCAGGACATGCTGCGGACCTATCTCCGCGCCATGGACAGGCCCATCCCGCCCATCGTGGTCAAGACGGGACCGTGCAAGGACACGATCGTGACGGGGGACAGGATCGATCTCTACGACCTGCCGCAGCTCCTCCATCACGAGGGCGATGCGGGGGCCTACATCACGGCCGCCATCTCCTTCGCCAAGGACCCGAGCGGCGAGTCGTGGAACTGCGCCTACAACCGGCTCATGATCAAGGGCAAGGACACCACCTCGATCCACCTCACCGCGGGCAAGCATCTCTGGGAGTTCCAGAAGATCGCGGAATCCCGCGGCGAGCCGCTGCCCGTGGCGTTCGCCATCGGCGTCCACCCCGCCATTGCCCTCGGGGCGCTGGCCATCGGCTCCATCGACGAGGATGAGCGCGCGATCATGGGGGGACTCCTCGGCGAGCCGCTCGAGCTGGTTCGCTGCGAGACCTCGGACGTCCTGGTTCCCGCCCACGCCGAGATGATCATCGAGGCGGAGATCCTGCCGGGGGCGCGGACGCCCGAGGGCCCCTTCGGGGAGTTCACGGGCTACAGCCTGGGGGAGCGCGAGCGCGAGGTGGTCAAGGTCAAGGCCATCACGCATCGGACGGGCGCCTTCTTCCAGGACATCACGGTGGCGCATCTGGATCACATGCTGCTCTCGACGATTCCCATGGAGGCGAACCTCTACCGCGCGGTGCGCGCGATGGTTCCCTCGGTGAAGGCGGTGCGGGTGCCGGGCCCCTTCACGTGTTACGTCTCGATCGAGCAGCGGTTGCCCGGGCAGGCGAAGAACGCGATCATGGCGGTGCTGGGGGCGGACATGTACATGAAGCGTGTGGTGGTGGTCGACCACGACGTGGACATCTTCGACGACCGTCAGGTGACGTGGGCGCTCGCCACGCGCTGCCAGCCCGATCGGGACATCTCCATCATCACGAACGCGCGCGGGTCGGATCTCGATCCGTCGACGAAGGAAGACGGCTACACGGCGAAGTGGGGGGTGGA
>WNFX01000401.1_pt1 | contig 41598 bp, 32 predicted proteins | sample 5400111 | NCBI WGS metagenome assembly WNFX01 (sample SAMN13153363, study PRJNA577476) | soil metagenome | isolation source: 40 cm soil or saprolite under grassland replicate 1 | place: USA:California | collected 2016-06-15
CACAGACCATCTTGAGCAGCCGCGAGAGGTGCTTGCGTGTAGCAGAGAGTCCAGAACCAATATCGGAGAGGACGAGCGTTTTGCGTCCCGGTCGCTCGGCCTTTGCCCACACTTGCAAGCGTTCTACCTGCGTGTCCAGGTCATCTTTTTGTCCCTGCCCGCTTACCCGCCCATAGAGCACCAGGAGTCGCTCATCGGTCGAACCCTTGATCCGCTCGATTTCACTGCGGGGAATACGCGCTTCCAGGCCGATGCGCACCGCCTGGATCTTTCCAAGTTTGATCCAGCGTCGGACGGTGAAGGGATGCAGCCCTAACTCATACGCTGCTACCCCAACTCGCAACAGTTTAGGTTCTCTAGAACCTTCAGATTTCTGTCTTACCATACAGTAGTTAGTATAAGGTAATTACAGAAAAAAGGCAACTGTTAGTAACCCTCTTCCCAGCATCCTGATAAAAGCGCATTGACGGGCTATTTTTTCACTTTGCGCATCATCAATTGCCAGAACATATGGCGTAGATCAGGCAGGAGGCGTTCCACGCTCTCTTCCTCGACATGAGAGGGCGCCTGCGCGGGTGGTCCCCAGCGTTCTCGCACAAAAAGATCGGTCAGGCGCAGGAGAGGCGTGGCGTTCTGTGGAAACTGGCTACTGAGGAGGCCACTATATTCGTAAGGCGTCTGCCAGGATTTTGGCGCAAAACCAGCCCGGCTCGCGATCCAACACAGGCGCCAGAACATAGACGCGACGAAGCCGTTCTCCGCGTAGAGGTTGCGCCACCAGTAAGAGGCGATCGCGGTCAGAAAAACCAGCATAGATAGCAGTAATACCGCGATCGACATGCCCATCAACACATTTTGATCCACAGGACTCGTCGCCCTGGGATGACTCTGGTTCGTTGGTTTGAAGGGCGGCGGCAGACGAGCCGGCGGCGGAGGTGTTGGCTTGCTGACGGGCGGCGGAGTTACCACCGGAGTTGCTTTTGTCGGTGGTTTCGTTGCCGTCGGCGATGGCGTCGGATGGGGAGCGGCCTCTGGCGCAAAACCAGGCGTCGGATCAAAACTGACCCAACCGAAACTGGGCAGATAAGCCTGCACCCAGCTATGAGCGTCCTGCCCATCCACAACCCAATTATGGTGCGTTACATCATAGTGTCCTTGACTGAACCCGTTTACAACGCGTGTCGGAATACCAAACTGGCGCGCCATGACCGCCATAGCGGTCGCATAATAGGTGCAATATCCGCTCCGTGTCTGAAGCAACCAATCAACTACATCCGTCTTAGCAGGGATAGGGGTATTACTTACCGAGTATGTGAAGACAGACTGATCACTTAGATGGGACTCCAGCAGCTTTAACGCGCTATAAGCGTTTGTCGCTCCCTGCGTCCATTGCTTCATCGTGCTCTGAACGTTGGGCGAGAGATCCTGCGGCCCCTGTATATAATCTGCCGCCAGTCTCTGATAGTTTATGTCGTTATGCCACACATCCGGCGCAACCGCTGGCAGTGGGACGTTCGATAAAAGGTTGCTATCCGTAGTAGGTATCATCGAAATGACGTTGTAGCGTTCCCCTTTTACCAGTGGTTTCACCTGCGTCCAGGAGCCCGCCATACCATCACCGTACACGATCACAGGAGTATTGAAACCTGTTGGCTGGGCCGGTCCAAAGATATAGTTTTTGGGTCCACCCGGCGGCTGCGTCAAGGTGACGGAGGTTGTTACCTGGGTGTAGTCGCTGCGCATGATATCGACGGGCAGCGGCGAATTGGCTTCGAACGACTGTGCATCGGTCAGAGAGGTCGTCCAGGTATGTCCATCGAAATGGTTATAGGTAAATCCTTCAAGATTGTGCGGCAAGGCATCGCTACTTGCGTAGTACAGCACCTGACCGATGGGAAGATGCACGCTCCCACTGACGGTAAGCTGATCGCTAAAAAAGTTGCTGGGCTGCTGATAGGGCTGCGTGAGCGAACCAATGCTCTGTAATGTGACACGCCCATTGATGATATTGTCCCACACGTTATTCAGTTGATCCCAAAAGTTCTTCCCGCTCGCCGACTGGCTCTGTATAGGCAGCATCCAGCCTGTAAGCAAGGCGATGATTGTCAGTATGGAAGCGATTTGCATACAACGCGTTGTCATATTTCTGAGCCAGACCACATCCGTATGCAACCCCTCCGCCGTCCAACGCTGGATCTGGGTCACCAGGTGTACGCGCGCAATAAGTAGAATCAAGGCGCCAACCAGAATAACGACAAGATAGGCCAGATCTTGCTTCACATAATTGAGGTTTACCAGCAGGATGGAGCAATAGACCAGCGCGACCAGCCAGGGCAGGTGCGCACGATAGACCAGCCAGCTCCCGAAATATCCCAGAAAGAAACAGAGGAACGCGAGATAGAAGAAGAAAACGATCTCACTGGCCGGCATTGTTCCCGTCATCATGGTTCCCGTGATGGCGGCACGCAACCCACCCAGCAGCAATAGCCAGTTGACACGGAAGGCTACGACGCTGGTCAGCCAGATTGCCAGCCAGTGTCCGATGAGACATGCAGCCAGATGCAGCACGGCCTGCGGCAAACGGGGCAACTTTGCGATAATCAGTCCAACCAGCAGACCAAACGCGGGACTCCACAGCAGAATCAGACTATGGCTTACCCATTCGGCAGCGATAATTGACCAGACAACACAATATAGCGCTATCGCGAGCAACAATAAAGGCAGCCAACCCTCGGCAGGGATCAGACGACGCGGCGTGGGACGTGATGCGAGCTTCCTGGTAGTCGTACGCTTGAGATCAAGCGTTTGAGTTTGAATAACTGGTTCATATTTTGCATCCCGGTTCTCCCCCCCAGGTGACCGCTTAGCATCAAGGACACTCGACCCCATCAAGGACTCCTCTAAGATAACAGCAATTTCAGACCATCTCTGGCGATATACTCAGTATACAATGTAAACCGCATAATGGAAGTGGATTAGCTCATATCTGGGACGAAATAGTCATTTTGTTTATGAAAAGGAGATTTGTCCACCCTCCATAACGTATCCGCATCCCCAGGACTGTGCTTTCTACTATTCTACCTGCTCTCGTGGCGTTTTGTCCATCTTTGCACCATATTACCTCATATGGAGCCAGCGCGCGTGCTCCCAGCCGAGATGGGCGTGACTGTTCATCAAGCGCACGGTGGGATGAGAGGGTCGCCAGTCGATGACGCTGATTGTGGCCGGGTCCAGAAATATGTTAAACATGGAAGTTAGGGGAGTAGCGAGCGCCCTACAGAGCAAGACCTTAATGGGCCCCACGTGCGAGACAAGGACTACTGTCTGGTCGGGATGAACCTCCGCCAATTGCTCGACTGCTAATCCGACGCGCGCCTGAAGGTCGGCAAAGCTCTCTCCCCCCGGCGGTGCCTGGGTAGGATCAGCCTCCCACGCGCGCAACTGCTGCTCGGCAAGCGGTCCGCTCGCCAGTACCTCCGCGCGGCTCAACCCTTCCCAGGCGCCGAAGCGTCCCTCTGCCAGTGCGCTCAATACCTGCACTTCTTGCTGTAGCCGCGCCGCAATTGGTTGCGCCGTACGATACGCTCGCGATAGTGGACTGCTGTAGATGGCTGCGATGGGAAAGATAGCCAGTGCGTCAGCCAGCCGCTCAGCCTGTTCTTCTCCACGCTCTGAGAGGGCATCGTCGCGCTCCCCAATGTAACGGAATTCCCGGTTCGCAAGCGTCTCTCCATGACGCACCAGGAGGAAGCGGGTTGTAGGCATTATGCACCTCTCTTTCGAGCGAAAAAACGACCACACTCATACATCATTTATTATGGATTCCCGACACAACCATTGTACGCACCCCTGCGTATATACCTGCAAACTGAGGATTTTTATGACCACCGTTCTTTTGATTAAAGCAAAGAGTTCGTAAAATGGAGCATAACAGATACGAGAGGAGCCATCCGAAGCAATGCATATCGTTGTGAAAACAATAGACGTGGGCAGCATCCTCCATCCCGGAGATCTGATCGCGTGGCTGCTGGTCGGTCTGATCGCTGGCTATCTCGCGAATGTTCTTGTGCGAGGGAGAGGCGCGGGCTGCCTGGGAAATATCGTTATAGGTCTCATCGGCTCGGTAATTGGAAGCATCCTGGCCAGCGCCCTTGATCTCGGTCAGTTCCACTTCTGTGGCAGCATCTTCGTCTCATTTGTCGGCGCAACTATTCTGCTCGCACTCTTCCGTCTGCTCACTGGCGGCAGTAGACCATAACACAGAGCAGGGGCCACACGCGGCATGCATTGTGGTCCCTTCCATCACCGCCGCTCAATGTTCGATCAACAGACCCTCGATCACCACTTCGCTCTCAGGCAAGCGCACAATCATAACGTATTCGCCTACAGGCACGGCTTTAAATACGACATTGCCCAGATCATCGATCTGTGTGGAGAGTGCCGACTGCTCGCCAGCACCGTCCCGCGCTGGACCGGGTGCACTGTAGAGATCGACGGGAACGCCCTCAAGTTCTTCAAGCGTTTCGTCGGGATTCTCGCTGGTAAACAGGCCCAGCAAGATATTCTCACCGCTGCTTCCTCTTGAAAGGTGAAGGGAGATATTGATCGCGCCAGCGCTGTACTGCCGGGGCCAGCGAGAATCGGAGGAGGGGCCTCGCGTGACCGGCTGCGGCTGCCAGGGGACGAGTGTGGCGATAATACGTTTGAGGATGGTCTGCGCCGGGTGATCTTCGACAGGGGAAAAAGGTTCGAATGCGGCAAGCACACGGCGGATATCAATCACCTCATGCGTACAGAGCGGACACTCGGCAAGGTGATATGTAATCCCCGTCATCTCTTCACCAGGCATCAGGCCCGCGCAGTAGAGATTGAGCCGGGTAGACGTTGGACACTGGCTGCGATACAGCTTCGTTAGCAGATAACCATTCGTTTGCTGATAGCGTGCAAGCCGCTGTTGACAGATGGGACAGTGGTCAAGGTGCTCCTGCGCACTTGCTTGCAGTGGCACTTCGTCCAGAGCCAGCCTCAAAAGTTCCTCGTCGCTGGGGGCCATTGAGTTAAAACAGTCCATCATTCCAAATCCCTCATGTTGTTTTTTTAGCACCATTTTTTGTTACCGCCTATTCCCGCTTACTGCTACGATCTTCAACCTCTTGTCCCTGTATAAACGCCGCTGGCGACGTTTTTTGGGCTCTCAGTTATATAACGAAAAAGGAGAGCAACTCGTTGAGTTGGCTCTCCGTTGATCCTTTGTACTCATTTGACATCACCACGTAGTCGCCAGCGAATCTTGTCGGCGTTCCGCAGGATGCGCTCCATAATGTTGCGCTTGAGCCGGTAGATCTCATCCTCGTTGCTGAACTCACCGGGACAGTAGCGGATGATCTCGCGCGGCTTGAGGTTGCAGTGGAAATGTAAGAAGGCCACACGCTTCTCTTTCTCTCCCGGCAACAGCGCTTCGATGACCTCCCACAACTCCCCCTCCTGGTAGCTATCTTCGACTGAAGGCCCCTCGGTATCGGTCTGCCCATAGTCCGGGATGGGCTCCTCTTTCGGGCGCGAGTAGGCACGCAACGCATCCATGATCGCGCAATTGAGACAGAGGTGCAGGTAGCTCAGTGCGCTCGCCAGCGTGTGGAATGCGAGCTGTTGCTCACTGACCGCCTGCCAGAAGCGCCTGAAGGCATCATCAATGTAGCTCTGCTCCCCATCATGGCGGAGCGCAGCCTCCCGATTGGGATGACGGCCAAACCAGGTGCGCACATTCTCGTTGAACTGCCGCTGCAAGACAGCCCAGGCCTCACTCTGCCGAAGGACGACGGCGCGCCTGAAGATCTCCAGACAGTACTGATCATCGCTCGCTTCTTTGCGGCGATACTTGCTCATCTCGCAGGTGCAACACTCTGCGAGGTCCGTCAAACTCATGTTACCAGGAAGCCTGTTCATTTTGATACCCATGCTCTTTACCTACTTTTCTTCCAGCAAAGGCTGAAAGTATGGCTCAGCTTACATTAACATTCCCCGTTACTACAGTAGAAGTTAGTTCTACATTTGTATCCAAAATGTATTTCTGTATCTATATTGCTTAGTATAGGCACTTATCAATTTAGGAGCGCGTGTCATATGTCCCATTTCTTGCGCCTCCTTATAAAGCGGGGTATACTCTATACATATCCAAGGATACTTGTATTGGCGATGGTACACAATGTCATACGTAACCATTCCATAGTGACGAGTTGCACAAAATGGTAGTGGATAGCCATGAATAAGCGCATTCTGTTTGGTGTCGATGGTGATCTATCCCCCATGACACAATATGTACTTCAGAGAGCTGGCGAGCTTGTTGAGGCGGCAACACCAGAGGCACAATTCATCCTTCTCACCGTCATTCCTACCGCGCAGGTCATCTCGACCCACCCAGGACTATACGCAGGCCATATCTATCCGCTGGCGATCACCTCGTGGCAACGCAACCAGGCCGAGGAAGCGGTATATAAGGCACGCCTCCTTCTACAGATGCAGGGTATTCCATTTGCGCGTACCGAAGGCATCGTTCGCGTGGGAGTGCCAGCCGATGAGATCGTACGCACGGCAAGAGAGCTGCACGCCAGCCTCATTATCATTGGCTGCCACGGCTATTCTTTCCGCGAGAGACTGCGCCGACTTGTGCTTGGTAGCATATCGCATCGCGTCTTGCAGCTCGCGCCATGCCCTGTGCTGATCGTCTCTCCACCACCAGTCACGCGCCGCACTACCGATCTCGTGACATGGTACGAAGAGGCCGCCAGGCGCTACCTGAGTGAACATACGGATACGCTACAGGTATTTACTCCGGACCAGCTTGCCCAGCAGTTCGCTCCCTCTGACAAAAAGAGGCCGGGGCGCAAAGAAAAGGAAGCAGCGAAACACGCCCTGGAGAAATTGGTACAACAGGGCGTCCTCTGCTGCCACCAGATTCGGGGTGAATTACATTATGTTAATGATTAGCTGCACAACTTGCGCTGGCAACGTCTGGACCATACAGCCGCGCATGTGCGAATAATCGCTTCGCGCCGTTTACGCTTCTGCATCGTTCCCTATGACGACCAGCATATCGCCCAGGTCGACCGTCTGTCCCTTGCTCACAAGAATCTCTTTGATCTTCCCGGTAATAGGTGAAGAAAGATCGTTCTCCATCTTCATGGCCTCCAGAACGACGACGGGCTGCCCTGAATTGACCTCAGCCCCTACCTCCAGCAGCACGCCCACCACCAGACCAGGCATAGGCGCGTGAATGGTCGCATCTCCACTATGAGAGCCACCTTTGATCAATCCTGCCAGCAGCCTGGTTCGTTCGTCCCCCGCCTTGACCTCAAAGCGTTGGCCACCGACAAAGATCTCATAAGTCTGGCCACTCTTCTCGTCCGAGCGCGTAATGCGTCGGGCAAATACTTCATACGTCTTTCCTCCGATGATCAGGCTGTAGTGTCCCCCCGCCTCCACGTGCCCTTTCGCATCCGTCGCCAATGGGGCGAGCTGCTTCCAGTCGATGACGTGCGTCTGTCCATCCAGGGTGATCTTCCCCAGATGTTCATCTTCACCTGTATCGATATGATGCTCCTGACCATGCAGCGTTGTAACGATGTGTGACATAGCTATCTACCCTTCCCTTGACATTGCTGGCCCCCGCAAATAGGATACCATATCTAATTTCTAACATTCCTCTAACACTTCTCCTATGATATTCTAACATTTTTCGTGCCATACTTTGTCAGGAGGCCGGACACAACATAGTCACAAACAAACGCTGGAAATTAAGAAGATATATGTACGCAGAGAGCAATCAACCACAACGTACTGAAAATGACAGCCGCTCGTCTCAGGCACCGCTGTACTGCGCGAACTGCGACATAGCTATACTCTGGCCTCCTATAGTGGTACGGGAAAAAACCTACTGCTGCACCGGATGTGCCGCTGGTGGTCCCTGTAATTGTGACTATTCACAGTATCGCTCCACGAAGATCGCGGGAGTGATCCGCTACGGCATATAGTTGAGTGAAGCAAGGGAGACCCTGGTCGGATGATGCTTATGTTGCGTTATCCACTGCATAACGGCCCTGCTTCCACTAGCGACCGTGTGCAGCGGTAATCAATCTGCATAACGAAAAGGAGTACACATCGTGGCAAAACTTCGTCCTGTCGGCGACCGCGTGGTCGTAAAGCCTGCAGCTAGAGAAGAAGTTACCAGAAGCGGTATCGTTATTCCTGACACTGCAAAAGAGAAGCCCCAGGAAGGGACTGTGATCGCAGTGGGTAATGGCCGCCTTTTGGATAACGGCGATCGCTCCCCTATCGATGTACACGAGGGGGACCGCGTTCTGTTCGCCAAGTACGGCGGCACCGAGTTCAAACTGGATGGCGAAGAGTACCTGGTGCTCAAAGAGAATGACATCCTCGCCGTTCTTGGCTAGCTCTTAGTGAAAGAAGGTTAAAGATACATGGCAAAACAGATTGTATTTGACGAAGAGGCTCGTCGCTCACTCAAAAAGGGTATCGACATTCTGGCAGGTGCCGTCAAATCGACCCTTGGCCCTAAGGGCCGCAACGTCGCCCTCGATAAGAAATTCGGCGCACCCAGCGTGACCCATGATGGCGTTACCGTCGCCAAAGAGATCCAGCTTGAGAACGCTCTTGAGAATATGGGTGCCCAGCTCCTCAAAGAGGCCGCAACCAGGACCAACGATGTCGCTGGTGATGGCACGACGACTGCTACCGTGCTCGCTCAGGCCGTCGTAAACGAGGGCTTGAAGAACCTGGCCGCCGGTGCCAACCCGATGCAGTTGAAGGCCGGCATCGAGCGCGGCACACAGGCCGTCGTGGACTATATTCGCGAGATGGCTATTCCGGTCGAGGGCAAGAAAGAGATCGCCCAGATCGCTTCTATCTCCGCTGCCGATGACACCATCGGTGATCTGATCGCCGAAGTAATGGATCGCGTCGGGAAAGATGGCGTCATCACCGTTGAGGAGTCTCGCGGTATCAATTTCGAGACCGATTATGTCGAAGGTATGCAGATCGATAAGGGCTACATGTCTGCCTACTTCGTGACCAACACGGAGAAAATGGAAGCCTCCCTTGAGAACCCCTATATCCTGATCACTGACAAGAAGATCAGCGCGGTCCAGGATATCCTGCCCATTATCGAGAAGATCGTCCAGCAGGGCCGCCGCGAGGTCGTGATCATTGCGGAAGATGTCGATGGTGAGGCGCTGGCTACCCTGGTTGTCAATAAACTGCGCGGTATCCTCAACGTCCTGGCAGTGAAAGCCCCTGGCTTTGGTGATCGCCGCAAAGAGATGCTGCGTGACATCGCTACCCTGACGGGTGGAGAGGTTATCAGCGAGGAGATGGGTCGCCGCCTCGATTCCGCTACCCTGGCCGATCTTGGCTCTGCTCGCCTGGTCACTTCGCATAAAGATGACACGACTATCATCGAGGGGCATGGCGAGACAGCCGATATCCAGGCCCGCGTACGCCAGATCAAAGCTCAGATCGAAGAGACCACCAGCGACTACGACCGTGAGAAGCTGCAGGAGCGCCTGGCGAAACTGGCAGGTGGCGTTGCCGTCATTAAGGTCGGCGCCGGTACCGAGGTTGAGCTGAAATATCGCCAGACTCGCGTTGAGGACGCATTGTCCGCAACCCGCGCCGGTGTCGAAGAGGGTATAGTTCCTGGCGGTGGCGTCGCTCTGTTGAATGCTATCGAGGCCCTGAACAACCTGAACCTGACCGGCGATGCCGCAACCGGCGTGACGATCCTGCGCCGTGCACTTGAAGAGCCTGTCCGCCAGCTCGCAATCAACGGTGGCCGCGATGGTTCTGTCGTTGTCGAAGGCATCCGTCGTGCTCAGAAGGAGCGCGGCAACAAATACATCGGCTACAATGTGCTCAACGATCAGTATGTCGATATGGTCGAGGCTGGTATCATTGACCCCGCCAAAGTGACCCGCTCCGCCCTGCAGAACGCTACGAGCATCGCGGCGATGATTCTGACCACCGAAGCGCTCGTGACCGATCTGCCCGAGAAGGAGAAACCCGCTGCTCCGGCGATGCCTGAGTACTAGTCTCCGCTTCTCTCCATACACAAAAGCCCATCGTGTTCAACACGATGGGCCTTTTTATGCACGCTACTCACATCCTCAGCGATCGTCCCCAAAGCGTTTGCTTACGACAGGAACTCGAAAGAATCGAGCATATGCTGGATGTACTTCTGCATCGCCTCGTTGTAGTACTGATCGGGCATCAGGAAAGCGATATTGTAGTAGATCTTATTATGCTGCGCCGAAATGGTGACAAAATGGATCTTGGTGCTACTAGTGCTGTCAACATAAGTGGCATCTACCTGCGACCATTTTGTACCGCCAATCGTCGGCTGGGAGGACGGCGAGGAGGGCACTATCTGCACGTTTGAGTCGGTCTGCTGCTGGCTGATCCCCGACACATTCGCCTGGTTGATCTCATCCGGGCTGGTGATCGCTGCGGATGTTGCGTCAGTGTAACGCGCAACAAAGAACTCAATGCCCGCCTGCTGTTGCTGCGGAGTGTGGATAATGAGCGAAGTGAAACTGGTTGACTTCTGTGGAGTCTCAGCTACCCAGTCTCCTGGATACTGAACAGAGACATTAACGTCCTTACTGTTGGTCGTCTTAAACGATGTCGGCGCTGGTAATTGATTTCCCTGGGTCGTGGGAGTCGCCGCAGCGCTGGTCGTTGGCTGCTTCGATATAACATTGCTCCTTGGCTGCGCACTCGCCGAGCCAGGCGGGAAAAGCCCCTGGCTTGTCAGTATGCCCAGCGTTATGCCGATGCCAACGAGGGGGGCAAGCACAATCAAGGCGACGGTCGCTACGATACTTCCTGCCGAGCGTCCTGGCCGTTTTGCGGGCCCAGTGCCCACCGGCTGTGGAGACATTGAAGCACCAGTTGTATAAACAGATCTTGATGGTACTGTGGTGGGCCAGGGAGGTGCCCCGGCTGGTAAATACGAAAACGTCGATGACGTGAACGAGCCCGAGGTTGTGGTCGTTCCACATCTTGGGCAAAAGGTAGCTGATTCTGGCAGTTCTGCTGCGCATCGAGAACAGTTCATAAGTTGCTCCCCGTTATTTTGCTGCTTGATCAAACGACAGTCTACGCTTTACGCTCCGTCGTTCCATCACCACTTGTACCACTTCAAGTCTAATCATCTATCCAGTCGCATCAGACACTGGAATCTTCTTTACCCTGAAAGATATTTCAAGTTTACTCTAAAAGTGTGTCCTCACGCGTCATCTCTGCTTTTGGTTCGCCTATATAGCTGCACGATGTCTATTATCCCAATTTGCATGAGAACCAATACGTATGATTGAACTATAGAGAAGACAATGCAAATTGTCAACCTCTATGGCACCTGTTCTTAGCGAAATGAGAATTTTCCCACTCTATTATTTACTACGGAAACGGATTTTACAAGGTTTCTACCTGATCGGCATGGCAGATATCAGATCCACTGCTGAATAGTACCGTCGGTAAGCGCTACAACAAGCTGCTTGCCTGCAAAATGGAGTGCGCTGATCTGCCACGGATGATAGAGCTTCTGCACAATCTGACCCGTGACGACCGACCAGAGATCAATGACGCCCTCGTTGATCTCACTGTCCTCGCGCGCTACGGCGGCCCATTCTCCATCGGGCGAGAGCGCCAGCTTCGAGCTGCTCCCCATTGTCCCGCTTGCCAGTTCAGTGTACGTACCCTCAACGGTATCGCAGAGACGTAACTTTTTCCCTTCGTGCACAAATGCAACCATTTTCCCGTCAGGAGTCACTTCGTAGGGTGGACTACAACTGGCGCAGCGCCCCACGACGATCGAGGCACTGATCTGTGGGCGTATCTTGCCCTGACGCCCCTTAGTCGCCAGATTCCAGCGTCGCACAATCGCCATCTCCTGCTGATCGTGTGGGAGGTGCGCGCAGGATAGCGTGATCAGAGCGCCGGCATCCTGTGTGAGGGCACGCAGGCGTATCGCCCAGAACTGTCGGTTCTCTATCCCCTCCTCGGCGCAGACAAGCGGCTCACTCAGGCTCTCCTCTGCCGTCCCCATCTCATGGCTCACGACATCGGTTCCACGCACTCCCCAGGCACGTGGCGCGTCCTCTACAAGCAGGGGGAGCGCCATGTACGCGAGGCGCTTCCCCTCATCGGCTATCTGCAGCGCCATGTCGAGCGAATAGTGTGCCGATACCGCCCGTTGCTCCAGCGGGTGGCTCCACAGCCGCGTCCCATTCAGACTATCCCATACATGCAGCCCCAGGCGACCCCAACCGGACAACAAGGCCCCTGCCTGCGAGAAACGTAGTTCGCGCAGCGACTCCACGGTAAAGGCAGGGTCAGCAGCAAAACCGATCGGTTCCGCAACCTTGCCATCGGCCAGTTGCCACAACGCGCCCTTCCCATCGAGAGACCCTGCCGCGATAACCATGCCATGCACGGTGTGCACACACCCAAGCGCAGAGATAACGCCGAGGTGGCTGTGAATGACGCTGCCTGCGCTCAGAGGTCCTCTGGTGCTGAAAATGTTGAGGCCGGAAAACTCCACGTCCTCCGCAGGATCGAAGACATGCGGCTGCTGGCGCGCACGGGCGAAGCCACCCCTGCGCAGGTCAATTACTCCGCCGATAACCGTATCGTAGTTGCGACGCTTCTCAGGATCGCTTAGCACAGCGTACGCCCGGTTGATACGCTTCATCTCGACCGCTCCACCTGGACCGGCCAGATCAGGGTGGTAGCGCCGGGCGAGCTGACGATAGGCGCGTTTTAACATATCGGTATCAGCATCTATCGGAACGCCTAAAACGGCGTAATAGTTCTCAGGTACGTCCATTGCTCACTCTATTGCTGGATAGTTTTATATCGTAATTATTGTAACTGTTCAGGACTCCTCAGCGCCAAAGGCGCTTCGCAAGGGGTTTGGTGAGGTTGGCGGCGTGGCGGCCCCGGCCGCCACGCCGCCAACCTCACTCCCAAGGAATCGTGCGAGCCGCGCAGCGGCGAGGAGTCCGGGAAGAGGGTCCTGAACAGTTACTAATTATTGTACGACACAACAGGTTTAAGGGTACAGAGCATAAGAACTTTCTCCACCCCTGAACAATTGGCATAGTGTGACATAAAATTGTCACGAAACTGGCTCTGTTTTTCACAGAAATGGCGCTATAGTTACTTGCATAAGAGACTGATGGTGATGCGCACCACCAGCGACCTGCGACGACGGTAATATAGAGCCTAAAAGTGCAAGGAGCAAAAGTCATGGGAATATCTCAATGCCGGTTGCCTGCCAGTGACATTAATGACGCTATAGAAGAAAACCAGACGAGTATAGAGGCTACACTGGAACAATACGACACATATATCGTCAAACAGGTGCACGACCGTATGCATCAACATCCGCATGTCGTTCATTCAGATGTGTTCGATCTGGAAACGGACGAACTTGTCCAGCGCGTACGCATCAAATTCTGGCACGCCCTGCAGGATAAGCACATCGAGTACCCCAGGACGTATATCAAGCGCATCGTGCATAGCGAATTCATCGATATGGTGCGCCGCCTCAAGCCGCAATACGCGCTGACCCTTCCTGTGGACGAAGAGGGAGAGCTTTACCAGGGGGATATGCTGATCACGCCCAGCGCGGGCATGGACGATCCAGCCGCTGAGTATGAGGAGCAGGCCGCGGTCACCAGTCGCATACAAGAAGTTGTCGATGTTGTACTACAGTTGCCGGAGCGCCAGCAGCGGGCTATCATCTGCACGCTGCGCGATCGCGTGGATGATATCGATGCCCTCGCCCAGGAGTTCAAAGAGCGCAAGGCCGATCTCAGTACCTGGCAGTGGCCACAGGTCCACTCCGAGAAGCTCCTGCTGCGCGCCTCTCTTGCCTATGCCCGTAACAAGATCGGCATGAGCTTCAAAGATGCGGAGCGCATCCAGGCCCTCTACCTATCTCGCAAAAATCGTAGCGCTATCTGTTAGATGGAGGTGGTATCACGCCTCCATCTCCCTCTGTACCTGCTCCTTCACCGTATCTAGATATTGTTGATAAATCTGGTGAAAGATGCTCTCTACCTCTTTCAATGTAGCAGCCGGAACAGGCTCATCAGGCCCAAAGGTGCGCCGGACCGTCTCCGCCAGTTCCTCTACGGCCTGCTCGATGGGTAGGTGATACTGCTCCGGCAGATATCCCTCCACTGTTAAGAATCCCATGACGATCGCGCTGTAAACATGTACCTGGACAGGAATACTCATGTCTGTGCGTATCATTCTTTTGTTCCGCATCAGCTCTAAAATGCCCTCGGAGGTGAGCAACTTCCGCCGCGTTAGCATGACCATCGTTTCGTGCTCACTATGCACCAGTTCGCCTAACATCTCGACGTCACCTACGTAAAGAGCCTTTATCAGTGGACGGTTCAACGTCACATAGATGGCATGCTTCGTCAGATTGTGCAGCAGTATGCCTTCTGGATCGCTTCTTACGCGCTCCAGCATCTCTACACCCGCGTCAATCGCTTCGCGCAAGAAAAGCGCGATAAAAAGATCTTCCCGCGTCTTCCAGTGCAGGTAGATGGTACCCTTGGCCACGCCAGCCTGCCGGACAATATCGTCGATGGTGGTCTTTTTATAGCCCCAGCGTTGCACCAACTCGGCGGCTGCATCCAGTATGCGGTGCGCCCGCTCTCGCCTCTTCGATCCCTCCGCTATACTCGCGCTCTCTGACTTCCTGTTCTGAGCGACCAATCTTCTTTCCTCTCTTCAGGGCTCTGAACATATGACTATTTTATATCATTTAGTCATAAGTATAATGACGAGAAAAGAAAAGTCAAGGAGTAATAGCAAAGCGCCAGGGTTATTGCAGTGTAGTGAGCAGTGAGCGCGCCGCCGCCTCGTCGGAGACCGCCAGCAACTGCTTGAGCAATGCAGTCAGCTCATCTGCCTTCTTCAGCGTCTTCACACGTTGCCTCGCCAGCCCCACTAATGCTGGAAACCGCGCTTCGGTGATGGTGAGAATCGAGATTCGTAGCCCTTTCACCTCTCCTTTCGCCTCTCCTCTGGCTTCTCCTATGGCCTCACTCTCAGCGCGAATCTGTCTCATCTTGGGATCTTTTTCCATCAGATCATCATACATACTTAGTCGCTCCTCAATCATTCGTTTCTCTGTTAGTGGGACGATATCCGCACGACGCAAGACGATGCCCATCCAACGTAACTCCCGTGCCAGTGTCGCATTATCTTGTTGGTAGTATTGTACCATTTCATCAATGGCCCGGCTCAACAGCTGGGCGTTGGCTCCCTGCATCGCCGGCAGTAATACATACATCGGCACGATATGCTCCTGCACATATTTCTGCGCGCTTACCCGCCACAGCGGAAACACCCGGAAGCGGAAGAAGAGGATCACCTCCTCGCCGCTCAGTTCCTGCAATGGCGACTGCGCCATCGTCGTCTCAAAGGGGTAGACCACGATCGAGATCACGGGCAGGTGGTACTTATGATAGAAGTAGGCGTGATAGTCCAGCAGCCGCGAGTCCATGAAGCTTTTCGAGTCGGTCTCGAACTCGAGATGCAGGATGTGTTCCCGGCCCCGATAGAGCACTTTATAGACGCGATCGGTTCGCAACAAGGTGCGCATGACCTCGATCGTCAGGGTATCCAGGTAGACGACTTCCTCGTCGAGCAGGTATGGCAGGATCTGCGCCTCCTGTCCCTCCAGAAGGGATTTTAAGATATTATCATACGGCTGTTGTTGCTCCACCGTTGAGGTCTGTTCTTTCTGTTTTCCCATTCCCTACAACCACTCTCTCCCTCGCGGGAGAATTACTAACAAGAGTTGTGTTCTCCCGCACGAGATCAATTCAAAATCGTCCATTGCTGTCATTTCTACAGCTTCTATTTTCATTATACTCGGCAATACAAATATACACTTTATTTACAATAACACCCTAAAAATATTATGTCCGGTTTCTATTCTGGCCTTGATGTCGTACAATACATGAAACACGCTGAATACTACAAACAACAGGGAGCAACCTTATGTCATCTCCATCTGAAGAATATAAGTATACCAATCGTCTCATCAACGAGACGAGCCCATATCTGCTACAACACGCGCACAATCCTGTAGACTGGTATCCATGGGGCGAGGAGGCGCTGAGTAAGGCACAACAGGAGAATAAGCCGATCTTATTGAGCATTGGCTACTCCTCCTGCCACTGGTGCCATGTGATGGAGCACGAGTCCTTCGAAAACGAGGTGACGGCGGCGCTCATGAACAGGTATTTCGTGTCGATCAAGGTCGATCGTGAGGAGCGCCCCGACCTCGATAGCATCTACATGCTGGCAGTTCAGGCGCTGACCGGCCAGGGCGGCTGGCCTATGACGATATTCCTGACACCTGACGGACGCCCATTCTCCGGCGGCACCTACTTTCCGCCGAACGATCGTCAGTATGGCAGCCAGGTAATGCCGGGCTTCCCACACGTACTACAATATATCGCGCAGATCTATCAGCAGCAGCGCGATAAGGTGGAGGAACAGGCAAATCAGCTCGCCGATCACCTGAAGCGGCGCAGCAGCGCGCCCCTACGCACGAGCATTAATCCTGGCACCACCCTTTCCCTGGATCTGCTCGATACCGCCAGTCGCGCGTTGATCGACGATTTCGATCCCGTCAATGGCGGCTTCAAGGGCGCGCCCAAATTTCCTAATACGATGTCGCTGGAGTTCCTGCTCCGCGTGCACCTGCACCGTCTCAAAGGCGAGCTTCAGAGCGCAGAGGCCACAAAGTACTCCGAACTGGAAGTGGTTGAAAGCTCGCTACAACATATGGCACATGGCGGCATCTACGATCAGCTCGGTGGCGGCTTCCATCGCTACTCGGTCGACGCCCAATGGCTGGTGCCGCACTTCGAGAAGATGCTGTACGATAACGCTCTGCTTAGCCGCATCTACCTGCACACTTATATTGTGACGGGGAAACCGTTCTACAGCCGCATCGCAGAAGAGACGCTCAATTATGTCATTCGCGAGATGAAATCGCCCGAAGGCGGCTTCTATTCGACACAGGACGCCGATAGCGAGGGCGAAGAGGGAAAGTTCTTCACCTGGACGGCGGAGGAGGTTAAACATCTGCTCCCACCTGAGATCGCGCCGCACTTCATGCAGTACTACGATGTTACCGAACGTGGCAATTTCGAGGGCAAAAATATTCTGCACGTTGCGCAGGATGTCCAGCAGGCTGCCGACGATGCGCAGATCAGTCTGGACGAGTTGCAGGCGCGCCTGGCACGAGGCCGCGCGATCCTTTTCAAAGATCGCGAGCGACGCGTAAAGCCGGGCCGCGACGAGAAGGTCCTTACGTCCTGGAACGGACTGATGCTGCGCAGTTTTGCAGAGGCCGGACGCTATCTCAATCGTCCCGACTATTTGCAGGTTGCTATCGATAACGCTACCTTCCTGCTCAGGACGTTGCGCAGGGAGGACGGACGCGTGCTGCGCACATTCAAGGATGGTCGCGCCAGGCTGAACGGCTACCTGGAGGACTATACTTCCCTGGCTGATGGCCTGCTCGCGCTCTACGAGGCGACCTTCGATACGCGCTGGTTCAACGAGGCGCGCGCGCTGATCGACCAGGCGCTTCCCCTCTTCGCGGACGAGCAGAACGGCGGCTTCTTCGATACTGGCAGCGACGCCGAGGCGCTGATCAGCCGTCCCAAAGATATCATGGATAATGCGACGCCGGCAGGCAATAGCGTCGCCGTCGATCTCCTGTTGCGCCTGGCCGCCTTCACCGGCGAGGAGTCCTATCGCAGGCACGCCGACGATTACCTGCGCCCGCTCGCCGACCTGATGGCACAGCACCCACAGGCATTCGGCCACGCGATCGGCGCGCTGGATTTCGCGCTCTCGCCCGCCAAAGAGCTGGCGCTTATCGGCGCCCCGCGCGCCGCCGACACCCGTGATCTGTTGGAGGTTATCAACAACCGCTACCTGCCCAATAGCGTGCTCGCCTGCTGCGCACCAGACGATACGTCCGCTACACAAAGCATTCCCTTGCTGGCTGCACGTCCGCAGAAAGAGGGCAAGGCGACGGCGTACGTCTGCCAGAACTTCGCCTGCCAGGCACCCGTGAATACAGCAGCGGAACTGGAGCGATTACTATAGGTTGATGCCTACAATTAATGTGCGTCTACAAATTCGGTCAGCAGCTTCAGCACCTCGGCTGCCTTCTCGATATGCGGCGAGTGACCACAATCGGGCAGGACGACCTCGCGGTACTCGCCGCCATTGGCCCGGTAGTTATCGAGCACGGTGCGTAACTGCGTCTTCATAGGCTGAGGGGGGAAGACCTCGCTGCCGGGCCAGTCGGGCACAAATCCTAGTTGCCCGAGATAGCCGAATTCGAGCAGCGACAGGTCCGAAACGATCTGGTCGTCAGCCCCGTGAATCCACAGTACAGGCGGCTTGACGCTGACCGTTGCGAAGTTGGATTGGTTCAGGTACTTCGGCGAGAGCGCGTTATTGACGCCCCGCGTTCCCGGTGCAACGCCCGGCCAGTTGGAGGAGGGCGTCATATCTCCCGGATAGTTGCCCGGCACGACCTTTGTGGAGAGAATGGCGCTGACGTAGATCTCCTCACGGTCGGCGGGTGCACGGAAGGGCGGCTTGAAATAAAACGTGTTCATGACAGTGCGCGGCGAGTTCTGGTCGCTGCCACGGTCTCCACGCGCGATGCGCTGCACAAAGTCTGGATTAGCCATGCCGCCGCCGCTGCCCGCGTAGTCGGGCCAGTTCGGCGTCCCTTCGGCCCCCTTCGTGCCCCCATAACCGAACGGTGAACCCGTTGCCTCCAGGGTCAACGAGCGCAACATCCCCGGATGATCTATAGCATACTGTATGACGACGTTTCCACCTAGCGACCAGCCGAATAGATGAAACGGCGGTAGATTGATTGCATGCACAAAGGCATCCAGATCGTCAGCATAATCGCGTACACCACGCGTCGCATCGACCGGCAGCACCTCAGTGTCGCCATAGCCGCGCATGTCCGGGGCGTATACTTTGTAGCGCCCCACAGCCGCCAGCGCCAGCATGAGATCCTGAAAGAAGAGGGACGAAGAGGCGTTCCCGTGGATCAGTACTATCGGAGTAGATCCATCGCCCGCCTCTAGATAAGCTACCTCCAGCCTATCCGTCTTCACTGTACGCTGTGTAATACCTGGGAGGAGCTTCGCTGCACTCGTGCTCATAATTGTTCTCCTACACTGAATAGAGTACGATTCGACTACTAGAAATAGGTATACATATACCTACATACAGATATATGTTATTCTCATATACCACATACTTATATCACAATGCGAGATCATTTCGTGATCTCGCGCTCTATCGTGACGCGTTTGAGATACTGATGGCTACCAGCAATGGTAATATGTAAGAATGGCGGAGTGCCTTCACTCTGCCAGTAGACCTGATATGCTATAATTTGCCTGTGGTAGTAAAGGAGAACCGCCGAACTATGGACCTGCATATAAGCAATAACGCCGAAGAGTGGCGCAACACGACTCTCAAGAGCGCCCGCGAAAAGGCTAAGGAACGCCAACCAGAATTTGTAACGAGTTCGGGTATAAAAGTTCCGGACGTAGCAACTGAAGACGATCTCGGTGACTACGATACAAGCGAGAAGCTGGGCTACCCCGGAGAGTTTCCGTTCACACGCGGCGTCCAGCCGACGATGTACCGCTCGCGCTTCTGGACGATGCGCCAGTACGCGGGCTTCTCGACGGCGGAGGAGTCGAACAAGCGCTATCACTACCTGCTCTCGCAAGGCACAACCGGCCTGTCAGTAGCATTCGACCTGCCCACACAGATGGGCTATGACGCGGACCATTCTCTCTCTGAAGGCGAGGTCGGCAAGGTCGGCGTCTCGATCTCTAGCCTGGAAGATATGGAGACGCTGCTGAATGCCCTGCCTCTTGATCGTATCAGCACATCCATGACTATTAACGCGACGGCCAGCATCCTGCTCTCGCTCTATATCGCGGTCGCGAAAAAGCAGGGCGTGGATGCACGTAAGCTCTCTGGCACGATTCAGAATGATATTCTGAAAGAGTACACAGCGCGTGGGACCTATATTTATCCTCCCCGCCCATCGATGCGCATTATCACCGATATTTTCCGCTTCTGCTCTGAGAACGTTCCGCGCTGGAACACGATCAGTATCAGCGGATATCATATTCGTGAGGCTGGCTCAACGGCGGTACAGGAGGTAGCCTTTACGCTCTCCAACGCCATCGCCTATGTGCAGGGCGCGATCAATGCCGGGCTCAACGTGGATCGCTTCGCCGGGCAGCTCTCTTTCTTCTTCAACAGCCATAGCAATCTGTTTGAAGAGGTCGCCAAATACCGCGCGGCTCGCCGTATGTGGGCACATATTATGCGCGAACGCTTCCAGGCAAAAGATCCGCGCTCGATGATGCTGCGCTTCCACTCACAGACCGCCGGCTCTACCCTGACCGCACAGCAGCCCGACAATAACATCGTGCGCACATCGTACCAGGCTCTGGCCGCTGTTCTGGGCGGCACGCAGTCCCTGCATACCAATTCAAGAGACGAGGCGCTCTCTCTGCCCACCGAGGATTCGGTGCGCATTGCGCTGCGCACACAGCAAATTCTTGCCTACGAGACTGGCGTGGCCGATATCATTGATCCTCTGGCTGGCTCGTATTATGTCGAGTCCCTCACCAATCAGATCGAGGAGCGGGCCTGGGAGTACATTCGCAAGATCGACGAACTGGGCGGCAGCGTGCGCGCTATCGAACGTGGCTATATCCAGGCCGAGATTGAGCAGGCCGCGTACAATCATCAGCTCTTGCTGGAACAGAAAAAGGCCGTGGTGGTCGGCGTCAATCGCTTCGCCCTGGAGCACGAAGAGCCTCCAAAGATCATGCATCTCGATCCCGAAGTTGGCAAACGGCAGGTAGCGAAACTGGCCGCTCTGCGCCAGCGACGCGACAACGAGCTGGTACAACAACGTTTACGAGCACTGGATCAGGGCGCGCGTGGTACCGAAAACCTTATGCCGTTGATTATCGATGCAGTCGAGTCCTACGCCACACTGGGTGAGATTAGCGATGCACTACGCCAGGTGTTTGGCGAACAGCGTGAGTTTCGTAGTATGGAGTAGACAGAAGTAAATTATGTTTTATTGGGGTTCAGATGAAGAAGCAGGGACGCGTTCTGTGTTCCCCGCGCGCGATGCTGAACGTAGCTCCTTCAATTCCGAATATGCTCAGGGCGACCTTCACGGTCGCCCTCAAGCAGACGCTCAGGATGCTAACACGCTTTTACGGGAAAGTGCGCAGGCGCCAATCGGCGTTTTTGATTCAGGTGCGGGCGGTTTTACTATTCTGTCAGCGCTGCGACAGAAGTTGCCACATGAGCACTACATCTATTTCGGCGATACTGCAAACTGTCCCTATGGTGTGCGTAGCGACGCCGAGATTACCACACTGACGATGCGCGCCTGCCACTTTCTCATCGCACAAGGCGTTAAGCTCATTGTCATTGCCTGCAATACGGCTTCTCAAGCAGCGCTCACCACACTGCGCGCCACCTTCTCTCTCCCCTTCGTCGGCGTGGTGCCAGCCGTTAAACCCGCTGCCCGCTTTACAAAACGTGGGCGTGTCGGCGTCGCCGCGACGAACCAGGCCACCCGAGCCGCCTACCTGCGCCAGTTGATCGATGATTACGCCAGCGGCATCCAGGTCTACGCGGTCGGTTGCCCAGAGCTGGTGACGCTGGTAGAACAGGGCGAACTGAGCGGTCCATTGGTCGAGGAGACATTGTCCCACTCACTGCATCCCGTGCTTGTTCACGACATCGATGTCCTGATCCTGGGCTGCACCCATTTCCCGGCCCTGCGCCCGGCTATCGAACACGTCGTTGGCAGGCAGGTTCTTGTCATCGATAGTGGAACTGCCATTGCCCGGCGCACGCGCTCCATACTGGATACGGAAGCGCTCATCCATCCCACAGGGCCGGAGGAGGGGGCCCTCCAGGTCTGGTGTAGCGGCGATGCGACCGCTTTCAGCCGGGTTGCCGGCAAAGTACTTGGATACCCCGTCCACGCCAATCAGGTGACACTTTAAGGGCTCTGCCCATTTTACATAACGTCTCGCTACTCTTTTCCAGTGCTGACAGTGGTACTCTGCGGTTGCACGAGCTGTGGCACAGCATCACGCAATGGCAGTGCGGGCACGGCACGGCGTTGTGCGCGGATCGCGGGTGCCTGTGCCTTGCGCGTCGAGGAGACGGTGACGCGACTGACAAGCTGGACGAAGCCAAACACGGCGACCCAGTTGATCGCAGCAACAACTACCAGGAAGACCCAGGTAGGCGCGCCGAGGCCGCTGACGATCAGGTACACCATCGCGGTGACGATGATATTGCCCAGCGTTACCGGGATCAGGATCAGCCAGGCGAACTGCATAAGCTGGTCGGAGCGCAGGCGTGGCAGCGTGCTGCGTACCCAGACGAAGACTGCACAGAGCAGGTAGATCTTGAGAAGAAAGTAACCTAGCGCGAGGACGTTGCCAAGAAAACCCCAGCCGAGTGAATTGAGTCCGGTCAGGTACGCGACGCCGGGGCCAGAGAAGCCGCCCAGGAACAGGTAGCTCGCGATCGCGGAGACAATGGTCATATTGCCATATTCGCCGAGGTAGAAAAGCGCCCAGCGCAGTCCACTGTACTCGGTGACGTAGCCAGCGACCAGTTCCGATTCGGCCTCGGGCAGGTCAAAGGGCGCGCGGTTCGTCTCGGCCAGTCCGCAGGTATAGTAGATGATGAGCATCAAAGGCTGGATCAGGAAGAACCAGAGCCAGGGGGTGAAACCCTGGAAGAGGAAATCGAGGATGCCGATCCCCGTCTTGTGCCAGACGTTCTGAAAGTCCATAATCTGACGGACCGAGATAGTGCCGATGCCGCTATTCGGTATGCCAGGATAGCCCGGCATCCCAGCCAGCGCGCTAGTTAGCATAACAACGCCGACCAGCGCCAGCACCAGCGGCAGCTCGTATGAAATCATCTGCGCCGCCGAGCGCAGACCACCGATCAACGAATACTTGTTGTTCGAGCCCCAGCCAGCCATGATGACGCCGATCACATCGATCGAACTCACGGCGACGAGATAAACGATGCCGGTGGCCAGCGCGCTGCCTGGCAGTCCGATATAAGGCGAGAAGGGCAGCACCGCAAAGGCAGCGATTACGGGCGCCATAAAAACCGAAGGCGCAAGCAAGAAGACAGCCGTGTCGTGCTGCTGGCCGCGAATATCCTCTTTCAGCAGCAGCTTAAGCACATCGGCGGTCGTCTGCAGCAATCCCCACGGTCCCGTATGGATCGGCCCCACGCGGTCCTGCATCCAGCCCATGACCTTGCGTTCAACCAGGATTAGTATAACCGCGCTGGTCATAATAAAAAGAAAGATGGCGATGAACGCTACGAGAAACTGGAGGAATTGCCATGATAAAATTCCATGCCACAGTTGCGTCCACCATAAAAATGAGTCGTCGGCTAAAACTACATTCAACATGGATATCTCCAATTGCGAAAAGGACACTTTTACCTATCGACCTCACCTAATACGAGATCCAGGCTACCTGTGATCGCTACCACATCGCTCATCTTGTGACCGCGCAGCAACTCTGGCAGTATCTGCAAATTGACGAAGGAGGGTCCGCGTAGCTTCGCGCGCCAGGGATACTCGCTGCCATCACTGATAAAGTACACACCCAACTCGCCTTTGCTGCTTTCAATCGCGAAGTACGTCTCACCTCGTGGAGGACGTAGAGCGATCGGCGTGCGCACGCTGATAGAGCCGCCCGGCAATTTGTCAAGCGCCACCTTACAGAGACGAATGCTCTCGTAGATCTCCTGTACACGCACCTTGTAGCGCGCGAAGCAATCGCCCTCCTGCCGCACCTGCGGGTTCACAGGTACCTCGCGATACGCCATATACGGACGGTTCACGCGCAGGTCCAGGTTGACGCCAGAGGCGCGCAGCATCGGGCCGGTCAGACCATAAGCAACGGCCTGCTGCGGATCTATATAGCCCACACCCTGTGTGCGTGAGGTAAAGATCTCGTTGCCAGTAATCAGTCCTTCCAGCTCGGCCATGTTCTTCTCAACCTGGTCGAGAAACGCCTCGCACTCTCTGAGCCAGCCCTTTGGGAAATCGTGCAGCACACCGCCAACACGCAGATAGTTTACGTTGAAGCGACTACCAGCCAGCGCCTCGAAGAGCGTCATGATGCCCTCGCGATCGCGGAACGCCCACAGCACTGGCGTGAATGCACCCAGATCTAGCAAGTAGGTGCCCACTGCCACCAGGTGGCTGGCGATACGCTGCATCTCGCCGACTAACAGGCGAATATACTGTGCGCGGCGCGGCACTTCGATACCCATCAACTGCTCAACGGCCCCCGCGTACGCGATCTCATTGAGCATTGGAGAGAGATAGTCGGCGTTATCCATATAGCGGATACCGCCCATGACGGGTCGATTCTCCAGAATCTTCTCGATGCCCCGGTGCAGATAGCCGATTACCGGAGTACAGTCCATCACCGTCTCGCCTTCAAGGGCCAGCACGAGGCGCAGCACGCCGTGCGTGCTGGGGTGCTGCGGCCCCATGTTCAGCAACATCTCCTGCGACGTTATCCCTTCGGCAGTCTCCGCAGTCTCAAGATGTATATCTGTATCCTGGTTTGTTGCCATAAGTTCCTCAATTACTCTTTTTAAAGCATGTCTTCGACATTACCTTCGTTGTAATACTTTACGCAGACGGACTCCGAAGCTGACCGACCACATGACCGCCATCACAGCCGCCAGACCAGCAAACAACAGGCGATTAGGATCAGCGGAGAATACGGCAAACGTGAAGGCCATACCCAGGCAGCCGAGCGCTACCATACCCGGCATAATCACACTCTGAATCCCTGCCGCACCCGTCGTTCCTCTCTGGGGCGTTCTCGCCGGGGTCGTAGGAGTCGACCTTTCTACCGCAGGCTGGCTCGTTACCGCTGTATTTCTTACTGAAGCCGTAGCGACACGTCCAGCTTTTTTGCGCGTCTTAGCCTTTGGCATCAGATCTGCCCACCTTCCAGATTGACTGTCTCACGTCTTGCTATTTTCGTTCTGGTTCGTCTCCGCCTGAGCCGCATGCGAGGAATGCCCAAAGGTCGGGGTCCCAGGATGCAGCCGCTCCTCAAGCCCCTGACCAAGCTTCTTCTGCACCACATGTTCAACGCCCCGCTGCTGGAAATCGCCAGCAACGGCCATATTCGGATCGACCTGGGTTGTCGCGCGCGGCTTTACCGTTAGTGGCACCTGGTGGAACGTCTTCAGCAATGGATAGCCCTCAAAATCGTCGTCCAGCAACATGCGGCGCAGGTCGGGGTGGCCCGCGAAACGTATACCATACATATCGTAGGTCTCGCGCTCCAACCAGTTAGCTGTCGGCCAGACTGATACGACACTGTCTACCTCCGGCTTCTCGCGATCTATCTTCACCTTGATTTGCAGTAACTGCCCACGCGTCGTCGAACGCAGGTGATAGACCGTCTCCAGGTGATCAAGCATGTCAACGCCTGAAACACAGCTCAGTAGATCAAAACCAAGCTGATCGCGCAGGAAACGACTCACGGCGACCAGGTTCTCGCGCTCGATATCCAGGGCGAGAAAATCGCCCTTCAGCGTTTTCGGCGCGACAGGCTTCCCTGTGATCTGAGCGATCGGCACCAGGTCGCGTGCGAGCGCGGCATTTTGATCGCGGTACCCCGTTGTTGCGCTGGGGGCATTCGTTGTACGTGGTACTATATCCATCGTGTCACTCCCTTGCGCCATGCATAAACCAGGCCAAGCGCCAGTACGATGATAAAGAAGAGAATTTCGAAAAACCCAAAGACGCTTAATTGTTTAAAGATAATTGCCCAGGAAATGATGAAGACGATATCTACATCAAAGGCGACAAATAGCAGAGCAAATATATAGAATCCAAGCGGATATTGGACCCACGCGCTGCCGATCGGCGACTCGCCGGATTCATATGTCTGCAATTTTTCCTTTGTTGGATGGTGGGGTGCAAGCAGATTCGAGACAAGGGTTGCGACGATGACGAACAAAAACCCTGCTACTATAAGAATGCCTGCATAGAGATATCCAGAACCATTTGCTATTGACACAAGCTTTTCCTCCCCAAGACTTGCCTTACACAAAGGCGAGAAGATGCTGCATAGATTATAGCACAGGGAGGAAGGTCCGACAATTTTGGAGACGGCGCAACGCCAGCCGCCTATAGCTCTGGCAACTGCACCGTGTCTGGCTTCGCAAGCAACTGCAGGCCATTCCCGCTACTATGTTGCGACACCTCGTTCACATAGACAACGATGACGCTCACATTGTCCTCACCACCGCCATCAAGGGCTGCCTGAATTAGCGCATCCGCCGTCTTCCTGGGATCAGAGAGCGTATTTTTCACTATGCTCTCGATCTTTGGATCGCGCACCATGTCCCAGAGTCCATCGGAACAGAGCAGCAACCTGTCACCCGGCTGCAACTGCACAACAAACGTGTCTACCTCTACCAGCGATTTCTCGCCCAGGCTGCGATAGATCTGGTTGCGCTTGGGATGCGTGTAGATATCGTCGGGCTTGATGATGCCCGCCTCAACCAGGCTCGCTACAACTGAGTGATCGTTTGTGACCTTGCGCAGCCCATCCGGCTCGCGATAGAGATACGTGCGACTGTCTCCTACATTGGTTACATAAGCAGTTGTGCCTACGATGAGCACAGCGGTCACAGTCGTCCCCATATCGGCGCGCTGCTCTATGTTATGCTGGTGCACCACCTGGTTCGCGTGCTGTACGGCGTTGGCGAGCAATTCGCCGGGATTGGAGCTCTCCATGTTCTTGGACAACTTGGGCAACATAAAGTCGATAATCGTCTGTATTGCGCTGCGACTGGCGTCTTGCCCGTTTGCGTGGCCGCCCATACCATCGGCGATCACATATAGACCGGAAGACACCGCCTGCATACCCGCACCGGGATCCAACTGCGCCGCGAACAGGCTATCCTCATTCGGCTTATACTTCCTCTTAATGCCAGGATCAGAGCGCGTCCCCACGACAAAACCAGCCCCCTTCGAATTATGCATTGCAATGGAATAAGGAAGGGTCTTCTCCCCATCGCCCTGCCCATTCATCGGCAACGCCAGTTGGGCAGTAGATTGATCGTTGGCCGCCTCGGGCACCATCTCCAGCGTAGGCTGTTCGGCCAGCGAACGCGAGGGCACAACAGGTGGTATTGGAGCAGGCGGCGCGGGCGAAAACTGGTCAGTGGGTTGTTGTGATAGTATCCGCATATGGTGTCCAGACTCCGAAGGCGAGAGCACCATACGACAATTAGAACAGAAATTATCCCCTCGCATCACAGGATGCCCGCAATTGGGACAGCGTAGGTCCCCCACAGCTACCGGACCGGGTCCTGCCGCCCCCCTGGCGAAAGGAGGCTGTGCGGCGGCCTGTGATGATTGTGCTGGTTGCGCGGACCGCTGCATGTCCTGTGAAGCCTCCATCGCCGCGATGCGCTGCGCATCCAGTTCGGCCCTGCGCTCCGCCTCGTTGTAGTCCTTGAATACGCGATTGCGCCGCACACGCGCGCGTATCAGCAATACTATGACCAGCACTAAAAGCACGCCAAAGATGGCACAGGCAAGTATCACCAGCGAGCGCAGATCAGGAATAGTGAAGATTGGCTGATTGCCGCCAGTTGTGCCCCCCTCCTTACTTGCTGCAATCTGGCTATTGCTAAGCGTCTCAAACTTCTGCGCTCCCTCGAACATGGCGTTATGATTCACAGCGGTCTGGAAGTCTGTGCTGGCGGCAGTATAATTCTTGCTAAAGTACGCGGTGATGCCACTCTTCCAGGCATCCTGGACGGGATTGGTATGCGTTGAGGCATGTGGCGTTTTGAACTCAGGCAGGCCGTTGATCCAGCCTGAGAAGTTGCTCAGCGGCAAGGTCGTGTTCCCATTGAAGAGAGCCGTCAGTTCGCCTGAACTATTCACGATCGGCGTTCCTGACTCAATGGGGGTCTTGCTGTCGCTGGCGACTACGCGTTGAGGCGTCATGTATTGCTGCACCTGCGCGGTGTATCGAGTCTGTTGTTTACTATCCTGGATCGATGAAGAAAGCGCCGGACCCGCTGCATTCGGGGTATTCAAGGCAATCTTTGCCTCTTGCGTCTGGTCTGTCGTGGCAGGATTCACAAAAGGCAAGGTGTGGGTCGATTCCGTCGAAAAAGCGAGCAGCGCAGGCCCATCGCTGCACGCGGTCTTCTGACAGCGTATGGTGGAAGTCGGCGAGGAGAGTGCCTGCCCAACAGGAATAGCCACTGGAAAGGACTGAATCGTCCCGTTATACGCCGAACTCAGAAAGACTTCGACTTTCGAGAGCGTCAGTTTCGTCGAAGGTGTTGACCCACAGGACTCCTGTGTTGGATCAACCAGACTGCCATCGGTCAACAGCAAGTTATTATTGGCATTGACACTATTCGGGGCTGCCTGCCAACTCGAAATGATCACGCCGAGCCCTGTGCATTGCATAAAAGTAGACTCAGTAGACGTTTTCGATGTTGTGCCAGCTTTGAGTGTATACATGGACAATACGCGCGCGACGGAGACACCAGCAAAGCTGATATCCTGCGTCGGCCCCTGTGGCTGAACGACGGTAGAAGCCAGCGCGCTTGCAGAGTTGAGCAGGACCAGTTGCAGGGCGATGAGAAGCGCGCCGAGTGTCGAAAGAACAGTTGTCACAAAACTGCTCCTTCCCTGCCCCCAGGATATGAAACGATGCGTACTCATTGACCCTTTCCCTTCATGCCGATTTCACAGCTCATAGAATACCGCCTCTTATCGTCCTAAACTCGTTCGTAAACGCTGCATCATCTGTTGCACAGCAGGATTTGCACCCAGGGGTTGTATCACATAACTGCACTGACGAAACGCCTCTTCCAACTTGTTTTCGCGCTCATATACCTGGCTCAGCAAGAAACGTGTCTGGTGATCAGCCGGATTAATATAAAGCACCTGCACAAACGCGTGCTCGGCTATCGTGAGCTGATTCATACGCATGGCAAGCTGACCCAGCGCAAAATGAACTCCTGGCTGTGGAGGCTGCTCCGGCGCCATGCGCGCCGCCTCTTGATATTCATATAACGCGGGAGCGAGCTGATTTGTCTTTTCGTAGCTATGACCCAGGCGCAGATGCGCCTCAAAATCGTTTGCGTTCAGGCGCAACGCTTCCCTGTAAGCGGGAATCGCCTGCACTGGCTGTTGAGTCAGGTACAAAGAGACGTCTCCTATCAGTTTGTGCGTTTCGGGATCGTCCCGGCACAACTCCAGAGAACGGTTATACGCTCGCACGGCCAGGTCGGGACGCGGTGGCGTCTGGCGCGCAAAGACCTGTCCAAAGATCTTATGCACCAGCGGGTTGTTCGGCTCCAGGGCAAATGCCTGCTGCACAGCCGCGTAGGCAGGCTCAATGCGACTTGCTGCAATATAGCCTTGCGCGGCGGTAATATGTTGCCCGGCAGGACCATTTGTGCCCGTGGTAACAGGCGTGGCACTTCCGCCAGATCCAGGCACAGCGCTGTTCGGCGTGAATGGATTCGACGGGCGCGGCGTCCCTTGCTGCACGATGGGGACGACCGGAGGCACAACCGTTATCGGCGGCAGATTGATTATCGCGCGCTCCATATCAAGTGCGCTTGCCCAGCGCTGAGCCAGGTCTGGTTGCAGCGCCTTTATCACCACCTGCTCGAAAGCTGGCGAGATATCGGGCCGCAGCGAGCGCAGAGGAGGAAATGTAAAAATGCTCGGCTTATTGCTGGAGGCATCGTGGCGCGTCAATACGCGATGCAGCGTAGCTCCTATTGCGTAGATGTCGCTACGCGGCTCCGGCATGCCGTGGAGTTGCTCCGGGGGTGCGTAGCCGATGGTCATGATGATCGTTGACTGACTCTGCGATTGGAATGTGCGCGCAATGCCGAAATCGATCAATTTAATCTCGTCACGGTCAGTGACCATGATATTCGATGGCTTGAGGTCGCGGAAGATGACGGGAGGATTCTGGCGATGGAGGTAGCCCAGCACGCTACAGATCTGCTGCGCCCAACTGCGCGCACGCGCCTCGGTTACGCCGCGCGCACCTTTCAGACCCTGCACATCGCCTTCTTTCTCCAGAACATCACTGAGCGTACGGCCTTCGATAAAATCCATGACCAGGTAATGCTTGCCACGCTCCATAAAGAAATCGCGCACGCGCGGAATGCAGGGATGATTCAGGTCTAGCAGGAGCGTCGCCTCGCGCGAGAACCATTCGATGGCCTGTGTGCGATCGCTATCATTATGAAATTCATCCAACATCTCCTTCACAGCACACGGACGATTGAAACGTGTGTCGATCGCACGATATACAGCGCCCATTCCACCAGAAGCCGCCAGCCGTCCTATACGGTAGCGATCCGACGAAAGTACTGTCCCAGGCGACAAACGACGCGGGCTTCCAGCATTCTCATTATCAGGTGCCGAAGAAGATGATGGCATCACCACTGATGACCCTCCATTTGGGAAAGAAGAGGAAACAGATCGGGCTGGCGGCGTCGAGAGCATACCCGGCGCGTTCCCGACAGAGCCACTCTGCGGCGTCGCGGCGTCATTGACAGGTAACATTTGCTTTGGGTCAGATGAATAATTGTTTGCCATATAGTGTGCACCGCTCTGCTGAACTCTGAACTCCATTCCTTGTCCATTGTTCTGGAACATAAAATGATACGTGTCGTATTATTAATGGCGCTCAGAAAAGTTCCTCTCCATATTTAAAATCTAGACTTCATATTGGGGGCATTATAACACATCTTCCTTCATATGAGCAGTGTCCAGATCCATAGTGGCTATACGACTTTACACTCCTGGTTTTGCAGTCTGTGAGTACGGTGCCGGTCGCGCTGTTACCGCGCGGGCGTGGGCGGGAAAGCCCTCGAACTCAGCCAGTCGACGCGTCGTTTCGCTCAGGGAGGCGTACCCTCCCGCTGTGAGATATGCCAGCCCGGTGCGCTTCAGAAAATCGAAGACCGATGTGCACGAATATGTGTGCGCGAAGCCGCCGGTCGGCAGGACAGCATTGGTTCCGATGGCGTAGTTTCCGGTACAGATCGGCGTGTATGGCCCTATCAGAATCTCGGCTGCATTCTTAAGATCGGGTAGAATGGCGAACGGCTCACGCACCTGTACCTCAAGGTGCTCCGGCGCAAATTCGTTGGTGAACTCGATCGCTTCGTCCAGCGCGCGCGTCAGGATGATGCCGCCCGTCCCTTTCTCTCCCTCCAGGCCCACGCGGCAAAAGTCCTGTCGCGGCTGTGGCAGCGCCGCGATCTTGCCCGGCAGCAAGGCCAGCACAGCATCCACCAGGGCACGACTATCGGTGAGCAGCAAACTGGTGGAATCGGTTCCGTGCTCGGCCTCGATCAGCAGGTCGCGCGCCACCAGTTCGGGGTCGGCGCTCTCGTCGGCCAACAGGATAGCCTCGCTCGGCCCCGCTGGCAGCCCCACGTCAACCGTCCCATAGAGCAGGCGCTTCGCCGCCGAGACATAAGGATTGCCCGGTCCTGTAATCTTACGCACGCGCGCGACACTCTCCGTTCCATAAGCCAGGGCCGCGATCGCCTGGGCACCACCTAAGCGGTAGATCTCGTGCACACCACACAGATCCGCAGCAACCAGTGAGGCAGGCTCAACCTCACCATCTGGTCCCGGCGGCGTGCAGACGACGATGCGCGGCACTCGTGCGATGCTGGCAGGCATGGCGAGCATGTACATCACCGAAGGGAAAGCTCCCTTACCGCGCGGCACATAGAGGCCCACACTACTGATTGGCGTGATCTTTTCGCCCGCCATAACGCCCGGCGCAACCTCCGTAAACCACTGCTCGTGTGGCATCTGTCGCTCGTGAAACACGCGTACATTTCGCACGGCCTGCTCGATCGCGGTGTGGACATCCTTATCGAGCAAGTCGTGGGCTCGCTCGATCACCGCTCGTTCGACGCGTAGACTCTCGGGCGTCAGCTTCACAGAGTCGAAACGCTCCATAAACTCGATGAGCGCCTCATCGCCTCTATCCCGCACGGCATGCACAATTGGGCGCACGTATTCGATCAGATCATCGATCTGGACCTCGGCCCTGCGCATCAAGCGTGCTCGCTGTTCCCTACTGAGCTGAGATAACTCGTAAAAATGAACCATCTATGTGTTCCTTTAAGTAAGTGTTCCTCATCAAAAAAATAACCTGTCGTCCTGGTGAACACCGACCATCTAGTCATCTTCTTGCAAGAGCATCCCTGGAACTGCCACGATCATATCACCTTACATCATACGCGACCATCTCTAAATTGTCCACCTTATCCGTAGGGCAATTTTTACTGATCTGTAGAACTCGCGTCTATTATTTAGAAGCCCCGTAAAAAGGAAGCTATGACTTTTAGCTCTTTTTAAGAGCGTTCTGGGAGCTGCATAGGACATATGGGCAAATCTGCCTGCTAGCCTTCGAGCGTCCTCATCTCGCGATCGGCCTGCTCGGCGGCGACAATATCGCCTCCCATCCAGCGCGCACCGAAGAGTCCGATCAGTCCCGCAAGCGCCAGCGCGGGTACGCAAGTTATGAGCAGAGCTGTACTTAGATCCTGCCCGGCGACACCATTCTTGAAATGCATGCCATGCGTCGGATCAAAGGCACTGGCAAGCACGCTGACGATCGCGGGCGAAAATGCATCGCCCAACAGGTGCGCGATCAACAGAACGATGCAGACGGCGGTTGCGCGCAAGAAAGAAGGGACGACATCCTGAATTGCGGCGGTACTGGGACCCTGGTAGATGGTAATGAGAATGGCGGTCAGCACAAAGAAGATGGTGAAAATAGTGAGACTATGTGTGGTGATGGCGAGCGCAAAAGAAGGTGCGCTCAGCAGAAAGCCGATGCCACAGACCAGCACGCGCGCCCCCGGATAACGCCGGTTGAGCGCGTCGGCCATGTAGCCACCGGCGACCGTCCCGACCAGTCCGGCCAGCGCGATAACGCCGCCAGAAAAGATGCCGGCAGTTCCCGAGCTGAGACCAAAGATATCTTTTTGCTGGAGATAGGTTGACAGAAAGCTAACGCTGACGTACAGTACGAAATAGGCAAAGACCTGCATGAGAGTCAACACCACCACCGTTTTGATGCGCAGCAGCGACACCACCTGCTCGACAACGCCCTGGGACATGCTGAGCTTGATCCGCCCGTGCTGCGGCTCCCCGGCCTCGAGTTCAGGTAGCCGCAGCTCAGCCGCTTCTTCGTCCGCCTGGTTGCGTCGGGGCTCACGCAGCCGCCACGCCAGCCACGCCAGGAGCAGGCCGGGAATACCGGTAAAGACAAATGCCAGCCTCCACGTACCCGTGTACAGGCCGGCCACAACACCTCCGATCGCTGTGCCGAAGAGGATGCCGACCACCTGGGCAACGTTCCACCAGCTCATAATACGTGAGCGCCTCTCGCGACTGAAATAATCGCTCATCAGCGCGGTCCCGGCGGGAAAATAACCGGCCTCGCCGACGCCCAGCAGCATACGAATGAGGAAGAGCGAAGTGAAGTTTGTCGCCAGCGCGGTCAAAGCGGTAATTACGCTCCACACAGCGACACAGGTGGCAACAACCGTCTTGCGTTTGGCATGGTCGGCCCAGATACCCAGCGGCAAAGTACCAAGGGTATAGACAACCAGGAAAGCCGACGAGATAAAACCGATACCCTCGATGCCGAAGTTGAGTTCTTTAGCAATTATGTTGATGGCACCGGAGAGGATATAGCGATCCATGTAATTGAGCAAGCTGATGGCGAACATGATCCAGAAGACATAACGGGCATAGCCAGCAGTGATACGTGGTGCCTTGCGCGCGCCGACGCCAGCCGAAGGGGCGATCTCACCCATGTAAACCTCCATAGTGAGGGTGCACTACCTCTCGTCATCGATCCCCATCTCAAGCGCTCGCAGGCGCCTCCTGGCGACTATTGCACTGAGCAACATGACGCCGCCGCAGAGCAGGAAAAAGCAGTTCATAGCCCCCCAGCCCAGCAAGAATCTCGCTCCCAGCGTAGTACTTTTTTCAGTTGCCTCCCACGGATAAGAGACACCAAGAATAACGCTGTTGCTGATAATCCCTATCGTGATAATCGGTAAACTATTGATGAAGCCTCTTCTAGCTATTCTGCTAGCTTCCCGATAGTTCATCAAACCTATACCGCGCAAGGTGGAGACCCCTAGCACAAGCGCTATTAGCCCCACGCAGAGCAGCACAAAGATTACGATGTCAACGTATGGGTCGGAGAACACTTGCTCCATGTTGATATCCTTGCTCTCTCAACAACGAGCTACGATGACGGCTAGCACCTCTCTTACAGCCATTACGATAGCATAATAATTCTGGCAATGGCAAGATGGGATCGCCCTTTTACCCACTCCTATATAGACGAATATCATTTGGCAGCTTCTGTATGCTGTGAATGGAACGTTTGCGATAACTTTGTAACGACTTTTAGCTATTGAGAAAATCTTTACAGTTATTGATTAGTTACAGAAAAGGAAGACTACTATGAACCAAAAACTGCGTATAATCCTGTTCGGAACGTTGCTCTTGAGTGCGCTTCTCCTCTCAACTAGCCTGTCTTCACAGGTGTTCGCCGCCTCGACGACAGCTAATGTGAACGGAGCTACGCCTTCTCTTGCCAAACCTTCACCTAACGGGCCCAACTACGACCGCGGCTTCGCGCTCGGCTTTCAGGCAGGTTACAAAGCGGGCCTCGCAGCATGCGCGGCACATCACTACTGGTTCCAGCCGGCGACCCACACTTTCAAGCATCCAGGCCCCTTTAGTCAAGGCTACGCAGCCGGCTATGTGAAAGGCTTCCAGAAAGGCGTACATAGCTGTAGCAACTTTACTCATGACTACCCACGCAGCAATGACAACAACTACCCTCGTGGCAACGCATTCGAGAAACACTAAACTTCTTCTAATAAAGCAGTGAACTGAATTGCAGCATCTTGTTGAACCGGGCTTTCTCTTGTAAAGCCCGGTTCTTTGCTTGATCAAAGAAAGAGTTCTGCTCGACATGCTCTGATGTTAGCGCAGCATCTCCAGAAAGCTCCAGGATTTCAGGTCGCGCTCAAGATGGAAGCGCAGCAATCCGTGCATAGCGTGCTCAATCTCGGCCTGCAAACGTGCATCCAGATGGAATGTGGGCACATGCGCCCACTCGGTGCGTTGGAGCACGCGCAGCACTTTGAGCGCATTCACCGACAACGACTGCGCCCAGAGGTGGGAACAGTTGGGGCAGAGCGCTCCGCCGAGCGCTGGCGAGAAGCCGTTCTCTTCCGGGCGTAGTTCCACATTACAGTGCGCGCAGGTACGCAGGACGGGCTCGTAGCCGACAAAAGATAGCAGGTAGACCTCAAAGTAGCGCAGCAGCAGTTTCGTGCGATCTCGTTCCCGCTCAGCATTTATAGTGATCCCCTGTTCGCGCTGCTGATGCAGTTGACGCGCGTCGTCTTCGAGGCTGCGCAGGGCCTCCAACAGCAGGTTGTAGACATCCAGGTGCACGGTATCGTCCTCAATGAAGCGCTCAACCAGTTCGGCAAGGTAAAAGCCGCACGTCATATGCCAGAGCTCGGTACGCAGATGCGAGTAGTTTTCGATGTTCTGCGCTTGCGTAATGATATCGAGGTTGCGTCCCAACGCCACATGTACCTGGCTGTGACACAACAGTTCCAGGTGTCCGCTCTTCTTGCTCACGGGTCGACGCACACCCTTCGCCACCACGCGAAGCTTCCCTTTGCGTGGAGTGAACAGGGTGAGAATCCGGTCGGCCTCGCCTAGATCGGTATGTTTGAGGATAACGCCTTCTGTGGAGTAGGTACGTTGCTGTCGCATGTGTGGATGTCCTATATAGAAAAAGAGACGTGACCTTCATCACGTCTCAAAGGGAGGCGACGAGCGGACTCGAACCGCTGGTGCAGCTTTTGCAGAGCCGTGCCTTACCACTTGGCGACGTCGCCGCGTTAAGAGATGGGGAGCGGGAGACGGGGATCGAACCCGCGACTTTCTCCTTGGCAAGGAGATGCTCTACCACTGAGCCACTCCCGCTAATGCCTTTAATAATGCAATCATTGTTACATTTCTGCAACTCCGTTCGCGCTATTAAGATATCATACCCCCGGCCCTTTGTCAACAGGATTCCGCTAAGATTTTGTACGCCTCCATGAATTTCACTTCCTGGATTCAAGCTGCCGGAGATGCGTTATTCGATGGTAAAGCCGCGCTCGCGCAAGAGTTCTACTACGCGTTCCAGGTCGTTTGCATCTATATGTACGAGACGACTCTGCTGCTCTACTTCACTGCCGAGCAGCGCTTTAAGGTCTTCGTCCTCCCGCAGGTCTTCCAATACCTGAGCAGAGAGGCGCAGCAGTGGAGCACGCTCTACAGCTATGCGCTGCTTCTCGCCATAGCCGCTTCCCCACAGTTTCAGGCGGATTAACAGGGAGCCAGGTATGCCGCCCTCGCAATACTGCCGCAAGAAGCGCATAATGTAATCGAGTTGCAGATCATTGTCCAGCGCCCGCTGAATAGACGCTGCGCTTATCCTGTACCAGCCCATCGCCTCGTCAAGATCACTGAAACGCTCGACCTCGGCGACGACATAAAGATCGAGAACGGCGTAAAAGGGCTGCAGGAGTCCATCATCATGCAGTCGCCACTGTGGTTCGCGCGTGGTCCCCTTGCCTGCTTCGGCGTTTCCATCCTGCGACGCCCCAACGGTCAGCGCAGGCAGACAGTCGCGCTTCCAGAGCGCTTCTTGCACTGCCGCCAGTTGCTGAGGTAGAACCTCTGCCAGTGCCGGCGACATGCGGCGCCCAAACAGGGTGCGTGTCTCTGCATTGGCAAAAAGCTCATCCAGCAGCGCAGAGTCGTCGACCTCCAGCAGCGTCGCGCCCTGCCACACCTCTACGCGCCGCGCCTGTCGCTCCCACTCGACAAGCGAATAGCGCACATTCTGCGGAATCTCGCCGCCTGCCGCCCGTTCTAGTTCGGCCTGAATCGCCTCGGCGTGCAGGCCCCTCTGAATAGCGCGTGTGACGCTGGCCTTCGTTAAACGATACTGGGCGATATGCTCCAGGCTGACACGCTCGGCAAAACGGTCCAGGCTCACCAACAACACCTCCGATACAGGGGCCAGCGCGACTAACTCAAAGTTGGGTTGCACGATCAAACGTCCCCAGGGAATATCCTGGTCCAATACGGGTTCCGTGCTCAGGACCATCATGACTCCGGGCACCTGACGGAATGAGTCGGGATTCTCTTCCCGGTCCAGATCGACCATCCCCAACCAGTGCATTGGCCCCAACAGTATAGCGCGGATAAATCCTCCCTCGACCATGTGCCAGCCTTCACGATGCGTCAGCCAGCCACGTCGCAGCCGGAAATCCCAACCGTATGGATTGCTACCACTCGAATAGCGCTCAGCCCGCGAGCCATACTGGCGCGGAAAGAGCAGGTAGGGATGGTACAGCTTTGTGCGCGCGATAAACGCTGCGACGTTGTGCCACGCTCCGAAGCCCTCATGCGCCAGGCGCTCTATCACTACCTGGCGCGAACGCATGACCTCGTCCGGCGCGGCATCCAGAGGCGACGGACCGGGACGCACATTGACCTCCGGCAGATAAAGCAGCTCGTTCCAGAAAGGCGTCTCCAGGTATAGGCGATAACAGCGCCGAGCGCGCTCCACTAGGGGCATAGCGAAAAAGGTATCGGCGGGCGCGGCAAAGAGCGCTCCCCGCCTGTCTTGCAGCAGTCCCAGCTTCATCATTAACTGGCGTACAAAGAGTAAACGCGCAACATCGCTCTCGGCACGTACCTGCTCAACCTGCGTCTTAGCCCCCATGTGTTCCACCACGTGCCGCAACGCCGACCGCGCAAGTAGACCATTGCTCACCAGCGTCAGACCTTCGCGCATGGAGGAGACCATCGACCAGTATAGATAGAGGGTACGCTGGAACGCCCGCACGCCATCACCAACGTCTTCGCCCACGTGAGAGGCAATATGATCCTCTTCCGCGTTCAGTGCAGTACGCACAACCTCCCTGACTGTCAGCGGCACGATCAACACACCATCGTGTATACCACTGGTATAGTCGCGTCCAGAAAAATTGGTCTGCCGGCCCCAGAACAGCAGCCCTAGCAGCAAAAGATGACGCAGCGCCTGCTCGAAGATACCATGCGGATGCGCGGCCGGATACTGTAGTGCAACGCCGGGCTGATATCCCCCCTGTGGCGCTTCAATGGGGAGTCCTGGTACTTCGTGCTCGCTTGAGAAGTCATCCTTCTTCGCCGCCGTCAGCAAGCCAGCATAGGTCAGGTAGAGGGCAAGGTCGCGGCTATTGACGCGCCCTCCGCACATGACCAGCTCGCGCAAAATTATCCGTTCAAGTCCATTCAGATCCCCAAGCGCTGCACGGATAGAGGAAGGGTCGAAGAGCGCCTGCGCGATCTCTATGATGTTTGTGGAATTAGCGGATGAAAGAGTGCCAGAAGCAGAACCACCATTCTGTTTCGAAGATGACTGCGCTTGTCTTGCTTTGACTACCGCTTGCAGATGATAAGGCGGCACCGTCTGTAGCAGATCCAGGTCACTCTGTTCCATACAACTCCTCATCGTGTATGAGAGGGGATTGCCCACGCCGCTTGAGATCGTCTAGAATGCGCTCGCTTCCCGCCTTCTTGAGTATGTACAGCGTGGGATGAATAGGGCGCACGATCTGTTCGTCTAACGTGGTCGTCGCGGAGAGTTCGCGCATCACCAGCGCATCCGCCGCTTCAAGAAGTGTCACTCCACTATAGATACGTACACGACCATAACTCGTGATCCAACGCTCGATTTGCGCCAGCATGCTCGCTAATGCGCCCTCGCCCACGTCGCCCGGCATGGAGTGCAGCAGTTCCAACAGGCTCGTTGGATGGCTTCCCCGACTCAGCGCCTCGCCTAGCACCTTTGGCGTTAGACGATAGCGTAAACGTTCCCGACTCACACCAGTTGCCTCCATGAAGGTCTCCATCATTTCAATAAGCGGCCAGGCATCAGGGGAGCAAGCAACGAGAAGTTCCTTGTTATCTACTATTTCTAACGCATTGGAGAGATTCGGGTAATTCTGTGATACGATCTCTTGAGCAAATTCCAGGTTGTTGAACAACCAGCCAGCTAAAGATGTGAGCCGGAAAGCAAGCAAACGTCCGTCTTGTGCAAGGGCGATATCGCAGATGCCCCACCAGTGCAAGGGGCCATATAGAAAGCGCGCGAGATAGTAGATCTCTGCACGTAGCCAATCGCTCAACTGCAGCGGTCGTAGAGGCCGTCCCTCCTGTAGTTCCAGCCACCAGTGCGGCGACGAGAAGAGGCGCTGCCGCTTCTGCAAAAACGCCGGGTTCAGGCGGTAGACGAAACGCGCAAACGCGGTAAAACTGATCCATTGATGGAGCGGCGCCTGTGCCAGCAGGGCTACCAGCGACATACGCGCCTCGCTGTTCTCAGCATCCAGTTCACCCGAGCGCAATATGGGGATATTGAGCGAGGTTGCCCGGCAGCGCAGGCGCAGACCATCCTTCTGCAGATCGAAGAGCTCAGCATACGAGGATTGTGTCAACCACAGCTCAAAGAGATCACGTACCGCTTCCAGGCGCGATGGTCCCAGCAGCAAGCGTGCCGTGTTGGAGAGCATGCGCAGGTAGGGCGCTCCACTCTCATCCTTATGCAGGATATCGGCCAGGCGCAACAGGCGTATGGCGAAACGCAAAAAGGCCGGCGAGCGCTTGAGTGAGGAGCTCACGACCGCCAGCAAGGCTTCCGAGGGCATGTCGCCAGGCGGCGGTATCGGGACCGAGCCATCTACAGATAGTGTGGTGCGTATATAAGCATACGAGTCAGCCGCACGACCGGGCTCACCTGGTTCCAGCCATTCATCATCGCCGCTCAGCCGGTAGCCATCCAGCGTCCGCGCCACCAGTAGCAGATCCGATAGCAGACTATCGCTTCTGTTCTGCCCTATGCGTGGAACCTCGCCGCTTTTCTCGTCCGCCTGCATGCTAAAAGGTGTGATCGGTACCGTGACGCGCAGCGCGGTTCGCACCTCAATGGGCACATACCAGCCAATATCAAGCAAAGAGCCGCTCAGTCCTATACGCTGTTGCGGCGAACTGTTCAGGCTAGTGCGGAAGAGCATCGCCTTGCCTTGCAGCGCCAGTAGCGTACTCTGCAACTGGTTGGGCTGTCCCAGGGCGAACCGCTCAAACAGCCCGCGCAGGTCATCATCGGTCATCGATCCGCCCGCCAGGGTCAGGGCCGCCAGCAACTGCCGCTGCGCTTTCTCCAATGTCCCCGCCACCCGCCGCACCAGTTCAGGCTGACTCAACGCCTGCTGAATAGCTTCCGCGAGTTGTTGCTTGCTCATGCCGTTCGTGGTGATCTCATACTCGCGGGCGATACTGCGCAGTTCGCTCAATCCAGACTGCGTCAAAATATCCATTAAACTGCCAAGCGGCGTAGGGCCTCGCTGCATGATGAGCGGCCTGGGTGCGGGACGCATCATTTCAGGGACGGCATCTTGTATTGCTTCTTCCGCACTCAGGGGAGCGGACCTTTGAAAAGAGGTAGAAGATGATGTAGAGAGAAAAGAGGTCGGGCGCGCCAGCCATTGGTATAAAAGGGCAGCGCCATGCGCGCAGAGGGCCGAAGCATTCTGTCCACACGGACATACACTATCCCATGCAGAGGCACTTCGTATCTCGACCTCAACAGGATAGCGCCGACTATCCGTCTCCTCCGCTGGCACCGCAGGATGAAGAACCTCGACAACGCCAGAGAGACGAGCGCCCTGCCGCTGCGTACTGTGTACTACGCCGGTGCGACAATACTCCTGGCCCACTGAGGCCGCCGCCAATCCTGCCATGCGAATGATATCTGCGGCCCTCAGGCGTTGTAGAGCGCCCGGTACAACGTTTTCCATAGACACTGCTCTAAACCGTATACGTTGGATTGACTACGTTGGGGTATAATAGCACGAATTGACGCTTCCGGTCAACGAAGGCTTATTCAAGGGCGCTCCTGCTCTGCTTCCTTGTGCTCTATCCGCTTTTCAGGCGGGAAAGTGTAACTGTCCTTGTTTGTCTTTGTCCCAACTGTACGGCGTTGTAGCTGTCTATGAAGCTGTCAGCTTTCAACATCGTCAGCAGGGGGTGCAAGCCCATCTTGAGCAGGTGCAGCCGGTTGGGTTTGCTCATCGTTGATCAAAGATTGAGAAAGTGGAAGAGACGCGAAGTACTCTAATAACAAACGATGGATGAAGATG
>WNFX01000420.1_pt1 | contig 41549 bp, 34 predicted proteins | sample 5400111 | NCBI WGS metagenome assembly WNFX01 (sample SAMN13153363, study PRJNA577476) | soil metagenome | isolation source: 40 cm soil or saprolite under grassland replicate 1 | place: USA:California | collected 2016-06-15
GCCAGGAACGAGACGGGCCGCAGCCAGGAACGAGACGGGCGGCGGCCGGGTGACAGGCTGCCGCCGGGCCGGGCTCGGGCCCCCGCCGACCAGACCAGGGGTCGGGGGACGCGGTGGGTCGGCCGGGGCTCGGTGATCAGGAAACGGCGGGCACCAGGCTGGCCGGGCTGGTGAGGAACCCGACTCCCCAGCACACGTGCATAGTCAGCAGGATCAGCGGCAGGCACGCGAGCGCCCGCCAGGGCAGCTGCCGCGCCGCCGTCGCCGTCACGGCAAGCACTCCGGCCAGGTACAGCGCAGGCACCGCGAACCCGGCGGCCAGCAGCAGGGGCACCAGTCCGCCGGCGCCCGCCGCTAGCGCGCCGAGCCCGGCCAGACCGGCCAGTGTCCCGGCCAGTATCGCGGCGACGGCGGCCGGCGGTGCCAGGTAGCGCAGGTTGATGGTGCCGACGTGCTGCCTGGCCACCACTCGCCGCCAGCGCCCGTAGTGGAAGTACTGCAACGCCAGCGCCCCGACGGTGGCTCTGGGCCGGTAGGTGACCCGCAGCGCCGGCTGGAACCAGATCAGCCCTCCCGCCTGCCTGATCCGGTGATTCATCTCCCAGTCCTCGGCGCGCAGGAACTGCTCGTTGTAGCCGCCGACCTGCTCGATCGCCTCCCGGCGGAACGCGCCAAGGTACACCGTGTCGGCCGGCCCCTGGCTGCCGCCGGTGTGGAACCTCGCGGCGCCGACCCCCGCTGGCGACGTCATCGCCCAGGCCACCGCTCGCTGGAACGCGGTGATCCCCTCGGCGCCCATGATCCCGCCGACGTTCACCGCTCCGGTCTGCGCTAGGGTCCGCACCGCGGTCGCGACGTAACCAGGCGGCAGCAGCGCATGCCCGTCCACCCGGACGATGATCGGGTGCCTGGCCACCTTGACCGCCGCGTTCAGCGCGCTGGCGATGTGCCCGGATGGGTTGGCGACCACGGTAATCCGCGGGTCGGCCGCCGCCAGCCGCTCGGCGACCTCTTCGGTCCGGTCCCTGGACGGGCCCACGGCGAGCACGAGCTCAAGGCCGGGCGGATAATCCTGGCTGAGCACATGGCTGACCGATTCGGCCAGATGCCGCTCCTCATTGAGTACCGGCATGATGACGGAAACGGGACCGGCGGCGCTGGTCGCCGCATCGGCCGCGGGTGCCGCTGCCGCCTGCCCTGGTGCGGCCTGGCCATCAGCCGCGCGGATATCGCTCATAACGCTGGTCACGGTACAGCCTCCGCGCCACCGTGAGCGCCACGGACGCTAACTCACCGGGCAGGAAACTGACCGCGGGCCGACGGGCCGGCGGCCGGATGTGCCGCCGCGGTGTTGGCCCAGGGCAACTCCTCGGAAAAGCTGCTAAAGCGCGGTGTCCTCCAGCATCTCCGTGACCAGAGCCGCGATCGGTGAACGCTCGGACCTGGTGAGGGTGACGTGCGCGAACAGCGGATGCCCCTTGAGCTTCTCGATCACGGCCACCACGCCGTCGTGCCGGCCGACCCGCAGGTTGTCCCGCTGCGCGATGTCATGGGTCAGCACCACCCGCGACCCGGTGCCGACCCTCGACAACACGGTCAGCAGCACGCCGCGCTCCAGCGACTGGGCCTCGTCCACGATCACGAACGAGTCGTGCAGCGACCGGCCCCTGATATGGGTCAGCGGCAGCACCTCGAGCATGTCCCTGTCCTGGACCTCATCGATGATGGCCGGGGAGGTGACGGCCGACAGCGTGTCGTAGACCGCCTGCGCCCATGGGCTCATCTTGTCCGACTCGGAGCCCGGCAGGTAGCCGAGTTCCTGGCCGCCGACCGGGTACAGCGGCCTGAAGACCACCACCTTGCGGTGCCGACGCCGCTCCATGACGGCCTCAAGCCCGGCGCACAGCGCGAGCGCCGACTTGCCGGTCCCTGCCCGGCCGCCCAGCGACACGATCCCGATCTCGGGATCGAGCAGCAGGTCAAGGGCGATCCGCTGCTCTGCGCTGCGGCCGCGCAGGCCGAACACGTCACGGTCGCACCTGACCAGCTTGACCGACTTATCCGGCTGCACCCGGCCGAGCGCGCTTCCGGCGCCGACCCCGCCGGCGATCAGGACCAGGCCGGTGTGGCAGGGCAGTTCGCTCGCCGCCGGAGAGTGCAGCGTGCCCGACTGGTACAGCTCGTCGATATCCGCAGGACTGACGTCAAGCTCGCGCATGCCGGTCCAGCCGGAGTCTGGCGGCAGCTCGGCGCGGTACTCCTGGGCGGCGAGCCCGATCGCGGCCGCCTTGATCCGCAGCGGCAGGTCCTTGCTGACCAGGATGACGCTCTCGCCGTCCGCGGCGAGGCTGCGCGCGACCGACAGGATCCTGGTGTCGTTGTCGCCGAGCCGGAATCCGGCGGGCAGGACCGCGGGGTCGGAGTGGTTCAGCTCAACCCGCACCGTGCCGCCCTCGTCGCCGATCTCGATATCGGCGTCCAGCCGGCCGCAGGCAACCCTCAGGTCGTCCAGGAGACGCAGCGCCGCCCTGGCGAAGAAGCCGAGTTCCGGGTGGTTGCGCTTGGCCTCGAGCTCGGTGATGACCACCAGCGGCAGCACTACCCGGTGCTCGGCGAACCTGCCGATCGCACCGGGGTCAGCGAGCAGGACGCTGGTGTCGAGCACGTACGTGCGGCGCCCCGTCGCAGGCGCGGTGGCGGTTTGCGCCGCACCGCCTCGTGCCTGCCTGGACCGGGCCGCGGTGGGCCTGGCTGCGCAATCGGAACTTGCTCCGGTCGCCGTAACCGGGCTGATGCGGGACTGCTGCAATGCGCGGGCTGGTGCGGAAATGGCCACTCACACTCCCCTGGCGCCTCGGCGGCGCCGCGCTCGGACACAGGCGTGTCGTCGGGACCGGGACCGGCCGCGAAGGACCGGCACCGGCCCTTTCGCTCATCTCGCCTGCGTACCAGGACGCGAAGCTCGAGAATCTCGAGGGCCTTCCCGCCGGACGGCTACACACCGCCCGTCACCACAGAAGGTACCTTTTGATGTCCGCTTACCGGAAGTACCGCTGCCGGCTTCCTGTCTTCGTGGCGGGGTCGCCCGGCCTGCAGGAGGCCGGCAAGAACGCTGGTCAGATGCCGAATCTGCGGTGCCGACCGGCGTAAGATCGCAGTGCGCGCAGGAAATCCACCTTGCGGAAGGCCGGCCAGTACGCGTCGCAGAAGTAGAACTCCGAGTGCGCGCTCTGCCAGAGCAGGAATCCGCCGAGCCGCTGTTCCCCCGAGGTGCGGATCACCAGGTCAGGGTCGGGCTGGCCGGCGGTGTACAGGTGCTCGGCGATGTGCTCGACGTCGAGTACCTCGGCGAGTTCCTCGATCGTGGTGCCCTTGGTGGCGTGCTCCTGCAGCAGCGAGCGAACGGCGTCGGCGATCTCGCGCCGGCCGCCGTATCCGACGGCCACGTTGACCAGCAGCCCGGGATAGCCGGCGGTGGCCTCGCCGGCGCCCTTCAGCACCTGCGCCGTCTCAGCGGGCAGCAGGTCAAGCGCGCCGACCGGCTTGACCCGCCATCGCTGCGCGACCAGCTGCGTGACCGTGGCCTCGATGATCGACAGCAGCGGCGCAAGCTCTTCGGCCGGCCTGGCGACCAGGTTGTCGGTCGACAGCAGCCACAAGGTGACGACCTCAACGCCCGCGTCGCGGCACCAGTCAAGCAGCTCGAAGATCTTGTCGGCGCCCTTGCGGTGACCGCTGCTGACATCTATCAGGCCAGCCGACCGCGCCCAGCGGCGGTTGCCGTCGCACATCACCCCGACGTGCGTCGGCACCTCCGACCGGGAGAGCGACCCCTCAAGGCGCCGCTCGTAGAGCCGGTAGAGGAGATCGCGCAGTCCCATCCGGCACCCTTCCTCGCTGCCACATGCTGGCCAGCTAAGTCGCCATAGCGCCGCAGCCGTCCCGGCGGCGGCGCGAAACGATCTTGTCACGACCGCGCGCCCGGTTCCCTAAGAACCGTATCGAAGAACCGGACCAGTTCGGCCGATGTCAGGACTGCACGTACTCAGGCCCCACCGGCAACCTGGGTCCCGCAGACCACGCGAAGGCTCAGCATACAGCCGCCGGACGGTCATCCAGCCACTGCGAGAACGAGCGGAAGGTGAGCGCAGTTCCCGCGCGGGAGGTCAGCCGGGCGCAGTTCCCGGGCGGGAGGTCAGCCGGGCGCAGTTCCCGCGCGGGAGGTCAGCCGGGCGCGGGGTCAGCCGATGGACTTGACGATCGCCTCATCCAGGCCGGTGAACGAGGCAAGGTACTCCCTGCGCTCCTTCTTCAGCCTGGCGACCATCGCCTCGTACTCGTTCTTGCGGCCCTGCCGGGCGTAGAGCCGCCGCGGCTGGAGTATCTCGATGTCATCGACGCCAGGCAGCGATGCCGCGACCTCATAGCCGAAGTCAGGGTCAGTGACCCACTCGATGGTGTCTTCCACGATCGCCTGGACGATCGCCGAGGAGTAGGGGATGGTCACCTTCTTCGACGCCTGCTCGTCCTTGCCGCCGACCCGGCCGGTGTTCAGCACGTACACCTTGAGCTCGCGGCTGTCGAGCAGTTCGAGCATCCGGTTGCCCATGTCGGCCATGTTCCTCGGGAAGAACGGGTTGGTACCTGGCACCCGCAGGAACTTGCCTTCCTCGTCCTTGCCGCCCGCCGACGTCCCGGTCGTCTCGCCGAGCATGAAGTAGGCCGCGGCCTGCGCCCGGTCAAGCCGTGCGACTCCCGGCACGATGTTCTCGTTCCGGTTCAGGATCAGCAGGAACTCGGCCGGCGGCACCTCGTTGCCCGGCCACGGATCCACGTAGGCGAACGGCCAGGTGGTACGGCCGTTCTTGGTGTAGGACGTGTCGAAGAAGTCGACCTTGCCGCTGGCGTCCACGGAGACGTTCTCCAGGTAGGCGTCCGGCTTGGTGGTCGCGTTGTAGATGGCTGGCTCGAACCGCGGATCGAGGCCGAACGTCTTGGCGAAACAGCCGTTCTCGGAGGTGTAGACCTTGCCGCCGGGCATCAGCGCGACGAAGTCATCCTGAGCCGGCTTGCTGGCGAGCTGGGTGGTGAACGTCGTGGTGGTCTTGCCCGTGCCGGACAGGCCGACGATCAGGATCGCCGTCGGATGGCCATCGCGCGGCATCACCTTACAGCCAGCGTGCAGGGCCAGCCCGCCGCGGTTGAAGACGATGTTGTTCCACATCCGCAGGCCGCCCTTCTTGGACTCGCCGAAGTAGTCCGAGTTCAGGACGCGGCTGACGCCATCGCGCAGGTCGACCGCCATCACCCGGTCATCCGGGTAGCCGGGCACCGGCAGGCCCGGGGTGTACACGACGGTGGTGTCTGGCTCCCAGGTGGCCGGGTCGTAGTCCTCGTCCGCCGGGTAGTACAGCTGCTGCTGCATGCCGGCCACGTTCGCGTTAGCCGCCTCCATGACCAGCCGTGCCCTGGTGCGGAACGCCGGATCTGAGCCGATGTAGCCATCGACCACCACCATGTGCTGCCTGGCGATGTAGGCGTCCTGCTCCGCGCCGATGCGGTCGAACTCCTGCCTGGTGATGGTCTGCTTGGTGGCGTTGGTTGAGTCGTCGACGATGAAGGTCGAGCGGGCGCTTCGCGAGTCGACCCGCGCCTTGACGACCACGTTGCCGAATTCGGTGACCTGGCAGTTGGGCATCATCTCGGTAAGCTCGCGGAGCCGCGCCGCGCTCGGATTCCAGTCCACCGACGCGGCCCTCACCTCGTACACCACGGCTGCTCCTCAGTCGTCGACCCTCAGCCTGAACGCTCCGCTGCATGTCTTGCCACCACGGACAGCCCAAAACAACGGGCCCGGACAGGTGCGGATTTCGGGAGTGTACCCCGGAGCGGGTGAGGTCAAATGTGCCTACTGGCTACCGGCGGTCGGCCCGGCGAGCGCTCGGCCGCGCCTGGCTGCGGACCCGCAGCCGACCTGAGCCGCAGCCAACTCGCTCGACCTAGCACAAATGAGTCGTTATGCCCCGGGGTGACGTCGCCACGGCGTGGAAGCGGCAGGCGACCGCCGCCCTTTTCAAGATCGGCCTAGCCGGGGAGAGTGCTCGGCTCAACCCCCGATGCAACAGTCACCTGTGATTATGCGCGCCAAGCCCGCGGCTGGCCAAGAGCTTCCTGACCAGCGGCGCACAGATCGGCCAGATCTGCCGTGATCATGACCGGGAGCCGCAACGAGCGCTCCGCGGAGCAGGGCGGCGCGCGCACAGCAGACCCGCGGAGCAGGGCGGCGCGCGCACAGCAGACCGCGGAGCAGGGCGGCGCTCGCAGAGCAGACCGGCGGAGCAGGGCGGGCGCTCGTAGAACAGACCGGGCCTATGCTTCGGTGCGCGAGTCCCTGACCTGCTCAACGCGGTGCAGTGCCTCGCGGAGTTCGGTCAGCCAGGAATCCTCGTGCTGGCCGACCAAGCGCACGCACCAGGCCAGCGCGTCGCTCCTGCTGCGGGCGACTCCGGCGTCGACCAGGGTGTCGAGCACCAGTCGCTCAGGCTGGCGCAGCCTCGTCATGACCGGCACGGAGAACGTGGTGAACATCACCTTGCCGCCGCAGTGCACGCCCCAGGAGACCTTGCGGCCGAAAGCGTGCTCCGCCTCGCGGGCGATCTCGATTCGCTGCTGCCTGGTCTCCTCGCGGAACCTGCGGGCGCGCCCCTCGGACGCGGCGGCCTGCTCGGCCTCGGTCGCGCCTTCGGCGGTCTTGGGCGCCGCGATGGGCACAATGACGGTGATCTCTTCCCGGTCGGTCGTGACGTCGAGGGTGCCGTCGAGCCACTCTCCCGGTATCCGGCCGGTGAACCACCCGCGAAGCTTCTCGGTCGCCGAGACCCGCTGATCCTTGTCTGTATTCATGTAATCATAATTACACACCATTGCCGGCACAGCAAGATCCGGGTGCCATGGTGCTCGGGGCCGGGCAGGACAGCGACGGCCAGAACCGGGCCCGCCGGTGAACAGAGCCGGGCCGCCCGGGAGAGCTGAGCCGATCCGCCGGTGAACAGAGCCGGGCCGCCCGGGAGAACTGGGCCGGGCCGTCCGGGGAGAACTGGGCCGGGCCGGGCCGTCCGGGGAGAACTGGGCCGGGCCGGGCCGTCCGGGGAGAACTGGGCCCGCCTGCAGGCGCTGGCGCGGGCTAGCCCGCCGGGTTGCCGGCGGCGGCGGCGGCGACCCTTGGGTACACCCGTACCGCTCCGGCGAAACCCGCGCCGAAGTCGGCCGCGACGACCTCTACTCTCAAGCCAGGCTCAGGGGCCTGCAGCATCACGCCATTGCCGAGGTAGATCGCCACGTGCGAGATGTAGTTCGGCGCGGTCGGGTCCGTGTGGTAAAAGAGCAGGTCCCCTGGCCGCATGTCGCTGAGCGGCAGCAAGGGGCCGGTACGTGCCTGGTCGGCCGCGACCCGCGGCATCGTGATGCCGGCCTGCGCCATGGCCCACTGCACGAGCCCTGAGCAGTCGAACTGCCCCGGGCCGTTGCCGCCCCAGACGTACGGCATGCCGACCCGGCTCGTTGCGGCCGTCAGGAACCGCACGAGCTGCGCCGTGGTCAGGCCCCCGCCCTGGCTGGCGGTCAGCCCGATGGCGCCCGCGGCGGCGCTGGTGACCGTCCTGCCGCCGGTGACTACCTGGGTCACCAGGGCGGCCACCGCCGCATGGGCGGGAACCAGCTTCTTGAGCTTGGCCATGAGGCCGGCCAGCCTGGCATGCGGCGCGCTGATCACGATCGCGTTGCCGGCGGGCAGGCCGAGCTGCCTGGCGACCTGGTCGGAGACCATCGCGTCAACGTCGCCGATGCCGGCCGTGCCGAACCCGGCCACCGGCAGCGTGAGCGCCCGCGCCCCGGTCACCCGCACCGGCCTGGCCAGCTTGAGCTTGTCCTGCCTGCCCATCGTGTAGGAGATCGCCATGCCGCCGGCGGCGACGTTACTCCACAGGGTCGCCGACCGCGCGGTGGGCCTGGCGGCGAACGGGCGGAACGCCGCCGGGTCGACGCCAAGCACATTGACGAAGACGCCGTTCACCCGGATCCGGCCAGCATCCACTCCGATGGCGGCGGCGACGCCGCGGAGCTTGCGGATACGGGCAATCAGCCTGGCTGGCAGCGTGCTCGACGCCACCACGAGCAGGTCGGAGGGCAGCAGGTGCTGCGGCACGGGGACAGCATCGCCGCCGCCCGAGGACGGCAGCGGGCGCGCAGCGACCGACGAGAGCCCGGCGGCCAGGGAATTGCCAGGCTGCTGCGAGGCTCCCGGCGCGCCATGATTGCCAGGGATAACACCGACGGTGCCGCTGACTCCCGCCGTCACGCCTGCCTGGGTTGCCCTGACGACGCCGTCCGGCGCGCGGGCACCGCTTGCGCTGCCCTGCGGTCGGCCCCCGGTCAGCCTCGGCGGACCGAACTGCCCGGCAAGCAGCAGGCCAAGCACGAGCAGGAAAGCAGCGAGAGGAAGAAGGCGACGCGCCAGGCAGCGCATCTCGGTCCCTTCTGCTCGGCGGCTTTCCACAGCTACCGGCATTATGCCCGAGCCTGCGGCTCGCATGGAAGGCGCGGTGAGCGGATCACGGCATTCCGGCAGTGCCAGTCCAGTTACCCAGCCACGATCGACGAGCAGGTATCGCCCAGATGGCCAGGTGGAGGCGGGGCGGCAAACGGCGGGGCGGCAAACGGCGGGGCGCCGCTGGCCGCAGGTCAGCGCCGCAACGTGGCCAGCAGCGCGTCAGCGGTCGTGACCGGCAGCTGGCAGGCGAAGTTGCGGCACACATAGGCGGCCGGCTGGCCATTGACCAGGCCGCGGCCGACCAGCAGCGGAATGGCCAGCGCAGCGTCAGCCGGCTCCGCGCCGGTGCCGAGCGCGATCACCGCGCCTGGGGGCGCGCCGAACGCCGCGGCGTGATGAAGTTCCCTGGTCCGCTCGTCATCGGGCGGGCCGACGATAGCGATCTCGGCGGGCCCGGCGATGAACGCTTCGGCAACCGCAAGTCCCCAGCCGGCCGCCTGCGGATACTTGGTCGCGATGTCCGGCAGCGTGCCGAGCGCGTCCGCGGCGGCCTGCCGGTGCTGCGCTGATCCGGTGAGTGCCGAATAGCTCAGCAGCGCCCCGGCGACGGCGAAGGTCCCTGACGGCGTCGGCCCGTCCGCCGGGTCGGCCGGACGGTAGATCAGCTGCTCGCCATAGTCAGCGGTGTCGTAGAAGCCATCGGCGTCGCGGAACCTGTCCATCGCGGTGCCGAGCAGGCGCCCGGCCAGCTCGACCCACCTGGCCTGGCCGGTCGCCGCGGACAGCGCGATGAATCCTTCAGCGACGCAGGCGTAGTCCTCAAGCACCCCGGCACTGTGGCCGGCGATCCCGTCCCTGGACGTCCTGGCCAGCCGACCGTCGGCCAGGTGCACCCTGGCGAGCAGTTCAGCGGCGGCAACGGCGGCCCTGATGAAGTCCGGCCGGTCGAGCAGCAGTCCGGTATCGGCCAGCCCGGCGATGGCCAGGCCGTTCCAGGCCGCGACCACCTTGTCGTCCCTGGCCGGGCGCACCCGTGCCGCCCGCGCCGCGAGCAACACCGCCCTGACTCGCTGGTACCGCTGCCGGTCGGCCGGGTCGGCGGGCAGCTGGAGCACCGACATGCCGTGCTCGAACGTGCCATCGGGCGTGACGGCGAATACCGAAGCCGCGTAGTCACCATCGGCACCGCCGAGGGCGTCGGCGAGCTGAGCGGGCGTCCACACGTAGAACGCGCCCTCGGCGCCATCGCTGTCCGCGTCGAGCGCGCTGGCCAGCCCGCCTTCACCGGTTCCCAGCTCGGAGATCATCCACTCGCAGGTCTCCTTGGCGACCCGGCGTGCCAGGCCATCTGAGGTGCGCCGCCACAGGTGCGCGTAGACCCGCGCGAGCTGAGCGTTGTCGTACAGCATCTTCTCGAAGTGCGGAACCACCCACTCCGCGTCGACGCTGTACCTGGCGAACCCGCCTGCCAGCTGGTCGTACATGCCGCCTCTGGCCATCGCCTGCGCGGTGCCTGCGGCCATGGACAGCGCCGTGCCCGCCGGGCCCGCCTGGGTGGCTGCCGCCCGCTCGGAATGGCGGAGCAGGAACTCGAGCACGGTCGACGGCGGGAACTTCGGCGCCCCGCCGAAGCCGCCGTGCCTGACGTCGTAGCGCTCGGCAAGCCCGGCGACCGCGGACTCGCACAGGCCGGCCGGCCCGACGCCGTCAGCGGCAAGCGGCGGCGGGTCAGGCTCGCTGGCCTTCGCGCGGCGGCCGCGCGCGGCGAACGGCGAGGCGGTGGAGGCGAGCGCCGCCGCGATCTGGCGAGCCTGGTCGGTGACGCCAGCCCGGTCGTCTTGCCAGGCCCTGGCGATGGACAGGACCAGCCGCACGAAGTAATCGCGCGGGAAATAGGTGCCGCAGTAGAACGGCTCCCTGTCCGGGGTCAGGAAGACGGTCATCGGCCATCCGCCCTGGCCGGTCATCGCCTGGGTGGCCGTCATGTAGACCGCGTCGACGTCGGGCCGTTCCTCGCGGTCTACCTTGACCGCCACCAGATGGTCGTTGATCAGCTTCGCCGTGGCCTGGTCCTCGAAAGACTCGTGGGCCATCACATGACACCAGTGACATGCTGAGTAGCCGACCGAGAGCAGCACGGGCACGTCCCTGCGGCGGGCCTCGGCGAACGCCGCGTCGCCCCACGGCCACCAGTCCACCGGGTTGCCGGCGTGCTGCAGCAGGTAGGGGCTGGTCGCTTCGCTGAGACGGTCTGCCATTCCCCCATCCTCCCGCGCCGCGCCGCGCATCCGCGCGGGCGGTGCCGTTCTTCCCGGCACGCCGCGTTTCTTCCCCGGCAAGGCACGTTGACCTGACTGCTACCGTGCGAGTTGTGAGTACTCCGCAGCCCGCCGATCGCCCGCATGGCACCCGGGTGCGCGGCACCCGGCAGGCCGAGGCTGTCGCCGCCGTGCTCGACGGGCTGCCGGGCTTCTGCAGCGCGCAGCAGATCCACGCCGAGCTCCGCGGCCGCGGCGAGCAGGTGGGCCTGACCACGGTCTACCGCCATCTCCAGGTGCTCAGCGAATCCGGCCGGATCGACGCGATCCGGGACTCCAGCGGCGAGACGCTGTACCGCCGGTGCCGCAGCGATGCCCACCATCATCATCTGACCTGCCGTAACTGCGGCCGCAGCGTGGAAGTGGAGGGCACGGCGGTCGAACGGTGGGCCGACCAGGTGGCGGCGGAGGCCGGGTTCACGAACGTCGGTCACACCGTCGAGCTGTTCGGCCTGTGCCCTGACTGCGGTGCCGCCAGAGGCCAGCAGGAGCCCGCCCGCTGATCAGGCCGTGGATCAGGCCCGCACCCGCCGCTGCCCGCAGCGCGGCCAGTCGCGCGCGGCCGCGCCGACGACGTACAGCGGCAGGATGGGGTGCGCGGCCTTGCTGGCCGGAGCGCCGGAAACCAGGACGGCAGGTCCCGGCCCGGTCACCGCGTAACCGTACCTGGGGGTCACCTGGGCGTAGCTGCCGGTCGCGGTGCTCGCCAGATAGGTCGCCGCCGTCGTGGTCCAGGCCAGCACGCCAGGCCCCATCGCCAGGTTGGCGAACTCGGTCCCGGCAGGCAGCCGCAGCACCACCCTGGCCGGGCGATCCGGCGCCGGGGAGTAGAACAGGCCGGTCAGGTCCGGGCTGAAATAGGCCGTCCTGGTGCCGTCTGCGGCGACGAAGTCGGTACCGCGCACCGCCCTGAGCACCGGCGGCAGCGGCGCGGGCCCGCGGGCCGCCGTGTCATAGGCGCGCAGCGCGGTGATCGAGCCCGGCCGATCGGACTCGGGCCACACGAGCAGGCTGCCGTCGAAGAACGGCGCCTGGACATGGCCATGCCTGATCACCGTGACCCGGCCGGTGCGCAGGTCAGCGAGCCGGATCTGCACCAGCCCGGCTGGCCCGTAGCCCTGCGCCCAGGCCGCGAACTGGCCGCTCACCGCGGGCGGATGCCACGGACTCGGCCACGGCGAGCCGGCCGGGCCGTTGATCGACCTTCCGAGCCTGAGCAGCCTGCCGGTGGCCGAATCCCAGCCGAAGATGGCGAACGCGTCGAGGCTGTGCAGCGAGTACGTCTGCGCCCAGACCAGCCACCGGCCGCCCCACGCGCCGTCCGCCTGGTCGGTCGCAGGGTCGCCGAACCGCTGGATCGGGCGCAGCGCGCCGGTCGCCAGGCTGAGCGCGGCCACCCCGGAGAACCGGCTGGTCCAGGCCGACACGTAGGCGGTGCGCCCGGTGGCCGAGACGCCGAGCGGCACAAGCTCGGCGCGCAGCGACCGCCCGACCGGGCGGGACAGCGCCGCCGTCATCGCCGGAGCCTGGCGCGCGGCGCAGAACGGGATCGGCGCGCCGGGATCCCGGCCGCCGGGATCCCGGCCCGCCGCCGCACGATCGCCTGACCCGCCCGGAGCCGCCGCCCCGGCGCAGCCAGCCAGCGCCAGGCCCGCCAGCGCGGCGGCGAACCGCGGCGGGCATCCCCTGATCACCGCACGCACCCGGCTGGCCGGTGCCTCACCACACGTAGCCTCGCGCGCCGACGATGTACACGACGGCCGCCGACGTCAGCGACGAATAGGCGGGAACGGCAGAACTCCAGCCGATGCTCGGGGCGCCGTGCACCGAGTCCTCATAGTCGGTGATCGCGCCGGAGCGCGCGTAGCCGCGGATATCGAACCAGTGCATGATCTCCTGGCCAGGCGGATGGCCGACCAGATGCGGGCCGCCGGGCACCTCATAAGCGTTTCCGGCCAGCGGAACGCCAGGGCCGTCGTTCATGTCGGTCACCAGATCGAGCTCGAAGGTCTTGATCTGCGCGGCCGTCGGGGTCCACGGCAACCCGACCGCGACATACCGCCGGAGTTTCTGATGGGCGTTCAGCACTTTCGGCACCGGATAACCGCGGGAACCGGACCAGTCGGTGCCGGTGGAATTGGTGCGAAGCTCCCGCGCCGCCGCCCTTTGCGACAACGTCACCCCGAGCTGGGCCAGCATCTCAGAGACGGTGGCAGGCCCGCAGTAGTAATTGCGGACTTGCGGCTGCTGCGTCTGGGCGATAGCCCTGGCCGCAGGGCGCGAACGCCGGCCAAGGCGCAGCGCCTCAGCCTGCCTGATCGCCTGCGCCTGGGCGATCGCGTTGGCGCCGGCCATCGCCGGGCTGACGGGCGGCGCGGCCAGGCCGCGGCGCGACGTCCCTTCCGGTATCACGTCGGTGACCAGCGGCGCCGGCCCGGCCGCCGCCGTCGCGATCTGGCTGGCCAGCCCGGCCGCACCTGGCCGGCCGCTGGCATGCCCGCCTGCCAAGGGCGAGATGATCAGCGCCGCGGCGACGGCCGGCGGCAACCACGAATTGAACTGCATGTCGCCCCCCGCATTCCGACCAAGCCAGCCGATATCCGATACTGCCCGGTTAGGCTGCCGAGAATCGTTTCGCCATAATTTCAGCATTAACAATTCGCACTACCTTGCAATCACTATAGCCGCTGGCCTGGCGCCTATAAATAGGGTGCCTGACCCGCCCGGCGATACGCCTCAACGACTCACCAGCAAGCCGGGGGAAAGCACCACGGACTCAACCACGGACTCATGTCAGCGACAATTACCGCCTGATCGGGCGCGGTTAATGCCCGAGCACGGGGTGCGGCAGGTAAGGCTCATCCAGACGCTGGATTTCGGCGTCGGACAGCGTGAGGTCCCCGGCTGCCAGGGCGTCCTCCAGATGCCCGAGCCTGGTCGCGCCGATGATCGGCGCCGTCACGCCTGGCCGGTGCAGCAACCAGGCGAGCGCTGCCTGCGCGGGCGGCACGCCACGCTCCGAGGCGACCTCGGCAACCCGGTCGACCACGTCAAAGTCCGACGGCAGCGAGTAGAGCGCATCGCTGAACGGGTCGGTGCCCGCCCGGGTGGTGCGTCGCTCACCGGACCTGGTCCGGTTGCCGGCCAGGACGCCGCGGGCCAGCGGGCTCCACGGGATGACCCCGACGCCCTGGTCCTGGCACAGCGGGATCATCTCCCGCTCCTCCTCCCGGTAGAGCAGGTTGTAGTGATTCTGCATGGACCCGAACCTGGTCCAGCCATGCAGGTCGGCCGCGTGCTGCGCCTTTGCGAACTGCCAGGCGTACATGGAGCTCGCGCCGATGTAGCGCGCCTTGCCCGCCCGCACGATGTCGTGCAGGGCCTGCATCGTCTCCTCGATCGGAGTCCTGCCATCCCAGCGGTGGATCTGGTACAGGTCGACGTAGTCCATGCCGAGCCTGCGCAGCGAGGCGTCGATGCCGGACATGATGTGCTTGCGTGACAGCCCGCGGTCGTTCTCGCCCTGGCCCATCGGCCCGCTGACCTTGGTGGCGACCACGATCTCGTCACGGGCGAACAGCTTGCCGAGCAGCCGTCCTGTGGCCACCTCGCTCGCGCCCTGAGAGTAGACGTCCGCGGTGTCGTAGAAGATGATGCCGCCGTCGGCGGCGGCCTTCACGATGGGCTCGGCCGCGTCTTCGTCAAGGACCCACGGCCGGTCGCTGCCGTTGCCGTAGCTCATCATCCCGAGGCAGATCCTGGAGACCCGCAGGCCAGTGGAACCGAGGTTGGTGTACTTCATCGACGTCTCCGGCTGGTTTGGCGACGGAACCCCGCGCCATCACGCTCGGCGGCCGCTGGCCGCGCTGTGCCGCCGGCCAGGCCGCCGGTCAGCAGCCGCAGGGAACCCGTCCCTTGGGCGCAGGGGAGTTAGGACCGTAGAAGGCGCTGTTCCGGCAACTCACACTACCGGTGATGCCGCCGAAGCTTTCCGACAGGCTGCCGATGGGGACCGGGGACGAGCTCGGGCTCGGCGCCCCGGCTGGCGACGGACTCGGTGCCGGGCTGGCGCTCGGGCCGGCCAAGGTGGTGAAGCCAGCGCCGATTATCACCCGGATCGTGCCGGCGGTCAGGCTGGGCACCAGCCTGACCGAGGCAGCGGAGAACTGCCGCTTCAGCGTGTTCGCGGCCGGCAGGTCGGTGATCGCGCCGTACTCGATCACCGACCTGACATGGGTCAGGCTGGCCGCGTTGCCGGTGCCGACCACGTCGAATCCGCGGCTGGTCAGCTCGGCGGCTACCTGCGCCGCCTGGCCCGCCGGTGCTCCGTTCAGCACCCTGACCTTGACCTGCGAGGGGCTGAGCGTCAGCGGCTCGCCGCCCGCCGGGCCGCCGGGCCTCGGCTTGGTGATCTTGGGCAGCCGGACGTCGTGGGCGATCGAGCTGAACAGCGTGCCCGCCTGGGGCCGGGCAAGCTCGAGCTCGTTGGGGTTGTACGGCCACGGCGCGTACGGAGCGGTGACGAACTGCACGTCCTTGGCGCTGAGCCCGCTCAGGCTGGTCACGATGTGCAGCAGCTCAGACGTGGTCGCATCGGTGGTCATCGCCCGCGCGACGTCGCCGATCACCCGGTAGATCTTGGCCGGGCTTGAGAGCAGGCCGCTGTGCAGCACGCCCTTGACCAGCTGGGCCATCAGGTACTGGTCCCGCGCGATCCTGGCCGTGTCCGTGCCGTCGGCCAGCGCGTATCTGGCCCGCCAGAATTTCAGCGCCTCGCGGCCGAAGATGTGATGGCGCCCTGGCGAGAGCGTGAGCCCCGAGCCGTGGGCCTGGCCGTAACCAAGGTCGACGATCGGATCATGAATAGCGAACGGCACGCAGACGTTCACCCCGCCGATGTCATTGATGACGCCGACGAATCCGGTGAAATCAAGCTGAATGAAGTTATTTAGGTAAATGCCGGTTAGCTGCTCGACGGTATGCCGGACGCACTCCGGGCCGCCTGCCAGCAGCGTCCCGTTGATCCGCTCGTAGGCCTGGAGGTCAAGCTGCTGGCCCGGCAGCCCGTTCCATGGCGAGCACCGGTAGGTAGGCACCATCGTGTCCCGCGGGATGCTCAGCACGGCGACCTTGCCACGACCCGGCGAGATGTGCACGACCATGATCGTGTCAGAGCAGTTGCAGCCGATACCGCCGACGTCCTTGATGTTGCGCCCGGCGCGGGTGTCCGAGCCAAGCAGCAGGATGTTGAGCGCGCTGGTATAGCGCTTTGGCCGGTTGCCGAGGTCTATCTTCTGCACGTGCGTGATGCCGTCCAGCTTCAGCCGGATCGTCACGTACACGGCTAGGGTCGCCCCGACGAGCGCAGTGACCGTTGCGACGGCTACCCAGCCCAGGATCTTCGCTCGCCGCGACGGCATGCGGGTCATTATTCCTCCGGGAGCAGGCGCCGGCTCGCAACCGGCGGACGGCGCGCTGTTCAGCCCCATGACGCTGCTGAACAGGCCACACGCACCACGAAATTCCGGCATTCTGCCGAAAACTAGACGGTAGAACCTGCTGCGCGATTTACCCGATAACGACCGCGAGTAACATCCGGTTCCCGCGCGGCCCGCGCCGGGGCAGCCGCGGGCACGGCGGCCCGCGGGCCAGTAAGCCGGGCAAACCCATTGACTCCGGCCGGTCTGTTCCCAAAAATGGTCTAAAGATCAGTCTTCTAGACCATGGAGACGGCCGGGAGATGAGCGAGGATACGCCGCCGGCGTGGGCGGACCCAGATACCGCCGTCGAGCGCGGTCGAGGCGGCCGCGGCATGAGCGGCGACGCATCCTCCGGCCAGAGCCCGTTCGGCGCGCTGCTCGGGCCCGTCCCGATGCAGACCGCGGGCGAGCGGATCGCCGAGCGGATCGTCACCGCGATCGCGCTCGGGGAGTTTGTTCCCGACCAGCGGCTGCCGACCGAGCGGGACCTCGCCGTCATGCTTGAGGTGAGCCGGACCACCGTGCGGGAGGCGCTCCAGCGGCTGCAGGCCGCCGGGTACGTGACCACCAAGCGCGGCCGCGGCGGAGGCACCTTCGTCAAGACCGGCCACGGCCCGGATTCCGACGAGATGATCCGCCGCACGCTGGTACCGACCTGGGATCTGCTCACCGAGGTTCTCGACCTGCGCCGGCTGGTCGAGCAGATGATCGCGAGGGCGGCCGCCGAGCGGCGCGGCGAGCTGGATATCGCGGCGATCCGCAAGGCGGTCGGGGAGTACGCGCTGGCCGCCGACCGGGAGACGTCAAGGCGGGCCGATCACGCGCTGCACCAGGCGATCGCCAAGGCCACGCACAACTCCAGGCTGGTGGACCTGAGCGCGGAGATCAGGCGCGAGGTCAGCCTCGGTTTCGAGGCTGAGCCGTACACGCCGCAGGTCAGGCACCGGGCGCTGCGGCAGCATCCGAGGCTCGCCGACGCGGTGATCGCCGGCCGGCCAGACCGCGCCGCCGAACTCGCGGCCGCGCATTTCTCCCTGACCGAGGACATGATCAGGGAGCTCCATGCCCGTATCCGCGTCCGGTCGGGAGGATTACCAGTTGCCGCTAGCCAGGGTCAATGACATCGAGCTCAACTACAAGCTGGAAGGCGACGGGCAGGAGACCATCGTCCTGATCAACGGCCTGGCCGATGACCTGGAGACCTGGGTGCTCCAGATGGACGACTTCCTGGCGACCGGCGCCCGCGCTGCTTGAGGGCGGGGAGCCAGCAGAGCGACCCGCTGCCGATCGGCTGATCCAGATCAGGGCTTCCTCGCGACCCCGACGCAGGCCAGCCGCAGCACCGGGTGGTGCTCGGCGCGGAGCGTGCCGCCGCGGGGCCGCCAGTCTGGCACAAGCACAAGCCCGGGCTCGACGAGCTCGAACCCGTCGAACAGGCCGCGGATCTGATCCCAGTCGCGGAATTGGCCGCGCCCCAGGCCGCGCCGCAGGGCGGCCTGCACATCGGCGATCGCCGGGTCGCCGGAGTCGACGAGGTGGTGGATGAAGACGTAGCTGCCCGCGGGCAGCGCACCGCGTAGCAGCGCCATCAGCTCGTGCGGCCGCTCGGAGTCCAGGATGTGGTGCATGATGCCGCAGAGCAGCAGGCCGACCGGCTGGTCCCAGTCCAGGTGGCCGCGCGCATCGGGGTGGTTCACGATGTGCTGGGGCGAGCGGAGGTCGCCTTCGATGACGATGGTGCGCGGATTGTCGGCGAGCAGCGCCCTGGCATGGGCAAGCACGACCGGATCGTTGTCGACGTAGACGACGCGGGTGCGCGGGTCGATTCGCTGGGCCACCTCGTGCACGCTCTCTGCGGTCGGAAGCCCGGAGCCGATATCGATAAGCTGGCCGACCACGGCCTCGCCGACCAGGTAGCTGACCACCCTGCCGAGCACTTCCCGCTGGGCCCTGACGCCGACCTGCACCGTGGGCAGCGAGGCGATGATCTGATTGCCGAGCGCCCGGTCGGCGGCGAAGTTGTCCTTGCCGCCGAGCAGGTAGTCATACACCCGCGCGATGTTGGGCTTCGTCGGATCAAAGGCTGCGAGAACCGATTCTGGCTCGACCACCCGGCCAATCATATTTCAGCGCCGGTCAGCTGAGCGCGGGCGCCAGGGCCGGCGCCACCGAGGCGCGGCTGACCAGCCGCATCGGCTCGCGGATCAGGGTGTCCTGCGCCCGGCTGCCGTCGATCCTGGCGATCAGGGCGTCAACGGCGGCGCTGCCCAGCGCCTCAAGCGGCATCGCGACGCTGGTAACCGGCACGTCAAGGAAGGCCAGGCATTCGTCCTCGTCGAAGCTCACCAGGGAGACCGCGTCCGGCACCGGCACCCCGGCGCCCCTTAGCGCCGCCATGACGCCGAACATCTGGTTGAGGCTGCCGACGGCCCAGGCGGTCGGCGGCGGCTGCCGCCGCAGCAGCTGCCTGGCGGCATCCCAGCCGCCCTCTTCGGTGGCGGCAGCGTGCGTCACAGTGATCTTCAGGCCGCGCGCCGCGCAGATCCGTCTCGCCGCGGTCACCCGGCGGTAGACGGTGTCCACGTCGCGTGAGCCGTCGATGAGGGCGATCCTGCGGTGGCCGAGCTCTGTCACATGGCCGATGAACAGCCGTACCGCGCCAGGCTCGTCCATCACCACGTTGTCACCGCGATCTGGTCCCCTGCGGTTGACATAGACGTGCGGAACCATGAAGAGCCCGCCGGCGCGGTCCCCCGAGCGCAGCGCGGTCGCGATCAGCAGGCCGTCGGCCCGGCTCTCCTGCACCAGGTAGCGGTAGCTGTCCGGTGGCTTCGGGTCCTCGGCGGGCTCCTCCATGATCATGACGACGTAGCCGAGTTCCGCCGCCCGCTGCAGTGCCCCTCGCTGCAGCCGGACCCAGATCGGGTTGCGCAGCAGCGGCACCACGAAGGCGAACGCCCCGGTGCGCTGCCGCTTCAGCGCGCGTGCCAGCGCGTTCGGCCGGTACCCCTGCTGCCTGGCCGTGTTCAGGATCTGCTGATAGATCTCCGGCCTGACCGACTGCGCCGGATCGCCGTTGAGCACCCGCGACACCGTGGAGGTGTGCACGCCGACCGCCCTGGCGATGTCGACCAGCCTGGACGCGCGGCGCTTGTTGCCCGCGCTGCCCTGGCCAGGTCGCCGCGGCTGCGGCACCGCCTGAGTCAGATCGTCAGGCAACGGCCCGTCACCCCGGTTCCCTCGGTGCCGATGCGCGCGCCTCCGGCACGGCGCTCATACCACCTCCGCGACCGTGCGGGTCAGCAGGATCGCGGCGCAGAACGACCGGTACACGGCGAGCGGGTCGTCGCCGGTGAACCGCAGTTCCCGGTCGCCGGTCCGCTCAGCCCCGCGCACCCAGCTGGCCGCCTCGGCGATGTCCGTGGTCCGCACCGAGACGTCGAGGACCGCCGATCGCAGCGGCGGCGGCGGAGCGGCCTGCGCGCCGGCGACCGCGCGCTCGGCGGCCTGCCTGATCAGCGCGCACGCCGCCCGCGGATGCAGGCTGTGCGCCGCGACCCGGCTGACCGGTTCCTTGACGATCGCGCACTGCACGCCAGGAATCAGCGCGGCGGTTTCCTCGCAGGCGCACCGGTCGCCGGTCACCAGCACGACCGGTACCCCGTAGTGCGCGGCGACCAGCGCGTTGATGCCCGCCTCGCCGGTCACCGCGCCGTCCAGCCTCGCCTCGATCACCGCGCGCGGGTTATAGGTGTGCGACAGCCCGGCCGGCGCGCCCACCGAGCCGTGGTAGGAGACGAACAGCACGGCGCCGAAGCTGGCGTCGAGCCCCTGCATCATGTACAGGGGCTTGTGGCTGCCCGAGATGTAGGAGGCGCCGCCGGCCAGATCGCCAGGCGGCAGGTTGCGCATGGTCGAATGCGAGTCGTTGACCACGATCTCGGTAGCGCCGCCGGCGACCGCGCCCCCGATGGCCGCGTTCACCTCGTCGAGCAGCAGCCGCCGGCCCGCCACCGCCTCCTGGCCGCCGCCGACGCACTGCTCCCAGCCGACGATCCCGGCGGTTCCCTCCATGTCACTGGACAGGAAGACCTTCATATCTGCCGTCTCTCCTTGATCGCGAACGCCTCGTCGCCGGCGGTCAGCACGCTGTAGGTGGATCCTGCCCTGGTCGAGGCGCCGCCATGGCGCCCGTCAGGGGCCAGGCAGAGCGCCTGCAGCGGGGCACGGAACTCATCGGCCAGGTCGAGGGTCTCGGCGAGCGCGCTGGCGCAGGCCTGCCCGGGATCCGCACCGCCCGCCAGGGCAAGCACCACGGCGCGCGCGGTGCAGGCCCTGATCGCCAGCTCGCCGCGGCCGGTGCAGGCGCCAGCGCCGTACCTGTTGTCGCAGTAGTTGCCCGCGCCGATCAGCGCCGAGTCACCCACCCGGCCCGGGTACTTCCACGGGTAGCCGCTGGTGCTCACCCCGGCGGCGAGGTTGCCCATGGCGTCGAGCGCCAGGATGTTGACGGTGCCCCACGGGCCGCTTGGCGGCGCCATCGCCGCGATCCGGTCGAGCGCCTGGCGCCGGTAGACGACCTCGCCAGGACCGAACCGGCCGGCGGCGGCGGCGAGCCCGGCCGGCTCCAGGCCCTCCCGCCACAGCTGCTTGGCCTCGTCGGTGAGGGTCTGGCCGCGGGCGATGCCCACCTCGTCGGCGAACATCTCCGCGCCGGTGCCGACGAGCAGCAGGTGCTGCGGCAGCCGCTCGCACACGGCCCTTGCGATGGTGATCGGGTGCGGGAATCCGGTGACAGCGGCGACCGCGCCCGCCCGGCGGGTCGCCCCGTCCATGATCGACGCGTCGAGCTGGACCTCGCCGAGCAGGTTGGGCAGCCCGCCCACCCCCACGTAGTGGTCGGCCTCGTTGGCCTCGGCCGCCCGTACCGCGGCCTCCACGGCGTCCATGGCGCTGCCGCCCGCCCGCAGCAGCGCCATGCCGTCAGCGAGGCCGGCCTCGCCGCGCTCGCTGGCGATGATGACGGGCGTGATGTCCATGGCCCCTACCTTCCTCACCGGAGCCGGCCGGGCAGATCGGCGGGCGCGGTGAACGCGAAGTGGCACGCGGCCTGGTGGTCAGGGTGGCCGGCCTGGCTCAGCAGAGCAGGGTCATCGTCCTCGCAACGCTCCTGCGCGATCGGGCACCGGGTGCGGAACCGGCACCCGCTCGGCAGCCTGAGCGCGCTCGGCGGGTCCCCGGCCACGGCAGGGGCGCGGGCCGCGAGCTCGCCGGGGTTATCAGCCAGCCTGGGGATCGCGGCGAGCAGGCCGCGAGTATAGGGGTGCCGCGGGTCGCTGAACAGCTGCTCGGTGGGCGCGACCTCGACGATCCGGCCCAGGTACATGACCGCCACCCGGTCGCACAGGTGCCGCACGACGGCCAGGTTGTGCGAGATCAGCAGCAGGGTCAGGCCGAGCTCGGCGCGCAGGTCGCGCAGCAGGTTCAAGATCGTGGCCTGGACGCTGACGTCGAGCGCCGACACCGGCTCATCGGCGACCAGCACATCGGGCCGCAGCGCCAGTGCCCTGGCGATCGCCACCCGCTGGCGCTGGCCGCCGGAGAACTGCCTCGGGTAGGCCCGCAGCGCGTCCTCGCCGAGCCCGACCAGGGTGAGCAGCTCCTTGCTGTACTCGGCGATCCGCTCATGCGGCACCACGTGATGCACCTTGAGCAGCTCGGCCAGCATGCTGCCCACGGTGAGCCGCGGGTTGAGCGACGAGTACGGGTCCTGGAACACCATCTGGATCCGGCGCTGGTCGGCTCTGGCCCGGCGGGCGGGCAGCGTCCTGTCCTCGAACCTGATCTCACCGGCGTCGGCCTGCCGCAGCCCGGCGAGTGCCAGCGCGAAGGTGGACTTGCCCGACCCTGACTCGCCGACGAGCGCCAGCGCCTCGCCGCGCCGCAGCTCCAGGTCCACCCCGTCCACCGCGCGCAGCAGCCGCTGCTCGTGCCTGAGCCTGGCGGCGAGCGGCGAGCCCACCGGGAAGGACACGAAAACTCCGCGCGCGGACAGCAGCGGCCGGCCGCCGTCCGTCCGGCCGGCATCGCCGGTGCTGGCGTCGGCGGCCCGCTGCGCGGCGCTGGCCGCCGACCTGCCGGCCCGCGCCGACGCGTCCGTCATGGCCGCACCCGGTCAGCCGCGGCCGCCTCCTGGCAGCGCTCGTAGTGCAGGCACGCAGTCGACCGGCCGCCAGGCAGCACGCGCAGCGGAGTGTCGCTCACCCGGCAGTCCTCCTCGGCGAATTCACATCGCGGGTGAAACCGGCATCCGGGCGGCGGGCTGACCAGGCTCGGCGGCGACCCGGGGATCGGCACGAGGGAGTCGCGCACGTACTCGAAGTCAGGTGCCGACCTGACCAGGCCGAGGGTGTACGGATGCCGCGGGTCGAGCAGCACCTCACGCACCTCACCGCGCTCGACGAGCTGACCGCCGTACATTACCGCGACCCGCTGGCAGACCTGGGCAACCACCGGCAGGTCGTGGGTGACGAAGATCAGGCTGACCCCGGACTCCACGCACAGCTTGGCCAGCAGCCGCAGGATCTGGTCCTGGATGGTGACGTCGAGCGCGGTCGTCGGCTCATCGCACAAGATGATCTCCGGGTCGCAGGACAGCGCGATCGCGATCATCACGCGCTGCCGCATGCCGCCGGAGAACTCGTGCGGGTACGCACGGTACCGCCGGTCAGGGTCGGGAATGCCGACCCTGCGCATCAGCTCAAGTGCCCGCTCCGCAGCCTTCGACCTGCTGTAGCCCAGATGGACCAGCGGGCCCTCGGCGATCTGGTGCCCGACCCGCATCACCGGGTTGAGCGCGCTCATCGGCTCCTGGAAGATCATCGCCATCTTCGGGCCGCGGATCCGGTTCATGTCGGAGCCGGAAAGCGGCACCAGGTTGACCCCGTCAAGCAGGATCTCGCCGGAGGCGACCCTGGCCTCGGCCGGCAGCACGCCGAGTATCGCCCGCAGCGTCATGCTCTTGCCCGACCCGGACTCGCCGACCAGGCCGAGCGCCTCGCCCCTGGCGACCTCGAGCGACACGCCGTCGACCGCGCGGACGGTGCCTGCCCGGCTGCTGATCCGCACGTGCAGGTCCCGCACCTGCAGGACCGGGCCGGTCAGCGCGGCGCCGGTGGCGCCGACACCCGCTGGCCCGCCGGTCATGACTGGCCCGGCCTGATCAGGTCGGCGAGGCCGTCGCCGATCAGGGAGAGCCCGAGGCCGACGATCACCACGGCGAGCCCGGGAATGGTGGTCAGCTGCCAGTGCGTGGTCAGGAAGTTCTGCCCGTCGTTGATCATCGAGCCCAGGTCAGGCGTCGGCGGCGGCACGCCGAGGCCGAAGTAGCCGAGCGTGACGATCGCCAGGATGTCCTGCACGATGTCGGACATGGCGTAGATGATCGCCTGGGTGATGACGTTCGGCAGCAGGTGCCTGCCGATGACGCGCAGGCTGGACAGCCCGCCCGATTTCGCGGCGAGCACGTAGTCCTGCCGCTTGGCGACCAGGATCTCGCCGCGGATGATCCTGGCGTAGGAGACCCAGCCGACCAGCGTGATCGCGATGATGATGCTGCGCACCCCGGCGCCGAGCACGAAGACCAGCGCGATCAGCAGCACGTAGAACGGGAACGCGACCACGATGTCGACGGCCCGCATGATGATCGTGTCCACCCAGCCGCCGAAGTAGCCGGCCAGGCAGCCGAGCACCGTGCCGAGCGTGAAAGGGAAAAGCACGGCCAGGCAGCCGACCTCCAGGTCGAGCCGCAGGCCGTAGAGCAGCCTGGCGAAGATGTCCCGGCCGAACTGGTCGGTGCCGAGCAGGTGCGCCGAGCCCGGCGACTGCAGCGCGCTTGGCAGGTTGAGCTCGATCGGGTTGGCCGCGGCGAGCAGCGGCGCGGCCAGGGCGATCGCGACGATCAGGCCCATGATCGCGATGCCGGCGAGCAGCGCGGGCTGACGGTACCAGCGGCGGGCCTGCCGCGGCTGCGCGTGCTCGGCCGGCCCGGCGGTCAGCGCGGGCTCGGGGAAGGACAGCGCGCTCACCGGTCGAACCTCACCCTCGGGTCGAGCGCCGCGTAGGACAGGTCGGCGAGCAGGTTGACCAGGACCACCAGGATGCCGAAGACGAGCGTCACGCCCTGCACGACAGGGAAGTCCCGCTCGAAGATGGAGTTCAGCATCAGCTGCCCGATGCCCGGGATCGCGAAGATGTTCTCGATCACCACCGTGCCGCCGATCAGGAATCCGATGTTGATGCCGAGCACGGTCACCGCGGGGATGACCGCGTTGCGCAGCACGTGCCGCAGGAACAGCCGGCTGGGCGGCACTCCCTTGGACCTGGCGGTCGTGATGTACTCGGCGCCGAGCACGTTCAGCATGCTGGCCCGCAGGCTGCGGATGACCACGGGCGCGAGCGCGAAGGCGACGGTCAGCGCGGGCAGGAACATCGCCCGCAGATGGCCGCCGAAGCCCGCGCCGTAGCCGCTGACCGGGAAGATCCTGACCTTGATGGCGAGCGCGTAGATCAGCAGGATGCCGAGCCAGAACGGCGGCATGCCCAGGCCGATCAGCGGGACCGCCCTGACCACCTGGTCGCGGGCGCCGTCCTTCCTGCTGGCCGCGATCATCGCGAGCGGCACGCTGATCAGCACCGCGAGCACGGCGGCGTAGGCGATCAGCCACAGCGTGGCAGGCAGCCGGTCGGTGATGATGCCGGCCGCCGGCCCGCCGTAGAACAGGCTCTGCCCCAGGTTGCCGTGCACCAGCCGGTCCATGAACAGCCAGTACTGGCTGACCAGCGGCCGGTCAAGGCCCCACTGCCGGTGCAGGATCGCGATCGCGCGGGGCGTGGCGTGGATGCCGAGTATCGTTTGCGCCGGGTCGCCGGGGATCAGGTGGATCATGAAGAACACGATGATGGATATGCCGATGGCCACCGGCACCAGCATCAGCAGGCGCCGGACCACGAAGGTCATCCGGCCCAACGGCGCTCACCATCCTCACCCGCGGGTCGGCGGCGGCCGAATGCCCGCCGTCGCCGCCGGCGCCGGCGGCGGCGCCAGAAGCCGAAGGTCACTTGCTGAGCCAGACGTTCTCCATGTGCATGTTGCCGAGCGGGGTGACGAAGAAGCCGTGCACGTTGCTCGTGGCCGCGTACGGGTACGGCGAGTAGTAGAGGAATGCCATGAACGCGTCCTGCGCCGCCTGCGACTGGACGGAGTTGTAGTACGACTGCCGCTTGGCCGGATCGGTCGTCACCTCGGCCAGGTGGGTGCTCCTGACGACCGCCGGGTTGTTGTAGGCGGTGAAGAAGGACTTGGCGCCCGACTTCGGGTCCACGGCGAACGTGGCGAGCTCGTCCGGGTCGGGGATGTCCATCGTCCACAGCGTGAGCGTCATGTCGTACTTCAGCGACTGCTCGTTCAGGTTGGCGGTGTTCGGGTCAAGCTGGTTGATGTTGACCTTGATGGCGAGCGGCTTGAGCTCGGACTGCACGATCGTGGCGATGGTCATGTAGTCGGAGTTGCCGGACGGGATCGTGATCGACGTGCTGAACCCGTGCGGCACCGACGACTTGGCCATCTCCGCCTTCGCCGCGGTCATGGCGAACTGCAGGCCGGGCGTGGCCGCCTGGTAGAACGGCACCTGCGGCGGGAACAGCGAGTTGGCCGGCTTGCCGTTGCCGAACAGCACGGCCCTGACCAGCGCTTCCCTGTTGATCGCCAGCGAGATCGCCCGCCGCACGTGGACGTCGCCGAACGGCTTGCGCAGCTCGTTGAATGCCAGGTAGTTGGTCTGGGTCGAGTTGAACAGGTGCATCAGCACCCCTGGGGTGGACTTGAGGCTGGCCACCGTGGACCAGGCTGGGAACTGGTCGATCTGCGCCTGGCCGCCCTTGAGCTGCAGTTCCCTGGTGTTGTCGCTCGGCACGTCGTTCCAGGTGATGCTGTTCAGGTACGGCAGCCCCCGCTGCCAGTAGAACGGGTTGCGCACCAGCTTGAGCGCCTGGCCCTTGTGCCAGTAAGCCCACTTGAACGGGCCGGTGCCGATCGGGTGGGTGTAGAACTGCGCCTCGGTCTGCCCCTCGTAGTTGTTCGGCACGATCCCGTTGGCGAAGATCGACAGGTCGGCGAGCAGCGGTGCCCAAGGGAACTTCAGGTGGATCACCACCGTGTCGGGCGACGGGGCGTCCACCGAGGAGATGGCCGAGTCCAGGTAGGCCCAGCCCTGGGTGGCCTTGCGGTTCTGGTCGATCGAGAACTTCACGTCCGCCGAGGTCATCGGCTTGCCGTCGGAGAACTTGACGCCGGGCCGCAGCGTGAACGTGTAGGTCTTCTTGTCCGGCGAGATCGTGTAGCTGGTGGCCAGGTAGGGCCGCACGCCCTTGCCGTTGTCGGTCACCGTGTACAGCGGCTGGAAGATCTGCTCGAAGATCCAGATCGAGTTGTTGTCGAACACCGTGGTGTTGTTCATCGACTGCGCGTCCTGCACCGCGGCGAAGACGAGGTTGCCGCCGCGGGTGGCCGCGCCCGCCGCCCCGCCGCCACCGCCGCCAGACGAGGAGGTCCCGCCGGACCCGCATGCGGCCAGGAGCACCAGCGCACCGACCGCGAGCAGGGCATTCAGCATGGTGAATCGTTGTCTCACGGAAGCTCCCCTTGATCCTGCGGCCCGGGCGGGCCGCGTGCGGAGACCGGCCCCCGGCGCCCGCTCCGACAGGACAAACCTTTGTTCCACCTAATCTGGCGATAAACCGGCGAGTTGGCAATGGAAGTGCATACCTGGACCTACGGCGTTATAGTGTTGTAACGTTCCGAGCCGTGCGTTACCTGGTGATCGGCTGCGGTGCCATCGGCGGCACGGTGGCCGCCGGGCTGGCTCGTGACGGCCACGATGTGCTGGCCTGTGACGCCAACCCGGAGGTCGTCGCGGCGATCCGCGAGCACGGGCTGCGGATCACCGGGCCGGTCGAGGAATTCACCGTCGCCGTGCCGGCGATCGCGCCCGATGAGCTGCCTGCCAGGCTGGACTGCCCGGTGCTGATCGCGGTCAAGGCGCACCACACCGCCGCCGCCGCCGCGAGCCTGGCCGGGCGGCTGGCCGGGGACGGCTACGTCGTGTCGCTGCAGAACGGCCTGAACCACGGCCTGCTCGCCGCGGCGCTCGGGCCAGGCCGGGTGGTGCAGGCCTGCGTCAATTTCGGTGCCGACATGATCGCTCCTGCCGTGGTGCTGCGCGGCAACCGGGCCACGTTCGTCGTCGGGGAGACGGACGGCTCGGTCACCCGGCGGGTCAGGGCCCTGGCCGCCGACATCGCCGACGCGGAGGTCACCGACCGGATCCAGGGCTACCTGTGGGCCAAGGAGGCCTACGGCGCGATGCTCGCCGCGACCGCGGTCAGCGACCTGCCCATCGCCGACGTGCTCGACGACCCCGCCTACCGGCCGATGCTGATCGAGCTGGCCAGGCAGGTGCTCGCCCAGGCGCCGGTCGCCCCGGAGCCGCTCGACGGCTTCGACCCTGCCGATCTGGCCGGATCCCTGCGCAGGCTGGCGCGGTTCAACCGCGGCTCGGCGAAGACCCACTCGGGCATCTACCGTGACCTCGCCGTGCTGCACCGGCCGACCGAGGTCCCGGCGATCCTGGGCGGGCTGGACGGCGCCCTGGTGCACCGGGTCGGCGAGCTGGTACAGGCGATCGAGCAGGGTGAGCGGTCCTGTTCCCGATCAAATCTCGACCTGCTTGCCGCCTGCGAGCGGCTCGAGCGGCTCGGCCGGCCGCTCAACGCGGTCGTGTCGGTGATCGGGGCGCCGCGGCGCGCGCGGGCGGGAACGCTGGCCGGGCGCCAGGTGGCGGTCAAGGACATTATCGCGGTAACGGGCGTTCCCACCCGGTGCGGCAGTCCGGCGAGTGATCCGGCGCCGGCCGCAGGAGACGCCGTGCTCGTCGGCCGCCTCCGGGCAGCCGGCGCCGAGGTCTTCGCGACGACGCAGTGCCTGGAGTACGCCGCCGGGTTCGCGCACCCGCAGGTCGGCGACACAAGGAACCCGCGCGATCCGTCCCGCACCTCGGGCGGATCCTCTGGCGGGTCGGCCGCCCTGGTCGCCGCCGGCGTGTGCGACCTGGCGATCGGCACGGACACTGGCGGATCGATCAGGATCCCGGCTGCCTACTGCGGGATCGTCGGGCTCAAGCCGAGCTACGGGCTGGTGCCGCTGGACGGCGTGTTCCCGCTGTCGCCGCGCTGCGATCACGCGGGCACGCTCACCGCGACCGTGGCCGGCGCAGCCGGGCTGGTTGCCGTCATCGCCGGCCTGCCTGATGCCGCTGTACCAGCACCTGGCGCCGGCCAGGCACCAGGCCCTGGCCAGGGCGGGTTCACGATCGGGGTGCTCGGCGCGCAGCTGGCCGATGCGTCGGTGACCGCGCAGGTGCGGGATGCGGTCACCGCCGCACTGGACGCGCTAGCCGCGGCCGGCCTGCGGGTCACGCAGGTTGACCCGCCATGGCTGGACGAGCTGCGCAGGTGGGAGGACACCCTGGCGGTGATCGTGGCCAGGCAGGCACATCTGGTGCACGCCGGCCGTGATACCGGCCACTATGGCGAAGGCACCAGGGCGCTGCTGAAGTTCGGCGAGTCGGTCACCGAGGAAAGGTTCGTCGGCGCGCTGCGCGAGCAGGCGGAGCTTGCCGCGGCGATCGAGGCCAGCATGGCTGGCGTCGACGCGCTGGCTGGCCCGACGGTCGGGTACGTGGCGCCGGCGGAAGACCCGCCGTTCGGCCTTGGCGATGACAATGCCGAGGGCAGGTTCACCGGGCCGTACAACCTGACCGGCCACCCGGCGCTCTCGCTGCCGGCGCCCGCGGCCGGCCTGCCGGTCGGCCTGCAGCTTGCTGGCCGGGCCGGCGCCGACTTCGCCCTGCTCGAGGTGGCCGCCGCCGCCGAGCGGGTATTGCGGGCCTGCCCCGCGCAGCGACCACCGCGAGAGGACTGACCGATGCCCACGACCGTGCGCCGCCACCGCGTCGAGCTGGCTGGCCTGGACGTTCCGATGATCGAGGCGACCGGGGCGCAGGACGGTCCGAGGCTGACCGTCATCGCCGGGGTGCACGGCTGCGAGTACGCGTCGATGGCTGCCGTCAGGCAGTGGGCCAACGGGCTGGCGGCCAGGGAACTGCGCGGCAGCGTCCGCGCCGTGCCGGTGCTCAACCTGCCCGCGTTCGGTGCCAGGAGCCCGTTCGTGGTGCCCGACGACGGCAAGAACCTGAACCGCTGCTTCCCCGGCGACCCGGAGGGCACCCTGGCCGACCGGCTGGCGCATGCCACCTTCACCAAGCTCATCGTGGGCTCTGATGCGCTGGTCGACGCGCACTGCGGTGACCTGCCCGAGGCGCTGGAGCCGTTCACGCTGTACGAGGCCGGCCCGAACCAGGCCAGGGCGCGCGAGCTGGCGATCGCCTACGGGCTCGGGTACGTGATCAGGCAGCAGCCAGGACCTGACCGGCCGATCGCCGGCACCACGAGCGCGGCCGCCGCGCAGATCGGCGTCCCGGCGATCACCGCCGAGGCAGGCGGCTGCGGGCTGGTCCAGCAGTCGGCCGTCGACCTGCACATCCGCGGGCTGGACCGGGTACTAGCGACGCTCGGCATGTGCGGCGGCGAGCCCGCGGCGCAGACCAGGGCGCAGGAGACCGGGACACAAGGCAACGGCCCGGTCGAGCTCGGGCGCTTCATCTGGCTGCGCTGCGCCGGCCCCGGCTGGTGGCAGCCCGTCGTGGAACCCGGCGAGCCGGTAGCGCAGGGACAGCTGCTCGGCACGGTCAGCAGCCTGGACGGCGCCGAGGTGCTTGAGTCGGTCACGGCGCCGACGGCGGGCGTGCCGATGTTCATCACGAGCTCGCCCGCGGTCGCCGGCGGCGGCCTGCTGCTCGGCCTCGGCGCCCGCTGACCGCCACGGCGGAATCCGCCCTGGTCGCGGCTCCCGCTGACCGCCCTGGCCGGAGTGTCAGCCGGCCATCGGGACCGGTACCGGCTCGGAAGCCTGCGGCCCGGCGGACTCCGCGGCCGGCCGCTCGCTCTCGCCGATGCCGTACCTGGCGTAGAGCCGGCGCAGCGGGCGCGGCGCCCACCAGTTCGCCCGGCCGAGCAGCCGCATCGTGGCCGGGACGAGCAGCACCCGGACGATCGTGGCGTCCACGATCAGGGCCACGATCATGCCCACGCCCATCAGCTTGATGAACGTGATGCCGGAGGCGGAGAACGCGCCGATGACGATCACCAGCAGCAGCGCCGCGCTGGTGATCACGCCGCCGGTCCGCTGCAGGCCGCTGGCCACGGCCGCGGTGCTGTCGCCGGTCAGGTCATACCGCTCGCGGATCCGCGATAGCAAGAACACCTCGTAGTCCATGGACAGCCCGAAGATGATGGCCAGCATCAGGATCGGCATGGACGGGTCGAGCGTCCCGGTCGGCGTGAAGCCGAGCAGCCGGGACAGGTGGCCCTGCTGGAAGATCCAGACGACCACGCCGAACGTCGCCGACAGCGATACCACGTTCATCACGATCGCCTTGACCGGCAGCACGACCGAGCCGAAGGCCAGGAAGAGCAGCACGAACGTGGCCGCCGCCATCACCAGCGCCATCGCTGGCAGCACCGAGGCCAGGCTGGCCAGCTCGTCGGCGAGTTCCGCGGTCTGCCCGCCGATCAGCGCGCGCGCCCCGGCCGGCGGGGCGACGGCGCGGGCCTGCGCCACGATGCCGCGGGCTGCCTGCGACATAGGGTCGAAGCGGTAACGAAGGTCCACCCGTGCGATGCCGCCGTTGATCCCGGTCACCTGCGCGCCGGTCACGCCAGGGATCGCGGACAGCGCGCTGACGTAGGACGCCAGCCCGGCACCGCGCGCGGCGGAGCCGGCTACCTGGCCGCCGAAGCTGACCAGCGACTCGATCGGGGCGGTGGGGTTGCCGGGGAACTCGCGGTTCAGCACCTCGGTCACAATCCGCGGGGCGGCCGCGGCCGGCAGCGCCCTGGCGTCGGTGCCGCCCCAGGCGACCCGCAGGAACGGTGCGCCGAGGGTGAGCAGCAGGACGACGATCACGGCGAGGTAAGCAGCCGGGCGCCGCATCACGCTGCGGGCCAGCCGGTACCAGCCACCCGCCGTTTCTTCTGGCCTGCGCCGATGCACCGGCTTGCGGATGCGCAGCGCGTTCACCTTCGGCCCGAGCACGGCGAGCAGCGCGGGCAGCACGGTCAGCGCGGCGATCATGTCCACCAGGACCGTTGCGACGCCGCCGTAACCCATCGACCGCAGGAACACCTCGGGGAACAGCATCAAGCTGGCCAGCGCGACCGCGACGGTCAGGCCGGAGACCGCGACGGTACGGCCGGCGGTGGCCACCGTCCTGGCCAGCGCCGCCTCGACGGAGTCCTGCCTGTGCAGTTCCTCACGGAACCTGCCGACCATGAAGAGCCCGTAGTCGATGGCCAGGCCGAGGCCGAGGATCGTGGTGATGTTGATCGAGTAGACCGAGACCGGGGTGGCCAGGGTGAGCAGCCGCAGGGCGGTGAACGAGCCGAGGATGCCGATGCCGCCGATGGCCAGCGGCAGGCTCGCCGCCGCCAGGCTGCCGAAGATGATCAGGAGCAGGATCAGCAGCACCGGCATCGACAGGCCCTCGGCCCTGCCGATATCGCTGGTCACCTCCTTGTTGATGGCCGACTCGGTCGGGATGAAGCCGCCGATCCTGGCGGTCAGCCCTGGCGCGCGCAACTGGTTCTTGATCGCGCCCAGGCTCGCGATCCTGGCCGCGTCGCTGGCGCCTGCCAGCTGGATGACGGCATAGGTCTGCTTGCGATCCGCGCTGACGAACTGGGCCGACCGCGTCGTCCAGTAGCTGGCGTAGGACTCCGCCCTGCCGCGCGGCAGGCCGGCGAGCGTGCTGGTCACCGCCGTCCTGAAGGCCGGCGAGGTAACGCTCATGGTCTTGCTTGAGTAGAGAACCACGACGTCGCCTGAGCCGCGGCCGAATGTCCTGGTGGCCAGGCTTGCCTCGCGCTGGCTCTCGCTGCCTGGCGCGTTGAAGCCGCCGGCGGTCTGCAGGCTGGCGAACACGCCGGTACCCCAGACGGCGGCGAAGGCGACGATGATCCCGGCGATCGCCAGAACGATCCGCCTGCGGCGGTAGATGACATGTCCCAACGCCTCGAACACGGGAACCTCCTGGGCTAGACTCGTACGCATATCACAGTCGCGAACGCCGTAAATGTTTATAATGTAAACTTGGCATACGCCGTTTACGATTGTCAAGGGCGTACACTGTTGTGATGGCCGGCGACACCACGGCCGGCGGACCACGGCCGGCGGCACCACGGCCGGCGGCACCACGGCCGGCGGCACCACGGGGCCGGCGAGGGGAGGTTCGGACGGTGGCAGATCAGCTGATGCAGGCACCGAGCCGGCGCGACCGGGTCAGGGCGGCGACGAGCCAGGAGATCGTGCAGACCGCGAGGCGGCTGCTTGTCGAGCAGGGCATTGCGGCGGTGTCGCTGCGTGCGATCGCCCGTGAGATGGGCATGACGGCCCCGGCCCTTTATCGCTATTACGAGAGTCATGAGGAGCTGCTCAGGCACCTGGTCGCCGAGATCTTCACCGAACTCGCCGACTACCTGCACGCCGAGATCAGGGCGGCGGCTCGCAGGTTCGACTTGGGCGCCGCTCCGGCCGCGCCCAAGCCAGGCTCGGGCCGGGCGTCCAGCCGGCCGACCGCGGGCCCGGGCGGGGGCCCGGGCGGCGCGGCGGCGGGCCCGGGCAGCGCGGGGGCGTCCGACCGGCTCGCCGTGCAGCTGATCGCGGCGTGCCGTGCGTTCCGCAGCTGGGCGCTCGAGCATCAGCCGGAGTTCGGGATGATCTTCGGATCCCCGCTGCCCGGGCTGGACATCGTGCATGACGACCCGCTGGCCGAGTGCGGCTTCCGGTTCGGCCAGGTCTTTCTTGGCCTGTTCAGCGAGCTGTGGCGAAAGTGGCCCTTCCCCGCGCCCGCCGACGACGAACTCGATCCGACACTGCGCAGGCAGCTCGCCAGCTATCAGGCGCAGATCGGCGCCGACCTGCCGCTCGGCGTACTGCAGACGTTCCTGCGCGGTTGGGTGCTGCTGTACGGCACCGTGTCCCTTGATGTGTTCGGGCATCTGCGGTTCGCGCTCGAGGACGCGGCACCGCTGTTCGAGCTGATGCTGACAGACCTGGCCGCGATGATCGGCCTGACATACCCCCTGCCTGGCTGAGCCTCCCCCGCGGCCGCCCGGCAGACCCTTCCCCGCGCGGCCGCCCGGCAGACCATCCCCGGCGCCGGCCGCCAGCCAGACCAGCCCCCGCGGCCCGCCCACCAGACCAGCCCCCGCGGCCGACCGGCAGACCAGCCCCCGCGGCCGGCCGACAGAGCCGGGCGGCCGCTCGGGTGCTAGGCGACGACCGGGTCAGCGCCCAGCTCGCTGATCATGGGCCTGCCTGCGGCCGCCCAGTCCTGCATGCCGCCAGCCACGTTGATCACCTGCCAGCCAGCGTCGGTCATGGCATCCACGACCATGGCAGATCGGGCTCCTGACCGGCAGATCACGTAGACCATCTGATCCAATGGCACTTCCGCGCCGCGCGAGCTGAGCTGACCGACCGGGATATGCACGGCGCCAGGGACATGCCCCGCCATCCACTCGTCCTGCTCCCGCACGTCGAGCAGCATCGCGCCGTCCGGTACATCACGCGCGCCAATCTCGGATCCTGGCTGGCCAATCGTCATGCCTGCCTCCTCACAACGCTCTTGCCGCAAAGACTGATCCGTGGGCCGGTAATGACGCGGCAACGCTGATCCTGCCACTCCGGCAGCTCTGGCCGGACGCCCGGCAGGGCCGCGCAGCCCGGTCAGGGCACCGAGCCCGCGCCGGATGCTGGCCGGTAATGCCAGATCAAGTACCGCCCGCGGGTCGGGCCAGCCGACCAGGCAACGGCACCCACTTGCTGGTACGCCGGGTCGCGGCGCAGATAGCTTTCGATCACCAGGTCGGTCCGCGGCGTCGCGGTGAGCCCGATGACCACCACCTTGAAGTAATGATGCCGGATCGCGTCGGCGTACGCCCTGGTCCCGGTAAGCGTGGCCCCGGTGACCGGATCGACGTACGTGAAGTACCAGGTACTCGACCAGCTGCCAACAGGGTCGCGGAGGTAGTAGCTGGGCACGAAGGGATCCTCGGCAAGCGAGCGGCCGGGGTCACTGGTGATCAGTGCGCGGAGGCTGGCGATGAGCTTCGTCGAGTTCGGCCAGCCCGCGTAGTGATGGCTCGCCTGGAAGGCGCCGGCGGCACTCATAGCGGCGACGGCGACGACGCAGCCAGCGGCCAGCTTCCGGCGCGCGCCGCCGGCCACCAGCTTCCGGTGCGAGCGCTCGGCAGGCTGCCTGCGCCTAGTGAGCGCGGCGATCGCGTAGCCGGCCATGATCGCGGCGAACCAGCCGCCATACCCGACGTGCTTGAACAGGCTCACGCCGGTATGGATCCTGGCGTGCTCGGCCGGCGCGAGCAGCACCGCGACGGCCAGGGTCCAGCCGACCGCGATGAGCGCGCGCTCGCGCCGCTCCCGGATGAGCACGATCACGCCGGCGATCGCCAGCGCCGCGATGATCCCGATCCAGCTGCCCGCCTGCCGCAGCACCGTCAGCGATGACCAGCCGCCCGCGCTCCGTTCCAGGGTGCTGAACCTGATTCCGGCCCAGTAGGCCGGGCTGGCCAGCAGCACGGCCAGCGTCAGCGTGGCTGCCGTAGCGGCGGTCGCTGCACCCGCCGTGACCAGCCCGGCCCGCCAGCCGGCCCGCCGGGCCGCTGCGAAGCCGGTCAGCGCGAGCACCACGGGGTCCCAGAGCACGGCGGCGTATTTCGTCGCGTCGGCCAGAACGAGCAGCGCCACCGTGGCGGCGATGAGCATGATCGGAGACCGGCGGTGGCGGCAGCTGGCGCTGCGAACGGCGCACCAGGCCGCGGCGGCGAGCAGCATCAGCGCCACCGCGTCATAGGTCGCGAACGCGCCGAGGAACTGGGCGGCTGCCGTGCTGGCGAACACGGCGGCGGCGAAGAACGCGGCACGGTCATCGAACAGCTGCCTGGTCGCTGACCACAGCAGCGCCGTGGCGCCGAGCATGAAGCACAACGACAGCAGCCGTGCCCCGGTCAGGCCGCCGACGCTATCGCCTAGGGCGCCGACCGGCGGATAGATGACCGGGGCGCCGGAGAAGTAGCTCGGGAAGGCCGGCGCGATGGGCACGCCGTGCAGCCAGTTGGCCCATTGCAGGTGCCCGGCCCACAGATAGAGCGCCTCGTCCTGGAACGCCGAATTGCCCCAGGTCAGCCGGAGCGACAAGATCGCCTGGATGACCAGCACCGGCAATAGCGCTCTGGCGCCAGCCGGCTTGCGCCTGCGGCCCCGCCCGCGCGGCCGCCGAGTACGGCCAGGCCCCCCGCCGCGGTCTGGCCGCTGCGGCGCGTCCTGGCCAGGGCCAACCCGCCGCGCGGCGCTGGCGATCACCGAAGACCTCCCGGTTCTCGCTGGCCAGGCGCCAGGCCCCTGGCAGAACACTCAGCGAGCACCAGCCTGCCTCCGTCACGCCGCGCGTGCCGGCTGATTGCCCAGGTAAGGGCCGCGGTTTTCGGCAGCAGGCCGATGCCAGAAACGACCTGAGCAAGACTATCCGCCCGGTAGCGAGATTTCCCGCCTTACGGGCGGATCGGCCAACCCGCCACCACCCGCAGCGCCGCCCGGCCGAACAACCCGCCCCGCCCTGCCCGGAGGAACAACCCGCCACCCGCCACCGCGCGGCCCGGAGGAACAACCCGCCAGCACCCGCCATCGCGGCCTGGTTAGCTGGTCGGGTGCTGATTCGGGATGCTATGCCGCATGAGCTGCCAGCAGCCGGCGAACTGCGGGTCACCGCCTACCGCGCCGACGGGTTCCTTTCCGAGAACTCGGAGTATGCGCAGTTCCTGCGGGCGCTCGGCAGCAATGGCGACGGTCAGGTGCTTGTCGCTGTCACGCCCGCGCGGCCCGGCTCCCCCGACCGGGCTGAGCAGGTCGTAGGAACGGTGACCCTCCAGCTGTGGCCGCGGGCCGGCCAGGTAGTCACCGGACCAGGGGAAGGCGAAATCCGTGCACTGGCGGTCGTCCCGCAGGCGCAGGGCGCCGGCATAGGCAGCGCGCTGCTTGACGCCGTGATCCTGCGCGCCAGGCAGCACGCCGTGGCACACCTACTGCTCTGCACAGAACCGGAGATGCGCGCCGCGCAACATCTGTACGAGCGGGCCGGTTTTGCCAGGTTGCCAGAGCGGGACTGGTCGCCGACTCCCGACGGCATCCTGCTGGTCTACGGGCTGCGGCTCAGCCCTTCCGTGCAGCTGAGCTGAACCTCGGCCCGGTCAGCCAGGTCCGGCGGCGCCGTTCTGCGATGCCGCGGTCTGCGAAGACGAGCCTGGTGCATCCTCGGCATCGTCCTGACCGGCTGATCCGCCGGTCAGCTCCGCCGCGCGCGCCGCGTCGTTCACCTTGCGCAGATGCCGGGACATAGACCTGAACACGAAGAACAGCATCACGCCCATGCCGAACACGACGAGAAAGGCAACGGTGCCCGGCTGGTCAAGGAGGCCCTGCGACACCGCGAGCCCGGTCACAGCCGCACCTTCTCCCTGATGCCGGCGAATAGATCATCCTCAGGCTTGTCAGTATCCACCACCGACCGGGCGAGATGAAAATCCTCGGTCGGCCACGCCGCCCGCTGAACGTCGACGGGGCAGGCGAACCACGAACTGGCCGGATCAATCTGGGTAGCGTGCGCGAGCAGAGCCTCATCCCGGATCTCGAAGTAGTCGCCACAGGGAACGTTCGTGGTGATCTCGAAGGACGGCCTGCCGGGTTCCTCTGACCACTGGGCCAGCCGTTCCGCGTAGGGCGACTCAAGCCCGCGCCGGACCATCTCCTCGTGCATGGCCGCAAACCGCGCCCGGTGGAAGGTGACGAAGTAATACAGCTTCAGTGGCTGCCACGGCTCCCCGGTGCCCTGATAGCGCTCAGGGTCGGCCGCCGCCTCGAACGCCTCCACCGAGATCTGGTGGGTCTTGATGTGATCGGGATGAGGGTAGCCGCCGTTCTCGTCGTAGGTGAGCATCACGTGCGGCCGGAACTCGCGTACCGCGCGCACCAGCGGCCGCGCCGCCTCCTCGTGCGGCACCAGCGCGAAACAACCTTCGGGCAGCGCAGGCGGCGGGTCTCCTTCCGGCAGACCTGAGTCGGCGAACCCGAGGAACTGCTGCCGCACGCCGAGGATCTGACGTGCCAGGTCCATCTCGGCCCGCCGGACGGCGGCCAGGTTGGCGCGGATCTCCGGCCGTTCCATCGCCTTGTTCAGTATGTCGCCGCGCTCACCGCCGGTCAGGGTGCAGACCAGCACGTCCACGCCCTCGCGCACGTAGCGCGCCATGACGGCCGCGCCCTTGCTCGACTCGTCGTCCGGGTGAGCATGCACCGCCATCAGCCGCAGCCGCTCGCTGCGCTCGGCAGAGCTGGCAGGCACCGGCTGCCGCGCAGCCACGCTCGATCGATCAGAGGTTGCACAGGACATCAGGCCATCCCCTTTGGAGGCTTCTCGTGACCGGCTATCGCGCCTCGGCGCTCGCACACCGAACCGGTTAGGGCGCGTAAGCTCGGGCCTCGACGGCACAACACCTGACAGCACAACAAAGGCGGTGAACGCCCGCATTCCGTGCCGTCAACCCGGGCAGGTAGACCGGCACTGGCCTGCCAGACCGCCGCGTGCCGGGTAGTGTCACTGCAGCAGCGCGATCCATCCTGAAACGGATGCACTTGCCGTAACTTAGGTTCCGCCGCAGCCTGCCGGGCGGTGCCGGAACCGCAGTTGGTCGAGCGATTGTTCGAAAAAAGTGCTTGACGTGTATGTGGTTGAGCACTTCGCCTGGACAAAGTAGTCTGATGGATTACCCCCTACGCGGGTCCAGCTTGGGCCCGGCGGATGAAAGCTCCGCAAGCGGACGAGGAGTACTTGTGACCGAGACCCGCGAAGACACTGTCACCTGGCTGACGCAGGAGGCGTACGACCGGCTCAAGGCTGAGCTGGATCACCTCTCCGGGCAGGGCAGGATCGACATCGCCAAGAAGATCGAGTCAGCGCGGGATGAAGGCGACCTGCGGGAAAACGGCGGTTACCACGCCGCGAAGGAAGAACAGGGCAAGCAGGAAGCACGGATCCACCAGCTGACTCACATTCTGACCCACTCACGCGTCGGCGAACCGCCGCGGACCGACGGGGTCGTCGGTCCCGGTATGACAGTCACCGTCAGGTTCGAGGGCGACGACACGGAGGTAACGTTCCTGCTCGCCTCACGCGAGGAGAGCGGTTCGCCGATCGATGTGTACTCGCCGAGATCACCGCTGGGCAGCGCGATATCCGGCAAGAAGGTCGGCGAGACTGCCAGGTACACCCTGCCCAATGGCCGCAAGCTCTCGGTAGAGATCATCGACGCGGTGCCCTACGGCGGCATGTAGCCGCTAGCATCTCAGCGCTAACGCGTTGTGCGCGCGCTGCGGGCCGCTGCCGAGTCACCCTCGCCCGCACCCCGCCGCAGGCGGGACCGCGGCACGCGGGACCGCCGCCCGGCCGCGGGCACCCGCACCGCATCTTCGCGCCGGACAGCGTTCGGCCCGCGGTCGGTGATGTGACCGCGGGCCGAACCCTGTGGCTGGTCTGGCTAGTCGGCCCTCCCGGCCAGCGCGGCCCGTTCCGGCCAGAGCGGCCGGCCAGTTTATGCGTTGTCACAACGCCCGCGAACAGTCGTGATGCCCTGGGGTGACGCCGCGGCGGTTGGAGGCGGGCAGCCGGCCGCCGCCTGGCCCGCCCGGCGGCGTCCGCGGTCTGGCCGCCCGCCTGATGGCGGTCGCCCGCGCGGTGTCCGTTCCTGGCCCGCTGCTCTCTTCCCGCTGCTCCCTGCCCGGTCGCCGCGCGGGGTCCCGGCCCGCACTTGGCACCGATTGGGTGCGGACGAAAGCCGCAAATCAGGGCACGGACTGACTGTAACCCGTGCAAAGTGCGGCTCGCCGATGCTGGCGGGGCCAGTGTGGCGGAAGTGATCGGATCGAGGGCGTCGCTGCGCCGGGGGCCGGCTCGGGGCGCCGGGGGGTCGGCCCGGGCGGCCGGGGTCGGGGCCGGGAGTCGGGGCCGGGAATCAGGGCCGGGAATCAGGGCCGGGAGGCAGGGCCGGGAGGCAGGGCCGGGAGTCGGGATCTACGGGACACGCCCTAGTGGACCAGTTCTGGTTCGGTCGATGGGGCTGTGCCTGGTGCGTCCGAGCGCCCGCGCAGCGGGATCTCCTTGATCATCCAGGCGAGCAGGAAGACGAGCGCTGTCGCCGGTGCGGCCCACAAGAACACCGTGTCCACGCCGTGGCTGATCCCGGCGAATACCGCGTCACGGACCTGGCCGGGCAGGTGCTGGACGCTCGCCGGGTTGATCTGATTCCCGGAGATCGCCAGCGGAACGCCTGGCAGCCTGGCGCTCAGCGAGTTGTGCAGGGAACGGACGAAGATCGCGCCGAACATCGAGACGCCGATCGAGCCTCCGATCTGCTGGAAGAAGGCCCGCGAGCTGCTGGCGACTCCCATGTCCCGCGGATCCACGCTGTTCTGCGCGATTAGCGTGGTGATCTGCATCAGGAAGCCCATCCCGACGCCGAAGATCACGAAGAAGGACATGGACGTCAGCCGGGACGTGCCGACCCCAAGGTTGGCCAGGAGCAACAGGCCGCCCGTCATGATCGCGCCGCCGATGATCGGCAGTGCCTTGTACTTGCCGGTGCGCACGGTCAGCTGGCCTGCGATCAGCGAGGTCACCGTTGCGCCAAGCATCATCGGGATCAGCAGCAGCCCGCTCACGGTGGGCGAGGCGTGCTGCACCGTCTGCTGGTACAGCGGCAGGAATGTCATCGCGCCGAACATCGCCAGGCCAAGCAGGAAGCTCATGCTGCTCGACAGCGTGAAGTTCCGGTTCCTGAAGACGTGCAGCGGCAGGATCGGCTCGACGGCCCTTGCCTCGACCCAGATGAACGCCGCGATCGAGATGACCGCGATCGCGATCAACGTCATGATCTGCGTCGATCCCCAGGCGTACTGCGTGCCGCCCCAGGTGGTGGCGAGCACGATCGCAGTGGCGCCGACCGCGAGCACGGCTGCGCCGAGGTAGTCGATCTTGTGCTGCACTCGGTGCCGCGGCAGGTGCAAGGTCGCCATCAGGTATGCCAGTGCCGCTCCGCCGATCGGCATGTTGATGTAGAAGATCCATCGCCAGGACAGCGAGTCCGTGATGTAGCCGCCGACCAGCGGCCCCGCGATCATCGCGATCATCATCGCGGCCATCATGTAGCCCATGTACTGGCCCCGCTCGCGCGGCGACACCAGGTCTCCGATCGTCGCGATGGCACCTACCATCAGGCCTCCGGCACCGAGACCTTGCAGCGCACGGAACGCGATCAGCTGATCCATCGAGTGCGAGAGCCCGGACAGCGCGGAACCCGCGAGGAAGATCACGATCGCGGCGATCAGCAACCGCTTTCGTCCGTAGAGGTCGCCCAGTTTGCCGTACAGCGGAGTCGTGATCGTCGATGCGAGCACATAGGCGGTGACCACCCAGGAGAGATGATTCAGTCCGCCAAGCTCCCCGACGATCCGCGGCAGCGCCGTGGAGACGACCAGTTGGTCGAGCATGGCCAGCATCAGCGCCAGCAGCAGTCCCGGCAGCACGATCATGACGTCGCGCCTGCGCCCGAACGCTGGCTCCGCTCCCTGACCGGTGACGGCCCCGACCTCAGCCATAGTCTCGTTCCTCGTTCCTCGCTCGTCCCTGCTCGTTCACCCGCTGGGCCCCGCGCCCGCTAGCTGGGCTGGCTGAAGGGGCATCCTGCTGGCTCAGCCCCGCTCGCCGGCCCAAGACCTGCCTGTCCGCTCGCCAACTCCAAACCAGCTCGCCCGCTCGCCGGCCCCGAACATTGCCCGCCAACCCGCCGGCCCCGAACTTTGCTCGCCAACCCGCCGGCCCCGAACTTTGCCCGCCAACCCGC
>WNFX01007578.1_pt1 | contig 41519 bp, 44 predicted proteins | sample 5400111 | NCBI WGS metagenome assembly WNFX01 (sample SAMN13153363, study PRJNA577476) | soil metagenome | isolation source: 40 cm soil or saprolite under grassland replicate 1 | place: USA:California | collected 2016-06-15
CGTCCATCCGCAGTCCTTCTTCGACGTACCGCTGGGCGAGCGTACGCGGCGGCAGATGCACGTGCCGGGCCCGGGCGCCGAGGCGCCGGATGGTGGCCTCGCTCAAGCGCACGCTCAGCGGTTGACTCATGTACTACATGGTAGCTCAGCGCGCTACCACGGCTAAGATAGAGGGCCGGTGCCAAGGGTGCGACCACCGTATCCGGCAGCCTGCGGATCGCCCGTGCGGCAAGAGCCGACGCAGACCTCGTTCATCGGCGACCGGCTGATCCGCCGACCGGGTCCAGGTGCCGGTCAGTGGCTGGGGTGGTCGTCGGAGATCCAGGGCGCCTGCAGCTCGACCATGCGCCGGGTGGCGTAGTTCATCTCCGCTACGGTCAGGCGGAGCCGGTACCACAGGCACCGGAGCCGTTCGCGGCCGGACCAGGAGCACGCCGCCGAAATCGAAAGCATTGGCATCCCTCCAGCGCGGAACAGTCTCTGACCTGGTACAACGGGCGCGAATCAGAGGTGTTCGTGGCCACAAACTGAGCCAAACGTGCTTGCACCCCGGACGGGCGAGGCACAGCGATCGCGCGTCTTCGCAGGCCAGCGTGGCGGAGGATGCGAGATTCGAACTCGCGAGGGGTTGCCCCCAACACGCTTTCCAAGCGTGCGCCCTAGGCCACTAGGCGAATCCTCCGTCGGCCAGCCTACCGACTTCCGGCCGGTGCCGGACGCCCGCTGCCGACCGCGCTGCCCGGATCGGGGACGGCCGCGTCGGCCGGCTGGCTAGACTGGGGACAGACCCCTCGCACGGCGTTTATCCCGCCAACTCCCCCAGGGCCGGAAGGCAGCAAGGGTACGCGGGCTCTGACGGGTGTGCGGGGGGTCCCTTCCGTCCTGGTAAGGATGAGGTCATGGCAGGCGACGTTCCCAGTCCCGCCCCGGTGGATCCAGCAGAACCTGGGGCTCCCGCAATCCGGCTGGCGCTGTACCGGAAGTACCGCCCGGCCACCTTCGCCGAGCTCAAGGGTCAAGATCACGTCACCGAGCCGCTCCGGCAGGCACTGCGCAGCGGCCGGGTCAACCATGCCTACCTGTTCAGCGGCCCGCGCGGCTGCGGCAAGACGTCCAGCGCGAGGATCCTGGCGCGCTCGCTGAACTGCGAGCAGGGGCCGACCCCCGACCCGTGCGGCAAGTGCGCATCCTGCATCGCGCTGGCCCCGTCCGGGCCCGGCAGCATCGACGTGATCGAGATCGACGCAGCGTCGCACGGCGGCGTCGATGACGCCAGGGACCTGCGCGAGCGCGCGTTCTACGCCCCGGTTTCCGCCCGTTTCAAGATCTATATCATCGACGAGGCCCACATGGTGACCGGCGGCGGCTTCAACGCCCTGCTCAAGCTGGTCGAGGAGCCGCCGCCGCACCTGAAGTTCGTCTTCGCCACTACGGAGCCGGAGAAGGTCATCCCGACCATCAGGTCCCGGACCCATCATTACCCGTTCCGGCTCGTGGCACCCGGCGTGCTGCGGGAACTGCTGGAGGAGATACTCGCCAGCGAGGGCGTTGCCTACGAGCCTGCCGTGCTGCCGGTTGTCGTCCGGGCAGGGGCGGGCTCGGCACGCGACTCGCTGTCCATCCTCGATCAGCTGCTCGCCGGGTCTGGCGAGGAAGGACTGACCTACGAGCGGGCGATCGCGCTGCTCGGCCACACCGATGCGGGCCTGCTCGATGAGGTGACCGATGCCTTCGCGGCCGGTGACGGCGCGGCCATCTTCCGCGCCGTGGACCGGGTGATCGAAGGCGGGCACGAGCCGCGGCGGTTCGCCGCCGACCTGCTCGATCGGCTGCGCGACCTGATCGTCCTGGCCGCCGTTCCCGACGCCGGCGAAACCGGGCTGCTCGACATTCCCGCCGACCGGCTCGACCGGATGCGCAACCAGGCGGGAGAGTTCGGCCAGGCCAGGCTTACCAGGGCCGCCGAGGTCATCAACGCGGGCCTGGTGGAGATGCGCGGCGCCACGTCGCCGAGGCTGCTGCTTGAGCTCCTGTGCGCCCAGGTGCTGTTGCCCGCTGCGGCGACCGGCGAGCGCGCGGTCATGGCGCGGCTGGAAGCACTGGAGCACAAGCTCGCGTCCGGGGTCCGGCAGGGCGCTTCCCCGCGGGGTCCCCGGCAGGCTGCCGTCGAGCAGGTCGCCGAGCAGACTGCCGCCCAGCGGGCAGGCGATGCCGCCGGGCCGCGGGCGGGCGGTGCCGCCACGCCGGGGGACGCGCCGCAGGCCCCGCGCGTGCGGGACGAGCCGCGGGCCGCGAGCCGCCCGCAATCACAGGACAAATCGCGGGCCGCGAGCCGGCCGCGAGCCGCGAGCCGCCCCGAAGCCGAGGCCGAGGCCGAGTCCGTGCCCGGGGCGGACGACGCCGGCGCGGCTGCCGACGCCAGCCCGGCCGCCAGCGCACGGCGGGGTCAGGCTGGCGGGCGGCCGGCTCAGGCTGGCGGGCGGGACGAGGTGCCGGGCCGGGCGGCCGGTGCGGGCGGTGCCGGGCCCGGGTCGATCAGTGACCGCTGGCCGGAAATACTCGACGCGGTGAAGCGCGAGCGCAAGGTGACCTGGATCCTGCTCGGCAACGCCACCGTGGAGTCTGTCAGCGAGGGGGTGCTGACCCTCAGGTTCGCCAGGGAAGGCGAGGCCAGGGGTTTCACCGGCAGCGGCTGCGACCAGGATCTCTCGCGCGTGCTGCAGGCCATGTTCGGCGCGGCTCCGCAGATCAGGACGACCGTCGCCGGATCGGGCACGTCTGCCGGGCCGGGCACCTCTGCCGGGCCGGGCACGTCCGCCGGGCCGGGCACGTCCGCTGGATCGGGCGGCCATGCCGGGACCTCGGCGGCCGCCGGCCGGCCGGCCGGCGGCATGCCACCGGGCCAGCCGGCCAGGCCAGGCCGCGCGGCCCCAGGCCGCCCGGAGCCGGCCGGGTGGCAGGACCGCCCCGCCCCGCCGGACGACGACTTCCCCGACGACGACCCCGGCCCGCATGACGCCGCTCCGCCCGGGCCTGGCAATGGCAGCGATTCGCTGACCGGCATGGATCTCATCGAGCGTGAGCTCGGCGGCAAGGTCATCGGGGAACTCGGCGGCTAGCGTCGCCCGGCCAGGCGGCCAGTTCCCTGGCCTTCGCTAGCGCCCGGTCCGGCGGCAGGCCCGGCCCGCGAAGGCAGGGCCCGGTTCGCGAAGGCAAGAGCCCCAGCCCGCAATGTGCGGGCCCTGGCCGGCGGCGCGCGGCCCGATCGGCGGTCCGATGCTGTCGTGACGCCCTGGCAGGCTTAGGCTCGGAGGCGACAGGCGATTGCTGGCGCGCTCCCCGCGCGCGGTGATCCCGCAAGCCCGTCGCGACCGCGATGGCAGCAGATTGGAGCAACGTGGACCCTGGCGGTCAGCTGGACATGCAGCAACTGCTCGCCGCTGCGCAGCAGATGCAAGAACAGCTCCTGAACGCGCAGGAGGAGCTTGCCGAGGCCGAGGTCGAGGGCTCGGCAGGCGGCGGGCTCGTGAAGGCCATCGTCAACGGGCAGGGCGAGCTGGTGGAGCTCACCATCGCGGCCGCCGCCATCGACCCCGCCAACCCGGATGAGACCGCGCAGACCGTGGCCGACCTCGTGCTCGCCGCGGTCCGCGACGCCAACCGGGCGGCCGGCGAACTGCAGCAGGAGAAGATGGGCCCCTTCGCGGCCGGCTTCGGCGGGGCGCCGGGCGGTTTCGGCGACACGCCGGGCGGCGATACCGGCATCCCCGGCCTGCCCGGATTCCCCGGGCTGCCCGGCCTCGGCGAGCCTGGCACCAAGCCGGCTGACGGCTCGGCCGGTCCCGCAGGCGGGCAGCACTGAGGTGTACGAAGGCGTCGTCCAGAGCCTCATCGACGAACTCGGCCAGCTTCCGGGCGTCGGCCCGAAGGGCGCGCAGCGGATCGCGTTCCATTTGCTGACGTCCGACCCAGCGGACGTGCGCCGGCTCTCGGCGGTGCTGCTCGAGGTCATGGAGCGAGTGAAATTCTGCCGCACCTGCGCCAACGTGGCCGAGGACGACGAGTGCCGCATCTGCCGGGATCAGCGGCGCGATCCGTCCGTGATCTGCGTGGTGGAGGAACCGAAGGACGTAGCGGCGATTGAGAAGATCCGCGAGTTCCGCGGGCGCTACCATGTCCTTGGCGGTGCGATCAGCCCCATCGACGGGGTTGGCCCGGAGGATCTCCGGATCAAGGAGCTGATGACGCGGCTGGCCGACGGCACTGTCGCCGAGCTCATCCTCGCCACCGACCCCAACCTCGAGGGCGAGGCTACGGCGACCTACCTGGCCCGGCTGATCAAACCCCTCGGGATACGGGTGACCAGGCCCGCCAGCGGCCTGCCGGTCGGCGGTGAGCTTGAGTACGCCGACGAGGTCACCCTGGGACGCGCATTCGAAGGACGGAGGCTGATCGATGTCTAGGGCACCGGACCCGGGTCTGCCGCGAGGGCGGGGCGGGTCGTGGTGAGTGCGGGCGAGGACGAGGACACGGCCGCCAGGCCGGGTGAGGACTGGCGCCCGCTCGCGAACCAGATCGCCAGGAACGCTCAGGATTACCTGGACGGGATGGCGGCACTAGCCGGGGGCGAAGGCGGCGAGGAAACCGTGCCGCTCATGCTGCTCGAGGTAGCCCAGATCATGCTCGCCGGGGCGAAGCTCGGCGCCAGCAAGGACGTCATCCTGCCCGGCAACTGGGAACCTGACGTCGGCGCCGATCCCGACCTGGACCTGCTCCGCACCGGCCTGGCTGCCCGGCTGCTCGACTGCGACGAGTACGCGGAGCTCTTTGACCCCTACTCGGACACCAGGGCAACCCCGTTCCGGCTGTCGGATGATCTTGCCGCGGTGGCGGCTGACCTGATCCACGGATTGAAGCACTACGAGGCCGGGCGCTCTTCCGAGGCCCTGTGGTGGTGGCAGTACTCGTACGTCAACCACTGGGGACTGCATGGCGGCGCGGCAATGCGGGCGCTGCACGCCGTCGTCGCGCACGCCCGGCTGGACGTCGCGGAGGAGAGCACGGCGGGCTGACCGCTGGATAGACTCAAGCCGACTGCTGCCAGCCAGACCCGAAGGAGCGGCGGCCCTGTGGCCCTGGTCGTACAGAAGTACGGTGGATCCTCGGTAGCCGACGCCGACGGCATCAAGCGCGTTGCCCAGCGCATCGTCGCGGCGCGCAAGGCCGGCGACCTGGTGGTCGTGGTGGTGTCGGCGATGGGCGACACCACCGACGAACTGCGCGATCTGGCGAATCAGGTGAGCCCGCTGCCGCCGGGACGCGAGCTTGACATGCTGCTGACCGCCGGAGAGCGGATCTCGATGGCACTGCTGGCCATGGCCATCGCCAATCTCGGCCTGGAAGGCCGGTCGTTTACCGGCTCGCAGGCGGGCGTGATCACCGACTCGGCGCACGGCAAAGCCCGCATCATCGACGTGACGCCCGGCAGGATCCAGGCGGCCCTTGACGCGGGCGCCATCCCGATCGTGGCCGGCTTCCAGGGCGTCTCGCAGGACACCAAGGACATCACGACGCTCGGCCGGGGCGCCTCTGACACCACGGCGGTTGCCCTCGCGGCTGCTCTCAGCGCCGATGCGTGCGAGATCTATACCGACGTGGACGGCGTCTTCACCGCTGATCCGCGCATCGTGCCCGGCGCCCGCCGCATCCCGCGGATCTCCTACGACGAGATGCTGGAGATGGCCGCTTCCGGCGCGAAGGTCCTCATGCTGCGCTGCGTGGAATACGCCCGGCGGTACGACATCCCCATTCACGTGCGGTCGTCGTTCAGCAACAGGGCAGGTACCTGGGTTACCGGCAGGGCGGCCAACCAGACGGAGGACGGCGAGATGGAGCAAGCGATCATCTCCGGAGTCGCGCACGACAGGAGCGAGGCGAAGATCACTGTCGTGAGCGTGCCGGACAAGGTCGGCGAGGCGGCCAGGATCTTCCGGACCATCGCCGCCGCGGCGATCAATATCGACATGATCGTGCAGAACGTCTCCGCGGCCGCGACAGGCCGCACCGATATCTCGTTCACCCTGCCGCGGGAGGACGGCCAGGCGGCGATGACCTCGCTGCGCAGGCTGCAGGACGAGGTGGGCTTCGACTCGCTGCTCTACGACGACAGGATCGGCAAGGTCTCGGTCGTCGGAGCCGGGATGCGCTCGCACCCCGGGGTGAGCGCCACCTTCTTCGGCGCGCTGGCGGAGGCAGGGGTCAACATCGAGATGATCTCGACATCGGAAATCCGGATCTCGGTCGTCGTCGACGAGAACGACGTCGCGGTGGCGGTGGCAGCCGCGCACCAGGCCTTCGACCTCGGCGCAGGCGAGGAAACAGCCGTCGTCTACGGGGGGACGGGCCGGTGACCGGCAAGCGCAGGAACGGCGGGCCGGCGCTTGCCGTCGTGGGCGCCACCGGAGCCGTCGGGACGGTCATGCTCGACGTCCTGTCCACCAGGGACGATGTCTGGGGGGAGATCCGGCTAGTCGCCTCGCCGCGGTCGGCCGGCCGGCGGCTGCGGGTCCGCGGCGCGGCGACCGAGGTACTGGGGCTGGCCCCGGAGGTCTTCGACGGCATCGACCTGGCCATGTTCGACGTGCCCGATGAGGTGTCGGCCGCCTGGGCGCCGGTTGCCGCCGAGCGAGGCGTCGTCGTGATCGACAAGTCCGGGGCGTTCCGGATGGATCCGGACGTGCCCCTCGTCGTGCCCGAGATCAACCCGGGCCAGGCCGCGATCAGGCCCAAGGGGATCATCGCCGTGCCGAACTGCACCACCCTCTCGCTGATCGTGCCGATGGCGGCCCTGCACCATGCATTCGGCCTGCGCGAGCTCGTGGTCGCCTCCTATCAGGCGGCGTCGGGGGCGGGCCAGGCGGGCGTCGACTCGCTCTATGACCAGCTGAGCAAGGTGGCCGGGAACCGTTCGCTCGGCCAGCGGGCTGGCGACCTGCGCGGCGCGCTCGGCGACCTCGGGCCGTTCCCGGCGCCGCTGGTGCTGAACGTGGTGCCATGGGCCGGCTCGCTCAGGGACGAGGGCTGGTCGTCAGAGGAACTGAAAATCCGGGACGAGTCGCGCAAGATCCTCGGCATGCCGGGCCTTAAGGTCTCGGCGACGTGCGTGCGGGTGCCCGTGGTCACCACCCACTCGGTCGCCGTGCACGCCGTCTTTGACCGCCAGGTCACCAGGAAGGAAGCGCAGCGGGTGCTCAGCGGGACGCCCGGCGTGGTGCTCCTGGATGATCCGGCCGGAGCCGAGTACCCGACGCCCGCCGACGTGGTCGGCACGGACCCCACCTGGGTCGGCCGGGTGCGGCAGAGCATGGACGACCCGGCCGCGCTCGACCTGTTCATCTGCGGCGACAACCTGCGCAAGGGCGCGGCCCTGAACGCCGCTCAGATCGCCGAGCTGCTGGTCCCCGAGTTCGCCGCGCGCTAGCAGGCTAGCCGTCGCCGTGCCCCGGGTGGCCAGTCGCCGGACTGCCCCTGGCCAGGCGGAAGTCGAAGGCCACGTCGAAGAACGGCCCCGGCATCCCGAACCGCGCGATGGCCGCCGGATCATCGCATCGGCGGAACGGCAGGACGAGCCCGTCGCGGACGCCGAAGGCGGCATCGCTGTCCAGGTACTCGTCACCGGCCACGAACAGGTGCGTGGTCAGCGTCCGGTACCCGTCCGCGCGCACCTGGGCATGGATATGCGCCGGCCGCATCGGGTGCCGGCGCATCGCCCGCAGCAGTTCCCCGCCGGTGCCGTCCACGGGCACCGGGTAGCTGGCAGGCCGGACTGTCCGCACCATGAACGAGCCGTCGTCGCCGGTCGCCAGCAGCGCCCGGAGGTTGCCGGCGGGCTGCGCCTCGTCCTGGACGTCGTAGCGGCCGTGGTCGTCGGACTGCCAGATGTCGATCGTGGCGCCCGGCACCGGCACGCCGCCCGGGCCGGTGACCGTCCCGCGCAGCACCGTCCAGCCGCCGCGGCCCCATTCCGCCCCGGTGGCGATGATCGCGCCCATTTCGCGCGGCGGGGCGGCGGTGTGGAACGGCCCCTCGACCATGCTCGGCGTGCCTGGCCCCGCATTGCTCAGCCGGTCGACCAGCGAGGACAGCGCGAGCAGGTCGGAAAGCAGGATGAACTCGTGCCGGTCGCTGGTGCAGAACTCGCCGGTCCTGGCCAGGAAGTCGAGCCCGTACCGCCACTCATCCGGCGTCGGCCTGGTCTCCCTGACGAACTCGTGCAGATGCCTGATCAGCGCGGTCAGCAGCGCGCCGGTGCGCGGGTCGTCGGTCCGCACCAGCTCGAGCACCCGGTCGGTGAGGCCGGTTCCCGGGGATTCCCGCGATGCAGGGTCCGTCATGGTCTGCTCCTTACGCCGGCCGGCTCGTCCGGGTACCGAGCCTAGCCGCGCGCCTGTCCGGCGCTCTGCGCCGTTGACCCTTGCCGAGCGCGCCATCGCCGGCGGCCAAATGGTTTGACCGCCGCGGCATTGCGAACCTACGGTCGAGCAGGAGGGCCAGCCGGGCGATCGCGGTGATGCGGAATATTAACGAGATATATCTTGACATCCGCCGACCACGTCCGATAATCAGGAAGAGCGGCCGCGTCCGATGAGTCCGGGAGCGCGGTCGCGTCCTATAACCAGGAAGACGGGCCGGGGCAGCCGCCCGTCGCTGACGTAGGGGATTCGATGAGCAGAGTCAAGGCGATTGCGAGCCTGCCGAGCGGGCGCCGGGCGAAATGGTTCATCCTGGCTTTCTGGCTGATCGTGGTCGCGCTGGCCGGACCGCTGGCCGGCAAGCTAATGGGCGTGGAGAAGAACGACGCGTCGTCCTGGCTGCCGGCCAAGGCGGAATCCACCAAGGTACTCAACCTGCAGTCCACGTTCATTTCCCCCAACGTGTTCTCGGCGGTCGTGGTGTACGACCGTGCCTCCGGCCTGACCGCCGCCGACCGGGCCAAGGCCGCTGCCGACGCGCGCACGTTCGCCCGCCAGCCGGGCGTGCTGGCCAGCCAGGTGGCCGGGCCGATCCCGGCCAAGGACGGCCGGGCGATCGAGACCATCGTCCCGGTCAACCTCGGCCATAACGGCTGGAACCAGGCCGGGACCGCTGCCACCTCGCTCCGCACGGCCGCCACGTCCGGCGCGAACGGCATGACCGTGCACATCACCGGGCCGCTCGGCACGGCCGCGGACTCCAGCAAGGCGTTCAAGGGCATCGACAGCACGCTGCTGTACGCGACGCTGACGGTGGTCATCGTGCTGCTGCTGATCACTTACCGCAGCCCGATCCTGTGGCTGCTGCCGGTCATCTCGGCGGGCATAGCGCTGACCAGCGCCGAGGCCCTGATCTATCTCCTGGCCAAGCACGCGGGGCTGACGGTGAACGCGCAAAGCGCGGGCATCCTGTACGTGCTCGTCTTCGGCGCGGGCACCGACTATGCCTTGCTGCTGACCGCGCGGTACCGGGAGGAACTGCGCCGTCATGAGGACAGGCACGCGGCGATGGCGGTGGCGCTGCGCCGGGCCGGCCCGGCGATCATCGCGAGCGCGATCACGGTCATGATCAGCCTGCTGACGCTGGTCGTCGCCGAGCTGAACTCCACCAAGGGCCTGGGCCCGGTGCTGGCCATCGGGGTCGGCGTCGCGCTGCTCGCGATGATCACGCTGCTGCCCGCGCTCCTGGTGATCTGTGGTCGCTGGGTGTTCTGGCCGATCAAGCCGAAGTACGGCTCGGCTGAGCCGACCACCGGGGGCTTCTGGGCCCGGGTCGGCCGGAGCATCGCCTCCCGGCCGCGGATCGTCTGGGTGAGCACCGCCCTGGTCCTCGGGGCGCTGGCGCTCGGACTGACCGGCCTGCACGCCAACGGCCTGTCGAATGCGGAGTCCTTCCGCGGCCATCCGGACTCGGTGGTCGGTGCGACGGTGCTGGCCAGGCATTTCCCGGCCGGCGCCGGGCAGCCCGTCGTCGTGGTCGGCGATGAGTCCAAGGCCGCGCAGCTGCGGTCAGCGTTCAGCGGAACCAGCGGGATCACCGCGGTCACGCCGCCCGCGGTCCGGGCGGGCCATGCCTACCTGGAGGGCACCCTCACGGTCCCGCCGGACGGCCAGGCCGCCTATAACACCATCGACAACGTGCGTCGATGTCGCGCGTGCGGCCACGCATGACCGGAATGTCATCATCCCGATCATCCTGGCCGTGGTCTTCCTGATCCTCGCGCTGCTGCTGCGGGCGATCGTCGCGCCGCTCATGCTCATCGCCACCGTGGTGCTATCCTTCGGCGCCGCCATGGGCGTTAGCGCGATTGTCTTCGACAACGTGTTCAACTTCGGCGGGGCAGACACGTCGTTCCCGCTGTTCGTTTTCGTCTTCCTGGTCGCCCTGGGCATCGACTACAACATCTTCCTGATGACCCGGGTGCGGGAGGAGGCGAAGCGGCATGGCACCCGGCGCGGCGCGCTCACTGGGCTGGCCGCGACTGGCGGGGTGATCACCTCGGCCGGCGCCGTGCTGGCTGGCACGTTCGCCGTGCTCGGCACGCTGCCCGTCACCTTCCTGACCGAACTCGGCTTCGCGGTGGCCTTCGGCGTCCTGCTGGACACCCTCGTGGTTCGCTCGGTGCTCGTCACCGCACTCAACCTGGACATCGGCCGGTTCATCTGGTGGCCGAGCAGGCTGGCCAGAGAGTCCGTGCCGGAACCCGATCAGCTGGCCGAACGGCCGACCGCGGTCGGGTAACGGGGCAGCAGGTCCCGCGGGCCGTGAATCCCGCGACCGCTCCCGGCAAGGCGCGCGGTCGCGGGATTCACTATGCCGGTGAGTTAGTGAGGCCGCCGCTCGGGCATCCCGCCGCGCTGATGACGAAATCCCGATCCGGGCCATGGAAAGTTAACGCGGCGGCAAGTAACCATCCGCGATGGTATTTAATTGCCGCGACCGGAGATTAACCGGCGGTTGCGCGGGTAAAACCCCGCCGTGCCAGCTTGCAATCCCGGCCAGCGAGACTATCGGCTACAGGCCGGGCGCATATCGCTGGCCAGGTAAGTAGTTGAGCGGTCGGCTATCCCGGGGGAGGGTACGTTGACTACGCGAGGCGGCAGCTGGCGCCCAGCCGCTGCACGGAGTGCCAGCAGGCGTGTCTGGCCTGCTGAGCCTGTTCTGGTGCGGTTTCGATGAGCATATCGCCGGGCGATTCCGGCGCGCAGATCATGGTCCCGTCCGCGGCCGGCCCGCCTGACGGCGCCGTTGCGAGGCGCATCATTTCCTGACTGCGCCTATCGGCATCCCGCGTTCCGAAGCGCTTGCGCCGTATGTTGCCATGCCAGCGAGCGCCGATTAAGGAGTCAATCATGCCTACGGATTACGCCTTGCTCAGCACCTACCCGCCGACTCAATGCGGGCTGGCGACGTTCAGCGCGGCATTGCTCGCCCATCTTCCCGAGCCGGGTGACAACGTGGGCGTGGTCCGGGTGCTTGATGAGCCAGCGCCGCGGAACTCGCCGCTGATCGTGCATGACCTCGTCAATTCCTGCGCGGCAAGCGCGGCCGCGGCGGTCGGGATCATCGACGGCTTCGACGTCGCGATCGTGCAGCACGAGTACGGCATCTACGGCGGGCACGACGGCGAGGATCTCATTCCCCTGCTCAACGCGCTGACCGTGCCGAGCATCGTGGTCCTGCATACGGTCCTGGCGGATCCGACCGATCATCAGCGCATGGTCCTTGACGCGGTGATCTCCGCCGCCGACACGATCGTCACGATGACGCGGACCGGACGCGCGCGGGTGCTCGGCATGTACGGCACCAGCCCGGGCAAGGTCGTCGTGGTACCGCACGGCGCGGCCGGCCCGCTGGCGGCCAGGTCCGCAGCCCTCCGCCGGCCGGGCCGCCCCCGGGTCCTGACCTGGGGACTGCTGGGCCCTGGCAAGGGGATCGAGCACGCGATCGAGGCTGTTGCCCGGCTTCGTGATGGGCAAGGGCTGCGAGTGGACTACACGGTCGCCGGCCAGACGCACCCGCGGGTGCGCGCCAGCAGCGGCGAGTCCTACCGTAAGTCGCTGCAGGCGCTGGCCCGCGCCCGGGGCGTCGACGACAGCGTGCATTTCGATGGCCGGTACCTCCCGGTCAGCGCGCTGGTTGACCTCGTCGGCACCGCGGATGTCGTGCTGCTGCCGTACGACTCGGTGGAGCAGGTCACCTCGGGGGTCCTGATCGAGGCCGTGACGGCGGCCAAGCCAGTGATCTCGACGCGTTTCCCGCACGCGGTCGAGTTGCTCAGCGACGGCGCCGGGCTGCTCATCGAGCGGCAGGATCCCGCGGGCATCGCCGCCGCCCTGCGCCGCGCGCTGACCGAGCCTGGCCTGTCCGAGCGGATGAGCCGCCGGGCGGCGGGCATCGCGCCGCAGCTGCTGTGGCCCGCGGTGGCCTCCTGTTACCGGGAGCTTGCGGCCACCCTCACCCGGATCCCGGCTGGAGCCACGCTATGACCTGCCCGCCTGCGCCGTTCCAGCATCTGGAGCGGATGTCCGATGATGTCGGCCTGCTGGAGCACGCCAACGGCATCGTGCCCAGGTACGAGCACGGGTACTGCATCGACGACGTGGCGCGCGGCCTGATCGTGGTGTGCCGGGAGCCGTCGCCGACGGCGGAACTCGTCAGCCTGGCGCACCGTTACCTCAGCTTCCTCGTGCAGGCCCAGGCACCGGACGGCACGTTCAGGAACCGCCTCGGTTACGACCGGCGCTGGCATGATCAGCCCGGTATCGAGGATTGCTGGGGCCGCGCCCTGTGGGGACTCGGCACGGCCGCGCTCCGGGGCCCGGTGCCTGGCATCCGGTCAGAGTCGCTGGCCAGGTTCGGCCAGGGCACGCAGGCTCGTTCGCCATGGCCGCACGCCATGGCCTTCGCGGCGCTCGGCGCCGCCGAGATCCTGGCGGACTGGCCTGATCACTCCGGTGCCCTGAGCCTGCTGGCCAGCGCGGTCGAGGTCATCGGCGAGCCGATGGCGGGCCCTGCCTGGCCCTGGCCGGAGCCGAGACTCAGCTACGCTAACGGGGCGATTGCCGAGGCGGTCATCGTGGCGGGCGAGAAGCTTGGTGATGACAAAGTGCTGCACGATGGCCTGCGGATGCTGGAATGGCTGCTGGCCGGCGAGACCAGGAACGGTCATCTTTCCGTGGTGCCGGCCGGCGGCTGGGGCCCAGGCGAGCCGCGGCCGGCATTCGACCAGCAGCCGATCGAGGTCGCCGCGCTTTGTGACGCGTGCACGCGGGCAGCGGCCGTCACTGGCGACCCGAGCTGGCTGGGTGCCGTGGAGATGTGCGTCGCCTGGTTCCTCGGCGACAACGACACCAAGGTCCCGCTGCTTGACGAGGAAACCGGCGGCGGCTGCGACGGCCTCACCGCCACCGGCCGCAACGGCAACCAGGGCGCCGAGTCGACCATCGCCATGATCTCCGTGCTGCAGCAGAGACGCCGCCTGATCGCCGCGTCACGGTGACGGGCCCGGGCTCCGCGGGCGGGCTGCTGACCCGGACGCACCACCGGCTGCGGCCGGACGCATCCCGCCTGCTGAGCCGGCTGTTCGTGCCGGGCCAGGAAACCCTGATCCGCGGCGAGTCGCGGGCGATGGCGGTCATCGGCCGCGTGCTGGCGATGAGCGAGGACGAGGCCGCCCGCACGCTCACCCGCACGCTGGCCAGGTTCTCCGGCCGGTACCGCGATCTGGGGGAGACCCTGGAACGCAACTTCGGGCTGGTCGCCCACCGGCTCGGCGGCGAGATCGAGGTCGGCTGCGCGCGACGGCAGCTGATCGGGGCGTATTTCACCCAGCAGTACGCGCTGGAAGCCGCGGCCCTGTTCAACCCGTCCATCGTGCAGCATCCTGACCAGGCCGGCTGCGCGGCGGGCGACGTCCGGTTCGTGCTGAGCCTGCGGGCAGTCGGCGAAGGCCACCTGTCCAGCATCGAATTTCGGACCGGCACGGTCAGCGGCAGCGGCGAGATCAGCGTCGACCACCCCGGCCGGTTTCCTGACATCGGGCGCTGCCGGCCCGCCGTCTACGACCGCAGCCTGTTCCAGGAGAAGCTTGCCGAGCTCAGTCGCGAGGACGAGAACGCGCAATTCCTCTGGAGCCTGCTGCCGCCTCATTTCAGCATGGCCGAGCTCGACGCCGCCGTCGGCGAACTTGCCCTGCAGCAGGTGATGCGCGGCGACTCGGTCGCGCTGGTGGACTGGGTCCGGTGGATGGCGGCGTCCAACTACGAGGTCGAGTTCGACGAGCGGCACGCGATCTCCGAGCGGGTGCTGTGGCCAAGCGGGCCGGCCGAGAGCCACGGCATGGAGGACGCCCGGTTCGTGCGCTTTGTCGACGACGGCCGCGGCGCGGACGGCGGTGGCACGGGCGGCGCGGGCGGCAGCGGCGACGCGGTCTACTTCGCGACCTACTCGGCGTTCGACGGCCGGCGGGTCGCGGCGCACCTGCTGAAGACCGCGGACTTCCGGACGTTCACCGTCTCGCAGCTGGCCGGCCAGTCGGCGGGCAACAAGGGCATGGCGTTGTTCCCGCGCCGCATCGGCGGCCGCTACGCCGCGCTCTCCCGCTGGGACAGGGAGACCAACGGGATCGCGTACTCGGCTGACAGCCTTCGCTGGGCCGAAGCGGTCACGGTTCAGGCGCCCGCCCGGCCGTGGGAGCTCATCCAGCTGGGCAACTGCGGCTCGCCGATTGAGACCCCGGCCGGCTGGCTCGTCTTCACCCACGGAGTCGGGCCGATGCGAGAGTACGCGATCGGCGCCATCCTGCTCGACCTGGACGAGCCCGAGCGGCTGATCGCCGCGCTGCCCGAGCCGCTGCTGGTGGCCGACGAGTCCGAGTGCGAGGGCTACGTGCCGGACGTGGTGTACTCCTGCGGCTCGCTGCTGCACGGCGAGAAGGTGGTGCTGCCGTACGGCTGCAGCGACTCCTCCACCAGGTTCGCCATCGTCGACCTGCCGGGCCTGCTCAACCGCCTCACGCCCGGCTGACCGGCCGCCCGGGCGATCACAAGCCTCGCGATGAACGGGCCGCCGCAGCAACCGATTCCCTGGCGGCGGTCCTCCGATGGCGAACCCTGCGCGTCTTACTCATGGCGGGGTGCACGGCAGCAGGCAGATCATGCCGCGGCCGGGCGCTGCCAGGCGCGCAAGGGGAGGCTCGCATGGTATCAGGATCACATCGCAGGGCTGGTCGCAGGCACATCATGGCCAGGCACCGGGCAGCGGCGCGGGAAGGTCAGCAGCAGCTGCTCACGGACCAGCGGCGAGCAGAGGGCATGCCCATCGCGCGCGGCAAGCATGCCGCTGGTCCGGGCGGACCGGCCGAGCCGCCCGCCCCACGGCCGGCCGCCTAGCCCCTCGGGGTGATCTCTGCCATCTGCGACCAGCTGTCGCCGGGCACCTGCACGTTGATGATCTGCGGCGTCTCCGCAACGACGTCCGGCATCCACGCCATGGCCGCCTTGAAGTGATCGGAGTTCACGTGCGCCGCGGCGGCATCATCCTGGAATGCCTCGACGAGGACGAACTGATTCGGGTTCTCGACGCTCCTTGACCACTCGAAGAAGATGTTGCCCGGCTCGCTCCTGGTGGCCTGGGTAAAGGGGTCGACGAGGGTGAGCCACTCCTCGCTCCGCTCGGGCCGGACGGTCATCTTGACGACGATGAAGATCATGGCGGGTTCCTTCGGATGCGGCCTGCGGGGCGGATGCGGCCGTGGGAGCGGCCGCCGCGTCCATCTTACGATCAAGGGCTCGGCCGGCCGCAGAGCCGCCGCACAGCCGAGGGCCCCGGCCCGCTCGCCGGGGGAGGAAGGCAGGCGAGCGGGCCAGGGCGGCTAGGTAGCGATCGGCTACTGCGGGAGCGGCTCCATGAAGACGTTGAACGAGCGCCCGGTAGCGAACACGTTGTGCGGTTCGACCTGGGTCACGCCATGGCTGACCATGAACACCTTCTGGCGCTCCCACCACGACACCAGCCCGGAGCGGTGGCCGCTGTAGGTCGTGAGATGGATGCCGGTCAAGCCGACCAGGCGGGTCTCGACGGCCGGAGCGGTGTACGGCGCCACCGAACTCGGCGTGGCGCCGAACTCGGCACCGATGCGGGCCTGGGTGTAGCTGGTGGCCGGGATGGCGACGGTGCGGAAGTGCGCCTCGCCGGTGGTGTTGTCAATGGCCGTGAGGTGGTCGCTTCCGGCCCGGTCGTAGTAGATGGACAAGGTCACCGAGTCGCCGGCCTTGGCCCAGCCGTTCGCGCCGAGCGCGCCGCTGGCGCCGATCGACTGCCCGGCGTTGAACTCGTTCGCGTAGCTCGCGGCGTATACGCCGGAGGGCGGCGAGAGCCAAGCTCGCGCCGATCGCGCCTGCGGCGACGATGTGGTGAAACTTCCTGATCATGGAAAACACCCCTCACTGGGGTAACTGCGGCCTGGGCGACCGCGGGCCTTGGGAATCTGATGGATGATGCGACCCCCCGCACGTGTCCAAGGTGCGCCGGGCGCGTGGCGCCGGCAAGGGGAGGCCTCCCCATGCCGCAGCCCGCGTGGGCCGGGAATGCGACCGGGAGCGCGCGATTCGGCGCAATCAGTCCTATCAGGACTTACGAAGTCAAAGGCGACTTGCGGCACATCTAAGAAGATCACCTGAGCACATGGAGATGTGGTCCGGGTTACCGGCGTGGTTTTGCGGCAGCTTTCGGCTTCTTCGGCGGCAGGCCGGCCACATAGGCGAGGGATTTGCCGATCCAGTCGTCCGCTGTCCCGGCGGGCCAGTCAGCTGGGATGGTGACGTAGCCGCCCATGGGACGCTCCTGAGGGCCGAACGGGCCGGCGCCGGGCTCGGCGAGCAACCGCTGCTGATCGTCTTCGGGCAGCTTGATGCCTACGTCGGAGCCGAACAGGCCCATGAACATGTTGCCGTTCACGAAGGCGCCAAGGTTGCCGAACATCGGCTTGACCTCAACCCCCCGGGCCTCAGGCACCAGGCTAGTGAAACGCTCCCGGTCTGCCTCAGTCGGTTTCGGGATCTTCATCAGCATTCCTCTCAGCGGTTCTGAGGGCGGGGACGCAGCAATAGGCCCCGCTACGCGGCAAGACGGTCTTTCGGAACATTGTTCTGCGTGCGAGTAGGCCGGGCTGATAATCGCATACTGCCCCTGCCTGCAGGCAGAGCACACCGCCAGGTGGCGCGCGAGCGTCGCGGGGTTGCGGCCTGCGAAGCGTCGCTGTCACCCCGTCTGGGTGATGACCCATCGGCCTGGTCCGGGGAGGCTTGCAGGAACGATCCCGATGACGGGGGACGTTCGGGACTACCGATGGGGCAAGACAATGAGCGACGCCGATGTCGAGCTTGGGCCGGTCGACTACTTGGTGGTCGCGTTCCCGGCGGGCAGAGCGGATTTCTCGGATGAGATGGCGTCCGAGCTGGCGGCTTTGATGGAGAGCAACACCGTGCGGGTGCTTGACCTGCTGTTGCTCACCAAGGACGAGCCATTGCGCTGAGGTTGGCATCGCCGCCCATCGGCAGCTCAGCCAATCCTGCGATAGGTGATCGCGAGGTCGTGCTCCCAGGTAGCACCGTCATCGCGCGATAGCTCTGCCTCACCGTTGATCGTGTTGTCGTCGTCGCTGAGCGTGCCGGTGAATCGCTGCGAGAACCCGGGGGCGTCGTTCCAGAATCGCCAGGTGTCCGCGGTGATGTCGACCGCGAACACCCGGTGCACGCCGCGGGGGTCGAAGTAGTGCATCGACGGCTTCCCATCGATGATCCCGATGACCGCGATCGCATCGGGAATCTCTGGATGGTCGTAGTGCGAGCGCTGGATCAGAAACCGCTGATCCTCAAGCCACTCGAACGTGGCCTGTCCGCTCACGACCGTGCCGGGGAGCGCCGGATGAGTGGCCTCGGTCGCCCACCTGCCGACCAGCCGCTGCCAACCCTGAAACTCGGAGTGCTGAGTCTGTGGCTGCATCGCATCCTCCATCTTTGTGATCACGCGCCTGACCATAAGACCTGGCACCCGCTGAGAAACCATCGGACTGCTCCCGCGGCGTCGATCTGAGGGCAATGGATAACGACTTGGGGAACGGCTGGAGTGCCAAGCGCTCGGCGACCGGCGCCGCCCGACCTCCTCGGCCGGCAGCGGCAGCGCGCCCCACGTCCACATCGCGATGCGCGGCACCGTCCCCCGGACCGACTTGCGGCAGGTCATCGCCGCGACTTATCACCAGGTGTGGTGGCCCTCCACCGAGGCGGTGCGGTTCGACGGCGACCGGCTGCCCGTCTGGCACGAGGCATGCTGACCAGCCGTCCAGCGCTGATCTCTGCGAGCATGGCGCTGACGTCGAAGACAACAGAAACGCTGAAGCGGATGGTTGCTATCAGGTGACCATTGACCAGAACGTTGATGTACGGCTCTTGCGCTGCGGTGACCCGGTGTGTGATCAGGCTGACCAGCTCGGAGCTGCCGGGCGCCGCGAGGGTACGCCGCGCGGCAGACGTGAGGTCCTGGTACTGCCGCCATCCGGTTATGAGCAGATCGATCAGGTTGATATCCACCAGGTCGGCCGCCGCCCTCACCGTCCTGACAGCAGTCTCGCGGGTCAGGGCCGGGAGATTCGCCAGGGCGCGGCTGAGGTTCTCGCCGGCTTCTGCTGAAAGAATGGCCGATGGGATTGCGGTGTCGCCGGCTGGGCCGAACAGCACCTCGAGAGCACCGTGCGGGCGCACGGGGGTAGCGGGCGTCGTTGGTCATCGTTACCTCTCCTCGACAATCGTGCTGCGAGCACCGGGTTGCGGCTCGACGCGCAGCGTGACCGGCCGGGACCCGGTGGAATGAACGGCTACCTGGCCAGGCGCGCCCGCATGGCGCTCGACCTCGACGCTTGGCTCTGGTGCCTGCAGCGGGCGTGAGCGCCCGCGCACATGGCGTAGGCCCAGCGTGACCGCGGCGGCCATCGCGACTGCCGCCGCGAGCAAGATGACCGGCAATGAGACGGAGAGGCCGAGTGGGAGGCGGTTGACCTGAGTTGACTCGCCACCCGGGCTGGTTCCCGGCGCGTGACCGAAGAACGGGTTGAGGCCGGTGATGACGGTCTAACCATCGTCGCCGGTTCCCATTCGATGCCGTGCTCGGCGAGCCAGCCGCGGTCACGTACCGGAAGGCCGCCTGGCCCAGGTCGGCGGGCGTCGGCGGCTACTGGATCGTCTCGCTGTACAGCTACGACATGGTCGGTGTCGGCGCGATGACGGGGCTCATCTCCGGCCCGCGTCCATCCCGATTACCGGCGCTGCGGGCACGCTGGCATTCCAGTACACGTTCAATGTCGCCCCGCCCATCCCAAGGAAGGGCGTATAAGCTGACCGCGACCATCAACCACTCGCCGACGGGGGCCCGGCCAAGGTATCGGAGATGTTCTGCATCGCAGAATCTACTCCGGTCAAGATCACCAACACCGTGGTGGAGACCAATTAGCCGCAGCAGATGGCGACCGTGATACGCCGGCAGGCAAATTCACCGCCTGTCGTTGTATCACGGCCGCTCGACGGCTTCTCCTTATGGCGAGACAGTTGCAGTCAGGGACGGCGGCTTGCCGCCGTCCCCACGAGGAGCCGGTATGGACGACGGCGATAATTCGATCCCCTCGCTGGTCGATGCGGCTGCGACCGGTGACGAGCAAGCATGGCACGAAATCGTGGACCGTTACACACCGCTGCTAGGAAGCGTGATCCACTGCTTCCGGCTCACTAAGGCGGAAACCCAGGACGTTGCCCAGACCGTGTGGCTGCGCCTGGTCGAACATCTGGGCCGCCTCCGCGAGCCGCGGGCGCTGCCCATGTGGATCATCACCACCAGTAGGCGGGAATCTCTGCGTTGCCTGTCCGATCGGCGGCGGACCGTGCCGTACGACCCGCTCGATCCCTCCTGGCCGATTTTCCCGACCGACGACGCCGAACCCGATGCGGAACTGCTGCGGGCCGATCGCCATGAAGCGCTGCTAGCCGGCCTGGCTGAACTGCCGGCCCGGCAGCGTGAGCTGCTGCTCCTGCTCGTGGCGGACCCGCCCTTGTCCTACGCAGAGATCACCGAGCGCACCGGAATCCCTACCGGCAGCATCGGGCCCACCCGCCGTCGGGCCCTGGACCGGCTCCGGCAGACCTTTGCCGTCAGGGATTACCTGGCCGGCCCGCTGGCGGCGCCGGTGGCCCCGGGCCGCACCGCCTGCCTGGCCCCTTCGCGGCCGGCGATCAGGATCGATCGCGAGAGAGGTGAGGGGCATGACGCAGCACCGCTGGGATGACGATCAGGATCTTCTCGATGATCTTTCTGAAGCTCTCCGCGATGCCGAGCTTCCCAGCACGATCGCGGAGTGCGGCAAGGGTGCATACGCCTGGCGCACCGTTGACCAGGATCTGCTCCTGGCCTCACTGAGCTTGGACTCGTCGCTGGAGCACATGGCCGAGCGGCGCTCGGCCGGCGGCGAGGGGCGGGTACTGGTGTTCACCGCATCGCCGCTGTCGCTGGAGCTGGAGGTGATGCCCGACCATGTGGCCGGCCAGATCCTCCCGCCTGGGCCCGGCAAGGTCCGGGTGGAAACCCTCGACGGGGTCACCTTCTACGTCGACGCCGACGACGCCGGGTTCTTCTACATTCCCCGCAAACCGGCGGGCCCGGCGCGCCTGCGCTGCGACACCCCGGCGGGACGGCTGGTCACGGACTGGATCTACCTGTGACCGCGGCTCGCCGTGGACGGCCGGGACCGTACAGTGCACGCGCCGCCTCACGCCCCGAGCGCGATAAAAGAGTGCGCCGTCGAACGCGCCACGGAACCCGCGCCGGCCTCGTGCCGCGCGAGGGCAAGCGCCTGGGCGAGCCCAGCCCCGCCGCGCAGTTGCGCGTGCAGGGCGAGCATGAGGGGAACGGTAGCTGGGTCGTTGACGGCGACCACGCTGGCCACCACCCCGGCAGAGCCGAGCGCGATCAGGGCGCTGGCCAGGCCCAGCAGCTCATCGGCGCCGACCGCCGCGCCCACCGCCGAGCTGCAGCTGGACAAGACGACACGGTAGGGGGCGCGTTTCAGCCGCTCGAGGTCGTACACGGTCAGCGGCCCGTCGTCGAGCTCGATCGCCGAGAACAGCGGGCTGTCGGCGCGGAAGGTCCCATGCGCCGCCATGTGCACCAGCCAGGCCCCGTCCATCGCGGCCATCACCCGCTCCGCTACCGCGCTCCCCCCGGTCAGAACGACCGCGTCGGGGTACTGCGCGGCCAGGCTGCGTACCTCCGCGTCGGCGGTGGCCAGCCGCGGGCCGCCAACGAGGACGACCCTGGGTTCCGTCGGCTGGCTTGCGCGGCGCGCCCGCATCCAGGCGGCGGCCGACGGCGCCACAGCCGTGGCCCGTTCCCGCAACGAGGGCATCAGGCTCCAGGGGACCGCGTGCAGCCTTCCCGTTGGCACCACCACCACGGGCCCACCGCGCAGCAGCCGCACCGACCCGCCGAGCAGGGCCGCCTCCAGCTGCGTGCCGATGTCGTCCAGGTCGAGCCGGTAGTCGCCATGCCCAGAGCCCTCGCGTCTGAGCGCAAACAGCGCATGAGCCAGCGAGCGGACCGCCCCCTGGGTCGGCCCCACGTGTTCCAGCCGCAGCCGCCCCCCGCTGGCCATGATCGCGTACAGTTGCCCGCCGACGTCGGTCAGCTCAAGCAGGTCCGTCCAGCCCAGCTGCGCCAGCAAGCCGGCGGTGCTGAAGGGGCCTGCATCGACGGTGCCTGCCGCCGGAGTCTGCAAGACGCGCTGGCGCACGGCGGCCTCAAGGCGACGCCTTTCCCGCAGCAGCGCCGGTGGGGCGGTACGGCCATCGGCGCTGTCGAGGCGGGCGACCACGTTGCGCAGGGCGGCGAGGTCCGCCCCTACATCCCTGTCTGGGGGCGGCCGCACCGGGGTGACGCGGAGCACCGTCGCCCGCCAGCGTTCGCTCCACTCCAGGAACATCCGGGCATTACCTCGGCGCACCGCGTGACGCAACGCTATGCCTGCCAGCTCTGCGCCCTGCGCGGTTGCCAGCGTGCGCAGCTCGGTAGCCCCGAGCGTCCGCAGGTGCAGGTCAAGCATGGCCAAGCCGCGGTCGCACGCGGCGAGCATGCCCCGCCAGCGCCCCTCCGCCTCGCAGCTCACCGCCTGGGCCAGCCAGCCGGCACTGCGCGTACGCAGCTCGCCCCGATGCCGGGCGCGCGCGGCCGCTCGCAGGTGGCGGCCGACCTCATCGCGCCGGCCGCACGTCAACGCCAGCTGGCCAGTGAGCAAGTGGGCGTCGACCGCCCGCGCGGGGTCCAGCTCATCCAACCGCGCGGTCACCCGCCTGGCTGCCTGCAGCAGGACGGCCGGGCGGTCCTCGTCGGCGGCGAACCGGCAGTGCAGCAGGACCAACTCCGCCCGGCTTGCCCACCATGGGCGCCGCTGGCGGCGGAACAGCCGCAGGGCGTCAGCGCTGCGCCGCTGCGCGAGTTCGAGGTCGCCGGTTGCGGCCGCGGCGAGTGCCGCGCAATGCAGCAGCTCGGCGCGCCATGCGGCGGAGCCACGGTCTCGGTCGATCGTAGACACCGCCGTGTCCGCCTCATGCAAGGCATCCCGGGCCAGGCCTGCCGCGAGCAGCACCGTGCACTTGTTGACGGCAAGCTCAGGGTCGAAGATCCCCACCTGGTCGAACAAGCGCTGGGCGTGATCGAGATGGGCGAGCGCGGTGGGGAGGTCGCCACGGGCGTGTGCCGCCGCCCCGCGCTCCTGGCGCGCGTTCGCGTACTCCACATGCTGGCCGCAGGCGGCGTACATCGCCTCGGCCCGCGCGTAGTCCCGGTCGGCCCGCGCGATGTCACCCACGGCGAGGTACATCGTTGCCCGGTGGTGCAGGGCACGCGCCTCCCAGACCAGGTCACCCGCGCCAGACAGCAGGCCGACGGAGGCCTGCGCGTCGCGCAGTGCCTCAGCGTAGCGGCCCACGATCCACAGGGCGTAGGCCCGGCGGATCAGAATCCGGCCGGCGGGGGCCCCATGGCTGCGGCGCAGCACCGTGTCGATGATGGACAAGCCCCGCCGGGTCTGCCCGGCCAGCAGCCGGGCGACACCCAGGCTTGCGAGAACATCGGACTCGCGGGCCGGGTTCCCGGCCTTGCGCGCGAACCGGCGCGCGCTCTCCAGCTCCCCGATCGCTTCGCCGATATCGCCGAAGTCCCTCAGCACCACGCCGGCCGCCTGGTGTGCGACCGCGGCCTGCAATGCCGACGGGTGGTCGGCCAGTACCTCCCGTGCGACCGCGAGCGCCTCCGACGGCCGCGACATCGCCAGCGCCAGCAGCTCGTCGGGGTCCCACGTTAAAGGAGCACGGTGAGTAACGACTGACATCAACTGATCGTAATGAACATATAAGCGGCGCGTCGAGGCGATTACCCGGCCAGAGGAGGCGGAAATGCCTGCGGATCCACGTCTGAAGGCTCAAGTCGAGCTGATCCTGAACTCCCACAAGGATGCGGTGGCGTTTCCCGATCGCTGGGAGGAGGTCGGCGACGTGGATTACCTCTACCGTAAGAACACGATTCTCGTGCGGGAGCGAGATGAGGCCCGCGTCATCGATGCGCTCCTGCGGATCCTGGGCCATCGGCGCGAAAGAGAGATTGAACGCCGGCGTGTGGGGGCCGTTGTCCGGATCACGGTGACGCGGACCCGGCTGTCGGTACCCGAGATTCTCGACGCGCTCGAGCGGGATCCGGAGGTGGGTCACGATAAGGCGACGCCGGACCACGTCACCTTCGTGTGCCCGCACCCCTGCCCCGCGACCGAGCCGGGTGAGGTGCCGCTGGGCACATCAGCGCCGTTTCCGCCGCCTGGCATGAGCGCACCACGTGGCTGCCGGGAACATTGGGGTCACAGATGTGGATGCGACGGCGACGGCGTGCGCGTCAGCATACTGGACACCGGCCTGCTGCCGGACGCCCCCCATGATCACCCATGGCTCGCCGGGGTGCACGGCACGCCGGAGGACCCGATTGACCCCCGCACCGGGAACATCCGCCCGTACGCCGGGCACGGGACGTTTGTCGCCGGCTGCCTGCGCGTTGCAGCCCCCAAGGCATCGGTCTTCGTCGAGCATGCGTTCGACATCGCGGCTGCCAGGTTCGAGTCGGACTTGGCGCCGATCCTAGAGGATGCCCTCAGCCGGAGCCCGGACATCCTCGTGTTCACCTTCACCGCCTCGTGTCGGCGTAACCGGTCCCTACTTACCTTCGAAGACTTCTACGAACGGCGCATCCGGCCCGTGAAGAGCCCGGTCGTGGTCGCGCCCGCCGGCAACGACGGCCGGCCGCGCTTGATGTACCCGGCCGCCTCCCGCGGGGTGGTCTCCGTCGGTGCGCTGTCGGCGGGCTGGCGGGACAGGGCGCACTTCAGCAATCACGGGAGCTGGGTGGACGTCTACGCGCCGGGCGAGGACCTCATCAACGCGTTCGCCACCGGGACCTTTGTGTGCCACGAGCCTCCCGTTGGCCAGCGTCGGCAGTTCCAGGGGATGGCAAGGTGGAGCGGGACGTCGTTCTCGACGCCCATCGTCGCCGGGCTGATCGCCGCGCGGATGTCCGCGACCGGGGAGAGCGGGCGGCAGGCGGCGCGATCCTTGCTGCGGCTCGGACGCAGCCAGGCGGTCCCCGGCGTCGGCGCCGTGCTCTACCCCGGTCAGGCCTGCTGTGACCCCGGCGGATGTCACGGTCGGCGGGCGGATGGGCCCTCCATGTAAGTGCGTCGGCGGCACCGGGCAGCGCACCTCTCCCTCCGGATGCGGTGAGGGTAGCGCCCACCGGTGCTGACGGGCCGCCACCGGCCTGGCGGGGTGTCAGGACGATCCGTCCGTCCTGCCGGGAGACCGCGGCCGCATCCCGGTTGCCCGGCAGGCTCATAGCGCGGCGGGGATCTCAGACGCGCCGCGGCTTCGGCCAAATCGGCCGGATCGAGAAACACGCCCCGCCGAGTTCCGCGGCGGCGAGGTGCCGGCGTACCCCGGGGCCGTCCCCCAGGTGACGGAACCTGTCCCGGCCCGGCGTTACGGGGATCATCCTGCGCAGGGCCAGCGCCTGCTGCATGTTGCATCTTTGCTGGCGCCGGGCCGATGAGATAACAAGGACGCACAGCGTGCCGATAGACAGCCGCCTGGAATGGCCGCATTCGTGCAGGTGCGCTGGCCGCCGGGTGCGACGCAGGTAGCGGTCTGGCACCGCTCCCGCGCTTCCCGAAAAGGGGGGCGTTACCGCTGGTCAGCGGGGTCGGCTGGGCAAGATCGGCTTCCGCCCGCTCCCAAATCCGGAAATCGGCTGATCTTGGCAGACGAAATTAATTACGAAAACAGGCTGCTACGTGCAGCTTAATGGTCGGGGTGGCCGGATTTGAACCGGCGGCCTCTTCGTCCCGAACAACGCCCACCGACGTCTCCCACCCGGTGATCGACGGGAGCGATTCATTCGTAATCCACAGGCGCAAAGCTGCTTCAGACCGCGATGCTGCTGTACAAGCCCAGCTTCATGACGGCCGCAGCGGTGAGGACAGCGTGTCCCCACCAACCAACGCGGAGAGGAACAGCCTCCGCGAAGGTGGCGGCGGGTCAAGGTAAGGTGCCCGCAGAACTGCCGGACTCTACCCTGGTGGTTAGCGACCCGTTCACGGTGATGTGTCGGGAAAAAGTTCACGATCGTTCGCAGATCAGCCTCGCCGACGCCATCGCCCGCCCGTGGACCTACGAGCGCGACCCCCGCGGCGCCCTCGGGCTGCTCGCCGACCGCGACCGCGGCGTCCTGGCCGGCGCCTGGGCCGTCGCGCCGCTCGCCAGCGAGTGGATCCACCAGGCCGCCCTCGCGATCCGGGCACAGATTCCCATCAGCGTGCTGCTGGACCAGGTCGCCCAGTTCCCCACCTACAGTGAGGCATACCTCGCCGCGCTCGAAAAGCTCGGCTGGTAACGCACGCCGGGGCGGCCGCCGCCGCGCCGTCCCAGCGCGTCGTTCCGGCCGTGGCTGCTGATCAACCAGGCGCTGTCGGCCCGCACTTCGGTGCGGTGGCACGCCGATCAGCAAGCCACGCGGGGTCAGTAGCGGGCGAGCGAGCCACGGATCTTCGCGACCCGTTCGCAGAGGCGGAAGGCCAGGATGCCTGCGGCCAGGTAGCCGGCGGCGGTGACCAGCACCCAGACCAGGCCGCCGGTACCCCACAGCGCATTGACGCTGCGGTGCCCAAGCATCACGCCGTACAGGCTGGCGATCCCGGCCGTGAGCGGGAAGGCCCGCCCGGCGCCGGCCATCCACCCAGGAACGGCGATCAGCGGGACTGCCCCGGCGCTGGCGAGCATCACGACGATCATCACGCTGTCGTTGAGCAGCTGGATCCGCTTGAAGACCAGGGTAAGCCCGCCGATGACAAGCGAGAACCCGGCCGCGGCGACGATCCCGGCCGCTGTGTGTCACCTCCGTGAACGGCCAACCGGCCCTGGCCGCCTACGAAACCGCGCCCGGCGGGCGTGCCAACGCCTACGGCCTGATGGCGCCGACGATCAGGCACTTCGCTCTCACCGCATCACTGGCTTCCACAACGCCGCCCTGTTCGATGTCCTCGGGCTACCCGCCGCTATCGACTGAGTCGCCGCCGCGGGTGCGCAGCACGGGCTGGTGATGCCAGCGCCCGGCGCCAGAGGCACGATGAACATGTGGCACCGTCCACGGCCCTGGCCTACGGGTCTGACTACCTGCCGGGCTGCTGGTTCGTTGCCGAGACGTGTGCGCGGGCCTCGGCGACCAGGCCCCGCCAGGTGGTCGGATCGGCCGATGTCACGGTGATCCATTCCCGCATCGTGCGTCCGTGTCCCGGGTCGAACCGCTCGCCGGCACCCGTTGCAGCAAGCTGGTCGACGCGCCTGCGGGGGAGTTTCACCACGAGGTGGCCTTTGACGAGCATGGCGAAGGTCTTGTTGCGGGCCCTTCAGGCCGGGTGAGCCGAACATGCGGGTGGGTTCGATGCCGGGCTGGGTGCGGGCCAGGTCGTCGGTGATCTGGGCGAACAGTTCCGTGACGGGCAGGTCGGCAGGGTCTGCGGTCACTGGCTTTCCACCAGCTTCTTGAGGTTGGCCAGGACCACCGGCAGGTAGGGCTCCCACATCCCGGCCAGCTGAGCTGACATGGCCGGGTCGAGGGCGGCGAAGCTGGATTCCCAGATGACCCGGGCGTGGCCGTCGGCGTGTTCGACGGTGAAGCTGCCGGTGTTGTCGCGTACCGGCAGCGGCGCCCCGTCGATGATGTAGCGGTAGGAGTAGGTCTGTGGCGAGTAGTCGAGGATCTGCTCGTCCTGGGCGTGTCCGTCCTCGAAGGTGCACACCCGGCCGGTGCTGGTACGGGCTACTTTGGTCACTCCGGGGATCCACCGGTCGACCGAGGTGAGGTCGCCGAGAATGTGCCAGACCTGTTCGGGGGTGGCGGCGATGTCGATGGTGTGGCGGAACGAGGGCATCTCGGTCTCCTCCCGGTCGCGGTTGTGAGGCTGGCCAGGAGCATATATACAAGTAACTACTTGTGCAAGTCTCCGCTTGTCTAACCGGGTCAGCTGAGGCATGATGGCGGTGATGTCGACCGACGCCGCCCTCAAGGCTCTCGCCGAACCGCACCGGAGGGCGATCCTTCGCCTTGTCCGCGACGAGCCGCGGTCGGTGACCGAGATCGCCGAACACTTCGACATCACCCAGCAGGCCGTCTCCCTGCACCTGAAGGTGCTGCGCGAGGCCGGACTCGTTGGGGTGTGCCGCGACGGGCAGCGGCGGCTGTATCTGGTGGACCCGGATGGCATGGTGTCGCTGCACGAGTTCTTCGCCGAACTGTGGCCGGTCGGCCTGGACCGGCTCAAACGGGCGGTGGAATCCGGCCGTGGGGCCGGCCGGTGACCGCCGCGCCGTACCGGACGTCGGTTGACATCGCCGCCCCACCCGAGGCCGTGTACCCGTACCTGACCCGGCCCGAGGCCATCGTGTCCTGGATGGGCGACTACGCCGTGCTCGACGCCACACCCGGCGGGCTGTTCCACCTCGACATCAACGGCGTGCCGGTGCGGGGCCGCTACCTCGAACTCGACCCGCCGCACCGGCTGCTCATCTCCTGGGGACACGCCGGATCGGAGCGGCTGCCGCCGGGCAGCAGCACCGTCGAGATCACCCTGACCCCAACGCCAGACGGCACCCGCGTCACCGTCGAGCACCGCGGCCTGCCGCCCGGCGAGGCCACCCAGCACGCGGTGGGCTGGCCCCATTTCCTGGCCCGGCTCACCCTCGCGGCCACCGGCCGCGACCCGGCCCCGACCCCTTTCGGGCAGATAACCGCCTAACCCGGAATGGCGGGCCACGCCGGCGTACCGGGTCAGAAAAATCTTGGCAGGGATGTCCAGAACCGGGTGACGGCTCCGACCAAGGGCCGAGCGCCCGCCCGGGCGCCGGTACGGAAGGACCACATAATGAAGTACATGATCATGATGTTCGTTGCGCCGGTGGCGCGCTGCTGAAGTAATCGTTGATGAACCCGCTGTAGGACTTCTCGATGAGCTTAAGGCGAAGCCCGATCTTGCTCAGGGACGCTTGAAGAGCCAGCCCGGCCTCCGACCCGAATCCCGTGTAGTTGAGAGCGTGGCACCTGGCCTGGAACGAAAGCGGGAGCGGCGGATAGCCATCATCAAAGCCGCGTTGGAGGCCCTCAGGGAGAAGGGGCTGGCCGAGACTCGGATGATCGACATCGCCCGCCGGGTGGGGATGAGCCCTGGGCATGTCCTGTACTACTTCCCCTCGAAGAAGGCCCTGCTCATGGCGGCGCTGCAGTGGAATGAGGAGCTGTTCTACCGGCAGGCCGCGAATGAGCTGGCGAAGTTGTCCACCGCCTGGGACCGGATATGCTGACGGACTTGGAGAAGTCTTGGTCTACCCAGGCTGGGGGTGTGGGACGTGCCGGCCGTGCCAGTCTGGTCCGGAGCAACTCGGCACGCGCGTCCGCGAACCGGGGTGGACCGCCGACGGCGGCTACGCGGAAGCGATGCTCGTCCCTTCGCCGCGATACCTTCTCCCGCTGGAGGGCCTTGATCCAGTACGCGCAGCGCCCCTCGCTGACGCTGGCCTCACCCCGTACCGGGCGGTCCGGCGAACTCTCCCCTGGCTGACTGCCGGGGCCACGGCCGCGATCATTGGGATCGGGGCTCTGGGTCAGTTTGTGGTCCAGTACGTAAGGCTGCTGTCGAAGGCGCAAATCGTGGCCGTTGATACCTCCGCCACCAAGCGTGCCCTCTCCCTGACACTCGGTGCCGACGAAGCGGCGCACTCGTTGAATAATTTCCGGGAACTCGACGTGGTACTCGACCTAGTCGGCACAGATGAAACCCTAGCAGCGGCCGTTGCGACCGTTCGCCGAGGCGGCATCCTGGTGTTGGTCGGCGAGGCCGGAGGGAGCGTCACGTTTGGAATGGAGCACGTGCCCTACGAGTGCACCCTAACCTCATCCGTCTCCGGATCCTGTCAGGAACTGTCCGAGGTGCTTGAGTTGGCACAGACCGGCCGGATCCGATGGAACGTGGAGCCGCTCCCCCTTCGCCTGGTTAACGCAGCACACGATCGCCTTCGAGACGGGGAAGCCGTTGACCGGATCGTGCTCGTCCCGCAATAGTCGTGCAGCAGGAGCCGCATACTTGTCTGTACTCGCATATTGCCGCTGAGCGGCTGCCCTCCAGACCGGGATCACCAAGCCCATCGGGCCGCCACCTTTGCGGCACGTGTTCATCCCGGCGTCCTTGATGTTGACGCGCCACTCGGCGCCCAGGTGATCACCATCAGAGCCATGCTGCTGGCCGTGGTAATCGCCGCCGACCTTATCGCCAGGTCCTTCGGCGGGGCATCGGGGCATGGCCGGCGCAACCGGATGAACTATGAAACCGCCAGGCTCTGTTGGATGTGACTGAGCGGCTGGAGCGCAGCATCAGGGTGCGGGACTGCCCGGCCATCGTCGCCTTGGAAGGGCAGCGCAAGCTCATCCTCAGCGACTATGACTACCTGCGCGACGAGGAAGCCGCCGCGTCGTTTGAGCGGCGAGCTGCTGCGCAGGCAGGCGAGATTGGCGTCCGGCGTTGGGTGATCGCAGTTCCGCAAGTGTGGCGGATCAGGGCCGGGGTGATATCCACCCGGGCAGTGTCGAACCATCCGCTGCGTGAAGGCGAACAGGAGGCAATCAGCTGGATGAGCTTCGACGCCGACGACGGCGTGGACTACGGCCGGGTAGCTCTCACCCGGTGCCCTGACGGCGAACCGGTCTTCGCCGAACCAGAGATTTTCACCGTCAAGGCCGAAGCTCAGCCTGCGCCCGGTGCGCCAGGGCAGACGCTGCTTCGCACCCTGATGGGCGACAGCAACGATCCTCTGGACGGTAGATAAACGGTGTAGGTTCTCATCTCGCTTGGCACCCGACGCTCCGCTTACCTGGCCTGATGCAAGCTGTCTCATCGATCTGTCGCCGTCTTTTCTCACCGATCTGTCATTTCCCTGGCGGCCCGGGGTCGACGGCCGCTGTCAGCTGCCCGCTGATGACCATGTAGGCGACGCCATAGCTGTCACGCAGGGTGATCGCTGGTGGGGCGCCCTCTCCTACGAAGCACCCTATGAGCGGACGGCGCGGTACGCAGTTCAGCCCCCTCGCCGCCAGGACAACGGGTCGAGTCACGGCGGCCCTGCCGGGCGGGTAGCCGCACTCGCCGGTGACTCCCCACAACGTCCGCGCCCGGCCCGGTTGCGAAGGGATCCCCGTTGCGCTGGGCTGGAGCGAGACGATACGCATGCTGGCATCGACGGTGCTGGTTCGGTGACGGTGCCCTGTCGCTGGTGCGCTCTTAGCCAGCGTGGGGCTGCACCGTGCGGAGCGCGTGTGGTGCGGCACCAGGTGGTCCGCGTGTCGTCAGCTGTTGTTGTGCTCATGGCTACGCGAAGTCACCGGCCGTTGCCGGGAAATGGTCCGTCGCCGTGTCAGGGCAGAGCTGCAACGATCTCGCGGTATTCGTCTTCGGTGAAGGCCCGCAGGGTCTCGGTTGTAACGTTGCCGGCGCTGCCGATCGTGAGGGCAGCCTTCGCGGCAGCGGCGTCGTCGGGTGCCTCGCTGACCGTGACGATGTCGTACCGGCCCATGGTGAGGTAGAACGCCTTCAGCTCCGAGCCGTAGCGGTTCAGGATTTCCTTGTTTGCGTCGAGACGGTTCGGGCCCTCCTTGATGGTGCTGATGCCCTGGTGGGTGTACTTGATGAGGGAGATGTAGGTCGGCATCGTCGGCCTCCTTGGTGATGATGACGCTTCTGACGGGCAAAGGGCCAGAGGGCTAGAGCCCCAGGGCCAGCAGGGCTCCGAAAGCGCCGAAAGTCGGCGCCTGCGCTGCCGGCGGGCCGCAGGACTCCGTGACCGGTTATCGCAGGGCAGCCCGCTGGCCGGCGCGGCCCTGCTGTTGCACTGGGCCGGAGGTCTTCCGCCGCGCCCCGGTCCGCAGGCACGCTCGCGGTGGCCGCGGATGAGGCCGGCCGGGGTTCAGGCCGTGGTGTAGACCTTCTCGACGAACTCGGCGAGCCGGTGCTCGTCGAGATTGCGGGCCAGGTCGGCCTCGGTGATGATGCCGACCAGGCGGTGGTTGTCGATCACCGGCAGGTGCTTGACCCGGTGGTCTTCCATCTGGTGCAGTACCTCGCCTACACCGGCGGTGGCCTCGGCCCAGAACAGCGTTTCCTGGGCCAGGTCACCGGCCCGGACCTGGGCCGGGTCGCGGCCTTCGGCGATGCATTTCATCACGATGTCGCGGTCAGTGAGGATGCCGTGCAGCCGGTCGTCGGCACCGCAGATCGGCAGCGAGCCAACACTGAGATCGCGCATCTTTTGCGCGGCAGCCGCGACGCTGTCGCCTTCGCCGATGCATTCGGCTCCGGGGTGCATGATGTCTCGCGCCTGCCGGGCCGCTGCCGGGGGGCCCGGTGCCAGCGGCTGGGGATGCGCCTGCGCGTGAGCGTCCAGGGCGGCGAACGCGCGGCCCACCGGCTCGTGTGTTCCCTGCCCGGAGTGCTCGGCATAGCACGCCTCGCCCAGTTGCCGCACCAGCTTGGCGTGCTGCCGCCGCGCCTGCACCTGCATAAGCCGCGCCCGGCCCTGCGCCGCGCCGCGCTTGGCCTGGCCCCGGCCACGCTCGGCGGCCGCCCTGGCTTTGTCGAGGATCGACATGACTCCTCCTCTTCTCCGTGACCGCCTGTGGGTTCTTCCGCTCCTGACGTTACGCCCGGCAGGTCACGCACAGATCATGTGGGCAGCCGGAGCGGGCACACCGTCTGCATGCGCACAACGACCTCGCCGACCACCGTGCTGCACGCACGGGCCGGCCTTCGGCAAGGGCCGCAGAGGTGACCGGCGGGCTCACCCGCCCGCGCAGCGGCCACCACCCCGAGACGGGGGTGCTGACCGGCCTGGCCGCCCGCCCTCCAGGCTCCCGCGCCGTTACCGCTGACCGCAGGTAACGCTGTTTCCCGGCCCGTCCACCGGCCGGGACGGTTCCGTTTATGAGCGCGGAGCCCGGCCAGGCCCGCGGCTGCTGCCGGAACGTGGCGACCCGGGCTACCTCAAAGATCCACTCCAGCCACCCGGCCCGCCGCCCGGGACGGTACCGGTTCCCACGGCGGCAGGAGACCGCGCCTGCCACGATTGCTTTGGGCCAGCCTGTCACGCAACCCGCGCGGGGACCGTAGATCCGGCTGGCTTTGCAGGCAGACAAACTCCCAGACAGCCGCGGCGGCAGCGCCGGGCACCGAGCGCTACGCCCAGCATGTCGGCGTCGGCATGGCGCGGCAGCGGCTACACGCGCGCACGCCATGTCGGCCGCCCCGGTTTGCGTCCCGGAGGGGCCATCACCGGAGGGCGGTTGAATAGCCTTACCCGGTGGTTCACCTGCAGGGGACTCAACGGCCCTCAACCGAACTCAACGGGAGCCTCTGTCCTGCGTCGTCTCCCGCCTACTGATCGACGGGAGCGGTCGCTAGACTCCAGCATCGCCATGACGGTTGTTCTGGCAGTATCGGGCATACGTTGCTACATTGTAGTGCATGGTGTCGCCGACAAATGTGCGTTTCCCTGACGCGGTTGACAAGGTTCTAGCTGACTACGCCCGCAAGGCTGGGGCCAAGAAGTCCAGCGTCGTGGTCGGAGCTGTGCGCGAGTGGCTGCGCATGCAGGCCCATCCAGGCATCATGTTCGTCCCGACGGTGACCGGCGAGCGGCGTGCCGCGCTCGCGGTTGGGCCGCAGGTGTGGACCGTCGCCGAAGCGTGGCAGCAGCACAGCAAGGGCGAACGAACTCCAGCCGTAGTGGCGGATGCTCTTGGCCTGACGGTCCCGGACGTTGAGATCGCGCTCGCGTACTGGGCCGATTATCGAGACGAGATTGATGAGCTGATCAGCCGGCACCACGCCAGCCAGGATGAATCTCTGCACGCGTGGGAACGTCGGCGAGCGCTTGATGCCGTCTGAGCGCCAAGGGATCCGGTTCTTGCTTGATGAGCATTATCCGGTATGGCTCGCCGATGAACTCGTCGCCGAAGGTATAGACACGGTTGCTTTGAACGCGCACCGGCCCGAGTTGCGCGGGGCCGACGACAGGCGCGTGCTCGAGACGGCGGCAGCCGAGGCTAGGGTGGTCATCACCGAGGACGTCAGCACCTTCAGTGTTGCGATTGCGCTGGTACCCCACCATGTGGGGGTCGTGTACTGCCATCACGCTCGCTTCCCGCGCACTAGAGCGGGCCTAAACAAGCTGCGCAAAGCGCTCGGGGCATTGGCCACAGATCCGCCAGCCGGTCTTGGCGAGCATCCTGTGGTGTGGTGGCTCCCCAGCCCGGAGGACTGAGAGCCCGGTCCGGGCGGCCGGTTGGGAGGAGTGCGGGCTGCTTCAAACTGGTGACCTCTTTTACCGAGGTGACTGACCTCCCAATATCGCGTCAGGCCTTGGTGCGCCGAACGGGCGTATGCGGTCCGGTCGGCCACCTGTAATGCTGGTAGCCTGGTCGGCCTTACCGCTGGGCTGCCGCGGCTTGACGCCTTCGACACCGCCAATGAACTGCGATGACAGGCCTTGCCGAGGTCCGGTGCGGCGCGGCTGATCGTGCTGTGTGCAACCGTCCGCGATCTACGGGTGACCGCGTCCAACCGCAAGATCCACGTGCCGACAAGGTAGCGCCTCGACCACCGACACCAAGATCGTCTCCCAAATGTCTCCCAAACCGGGGTACCCGCTCCTGCCGAGGAGACCTGCAAACAGGCTATGACCTGCTTCTTCCTGGTCGGGGTGGCCGGATTTGAACCGGCGGCCTCTTCGTCCCGAACTGAGTGTGCGTACATACAAAACCCCCGCTCTGGCACATTTCCGCACGTCAGACGTGTTGACATGGCGTGCGCTCGCGGCATCTGACGGCTTCTGACCGCAGCTGGCGCAGGATCGCCGCTCCCAATCCGCTCCCAGAATCGGACACGCCCGGCCGAGACCCCTTTGCAAGGGCTAGGTCTCCGTGTCCGTGTCCATCACCATGCCGGATCAGTCGCAAAGAGGGATCAAGGCTCGTGCAGGGACGAAGGGGGTCGCGACGCGGGTCTGGCCTGGGGGTGTGGAGCGGCCTCGGACAGTTTGTGTCTGAGCCGACGGTTTTACATCAGATATCTCCAATACACGCTCTGACCCGCAGCTATGTGCATCGGCTTCCGAGTTCACCGGCTATTCTCCGCGGGACCCGTATGGCCGATGACGGTCTTGCCCGGCGCGTCCGATGCGAACACCTACCGCTCCAGAGCGGATACCTCTCGCCCGGCAGGCACGCAACGTCACCCGGCGGCAACCCACGCTGACGCACTCATCCTCACTTTGAGGGAAATGATCCGGATGTCCAGCGCTCCTGATGCCCGCCGTCAGGTGCCGACGACCCAACACCACCGGGCGCCCGTTGGACAACCTTCTGCCACCGCGCGACATATGGGCGGCCGTAACTGCAGATCACTGGCTATTATCGCGCAATCGCCGCTCATCTACTTCCCGCTCAAAGACACGGGGATCGTCGAAGTCCTCGTACAGCTCGTCATCTGTCGCTTCGTCGTCCCACGGTCCTCTGTCGACGAACTTCTTCCGCAGTGCGCCACGCAGCCATCGGCCACGCCACATGAACGGCGCGCGTTCGGCGGTAACGATCTGCTGGACGCTGGAAACTTCTCCGCTTAGCTGCAGTGCAGCTCCCGCCGTAAAGAGCTGAGCGAATCCGGAGAATCCTGGGCCACTTCCTGAGGCCTTTACGGTCGTCTGTGCACCGGAAGCTTCAGAGACCACCATTATGCAGGGCCCAGCAGTGACGACCTCCTGCACATAGATCCAATCTTTTCCCCAGAAAGGCTTGATTGCATGGCGCCGACGGATCTCAGCCTCGACGTCCAGGACGTTGGCGATTTTCACTCCTCGAACGTGCGCGGCGCGCACTACGAAAGCCCTATCCGCCGAGAAGGTCATCTGCATTCCGGCCGAGACCTGGCCAACGGCACCTGTCGGTTCAGATAGACTGCCAGTCAGGCCGATGTCTTTGCTGCTGGCATATTTTGAGGACATATAGTACTCAGGTTTGGCATCGGACGGCTGCTCTTCGAAGGTAATGCCGTGCTTAGCCAGGCTGGTCAGGCCTATATATCCCCGGCGGTCGATGATCCCGATCTCGCCAAGGCGCATGCTGGTTCCGGGCAACCACACGGGCGCGCGGGAGAACCTCTCCTGGAATTCATCCCAGAACTCCTTGAAAGTACTCATAGCGAATCACCGTTCCATATAGTGACAATTGGATTTTCGCCGGGCACGCAGCGGACAGGCAGGATCCGGAGGCCGGGTATGCCGTAGTAGCTGTAGAGAAGACCTAGCGGACAGGCACGGCTGTGCAGCAGAGCCCACTTTGCATACAACAGAGCTTCGGGGGCTGTGCAGCCTCCCTCCAGGAGACGCAAATAAAAGGACCGTCCCATCTCCGCAGCGGCGTTATCTGGCACCTTCACTGCCGTGCTGATCATTGCTCGATTACCGTTACGGAGCAGAACACGCACTGCTGATTCTGTCGTGAATGGATAGAAGTTGCCACGGCAAGCGTTGAAGAATATCAATGGACGTTCTTCGGTAACTTGACTCCGCCTTTTCGCGGTTGCCAGATCATGCCGCAAATCCGTAAGGCTGATCTCGAGATTTGGTTCGTCCTCTTTGCCGAATCTGAGCAGGCTCTCCGATTGGGGCAATGAGAATGCGGAAGCCGTTTTGAGATTGCCCTTCACCTCATGATGACACGACATATGGACCACCTGATCCGGACCGTCCGGTCGGGCTCGGCGGGGATCAACGAGCTGTTCAGCCAGGTCCAACTGGCCATCGAGCGACTTCTCTGGCAACGGACCAAGAAGGTCAACGTAGTCGTTGTGTTTGAAAAACCGCCCCTCTACCCGTGTGCCGTCGAGCTCAGGATTACAAAAGAAACGCACCGGAAGCCGCGGCTCAGCATTGAGGTAGCCTGCGGCCATTTCTCCATTGCGGCGGGCCTCTTGTCTGACCTCCCGCCGGTACACAATTGCCGCAAACCCAAGAGTCGAAAGCGCTTCGCCGATATAGTCGTCCGCACGGTCGAGATCGCCGAGCCACTCCCAGGGCAGATATTCGCCCGAATTGTCGGTTATCTCTACGCACAGAGGTTCGTTGCGCAGCTTCACTGCTTTAGCCATTTCAGCCGTGATCAGGCCGATCGCTTGTTGCAGCACATCGTATTCGTCGTCGATGCCTTCTTCGAAACAACGATGCGCCGAATGCTTGGCAAACGAGATAAAGCTCTGCGCAGCATATTCCGACACTGGCAGTCCCAGTGGCCTCGCCCGTTCCACCTGTAGTGCATACTTCATCACGATGGTGCGCAGGCTTGCGGCATCTTGAAGCCACAATGCAATTGAATCGGAGCCGGGTCGGGTAATGGTCGCGTGCCCCTCGTACTGATCGATCCGGATGTCCGGAACGAGACACTTATCATCATCCATCGTCATGCTCCAGCGAATCGCCTTGCAACTCGACCGCCTGTACATAGCGGCCGGAAGAGTAGAGCGTCACCCAGATACTCATGTCTTTTGCCCGCTCACCCCGAATAGAAAATGTCCAATTCCGCGTGGCGCCAGAAGTGGCTATCTGCGCTTCCTGCCGTGGCGGAGAGACGTCGAGCCCGGGAGCGTCAATGGCAATTTCGAAGGATGCAGTCTCGTGCTCCTCGCCCCCAGCCACTTGAAAGCGGGTCCTGCCTGTGGCCAGTGCCTGCTGCCAGGCCTGATCTCCGGTCGTCACCTCCACATCAAGTTTCGACAACTCGGCAGAAACCGGACGCAGGGACAGGCCAAGCGAACCTGTCACGTTGGTTGCGGCACGGCGGCGCAGTACTTTCCGAAGCGAATCCTCAAATGACTCACCTACGGCTGTCGTAACCTGCGCGAGGCTTTCGGCGGCGAGACTGCCGGGCCGAGACGACCAAGGCAGCCCAGACGTTCTGTCAAGGATCGATACCGTCAGTCGGCCTAGCGCCGCAAGCCGGTCGGTCGGCGTCTTGGCACGGATGCCATATGCCGCAAGAAGGTCCCCAGCGTGCCTGGCGACGAGTTGCGCTTTCCAGTGCAGCGTCTCACCGCGGGCCCAGTTACTTCGAGTGAGTGAACCTCCCGCGACCAAGATTAATGCGACGGTGAGTTCAGACAGCGTGATCACGTGCTTCCGCTGCCCAATTGCTACCCCGAGCGATGCAGCGGCCGCCACTGTCGCAGTTACGGCAACCGAGCGCAGCGCGCGCATTCGCATAACAAGCGCCGAGAGCCTGCGCGACTCCTCGCTGGTAAGGTAGGCCTCGGTGTCCGGCCACAAGGCGAAGACCGAAAAACCATAGGATGCGGCTAGTGCGAGCTCGAGGTCCGACAACCTAGCCGAGAGGCCAGAGGCCAGGACAACCTGATCCCAGCGCCGACGAGGTTGCCCGCGGCTTGCGACCTTCGACTGCCCGTCGTCGGCTCGGCGTTGCCCGCTTTTCCGCGACGTACTCAGATTTCCGAGCACGAGCACGCGCAGCTTTTCACCCCGCTGCTCCGCAAACCATCCCAGGTACAACGGCGAGGTGGCAAGCCACACTGCCGCCACCCCGGCCAGGCTCGCGACTATCAAATAGACCCCAACCGCTTGTCTCGCCGATGGCTCGAAAATCGTCCAGATCAGGAGCCCAGCTACTGCGACGGGGGCGGCAGCGGCCAAGGCCACCACCGCGACCTGGGATGGCCGCATCGACGCGTAGAGCAGCCGCTGATACCGATACCGTGTGTCGATCGTGTTACCGTCCGCAAGCAAGCTCTCATGCAGACGGGTGCGCTTCGACGCCGTAGCTGAACCGGCCATGTCGCGCCCGATTGATCCACCACGTGCAGAGACCGCCACCTTGCTGCCCCGAGAGTCGCGCAAAGTCGCGAATCCGGCAGCAATGCCTGCCGCAACTACGGCGACTCCCGCCCCCAGAAGCCACTGGGTGGCCGTGGAGTTCTCCAGCGACGGCCACTGGACTATTGCGATCGCGACGATCGGGCTCAGCGCCACGATCATGACCAGCCCGGTCAGCCACCACTTGATGGTCTGCTTCACCTACCCCACCCCAGCCCCATGACGAGCACGCCTCGTCGGCAACTACCACGATTGCACAAGATTTGAATCTGTGGACTCCGACCTGGCCCTCGCACGCTGATCTGTGCCCGGAGTACTTGGTTCCTTTCTGGCGGACCCGTTGACGATTATGGCGTGGATGTTCGGATGGGCCGGGCTTGATGACGCATGCGGCGACTTTGCGGATGTGCCCGGCCCGGCTGCGACCGTACCCACCCCAAGGTCGCTGCCCGCATCCGCCAGCTCGCAACCCGGGCCGAGCACCGCCGGGTCGCAGAACTCTGCGTCCGCTGCACCGCCGACGGTCTCCCAGACCGCTCCCATACAGCAGCGACCTGCAACTTCGTCCCTTGGCTTCCCGCTTCTCCGCCCATTCTCCGAGCGCCGCCAGGGTAGACTACATCGCGATCCGCAGAGATGCGTTACAGCAGCCAGATATATGCACTGACGACGGCGATTCAGGGTGACGACCCCTTGACCCCCAGGAAAGCATCCCTATCCTCGCCACCTGGTCACTTCCGTGTTTTCGCAGGTGTGTGTCACGAACGCTGAGAGGAGCTTGATGTAGGCAGAGTTTCTTGATGCGGTGCTACGTGAGAGATGAAGGTTGGCCCTTCGGAGTCGCCTTGCGGGAGGAGGCTTCAAACCGCCCACCGGGGCCTTGGCTGAAGACCGTGGTCTTGAACGGTGTGGGAAAAGGCGCACTTGATGTGTCAGGTGGGGATCAGGAAGGCGAGCGTAAGCGAATCGCTGATGACGTGTCGAAAGAAACACGGGTGACATCGAAACCGGGATGTACCTGCTATCCCGGGATGAGCCTGGCGGGTGCCCGTCTATTGGCCAGGTGGTGTCCGGCATGGAAGCGACGCGAGCCTGATCAGGCTGCTTTCGCGTGGAACGTGAGAAGGCGTGCCCCGATACCGCTGTCCTATCCAGGGATGGCGACAGGGAGTGTCCCGGACGGCTGAAACCGTGAGGGATTGAGTACCGTCGCGGAGTGCGCCGGCGGACTGGCTCGTAGTAGCGATGAAGTCTCTGTAATGGGGACGGAGCGAAGGGGCCAGGTCATTCGTGGTTTGTTCGTTCGATCAACCGGAGATCGTCCGGGAGGAGTTGCATGGACGAGCCGAAATTGTCAGGCAAGCCGTTTGATATCTCGAAGCGGGAGGTTTGGGAGGCATGGGAGAGGGTTAGGGCCAACAAGGGGGCACCGGGTGTGGATGGCTGCTCGATTGAGGACTTCGAGAAAGATCTGAAGAACAATCTGTACAAGATCTGGAACCGGATGTCCTCGGGGAGTTATTTCCCGCCTCCGGTGCGCGCGGTGGAAATACCAAAATCGCACGGCGGGGGCACCAGAATTCTGGGGGTGCCTACCGTGGCGGATCGTATCGCCCAGACGGTAGTGGCCCGGAGGCTGGAGGTGAAGGCCGAGAAGGTCTTCCACGCAGACTCCTACGGCTACCGGCCAGGGCGGTCCGCGCTGCACGCGGTCGACACATGCCGCAGACGCTGCTGGAAAACAGACTGGGTAATTGATTTGGATATCCAGAAGTTTTTCGACAGCGTCCGCTGGGATCTCGTCGTCAAAGCGGTCGAGGCCAACACCGACCTCCCTTGGGTCGTGCTGTATGTGAAACGGTGGCTCCAGGCGCCGTTGCAGCAGCCCGGCGGGACCTTGCAGAAACGAGGCCGCGGGACCCCGCAGGGATCAGCGGTTTCACCTGTGCTGGCTAATCTGTTCCTGCACTACGCGTTCGATGCATGGATGGCCCGGAAGTTCCCGGCCGTCACGTTCGAACGTTACGTGGATGACGCGGTGGTGCACTGCGAAAGCGAAACCCAAGCCCACGCTGTGGTGGCGGCCATCGCTGAGCGGATGGAACAGGTCGGGCTGCGGTTGCATCCCGATAAGACAAAGATCGTGTACTGCAAGGACGGCAAGAGGCGTGGCTCGTACGAACACACCTCGTTCACCTTCCTGGGGTTCACGTTCCGGCAGCGCAGGGTGCGGGACAAGAACGGGAGGCAGTTCAGCTCGGTTAATCCCGCAATCAGTAAGGATGCCCTGAAAAGGCTCGGTGCGGAGGTGCGGTCCTGGCGATTGCATCTGCGTACCGGCCATACCTTCGCCGAGCTCGCACGGATAATCAATCCGATCGTGCGAGGCTGGATGCAGTACTACGGCGCGTTTTACCGCTCCGCGCTGTATCCGCTCCTGGCGCGTATCAACGCCTATCTGGTGCGCTGGATCCGCAAGAAGTATAACCGGCTGCAGGCCAGGAAGAAGGCCATGAAGTGCTGGCAGGGGATCACCGAAAGGTACCCCAGCATGCTTGCGCACTGGAAATGGGTTCCTTCGGTCCCGCGCGTCTGGTGACCAGGATGACAAGAGCCCGGTGAACCGAGAGGTTCACGCCGGGATCTGTGGGAGCCGGGGACTGCGATGTCCCCGGCTACCCGACGACACCGCGCACAGGTGAGCAGGACAGAGCGGTAGAGCGCCCTAGAGAGCGCTGGTGATTCCCACTTCGTTCCCTGCCACCCGCTGCAGGCGGCCATCACGGCTACCGGCTCCTGACGGTCCCGAGCGGGCACGATCGCCGCCGGAGGGTACCCGCGCGGGATCGGATCAGCGGCGAGCAGGCGGTACGCATG
>WNFX01000410.1_pt1 | contig 41449 bp, 30 predicted proteins | sample 5400111 | NCBI WGS metagenome assembly WNFX01 (sample SAMN13153363, study PRJNA577476) | soil metagenome | isolation source: 40 cm soil or saprolite under grassland replicate 1 | place: USA:California | collected 2016-06-15
TGGGTGAGGACGCGCTCCGTGGCCGCGACGGTCGCGATCGGCATGTACAGCTGCTCATCCGCCCAGGGTGGGTAGGCCACGTCGTGGGGCAGGACGCCAACCACCGTGGACACACCGCTGCTCAGGGACAGCGTCGTCCCCAGGATATGCGGGTCTCCGCCAAAGCGACCCCGCCACAGGCCGTACGAAAGAACCGCGACGTGCGCCCCCGTTTTCTCTTCGTCCAGAGTGAACAGCCGCCCGACGAGCGGTCGTTCGCTCAGGGTGGCAAAGAAGCCCGGCGAAACCACGGACACGATGACGCTTTGGACCCCTTCCGGACCGGCGAGCCGCTGCCCGCCTCCGCGGACGTACGCGAGGTCCACGAACGCCGAGCTCTGCGCCTGCCAGTCGAGGAACGTCGGATAGGACGGAGGTCGGAAGCCGCCCTGGCGGCTCTGCTCGGCCAGCATGAAGAGCCGATCTTGCTCGGCGAACGGCAATGGCCGGAGCAGCACGCCGTTCACGACACTGAAAACGGCGGTGTTCGAGCCGACGGCGAGCGCGAGGGTCAGGATCGCCGCGGCGGTGAAGCCGGGGCTCTTGCGCAGGGTGCGGAGCGCGAAGCGGAGGTCGTTCATCGGGGCTCGGGGCTCGGGGTTCGAACGCGAGGCTCGGGACTCGGGGTTAGGGGCTCGGGAGTGCCGGGCAGACGCTGGTTCGCGGGCACGCCGCTCGACCACGAAGCCCCCGAGGCCCTGGCCCCCAGCCCCGAGCCCCTATTCATATCGCAACGCCACCATCGGATCGACTCGCGTCGCGCGCCGCGCCGGCACGGCCGCCGCTCCCAAGGCGACGACGACCAGGACCGCCGGAACGACCAGGAACGTCACCGGGTCGGTGGGTGTCACGCCGAACAGAAAGCTTGCAAGCACGCGCGTGACTGCCACCGCGCCGACCAACCCGATGACAACGCCGATGACGACGAGCCGCACTCCCTCGCCCACCACCAGCCGGAGCACGTCGGCTCGCCCCGCGCCGAGCGCCACGCGCACGCCGATCTCGTGGGTGCGGTGCGCCACGAGGTAAGCGATCACACCGGCCAGCCCCACCGCAGCCAACAGGAGCGCTACGCCCGCGAACGCGCCGAGCAGGATCGCGCTGTCGCGCTGGGGCGCCGCCGACTTGGCCAGCTCACTCTCGAGCGTGAAGACGCGCGGTGCACGCTGCTCGGGATCCAGCTCCTGGAGCTTCCGCCGGATCGTTTCGACCAGCCCCGCAGGATCGACCTTGGTCCGAACCGCGATCGCCGCCGGCGTATAACCGGCTTGCAGCGCGGGGATGAAGACTTCGGGAGCGGCGGGCACGTCGCGGGCGAGCTGTCGGATCTCCTTTATCTGTCCAACGATCGTCCGAGTCGCCCCCGCGATCGCGACGCGGTGTCCGACCGGGTCGGCGCCGCGCAGAAATTCACGGGCGAACGCCCCGTTCACGATCGCAACGGGTGCCCCGTCAGCGTGATCCAAGGAGACGAAGTCGCGCCCGGCAGTCACGCTGGCTCCGACAGTTTTGAGGTAGCCGGCTGAAACCGCATTCACGTTCACTTCCCTGCCGCTGTCCGTCGCCGGTGGAGCATCGTCCACTCGGACGGTGCTCGTGCCCGCGACGGCGCCGAGCGGGAGCGCATCGGCGAGCGCGGCGGACGCTACCCCCGGCAGGGCCGCGATCGGTTCGAGGAGGCGATCGTAGAATTCTCTTTTAAGGTGGCCCCGCACAAACCAGCTCTCCGGAAGTAGGCCCACGTGCGCGGCGATAAGACGGTCGGGGTGGAAGCCGAGATCTACCGCCCAAAGCTGGAACAGGCTGCGCGTCAGCAGCCCCGCGCCCGTCAGGAGTACCAGAGCCGCCGCCAGCTCGGCGACGACCAGGCCCTGGCGAAGCCGGGTGCGATATGGAAGATGCCCGGCGTGCACGGTTCCGCTCTTCAGTCCTTCCGTGAGGTTACTGCGAGCGGCCGCCAGGGCTGGAGCCAAGCCGAACGCAACTCCCGTGAGCAGGGCCAGCCCCGTGGTGAACGCGAGCACGCTCGCATCGATGTGCACCTCCACGGCCTCGACGGACTGCAGCGGCGCCGCGTGCATGAGCAGCCGCAACCCGAACGCCGGTACGAGAAGCCCGGCGGCCGCTCCGAGGATCGACAGCACCAGGCTCTCGGCTAGGAGCTGGCGCACCAAGCGCGCCCGGCTGGCACCAAGCGCCGCGCGGATCGCGAACTCCCGTTCGCGCTGGGCGGCCTGCGCGACGAGCAGGCTCGCCACGTTGGCACAGGCGATCAGCAGCACAAACCCCACGGCGCCGAGCAGGACGAGGAGCAACGGCCGTGCGCTCCCGTACAACCGTTCGTGCAGCGTCACGACATCGACTGCGGCGTCGCGCAGGCGCGGATCCTGAAACCGCATCCGGGGCGATAGCCCTTTGAGTTCCGTTCGCGCCTGCGTGGCGGTCACTCCCGGTGCGAGCCGGCCCACGACGCGAATGAACAAGGTGGTCCAGGTCTTGCCGCCGCTCGTCGGAAGCCAGAACATTGGTCGCCAGAAGCTCGTGCCGCTGGGGAAATCGAAGCTCGGTGGGAGAACGCCGACGACCGTGACCGGTGTGCCATCCAGGACCATGGTCCGTCCGGCGATCCCGGAGTCACCGCCGAAGCGGGTTTGCCACAGCCGGTGGCTCACCACCATGACAGCGGGACCGCTCCCGCGTTGCTCCTCCGCAGTGAACGTCCGGCCGAGCGCGGGCTGGACGCCGAGCAGCGGGAAGAACCGGGACGTTACCAACGCACCGGTGAGTGGTTCCGCCAGGCCTTTTGCGAACACGGGTCCGGGCTGCGTGTACGCTGCCAGCTCGCTGAATGATCTGCCTTCGTCCTGCCACTCCAAGTACGCCCAGTGCGGCACCTGGGCGCCTAACATCCGTTCGGACATCTTGTCCCCCGGCACAAGACTGACGGACATGATGCGGTCGGGATCGGGATACGGCAGCGGCCGGAGCAGCACGGCGTGGATGACGCTGAACAACAGGCTGTTCGCTCCGGCGCCGAGCGCGAGGGTCAGCACCGCCACCGCGGTAAAGCCCGGGCGTCGCGCGAGTTGGCGCAGCGCGTAGCGGAGGTCGTGGAGGAGGGTGTCCATCATTCGTACCGCAGGGCCACCATCGGATCGACCTGCGCCGCCCGCCGGGCGGGAAGCCACGTGGCCGCGAGCGTCACACCCATTAGCACAGTGGCCGCCACGAGCAGCACGCCGGGATCCCCCGGCGCTACCTGGAAGAGATACGACCGCAGCACCCGCGTGGACCCGAGCGCTCCAGCGAACCCGAACACGACCCCGGAGGCCGTGAGCAGGACGCCCCGTGCGACCACCAGTCCGAGCACCGCCCGCCGGCTCGCGCCAAGCGCCATACGGAGGCCGATCTCGCGCGTGCGACGCGTGACCGCGTGCGATGACAGCCCGTACATGCCGGTGGCCGCGAGCGCGAGCGCCGCGGCGGCGAACACACCGACCAGCCACGCGTACAGCCGGTCGCGCGTGAGCGAGTCCGCCATGAGCGTGGTGAGCGGGACGACCGCGTCGAGCGGCACGTCCACGTCCACCGATTGCACCGCGCGGCGCACGTCAGCGACGAGACGATCGGGATCGCCGGCCGTTCGGACGATGACCTTCAGGTACGGGGGCGGACTGTGGCCCAGCAGTTGGTAGATGTGGGGCGGCGGCGCGTCGTGCAATGACTCCTGCCGGGTATCTCCCACGATCCCGACGATGGTGCGGGGCGCGCTTCCTGCGAACCTGATCGTCCTTCCCAGTGGATCAGCGCCCGGGAAGTACGCATGCGCCGCCGCCTCATCCACCAAGACCCCATCCCGTTCCCCCAGCCGGCCTCCGCGGAGCAGCGGGATCCGTAGCACGTGGAAGTATTCGGGATCGGCGGCGGTGACCCACGCCCAAGGCTGGTCGCTCCGCCCCGGGGCGCCGGCCACCGAGACTGAGCTGACCTCCCCGCCCCTAAGGGGGGTTCCCGTCGCCGCCGCGACGAGCGTCACGCCAGGCAGGGCGCGGACCCGCTCGAGCGCCTGGGTCACCCACGCGTGCCGCGCCCCGGCGGCGGCGTAGCGCGCCCCAGGAAGCCGGAGCTCGGCCGTCACGACGTGCGTCGCGTCGAATCCCGGATCGATGTGCACCTGCCGCACAAAGCTGCGGACCAGCAGTCCGGCGCCGGCGAGCAACACAAGGGTGAGCGCGACCTGGGCGATCATGAGCGCGTCCGTGGAGCGGCTCCGCCAGGCGTGACCGGCGCCGATTGTCGCGCTCTTCAACGCATCAGCGGGCGGACGTAGGCCTACCCGCAGGGCGGGCAGGAGCCCCGCGAAGAGTCCTGCGAAAAGACTCAACCCTAGGGCCACCGTGAGAACCGCGACGTCCACCCGCACCTCGGTGATTCGGGGCAGGTCCGAGCCCGCGAGCGCCACGAGGGCAGGAACGCTCCAGAGCGCGAGCAGTACGCCGAGCGCGCCCCCGGCGAGCGCCACGACCACCGACTCGGCGAGCGCGTGCCGCAGCAGACGCCTTCGCCCCGCGCCCAGAGCGACGCGCACCGCCATCTCCCGCTCGCGCGCCGTGGCGCGGGCGAGCAGGAGGTTCGAGACATTGGCGCACGCTACGAGAAGTACGAGGAGTACTGCACCGAGCATGATCCAGAGCGGCGTGCGCACGTCGCGCGTGAGCCAGCCGACGAGTGGCGTGGCTACCGGCAGCAGGCCGCTGAGGCCAGGCTCGCTCGACCAGGCGTGGCGCGTCACTTGGTCGAGGTCGGTTCGCGCGCCCGCGAGGGTGGCGTCGGTACGGAGCCGCCCGACCACCCAGAAGCCGAAGTCGTGCGCGTGACGCTGCCCAGCCGGGCCGGAGAGGGCGGCGCCGAGATCGCGCCAGAGTGAAGCGCCCGGCGGGTAATGGAAACCGGCCGGCATCACTCCGACGATCGTGTAGCTCGTCGTATCCAAGGTGATGCCGCGGCCCAGCACCTGGGGATCTCCGCCGAAGCGGGACATCCAGAAGTCATGGCCCAGCACTGCAACGGGGGAGCTCCCGGGCCGATCGTCCTCCGGCATGAACGCCCGACCCAAGAGCGGCCGGGCCCCGAGGAGTGGGAAAAAGCTCGCGGTAACGTCCCAGGCCATCACCCGTTCGGCGGAGCCGAGCCCCGTGAGCACAGCGTCGTCCCCGATGTAGGCGGCCGTCGCGTCGAAAGATCGCGCGGTTCGCCAGACGCGATAGGCGTCGAACGGCGAGGTGCCTCCCGTCGAGCCCTGGGCTCGGTACTCCTGTCGCGTGAGCTTGATGTCCACCAGGCGGTCCGCGCTCGGAAAGGGAAGGGACCGCAGCAGTACCGCCTGTACCACGCTGTAGACGCTCGTGGTGGCGCCGATACCGAGCGCGAGCGTCATCACCGCGACGGCCGTGAATCCCGGGCTCCTGGCGAGCGTGCGAAGCGCGTAGCGGAGGTCGTTCATCGGGGCTCGGGGGTCAGGGGTCGGGGGTCAGGGACGAGCCGAGGTGGCAGCAGCGCGCTCGACAGATGTCGAGCGCTCTGGCCCCTGATCGCCGACCCCTGACCCCTATTCATATCTCAACGCCACCATCGGATCGACCCGCGCCGCCCGGCGCGCGGGGCCGTAGCTGGCGGCCAGCGCCACGGCGCCGAGCAGCAGGCCCACCACGCCGAAGGTCAGGGGGTCGGCGGCGCGCACGCCGAAGAGCAGGTCGGACACGCTGCCCGCGAATGCCAGCGACAGCACCCCCCCCAACGCGAGTCCGACGGCGCCGACCGCCGCGCCTTCCCCGACGACAGCGAATAGGACGTCGCTCTGCCGGGCGCCCACGGCAAGACGAATGCCAAACTCTCGCGTGCGTTGCGCCACAGTGAACGCGAGCACGCCATACAACCCGGTGCACCCCAGGACGACCGCCAAGACGGCGAATCCGGTCATAAGTGCGAGCGCAAACCGTGTGGGCGCGATCGCGGCGGCGACGTACGCGTCCATCGTGCGGATGTCGTACACCGGCAGACGCGCGTCCAAGCTCGAGATCTCGCGTTTGACGGCGTCCGCCAGTGCTGCCGGCCGCCCCGTCGTCCGGAGCACCACCGAAACGTCGCGTGATGCTTCCTGACGGTACGGCACGTAGATCGTCTCCCGCCCCGCGCGATCGAGCCGCGCGTACCGCACGTGCTGCACCACGCCCACGATCTCGGCGGCGACCGGCCGGCTGTCCAGCGGGAAGGCGATGGTGCGCCCCAGCACGCTCCCTCCCCCGGGCTCGAGCCGGCGCGCCATCGCCTCGTCCACGATGGCGACCCGACGCTTCTCCGCCAGATCCTCGTCGAGCGTGAACGATCGCCCGGCGAGGAGTCGAGTGCCCATGGCCTCGAAGTAACCCGAGGTGATCACACGGAAGTCGGCCTCGTTGCGAACCCAGGCCTCCGGCGGCTCGTCGGCGCGACCGTACGGCTGGGTCCAGGTGGCGCCGCTCAACGGCAGCCCGCCGATCGCACCCACCGCTGCAACGCCGGGCAGCGCACCGAGCCGGTCGGCCACCTGCCGGAGCAATTCCGCGCGCGCCGCGGGGCCGGCGTACCGATCGGGCGCGCGAATCGACAGGCGGAACGTGAGCGCGTTCGCGGGTCTGAACCCGGGGTCTTCTCTGCGCAGGGCCGCGACCGTGCGGAGCATCAGGCCGCTTCCCACCAACAGCACCATCGACAGGGCGATCTCGGACACGACCAGAGCGCGGCGGCGAGCGCCGGCGCGGCCGGTGCCGACCGCCAGCTGTGGCCTCAGCGTGGCGTCTCCCCGCTCGCGCGCACCCATGAGCGACGGCACGGTCCCGAAGACCACGGCCGCCACGGCGACGACGCCCAATGTGAAGGCGAGCGCAGGCACGTCGACGCCGATATTCCCCATACGTGGAAGATCCGGCCCGTACCGCAGGAGCAGCGGCACTGCCCAGAGCGCCAGCAACAGTCCGCCGACACCGCCCGCGAGAGCGAGCACGCCGCTCTCGGTCATGAGCTGCCGCACCAGCCGCCCGCTGCCGGCACCCAGGGCCACGCGTAATGCGATCTCGCGCCGACGGCTGACGACACGGGCGAGGCTCAGGTTGGCGATGTTCACGCAAGCGATCAGGAGTACCAATCCCACGGCGGCGAAGAGCGCGAGCAGGAGGGATCGGCGATGGGCGACCACATCGTCCCGGAACGGAATGGCCTCGACGCGCATGCCCAGCTCGCGATACGGCGCGAAGCCTTGGCGCTGTTGGGCGGCGATCACGTCCAGCTCGGCCTGTGCGCGCTCGAGCCTCACGCCGGGACGCACCCGAGCGAGGACGGCGCCCGTGTTATCACTGTCCTGGTCGCGCCGTCCGTCCACCCGTTTGAACCGATCGAGCGGGACGCGGATCGGGGTCCAGGCGTCGACATCCTGTGCGAGGCCGGCGCCGGCCGGCATCGGCACTTCAAACTCGCGGGGCATGACGCCCACGACGATCGCCGGTTGACCGTTGATCCGGACGGTTTGCCCGATCACTCCCGGATCTCCGCCGAACCGGCCGCGCCACAACGCATGACTGAGGACCATCGCGGTGGGTGGAAGCGGTGCGGTGCCGCTCAAGATCCCTTGACCCCACCACGCCGCCCCGGACACGACGCCCTCATCGGGATCGAAGGTCCGCCCGACGTCCGCCCGAACACCCAACACCGAGAAGAAATTCGAAGTGACGACGCCCAGCCGCACGTGCTCCGTCGTGCTGCCGGCCGTCAGCGCCGCATCCAGTGCGTTGTTGGTGAAAGCGAATCCCTCGAACAGCGTGGCGCGGTCGCGAAACTCGGCGACATCGGGACCTGAGATCCTGGTCCGCTGCATCCCGCCGGACGCCATGCGATGCCACAGCAACACCAGCCGGTCCGGGTCGGCGTAGGGGAGGGGCCGCCAGAGCACACCGTGCACGATGCTGAAGATCGCGGTGCTGGCGCCGATGCTGAGCGCGAGCGTGAGCACGGCCACAGCGGTGAACGTGGGTTGTTTCCGCAGGCTGCGGAGCGCGTAGCGGAGGTCATTCATATCTGAGAGCCACCATCGGATCGATCCGCGTCGCCCGCCGGGCCGGGAGGTAGCTCGCGACGAACGCCACAGCAAACAGCACGCCCGCGGCGCCGCCCAAGACCGCGAGGTTCGTGGGAGAGATGCCGTAGAGCAACGAAACCACGACCCGGCCCGAAAGCAGCGCCGCGCCTGCACCGATGACGATGCCGATCGCGGCGACCAACAGCCCCTGTCGTACCACGAGCGCCAGCACGTCGCGCCGGGCGGCGCCGAGCGCGATGCGAACGCCGAGCTCCTGGGTGCGCTGGGTCACCACGTAGGCGAGCACTCCGTAGAGCCCCACCGCCGCCAGCACCAGCGCCAGCGCTCCGAACAGCGTGAGCACCGCTGACCCCAGTTGCCAAGGTTTCAGTTGCCAGTCGAAGAGCTGCTTGATCGGCTGCACGTTAGCGAACGGCAGGTCGGCAGAGACCGCCTGGATCTCGCGGCGCACGGGAGCGACCATCGCATCCGAGGACCCGACCGTGCGCACCAGGAGCGCGGTGACCGGCAGGAAGAAGCTCGAGTCCGTCTGGGCGAGCGGCACGTAGTACTGCATGGTCGGCCCTTCGGTCAGCTGGTTGCGCCGCACATCTTGCACCACGCCCACCACTGCACTGCAGGGAACGACCTTCTTCCTGAACTCCTTGACGCCGATCTTGAGGCACTTGCTCAAGGGATCCTCGGCGGGCCACAGCCGGTGCGCCATCGTTTCATTCACGACCGTGACTCGCGGGGCGCCGGGGCCGTCGGCTGCCGTGAACCCGCGACCGCGGTGGATCGCCGTTCCGAGCGTCGCGAAGTAGTCGGGGCTGACCACTTGGATGTAGGGTCCGCCCTCCTTGCTTAGGAGCATGGAGTCCGCGACTCCCGGGACCTTGAGGTCGATCGCCAGGCTCACCGCAAAGGGGCTACCGACGGCCACGCTGGCGCTCGCCACCCCCTGGAGACGCACCACTCGCTCGCGCATCTGCTCGTACAAACCATTGATGCCGGGGTTCTTGTAGCCGAGCTGCCGGAGATCCACGCTCGCTGACAGGAGGCGGTCGGCGTCGAAGCCCAGCGGAATGCTCGCGACGTTCTGCAAGCTCCTAATGAACAGACCCGCCCCGACGAGTAGCACGAGAGTGAGCGCGACCTGGGTCACGAGGAGGATCCCGCGCGCCTTCGAGCGCCGGAACGTGCCCTCTCGCGCGCCGGATTTGAGGGCCGCAGTGAGGTCGGGAGCACTGTCCTGTGCCGCCGGGATCACGCCCACCAGCATGCCGGTGAGCAGCACGGCTGCCGCAGTGAAGACGAGCGCGCGTGAATCGAGGACAGCGGCCGTCCCCGTCGGCAGCAGGTACGCCGCCAGAACCGGCCCGCTCCACAGTGTAAGCAAGACCGCGGCGCCGCCCCCCAGCGCTGACAGGAGCAGGCTCTCCGTGAGCAACTGCCGCACCAACCGCGCACGCCCCGCACCAAGGGCGAGCCGAATCGCGACCTCCCGCTGGCGTTGCACCGCGCGGGCAAGCAACAGGTTCGCCACGTTGGCACACGCGATGAGCAACACGATTGCCGCCACCACGCCGAGCCACAGCGAGAGTCTCGCGTTGGCAGACGCGTTCGGTCCACGCGCCTCCTGGATCGGACCCAGTATCACTGTGCCGGCAGAATCCCCCGGCGCCGCCGCACTTCCGGAGCGGTAGATCGCCGTGGCCTCACTCGCCGCCTGCGCCGCCGTCACGCCCGGCCTCAGCCGACCCAGCGTCGTGAGCCAGTAGCAACCCGAGCACGTCAACGGTGACGCGCCCTCCGACGGGGCCGCACTGACTGGCACCCACACATCGACCGGTTCGAGGCCTGGGCCGTTGAACCGGACCGGAGCGACGCCCACCACCGTGTAGACGTTCTTACCAAGCGGAATCGTCCGCCCGATGACGCCCGAGTCGGCCGCGAAGTGGCGACGCCAAAAGTCGTGACTCAACACGACGACGTGCTCACCCCCGCTCTCGCGATCTTCGTCGGCGCTAAAGAACCGGCCGAGCGCGGGGCGCACACCCAGTAGCGGAAAGAACGACGCGGTCACCGCGGAGCCACTGACTTTCTGTGCGTCGGTGCCCCGGCCCAGGCTCATCGTCACCCGGCCGTAGGTAGCCAGCGACGCGAATCCCCGAGCGTGATCCCGCAGATCGGCGTACTTCGGGTACGTCGCGAGAGTGCTGGTTTGTAGCCCGAACGGAGGTCTGTCCTGGGACACATACAGCCGCACCACACGGCCCGGATCCCGGACGTAGGGCGGCGCCTGGAAGAACAGGCGATCGACAATGCCGAACATCGTCCCGTTCGCCCCGATCCCGAGGGCTAGCGTGACGACGGCGGCGATAGTGAGCCCCGGGCTGCGTGTCAGCGTCCGCAGCGCGTACCGCAGGTCGGCGAGCAGGTGGTCCACGCTAGGGATTCCGGACTCGCGGCTCGCGAGTCCTCACCCCCTGTCCCCCTCTCCGTTCCGGAGAGGGGGGACGTCCAGAGTTCCCCCTCTCCCGCAGGGAGAGGGGGTCAGGGGGTGAGGACCCCCGAGCGGACAGGGGGTCAGGGAGTGAGGACTCCCGAACGGACAGGGGGTCAGGGGGTGAGGACTCCCGAACGGACCGGGGGTCAGGGGGTGAGGACACAATCGAATCGATCCGCGTTGGCAGCAGTCCGGATCGGTTCATAAGACCCACTCCCGCAGCGCCACTGTGGGAGCGAGCCTGGACGCGCGGCGTGCGGGGAACCATGTTGCCAACACGCTCGCGAAGCCGAGCCCGCTGATGGCGAGTGCGAACGATGTCGCATCCATTGGTGACAACCCGTACAGCAGCGCCGCCGCATACCGGAGCGTCACGCCGGCCAGCGCCGCGCCGATGGCGATGCCGCTGGCTAACAGCACGCCGCATTCCGCGAACATCATGCGGATGACCGTGCGCGGCTCCGCGCCGAGCGCCATGCGAACGCCGATCTCGATCCGCCGGCGCGTCACGAGGTAGGACATCACGCCGTACAGCCCGATCGCCGCGACCAGCATGGCCAGGACACCGAAGAATCCGGACAGCCAGGCCATCAAGCGCTCTGTGACAAGCAACCTGTCGATGTAGTTCGTGACAGCGTCGTACGAGACAGCGGCGGCGGGGGCGACTTCGGTGATGGCGCGCGTCAGCCCGCGGGTGAGGGACGCCGCGGGCAAGTCGGGGCGGAGGACGATGCGGAAATCCGGAGGCGGCGCGCTGTCCTGCGATACCGCCAGGTAGGCCATCGGCAGGAACATCGTGCTCGGTTCGTTGGCCGAGAATCGGTATACGGCCGAGGTGCGCTCCTCCCGTACCTGGAGGTATTTCGCATCCCTGACTAGTCCGACGATGTGGTAGGTGGGCTGTGGGCTGCCGGGCGGCAGCTCCATCTGAAACGTCTTCCCGATAGGATCGGCGTTCTGGAAATATCGCCGTGCGAACGTCTCGTTCACGATTGCCGCCTTCGCCGCGTCGGGCCGGTCTCGACCGTCGAACGTCCGTCCCACGAGGAGCGGCATCCCCATCACGCGGAAGTAGTTGCCGCCGACTTCGTTGAAGTGCGCGTCGCCGTCCTGCACCGCGCCGCCCGTGACGATGCGTCCGTTCCAATCACTGCCGCTGAGCGGCACGATCAATGCCTCGGCGGCGTGGCGAACGCCGGGGACCTGGTGGAGGCGCGTGACGATGGCGGCGAAGGTCTGAGTCCGCGCCTCGGGTTGCACCGCGGTTCGGCTCAGGTCGACAGCCACCACCACCACCTCAGGATCGAAGCCCAGTTCGACCGCGCCGAGGTTTTTCAAGGTGCGGCCGAAGAGCAGCGCACCGACCACGAGCACCAGCGAGAGCGCGACCTGCATGACCACCAGCCCGCGCCGCAGCGCGAGCGCCTCGTGTCCTTCGGTCGACGATCGACCGCCGGGCTGCATGGCATTCGCCAGATCACGGCGAGTGGCCTTGAGCGCCGGGCTGAGGCCGAACAGCACGCACGTGCAGACGGTGACCGTGGCCATGAACGCAAACACACGCCAGTCGGGAGTCAGGTCCACGAAAATTCCGCCGCCGCGCGCATTGAGGAACGTCACCAGCGCCTGGCTCATCCAGCGGGCGAGCAGCAGCCCGCCCACGGCGCCCAATCCAGCGAGCAGCACGCTCTCGGATAGCATCTGACGGACCACGCGGCGCCGCGACGCGCCAATCGCCAGACGCACGGCAACCTCCCGGCCGCGGGCGGTGGAGCGCGCCAGCATCAGGTTCGCGAGATTGAGGCAGGTGAGTAGCAGTACGAGCCCGGTGGCGGCAAGCAGCGCCCACAGCTGAGTCGCATACCTGCTCCGCAGGTTCGACACGCCGGTAGCGGCAGGTCGCGCGGTGAGCGTGAACGACGCGTAGTTCTTCGCCCAGTCGACGGCGTATGTCGGCGGCACGGTTGCCTGGAACACCCCGGGTGACATGGCGGCGACCTGTGCCTCGGCGCGCTCCACGGTCCAACCCGGCTTCAGACGTCCCATGATGTCGAGCCACCAGACGGCACGCCGGCCCGTTCCGGCTTGTTGACCGCGCAGCAACGCCTCGGCGCAGAGCGGGAGTGCCACGTCGAACGTGCGGCCGACCTCCACACCGAAGAAGCCCGGCGGCGTGACCCCGATCACCGTGAACGGCCGTCGGTCAAGCATGATCGTCTGCCCGATCACACCCGCACGGCCTCCGAGCCGGGCCTGCCAGAACCCGTGCGACACCACCACGCCGGGCGAGCCGCATCCCTTTTGATCGTCTAGCTCCGTGAACAGCCGACCGATGTGAGCGTGCACGCCAAGCGCGTCGAAGAAACTTCCGCTGACGTAGAACCCATTCGCAAAAACGGCTTCTCCTCCGCCCGAGAGATCCCATATGCCGTTGCCCCAGGCGAGCAGCGATGAGAAGGCCTGCTGCTCCGAGCGGATCTCCTGCCATAGCGGCTCGGTGAAAATCGAGCGGCCCGGATACCCCCTGCCCACCCGTCCCTTGGCGTGCTGGTCGATCCCGATCGACACGAGCTCGTTGGGCTTCTCGACGGGAAGCGAGCGGAGACGCAGCGCGTTGACGAGCTGGAAAATCGCCGCGTTGGCGCCGGTGCCGAGCGCCAGAGCCAGGATCGCCACGAGCGCGAATGTCGGGTTCCTTCGAAGGATCCGCATGCCGTAGCGGAGGTCCTGCCCGATCGTGTCCAGGAACGAAATCGCGTTCATGTCACTTCGCTCTCGCCGAATCCGATTCTGGCGTTACGATGAGATTCCGGAAGTGAGCGACCGTTCCCGCCCCGATCCACAGCGCGACAGCGCCCTTTCGGTTCGCACCCGACTTCACGTCGTTGACGATGAGCGCGGGCTGCTGCTGGTCGTGGACGTAGAGGCGCGCCCGTTCGCCGCGCACCTCGATCCTGATTTTCGTCCACCTATCTGCCTCGACATCGACGTACGACTCGTACTTGGACGGGGTCTCCTGGCGAAGGCGGGACCATGGCCAATCGGGATACGATATGTACTGAGTCGCGTGGTTGCGGCGCTCCTGATCTTCGGCACGCCCATTCGTGGGCCGTAGATAGAACGCATCGTACGTCGCTTTGCCTTCGGTCTTGTTGTCTATCTGCAACCGAAAAGCAATGCCCACGAAGCCGCGTGCTCCCGCGAAGGCGCCCGAGGCTGGGGCGCCGGCAACTTCCGCTTCGATGATGCCGTTCGAGAAGTCCAGACCCTCGATCCACGCGAGCATTGGCGGCTCGACTTCCTGGCGCGCTGCCTCGGGCGTCGCGGTGACGCGAAGCCCTCGCTTCCCTTGGAATGTCGCTGGCTCGGCGATGACGTTGTGCAGCCGCAGATTGTCAACGGATTCGAGTGGGTAGCGTTTGGCTTGCGCCACGGCGGAGTGAGGCACAAAAGCGCCCAAAGCGCCGACCAGCACAGCTGCTGCGAATCGAGTCATTGTTCAGTCCTCGTGGAGCATGGGGTCAGGGACCAGGGGCCGGGGGTCAGAGAGCTCGAGTCGGCGTCGTCCTTCCCTGACCCCCGACCCCCAACCCCTGCTCTTCCACCACCCGCCCATCGAACAGCTGCACCGTCCGGTCCGCGTGCTGCGCGTAGCGCGGATCGTGCGTGACCATGCACACCGTCGCCCCGCCGCGGTGCAGCTCGCGCAGCAACTCCATCACCGCCTCGCCGTTGGTCGAGTCGAGGTTCCCCGTCGGCTCGTCGGCCAGGAGAATCGCGGGGTCGCCAACCACCGCGCGCGCTACAGCAACCCGCTGCTGCTGGCCCCCCGAGAGCTGCGCCGGGTAATGCTTCGCCCGGTGTGACATGCCGACCCGCTCGAGCGCCGCCTGCGATCGCTGCTTACGCTCGGCGCCCGCCATGCCGCGGTAGGTGAGCGGCAGCTCGACGTTCTCGTACACCGTCAAGTCGCCGATCAGATTGAACGCCTGGAAGATGAACCCGATGCGCCGGTTCCTGATCCGGGCCCGCTCGGCGGCCGAGAGATTCGCGACGGGTCGGTCTTCGAGCAGGTAGGTCCCCTCGGTCGGCGTGTCCAGCAAGCCGAGCAGGGACAGCAGCGTCGTCTTCCCGCACCCCGACGGTCCCGCGATCGAGACGTAGTCGCCCTGCTTGATCTCGAGATGCACGTCCGCGAGCGCGTGGGTCTCCACTTCGTCGGTGTAGAAGACTTTCTTCACGCCTTGGAGCTGAATCAGCGGCGAACCGTTGCTGGACATCGCCTCTCCTATCTCTTGATCCTCACTCTGTCCACGTTGTCCCACTGCGACATGTCCGACAGGATCACCGAGTCGCGCACGTTCAGGCCACGCATCACCTCGATCGTGTTGACCGAGCTGCGCCCTACCTGGACCTGGACGCGGGTCGCGTAGTGCCCGTCTTCGGTGATCTTGAACATCCCGATCGTGCTGTTCGGCTGGCCGTAGGCGGGCCGCCCGGTGTAGAGCACGTGCTCGAGCCGCTCGATCTCGATCGTCCCGTCCACGCTCAAGTCGGGTCGCGCCCCCGGCGCCGTGCCCTCGAGCGCCACGTCCACCGCCACGGTGCCGTTGATCGCGTTGGGATCGCTCCGGATCACGTGACCGGGAATGATCCCGTTGCGCGTGTCGATCGCCGCCTTCTGGCCGATCGTCACGTCCTTCGCCTGCGTCTCCGGGATCTGGAGCACCGCCTTGAGCTTCCCGGGCTGGACCACCTTGGCGAGCATCGTCCCGCCCAGCACGTATTGGCCGAGCTGCAGCGTCAAGTCGGAGACCACGCCCGAGTCGCCGGCCCGCACTTGCAGCGACCGCAGGACATTCTGCTGGAACTCCGCGACGGCGCGCAGCCGGTCCACCTGCGACCGCTGGACCGCGAGCTGCGAATCGATCGTCTCGGCCATCAGCGCCAGGCGTTGCTGCTCGATCCCGTAGCGCGTCTCGAACTCCGCCGCTTTGTCCCGCGCCAGGGCCGCCTCATTGCGCGACATGCCGCCGTGCGCGCCCAGCGACTCCGCGACCTCCGCCTCGCGCTTCGCGTTCAAGTACTCGGTGCGTGTGGTCGCGACGACGCCGGTCTGCGTCAAGCGTTGATTCTCGAGATTGGTTCGCTGGCTCACCAGCTCGGCGCGGGCTGCCGCCAACTGCTGCTCGGCCTGGAGCGCCTGGATCTGCACATCGGGGTTGGACAGGTCGAGCAACACGGTCTCCGGCTTCACATGCTGCCCCGGTTGTGCGAGCACGCGATCGACGCGGCCGGCAGCGAGCGACGTGATGAACCGGATGTGCTCCGGCACCAGCGTGCCGGGCCCCCGCACCTCGCGCACCATCTCGCCGCGGCGCACCGAATCCACCCACAGGGTCGCCCGGTCCACGGTGGGCGCGGCGGGCTTCAAGCTCGTCAGGAAGACGGTGAGCAGCACGACCGCCCCGGCGGCGATGCCCCCTTGCAGGTACTGGCGACGACGCTTCGAGGTTTGCGGGCGCGGAATGTCCACGAGCCGTAGACTCTAGCAGAGACCGTACCACCGGATGGGCGGAGCTAACCTGATACTGACAAACGGCTTGGGCGCGGAGCTCGCGCCTCACACGGTGCGCGAGGCGTGCGGTTGTGGGATGGCCAATCCCACAAGCGGACACGTGGGGGCCCCCAGGCCCGATGTGCGCGAGTGAACTCGCGACTCGGCATCTGCCCGTAAACGGGCGCGCCTGTTCCGCTTCAGCGGAAGGGGCCGAGCCGCGGCTTCAGCCGCGCATCATGGGCACGGCGCTTGCCCGCTCTCGCCTGGCACCTTCCGGCCCGGACCTTGATGCGACACGTCACGCTGGCCCTCCGCACCCTTTTCAAGACCCCGTTCGTCACCGGCGTCGCCGTCCTTTCGCTGGCCCTGGGCATCGGCGCCAATGCCGCCATCTTCTCGCTGTTCGACCAGATCTTGCTTCGCCCCCTTCCGGTGCCCGACTCGGACCGGCTCGTCAACCTTGCAGCTCCCGGCCCCAAGCCCGGTTCCCAGTCGTGCGGGCAGGCGGGAGACTGCGACGTGGTGTTCAGCTACCCGATGTTCCGGGACCTCGAGCGAACGCAGACGGAATTCAGCGGACTCGCCGCGCATTTGGCGTTCGGCGTCAGTCTGTCGTATCGCGACCAGCCGACGACGGGAGAGGGGATGTACGTCTCAGGGTCCTACTTCCCGACCCTCGGCGTGCGTGCGGCCCTCGGACGCCTCCTCGCGGCCGCGGACGATCAGAGCATCGGTACCAGCTTCGTCACGGTGCTCGGGTACGGCTACTGGCAGTCGCACTTCGGGAGCGATCCCGGCGTCCTAGGTCGCCCCCTCATCGTCAATGGACGGGTCATGACGATCGTCGGCGTGGCCCCGCGGGATTTTCAGGGGACCACGCTCGGCGTCCGGCCCCTGGTGTTCGTGCCGATCAGCATGAGGGGTGTGCTCGAGCCCGGATTCCGAGGCTTCGAGAACCGCCAAAACTACTGGGCTTATCTGTTCGGGCGCCTAAAGCCGGGCGTGTCTCTGGCGCAGGCCAGCGCCGGGCTTAACGCGCTGTACCATCCCATCATCACCGACGTCGAGGCGCCGCTCCAAAAGGGCATCAGCGACCAGATGATGGCCGAGTTCCGCGTAAAGCGGGTCGTCCTCACTCCAGGACAGCAGGGGCAGAGCTCGATGCTCCGGGACGCAAAGACGCCCTTGGTCATGCTGTTCAGCGTCACCGCGATCGTACTCCTCATCGCGTGCGCCAATATCGCGAATCTCCTGCTCGCGCGGGGCGCCGGACGCGCCATGGAGATGGGCGTCCGTTTGGCCCTGGGCGCCCGCCGCAGCCAGCTGATCACCCAGCTGCTCACCGAATCCGTGCTCCTCGCCTCCCCGGGCGCCCTTGCCGGCTTGATCGTGGCCAACTGGACTCTGACCGGCATCGCCGCTCTCCTCCCGCCCGATGTCGACCAAACGCTGCGGTTTGCTCTCCAGCCCGTGGTGCTGGTTTTCGCCGGCGCGCTCGCGCTCGCCACGGGGATCGCGTTCGGCATGTTCCCGGCCTGGCACAGCACGCGCGCCGAGGTGGTCGCGGCGATTCGCGCCAACGCCGGCCAGATCTCCGGGGCACGGGGCGCGGCCCGGTTCCGGGCGTCCCTGGTCACCGTCCAGATCGCCCTGGCCACCACGCTGCTCATCGCCGCCGGGCTGTTCGTGAAGAGCCTGGTCAACGTGACTCGGGTGGATCTGGGGATGCGGGTCGACCAGGTGGTCACGTTCAGCATCGCGCCGGAACGGAGCGGGTACGATAGCACGCGCGCGCTGCTGCTCTACGACCGCGTGGAAGACGCGCTAGCCGCGATCCCCGGCGTGAACGGTGTGACCAGCTCGGTGATCCCGCTCTTGGCCGGGTACACCTGGGGCTCGGACGTCTACGTGCAAGGGTTCCCGTCCGGGCCCGACGTGGACAAGAGCGCGCGGTTCAGCGAAGTCGGCGCGGGCCACTTCGCCACCCTGGGCGTCCAAGTGCGAGCCGGCCGCGAGTTCACCAAGGCGGACCATCGGGGGGCGCCCCGGGTGGCCGTGGTGAATCAGGCTTTCGTGAAGAAGTTCAACCTGGGTCAGGGCGCCGTGGGGAAGTTCATGTCCATCGGGCCCGGCCCGCTGAATACCCAGATCGTCGGCGTCATCCCCGACGTCAAGTACAGCGATGTCAAGGAGGCGGTGCCGCCGCTCGTCTACACTCCGTGGCGGCAGGCTACGCACGTCGGAACGATGAACTTTTACGTGCGATCGGCGCGATCCGAGGCGCTGCTCCGCGCGCTCCCGGCCGTCCTCAAGCAGATCGACCCAGGCCTTCCGATGAACGGCCTCAAGACCATGCCGGAGCAGATTCGAGAAAACGTCTCTGTAGACCGGCTGATCAGCATCCTGTCGGCGTCGTTCGCCGTGCTCGCCACCCTGCTCGCCGCCGTGGGCCTGTACGGGGTCCTGGCCTACAGCGTGGCCCAGCGTACGCGCGAGATCGGCGTGCGCATGGCCTTGGGTGCCGACAGCGGGCGGGTGCGCGCGATGGTCCTGCGTCAGGTGTCCGCCACGATGCTGGTGGGCAGTGGGATCGGCTTGGCGGGGGCGCTCGGTGTGGGGCGCGCCGCCCGTTCGCTCCTCTACGGGCTCGAGGGACACGATCCCGTGGTGTTCGCTCTCGCCGTCGTGCTGCTCATGCTGGTGGCGCTCGGCGCGGTATACGTTCCGGCCCGACGGGCCTCGCTCGTGGATCCGGTGCGGGCGCTGCGCTACGAGTAACGGCGCACGGCCCCCTCCTCACGTCCACACCACCGGCACCCGGTACGGCTCGAACGAACGATCCGAGGTGACGATCGTGAGTCCCTCGTCCAGCGCCTGCACGATGAGAAGGCGATCGAACGGGTCGCTGTGGTGACGCGGCAGCTCCCGCAGCAGGTCCCCGTGACGTATGGTCGCCGGAAGCGGGAGAAAACGATTGCGCGCGACGATGTCTTCGACCGTGTCCTTCAAGTCCAGCTTGCCTACGGCTCCCTTGATGGCGATCTCCCATGCGCTGACGGCGCTCACTACAACGAGTTCGGCCCGCTGCACCGTGCGAACGGCAGCGGGCCGAAGCTTCTTCAGGTGCCACCGAACCAGCGCGTTGGTGTCGAGCAGCAGCCTCACTCGGATTCGCCGGTAAACAACCGCAAGACTTCGGGCGGCAACGGCGCGTCGAAGTCGTCGGCGATCCAACCCCTGCCCTTCCCAAGTCCGTACTTACGCAGGTGGCGGGTGTCTTTGGGCGCGAGCGGGACCAGGCGCGCTTTCGGCTTTCCGGACTTCGCGATGATGATCTCCCTCCCCTGCGCGGCCTGCTCGACCAGCTCGGAAAGATGGGTCTTTGCCTCGTACAGGCTCACGGGCTCTCGCACGCGATGGGTTTTCTTGCGACGACGCATCGGACCACCCCTGGCGTCCTGAACTCGAAGGGTAATGCATTTGACCAAATTGGTCAAGCTCACCCGTCCGTCACCGCTCCGAGGCTCGAGCTCGACACCAGCTTCGCATACTTCGCCAACACCCCTGACGTGTACATCGGCTCGCGCGGCCTCCAGCTCGCCCGGCGCCGGGCCAGCTCCGCGTCCGGCACGTCGAGCTCGAGCCGGCGCCGCTCCGCGTCGATCGTTATCCGATCTCCCTCCTGAATCAGCGCGATGGGGCCGCCGACGGCTGCCTCCGGCGCGACGTGGCCGACCACCAGGCCGTAGGTCCCACCGGAGAACCGTCCGTCGGTGATGAGCCCCACGGCGTCGCCCAGCCCCGCACCGATGATCGCGGACGTGGGCGAGAGCATCTCGCGCATCCCCGGGCCGCCCTTCGGCCCCTCGTAGCGAATCACGATCACGTCGCCGCGGTTGACGCGACCCGCGAGAATCGCTTCGAGGCACGCCTCCTCCGAGTCGAATACCCGGGCCGGGCCGGTCATCCGGAGTGATTTCACGCCGGTGACCTTGGCGACGCCCCCGTCCGGGGCGAGGTTGCCGCGCAGGATCGTGAGGTGGCCTTGGGGGTAGAGCGGCCGCTCCCAGGGTCGAATCACCTCTTGATCCCGCCGCGGCGAGTCCGGAACGCCTTGCAGCACGTCGGCGATCGTCCGGCCGGTGATCGAGAGCGCGTCGCCGTGCAGCACACCCCGGGAGAGCAAGATTTTCATGACCTGCGGGATCCCGCCGGCGCAGTGCAGATCCGTGGTGACGAACCGGCCCGAGGGCTTCAGGTCGCACAGCACCGGGACCCGCGAGCGGATGGTCTCGAAGTCGTCGAGCGCGAGCGGCACGCCGGCCGCGCGGGCGATGGCGAGGAGATGCAGCACGGCGTTGGTCGAGCCACCGATCGCCATTGTCACGGCGATCGCATTCTCGAACGCCTGGCGCGTCAGGATCTGACGCGGCCGCAAGTCCCGGCCGATCGCCTCGACCAGTGCCGCAGCCGACTGCGACGCGTTGTCGGCCTTCTCCGTGTCCTCAGCAGCCATCGTCGACGAATAGGGCAGGCTCATCCCCATCGCCTCGATCACCGAGGACATCGTGTTCGCTGTGAACATCCCGCCACAGGAGCCCGCCCCCGGGCAGGCGCGCCGCTCGACCTCGAGCAGCTCGGCGGCGTCGATCTTGCCGGCGCTGAATTCGCCGACCGCTTCGAACGCGCTCACGACCGTCAGATCGCGACCGGCGTAGCGGCCCGGCTTGATCGTCCCGCCGTACACGAACACCGCCGGGATGTTCATGCGCGCGATGGCGATCATGGCGCCCGGCATGTTCTTGTCGCACCCGCCGACCGCGAGCACACCATCCATGCACTGGGCGCTGCACACGGTCTCGATCGAGTCGGCGATCACCTCGCGGGAGACGAGCGAGTACTTCATCCCCTCGGTCCCCATGGAGATCCCGTCGCTCACGGTGATCGTGCCGAATAGCTGCGGCATCACGCCGAGGGTCCGCAAAGTGGATTCGGCGCGTCGCGCCAGCAGGTCGAGCCCGAGGTTGCACGGGGTGAGGGTGCTGTACGCGTTGGCGACGCCCACGATGGGCTTGGCGAAGTCTTCGTCGCCGAAGCCCACCGCGCGGAGCATGGCGCGGTTGGGGGAGCGCCGAGCGCCTTGGGTGATCGTGCGGCTGCGGAGGGTCATTCGAGTGCGGAGTGCGGAGTGGGGAGTGCGGAGTTTGCGGGCGTGCCTTCACTCCGCACTCCGCACTCCGCATTCCGCATTAGGTTGGCGATCCGCTCCCCCATCTCCCGCGTGCCGAGGCCGGGCTCACCGGGCTCCGCGATATCCCGCGTTCTCGCCCCCGCAGCGAGCACCGTGCCGATCGCCTGCTCCACCGCATCCGCCGCCGCCGGGAGCCCGAGCCCATGGCGCAGCAGCAGCGCCGCGGAGGCGATGGCGCCGATCGGGTTCGCAATCCCCTGCCCCGCGATGTCGGGCGCCGACCCGTGCACCGGCTCGAACAACCCCGCTCCCGCCCCAAGCGACGCCGAGGGGAGCAGGCCGAGCGCCCCGGTGAGCACCGCCGCTTCGTCGCTCAAAATGTCGCCGAACATGTTTTCGGTGAGGATCACGTCGAACGCGCTTGGATCGGTGACGAGGCGCATGGCGGCGTGATCGACGTACAGGTGCTCGAGCCGAACGTCCGGGTACTCGTGGCCGATGGTCGTGACCGTGTCACGCCACAGCTGGGAGACCTCGAGCACATTCGCCTTGTCCACCGACGTGACGAGCCGGCGGCGGCCCTGCGCGGCCTCGAAGGCGACGCGCGCCACGCGCGCTATCTCCGCGGTCGTGTAGACCAAAGTGTTGACGGCGCGGGACCCGTCTCTCCCGCGCGGCTCACCGTAATACAACCCGCCGGTTAGCTCCCGTACGATCAGCACGTCGACGCCGTGCAACCGTTCCGCCTTGAGGGGCGAGCGGTCGGTCAAGGGGGGGAAGACGGCGACCGGGCGCAGGTTGGCGTACACGCCGAGCAGAGCCCGCAGCGCCAGCAGGCCGGTCTCCGGTTTCAGGTGGCGGGGCGCGCGATCGAGCGCGGGATCGCCCACCGCGCCGAGCAGCACCGCGTCGGCACGGTGGACGGCCGCGCGCGTCTCGTCCGGCAGCGGATCGCCCGCCGCCGCTACGCCGGCGGCGCCGACCGGAAAATGCGGCGTCGTGAGCTGTATCCCGAAACGCGTCCCTGCCGCGCGCAGCACGCGCTCGGCCTCCGCGGTCACCTCCGGGCCGATGCCGTCGCCCGGCAGCACCGCGATGGTGTACCCCTTCACGACCTCTCCCCTTCCACTCCGCGCTCCGCACTCCGCATTCCGCACTCGAAAGCGGCGATCCGGTCCTCCTCCAGCAACGTCCGCCCGACCTCGTCGAGTCCGCGGAGTAGCATCTCCTTGCGGTAGGTCTCGATCGGGAACGCGGCCGCGAAGCCGCGGCCATCGGCCACCCGCTGCGTCTCGAGATCGATCGACAGGCGGTAGCCCCCCCCAGCCGCTGCGTGGCGGCGCAGCAGCTCGCTGATCTCCTCAGGCCTCAGGCGCACGGCCAGCACGCCGTTCTGACAGCAGTTCGCGTAGAAGATATCTGCGAACGATGGGGCGAGGATCGCGCGGAAGCCGTACTCGCGCAACGCCCACACCGCATGCTCCCGCGACGAGCCGCATCCGAAGTTCGCGCCGGTGAGGAGGATCGTCGCGCCCTGTGACTCGGGCTGGTTGAGCTCGAACTCCGGATTCGGGCTGCCGTCGGGCCGAAAGCGCCAGTCGTAGAAGAGGGCCGGGCCGAAGCCGGTGCGCTCCACCCGCTTCAGGAACTGCTTGGGAATGATCTGATCGGTGTCGACGTCGGCGCGCGGCAGCGAGGCCACACTGCCGGTGTGACGCACAAAGGGCTCGATCACGGCGCGGCGAGCTCCTCCTCCCTCTCCCACGCCCATTCCCGCACGTCGACGAGCCGGCCGGCGACCGCGGCGGCCGCGGCCATCGGTGGGCTCATCAGATGGGTGCGACCGCCGCGCCCCTGGCGCCCTTCGAAGTTGCGGTTGGACGTGGAGGCGCAGCGCTCGCCGGACTGGAGGATATCAGCGTTCATCCCCAGGCACATCGAGCACCCGGCGTTGCGCCATTCGAACCCCGCCTCACGGAACACGCGGTCCAGCCCCTCGCGCTCGGCCTGGGCCCGCACCTGCTGCGATCCCGGGACCACCAGCGCGCGCACGCCGGAGGCCACGCGCCGGCCCCGCACTACGCGGGCGGCGGCGCGGAGGTCCTCGATCCGCGCGTTGGTGCAGGAGCCCAGGAACACCCGGTCGATCGGCAGACCCGCGAGAGCGGTGCCGGGCGCGAGCCCCATGTACTCGAGCGCGCGGGCGGCGGCGCGCCGCTCGTCGTCGGACGGAAAACCGGCGGGATCGGGCACCGAGCCGGTGATGTCGGTGACCATGCCGGGGCTCGTTCCCCACGTCACCTGGGGCGCGACGGCGACCGCATCCAGCATGACGCTGCTGTCGTAGGTGGCGCCCGGGTCGGTGCGGAGCTCGTGCCACGTCTCCACCGCACGCGTCCATGCCCCTCCGGCCGGAGCCCGGGGCCGACCGGCCAGATACGCGAAGGTCGTCTCGTCCGGGGCGATCATGCCCGCCCGCGCGCCCGCCTCGATCGACATGTTGCACACCGTCATCCGCTCTTCCATCGTGAGCGCGCGGATCGCGTCCCCGGTGTACTCGATGACGTGCCCGGTCGCGCCGGCCGTCCCGATCCGGCCGATCAGGGCGAGGATGAGATCCTTGGCGGTGACGCCGGGCGGGGGAGCGCCGCTGATGCGTGCCTCCATCGTCTGCGGCTTGGACCACACCAGGCACTGGGTCGCCAGGACGTGCTCGACCTCGCTCGTGCCGATCCCGAGGGCCAGCGCCCCGAAGGCTCCGTGCGTCGACGTGTGCGAGTCGCCGCACACGATGACCATCCCCGGCTGGGTGAGACCCAGCTCGGGGCCGATCACGTGCACGATGCCCTGGTGAGGTGACTGCAGATCGAACAGCTCCACCCCGAAGTCGCGCACGTTCTCGGCCAACGCGTCGAGCTGCCGCGCGGCCACGGGGTCCTCGATCGGGAGCGCGCGGTCGCCCGTCGGCACGTTGTGATCCACCGTCGCGACCGTGAGCTCCGGCCGGCGCACGCGCCGGCCGGCCTGCCGCAAGCCCGCGAAGGCCTGGGGCGAGGTGACCTCGTGCACGAGGTGCAGGTCCACGTACAGCAACGCCGGTCCCTCGGGGAACCGGTGGACGACGTGCGCGTCCCACAGCTTCTCGAAGAGGGTGCGAGGCGTCATGCCCTGAGGGGCTTGGGCTTTGGGGGCTCGGGCCTCGGGACTCGGGGCTCGGGGGTCGTCTGTCCTTTCCGAGTCCCGAGGCCCGAACCCCGAGCCCCTTCTTCCGTCCACGGCATCATGGCACGCAACCGGGCGCCGATCCGTTCGATGGGATGGTCGGCCTCGGCCCGGCGCAGTGCCTGGAAGCGCACCGCGCCGCCGCGGCACTCGCCGATCCACTCGCGCGCGAAGCTCCCGGACTGGATGTCCGCCAGCATGCGCCGCATGGCAGCCCGCACGTCGTCCGTGACGATCTTGGGGCCGCGCGTGTAGTCGCCGTATTCGGCGGTGTCACTGATCGAGCGCCGCATGAACCCCATCCCACCGCGATACATCAGGTCCACGATCAGCTTCAGCTCGTGCAGACACTCGAAGTAGGCGATCTCGGGCGCGTAGCCCGCCTCCGTGAGCGTCTCGAAGCCGGCCTGGACCAACGCAGTCACGCCGCCGCACAACACCGCCTGCTCTCCGAACAGATCGGTCTCGGTCTCCTCCCGGAACGACGTTTCGAGCACGCCTGCGCGGGTGCAGCCGATACCCGCGGCGTACGCGAGGGCGTCGTCGAGCGCGTGACCGCTCGCGTCCCGCTGGACCGCCACCAGCGCCGGCACGCCGCGACCCGCCTGGTACTCGCTCCGCACCATGTGGCCGGGCGACTTAGGCGCGATCATCGCGACGTCGACGGTGGGCGGGGGCACGATCTCCCCGAAATGGATGTTGAAGCCGTGCGCGAACAGCAGCGTCTTGCCGCGGCCGAGCGCGCCGGCGACGCCCGCCTCGTACACGGCTCGCGCCTCCTGGTCGGGGACGAGCATCATCACGACGTCGGCGGCGGCCGCCGCGTCGGCGACCGGCCGCACCTCCAGCTTCTCCGACCGGGCCCGCTCCCACGATGCGCCGCCCGGGCGCAGCCCCACGATCACGCGCACCCCGCTGTCGCGCAGGTTGAGCGAGTGCGCGTGGCCCTGGCTGCCGTATCCGATGACGGCGACCACGCGGTCCCGCAGCCGGGCCGGGTCGGCGTCCGCGTCGTAGAAGACGCGCACTCCTGACGGACTCATGGTTGCACCTCCGTAGTGGAATCTTCGGTCGCGACCAGCACGACGTCGCGCACGCCTATGATCTTGTGAATCTGCTGCACGACTCGACCGGCGGTGGCGGCGTCGGCCTTCAGCACGAACGTCAGCTCCGATACCCCAGCGGTGCCGCTGGGCTTGAGCGCGAGGCACTCGATCGGGACGTTGCGCCGGCGGAGCACGCCGACCGCGCGGTTCAAGGTGAGCAGCCCGTCTTCGAGCAGCACCGCCACGTTGTGCGAGGCCGGCATTGGAGGGACGCTCAGTCGCCGGCCGCCGTGGCCGGCTCCGCCTCGATCGGCTCGGAGAGCGAGCCGCCGGGGGGAATCATCGGATACACGTTCGCCTCCTGCTCGATCACGAACTCGACCAGCGCCGGCCCCGGGTGGTCGTTGGCTTGCGCGACGACATCCCACAGCTCCGCTGCCTGCTTCACCCGCCACCCGGGGATACCGTAGGCCTCGGCGAGCTTGATGTAGTCGGGGCTCCAGATGGGGGTGCACGAGTAGCGCTTGCCGTGGAAGAACTGCTGCCACTGGCGCACCATCCCGAGATACCCGTTGTTGAACACCGCCATCTTCACGGGCAGCTTCTCCTGCACCATGGTCGCGATCTCCGCCATGTTCATCTGGAAGCCCCCGTCGCCCGAGATGGCCCACACCGTTTCACCCGGGCGCGCCAAGTGCACGCCCATGGCAGCGGGGACCGCGAACCCCATGGTGCCGAGACCGCCCGACGTGATGTGCGTGTTAGGCCGCCGGTACGGATAGAGCTTGGCGACCCACATCTGGTGCTGCCCCACGTCCGTCACGATGGTGCACCGCCCGCCCGTCGCCTCGTAAAGCGAAGCGAGAATCGTCTCGGGCGCCAGGTCGCCGCGGAACGCCGCCGGCCGCGGCCGCGTGAACTCGTGGATCTCCTCGAGCCAGCGCTCGCACGTCCGCGAGCTTACCTCCGCGGCGAGCCGGCGCGTGACGTCGCGAGCGTCGCCCACGATCCCCACCGCGACGGGGACGTTCTTCCCGATCTCCGCGCGGTCCAAGTCGATGTGCACGATGCGCGCGCGGGGGGCGAACCCGGCGGTGTTTCCGGTGACGCGGTCGTCGAACCGCAGCCCGATGCCGACGATCAGGTCGGCGTGCTGGATGGCGCGGTTCACCCGCACCTCGCCGTGCATCCCCGGCATGCCGAGGAAGAGCGGGTGGCCTTCGGGGAACCCGCTGATGCCGAGCAGCGTGGTGATCACCGGGATGCCGGTCCTTTCGGCGAGGGCCCGTACTTCAGGGTAGGCGCTGCTGAGAATCACGCCGTGCCCGATCATCAGCAACGGGCGCTCCGCGGCGGCGATGAGCCGGGCGGCCTCGCGGACTCCGTCCTCGAGCGAGGGCGTCATGCCCGGTCCGGTGGCCGGGGGCTCCCGCAGCGACTGCGTCTTTTTGTCGCGCAGGGAGCCCCCGTCCATCGGACCGGGCGTGAAAGCGGTCTTCTGGTTCTGCACGTCCTTGGGCACGTCGATCAAGACCGGGCCGGGCCGCCCCTCCCGCGCGATCGCCAGCGCCTCGGCCACGACCCCCGCCAGCTCGGCGACGTCCTGCACCAGGTAATTCTGCTTCGTGATCGGCAGCGTCATGCCGATGATGTCGGTCTCCTGGAAGGCGTCGCGCCCGATCATGGCGCGAGGCACCTGGCCGGTGATCGCCACGACCGGCGAGCTGTCCATGTGCGCCGTCGCGAGCCCGGTCACGAGGTTCGTGGCCCCCGGACCGGACGTGGCCACGCACACACCCACGCGCCCGCTGGCGCGGGCATACCCGTCCGCCGCGTGGGCCGCCGCCTGCTCGTGCCGCACCAGGATGTGGCGGAGCCGGGGGTGGTCTCCCAGCGCGTGGTAGAACGGCATGATCGCGCCGCCGGGATACCCAAAGATCACCTCGACCCCGGCCTCGACCAGACTGCGGCAGAGGATCTGGGCGCCCGTGAGTGTTTCCGTCATCGGCTCAGACTCCCCAGAGATAGATGGCGTTGAGCGAGCGGTCCTCGAGCTCGTCGGCGTAGCTCGCCTTGTTGATGGCGTGCACGACCGCGCGGGCGCTCGCTTCGACGATGTCTGTCGACGCGCCGTGGCCCGACAGCGACTTCCCCGCCACGCGGACCTGCACCAGCACCTGGCCCAGGCTGTCGCCGCCCGGTGTGACCGACTGGATCGCGAGGTTCAACACCTCGATGCGGCGCTCGACGACCGCGCCGATCGCGGCGATGGCCGCGGCGATCGGTCCGTTGCCGGTGGCCGCCGCGCTGCGCTCGCCGGGCCACGGGCCGGTGAGCCGCACCTGCGCGGCGGCGGGCGCCGAGCCACACGTCACCTCCAGGTGCGCGAGCCCGTAGACCTCGGGCGCGTCGTGAAAGCGGCCGTGCAGCAGCGCCAGGAGATCTTCGTCGAGCACCTCGCGCTTGCGGTCCGCCAGGGCCGTGAACTCGTCGTACAGCTTGCCGAGCGTCGCCTCGTCGAGCTCGTAGCCGAGCTCCTGGTAGCGCCGCTCCAGCGCGTGCCGGCCGGAGTGTTTCCCCAGCACCAGCGTGGAGCGGGGCACGCCCACCTCCTCCGGCCGGATGATTTCGTAGGTGAGGCCGTTCTGGAGCAGGCCGTGCTGGTGGATGCCCGCCTCGTGGGCGAAGGCGTTGCGGCCGACGACGGCCTTGTTCGGCTGGGGGAACACGCCGATCACGTGCGACAGCAGCTGGCTGGTGCGGAAGATCTCCTTCGGGTTCACCCCGCACTTGAACGCCACCGCGTGCGAGCGCACCCGGCCCGCCATGACGATCTCCTCCAGCGCGGCGTTGCCGGCACGCTCGCCGATACCGTTGATGGTACACTCCACCTGGCCGGCGCCGGCCTCGATCGCAGCGAGCGAGTTGGCCACGGCCAGGCCGAGATCGTCGTGGCAGTGGGCGCTGAACACCGCCCGGTCGCTCGTCGGCACCCGCTCGCGCACGGCGCGGAACATCGCCCCGTACTCGTCGGGCAGTGCGTAGCCCACCGTGTCGGGAAGGTTGATGGTCGTCGCCCCCGCCGCGATGGCGGCCTCCACCACGCGGCACAGGAATTCCAGATCGGTGCGCGTCGCGTCCTCGGCCGAGAACTCGACGTCGTCGGTGTAGCGCCGGGCGCGGCGGATCGCCGCCTCGGCGCGGGCGACGCAGTCCTCGCGGCTGATCTTGAGCTTGTGCTCGAGGTGCAGGTCCGATGTGGCGATGAAGACATGGACGCGCGACCGCGCGGCGGGCCGCAATGCCTCCCCGGCCAGATCGATGTCGCGGTCGTGGCACCGCGCCAGCGCTGCCACGGCGGAGCGCCGCACCGTTTCGGCCACGGCGCGCACCGCCTGCTGATCGCCCTGGGACGCGCTGGGGAACCCGGCTTCGATGACGTCCACGCCCAGCGCGTCGAGCTGGCCGGCGAGGCGCAGCTTCGCCTCCGGCGTCATGGAATTGCCCGGCGCTTGTTCGCCGTCCCGCAGCGTGGTATCGAAGATGATGACGTCTCTCGCCATAGCGGCCGCTCCGTTCCCTTTCCCGATCAACGAGGTGACAACAAAAAGCCGCGGGCCTGTCGGGGTCCGCGGCGGTGGTGCTGCCCTGCTCTAGTCGCTTAGCTGCTCATGTCATCGATGCGCGCGCGCCGCTGGCCCCCCTGCTGAGCAAGAATGCTCAGCAGCAGGACGATCAGCAGGACCAGCACGAGCGCGAACGGCATCACGAGTATGTCTGTCCGGATGTGGGTCGTGGCCAGCTAGGTTACCCCCGCGGGCCCGGAGTTGTCAAGACTCCCCCCACGAGCGGCATCACCTCGGCGGCGAACCGCTCCATCTCCTCGTCTTGCGGGCTGAACTGGAGCAGCAGCAGGTCGACGCCGGCCCGCTCGAATTCCGCGATGCGCTCGGCGACCTGCTCCGGCGTCCCCACCAGGCCCGCCTTGAGCCCACGGTTCGAGACCGAGTAGTCCTCGAGGCTGACCCGCTGCTCGAGCTGCGTGTTGGCGATCCACTCCTGGTAGTTGGCGTAGCCCGCCGCGCTCTGCCGCACGTCCGTGATCCGCGCCACCTCGCGGTGGGCAGCGGCCTCGGTCGACCGGCACACGACATACGCCGCCACGCCGAACTTAAGGGGCGGAAGCGGCCACCGCTCGCGTCGCGCGCGCAGGTCCGCGACCTTGGGCGCGATCCGCTCCGGGGGATCGCCATGCATCAGGTACGCGTCGCACGCGCGCGCGATGAGCTCCTTCGCGGCCTCCGACTCGCCGCCGGCGTACAGGGTGGGCCGCGGCCGGGACACGGGCTTCGGCTCGAGGATCGCTTGCTCCACGCGATAGTACTTCCCCGCGAAACTGAACCGCGGCTCGGCCCACATCCCGCTCACCACCGCCAGCCACTCGGCGGTGCGGGCGTAGCGCGCGTCGTGCTGGTCGAACTCGACGCCGTACTGGCGCGCCTCGTCGGCCCACCATGACGACACGACGTTCAGCGTAACGCGTCCCCCGCTGATCTGGTCGATGTTGGCCGCCTGTTTGGCGGCGAGCGCCGGCGGATGAAACGTCGGCCGCACGGCGATCATCAACTCGAGCCGCTCGGTGACCGCCGCCAGCGCCGCCGTGGTCGTCCAGGCATCGAGCGAGGGCGCCTCCGGTCCCTTGATGTCGTTCAGGTTGAGCTCGGCGATGAGCGTCACGTCGAAGCCGAGCTGCTCGCTGCGCCGCGCCAGCCGGCTGACGTAGTCCCAGCTCGCCTCCATTCCCTCGTCGGGCACGTTGCGAAGCCAGCCGCCGAACACCGGGAGCCAATAGCCGAAGCGCATCGTCACTCCGCCTCGCGCTCGAGGTAGTCGACGAGCCGCGTGAAGGGATCGAACCCCACCACGCGCGGCGCGTCGGCCACGAAGTTCGAGAGCGCGTTGATGTCGTAGTAGTAACGCCGCCCGTCGCGCGCGTCGATCAGGTACTCGACGCCACCCACGTCGATGTGCGCCGCCTGCATGATGCACTCGACCTGGTCCACGATCTCGGGCGCCGGCTCGTAGCCCTCCACGCGCAGGTTGTTCTTCGGCGCGTCCACCGGGCAGGCCGCTCGCACCAGCTCGGCGCCCGCGACGGTCTGGCACACGTCCGCGGGGCAGAGGTTGAAGCTGTCGCCCGGCGTGTAGATCCGGATGGCGTACAGGTAGCGCCCGCCGAGCACTTCCACGCGCACGATGCGCTGCGCGTCGGCCGGGATGTACTCCTGTACGAGCGCCGTGTGATCGATCCCGAGATCCAGCGCACCGGCGAGCGCCGCCTGCTCGAGCTCGACCGGCGCTGCGAACAGCCGCACGCCCGCCCCCGACCCCCCGATGTTGGGCTTCACGACTACCGGAAAGCGGAGTCCTTGCGCCGCATCGACCGCCTGCGCCGCGTGGTTGATCACGCGCGCGCGGGGGTACGGCAGGCCGACGTGATGGAGCAATGACAGCTGCAACGCCTTCGAGGTCTCGGTGACGTAGGCGTCGTAGCCGTTGATCACGCGCACGCCGTGGCGCTTCAGGTACGCCAGGTAGTGCAGCGTGTAGAAGATCGCGTTCCCGTGCCCGCGCAGATACGCCGACGGGCTCATGCGGTTGAAGACGAGCGAGTATGGCGGACGCCCGTCGCCTGCATCGAAGCGGTGGCTCGCGGCGTCGAGCCGCACGTACGGCACCCGCCGGCGGTCGAGCTCCTGGAACAGCGGCCGGAACCAGTCGGGGTGCTCGTAGTAGATCGCGATGGGACGGTGTGTGGTCGCACTCACTGGTGATTTCGTCTCCTCAGTCGATAGCGGCACTGGCCAGCGCCATCGCTTCCCGCACCGCGCGCTCCACGGCGGCACAGAGCTCTGGGTCGGGCTTCCCGTCCCGGAACTGCTCGCTCGTCGCATACACGCCGTTCGCCACCACCGTCGCGCCGACGCTCGCGAACAGCGGGCGCAGCCCGTGATCGAGCGCGAGCGAATGGGCCACCCCGTGGCCGGTCACGATCGGGAACCCGACCTTGCCCACCAGCCCGTCCTGCGGCAGGAGGTCGAAGAAGACCTTGAGCAGGCCGCTGTAGGTAGCGCGGTACACCGGTGTCCCGGCCACAACGATCCGTGCCTCCGCCACTCGGGCGAGCGCGTCCGTGACCTGGGCCGCCAATGCCCGGCCGAGCAACGCGTCCCCTGGCAGCGTCGCCAGGTCCACGAGCCGGATGGCGGCGCCGCTCGCCTCGAGCTGCGCGAGGGCGTGCGCGACCAGCACGCGGGACTTGGACGTCGCCGAAGGGCTGCCGGAGATGCCGACCGCGCGCAGCCTCACGGGTGTCACGCTCACCGGGTCCCCTCCTGCCGCACGGTAAGAATCGAATCGGCCGCGACACCCAGTGAGGGATCGCGGCCGATCTCGCATGCTTGGCGCTTCGAGCGCCTCCGCCCCCCGAGGGCCTTACGGCGAGATCGTCCGCTCCCGCTCACGACACATGAGCGGCGAGCGACAACACCCCAGGGCCAGCGTGACAGATCCGATCATCGTCGTGCAACGTAGTCGCGGGACTTTCGGCCGGCAAGGGTAGGGACCCGCGCCGCCGCCGAGGAGGACTCTTAGTCGCTCATAACAAGCCGCTAAATTTCTCGAGCCATGCCACCCGCCATCACGGCCGATCGGCTCAGCAAGACCTTCCAGGTCAAGGTGCGGGACCCCGGGCTCAGGGGTGCGCTGCAGGCGCTACTCAAGCCCCGCTACCGCGACGTCCACGCGGTGCGCGAAGTGACGTTCAACATCGACCCGGGGGAGATCGTCGCGTTCCTGGGCCCCAACGGCGCAGGCAAGACCACCACTCTCAAGATGCTCGCCGGCCTGCTCTACCCCACGAGCGGCCGCGTCGCCGTCGCCGGCTTCACGCCGTGGGGCAGTGGGTCCGAGTTCAAGCGGCGGATCGCCCTGGTGCTCGGCAACCGTCAACAGCTGGTGTGGGATCTCCCGCCCGAGGAAACCTTCCAGCTGAACCGCGCGATCTACGACATCGCCGAGCCCGATTACCGGGAGCGCCTCGCGGAGCTGGTCGCGCTGCTCGAGTTGGGCGACCTGCTCGCGAAGCCGGTGCGCCAGCTGTCGCTCGGCGAGCGCATGAAGTGCGAGCTCGCGGCCGCCCTGCTGCACCGCCCGCCGATCCTGTTTCTCGACGAGCCGACGCTCGGGCTCGACGTCACCGCGCAGGAGGCGATCCGGCGTTTCCTCACGCAGTACCGCGACCGCCACGGCGCCACGGTGCTGCTCACGTCCCACTACATGCAGGACGTCACGGCGCTCGCGACGCGGGTCCTCATCATCAACCGCGGCCAGCTGCTGTACGACGGGGCGCTGGCGGCGCTGGTGGCACGGATCGCCCGCACCAAGCGGATCGAGCTCGTCCTCGCCGACGGCGTCACGGCGGACGCGCTCGCCGCGTTCGGCGACGTGAAGGAGTTCCGGTTCCCCAATGCCGTGCTCGAGGTGCCGCGTGAGGAGGCGGCCGCGACGAGCGCGCGCCTGCTCGCCGCCCTCCCCGTCGCCGACCTGTCGATCGAAGACCCGCCGATCGAAGACGTGATCCGGCTGGCGTTCGCCCACGGCGTCGCGGAGGACGATTGAGCCGGGTCGCCGAGTGGGGGCGCCGCTACGCGGCGCTGATCCGCAACGCCTGGCTCGTGGACCTGCAATACCGCGCGTCCATCGTGCTGTGGCTGTTGTGGGGCGTAACGGAGCCGGCGGTGGCGCTCGGCATCTGGTGGGCGATCGCGGGGGACGGTCAGGTCGCCGGCTACGCGCGCGCTGATTTCGCTCGCTACTTCTTCGCCCTGATGCTGGTGAACCAGCTGACCATCGCGTGGGACTCCTGGTACCTGGACGGCTGGATCCGCGAGGGCGAGCTCAACTTCCGGCTGGCGCGGCCGCTGCACCCCGCGCACGAGGCGGTCGCCGAGAACATCGCCTACAAGGCGCGCACCGCGGGGATGATCGTCGTGGTATGGCTGGTCGTGTCGCTGGTGTGGCCGGCGGTCCGGCTGCCGCTCGCGCCGGGCCGGTGGGCGCTCACCGCTGCCGCGGTGCTGCTCGCTGCGGCGATGCGCTTCTTCATCAGTTTCACGACGGGACTGCTCGCGTTCTGGACCACCCGCGCAACCGCGATCATGGAGCTCCACGCCGGCGTGTCGTTGTTTCTCTCGGGCCGGCTCGCGCCGCTCGCGCTGCTCCCGCCCGCGGTCGCCAGCGCGGCGGCGCTCTCGTGGTTCCCCTACATGCTCGCGTTTCCGGTCGAGCTCCTGACCGGCGCCGCGCAGGGCACGGCGATCGTGAAAGGCTTCGCCGGGCAGCTCGCGTGGCTCGGGGTCTGGATCGCGGCGTATCACCTCACGTGGACCCGGGGGCTGCGCCGCTACGGAGCGGTGGGAGGATGAGACAAGTGCGGAGTGCGGAATGCGGAATGCGGAATTTCAGTGGAGGGTCGTGCCACGAGGCCAAGCCCGAGGCACGAAACCCATCATGACATTCCGCATTCCGCACTCCGCATTGCGCATTCTCGCCGCCCTCTGGCGTCTCAACCTCGCGGAGGAGCTCCAGTACCGCGCCAACTTCGTGGCGAGCGTGCTCGGTACCCTGTTCTGGATCGTCACGGCTCTGCTCACGCTGGCGGTGTTTTTCTCCCACACGACGCGCCTGGGCGGCTGGGACTACTGGGAGGTCGTCGTGCTGTTGGGTGTGTTCAACGCGCTCACCGGCGTGATCGAGGCGGTGCTGCGGCCGGGGATCGGCCGGCTGGCGGGCGAGGTACGCAGCGGGGGCCTGGATCTCGTGCTCGCGAAGCCGGTGGACCCCCAAGCGTTCGTCTCGTTCCGGCGGCTCGACATCTGGCGGCTCACCGACGTCGTGCTCGGGCTCGCGCTCGCGGGCTACGCGCTGCACCGGCTGGGGCGCGTGCCGTCATTCGCACAACTTGCGGCCTTCGGCTTGGCCCTGGCGGCTGCCGCTGTGGTGGTGTACGCCCTCTGGGTCGTGCTGATGAGCCTGGCGTTCTGGTTCGTGTCGGTCGAGAACCTGTCGGTGCTGTTCGACGCGGTGTACGAGGGCGCGCGCTATCCCGTCTCGGCGTATCCCGAGGCGTTGCGGTTCCTGTTCGTGTACCTGATCCCGATCGCGTGGACCACGACGATCCCCGCGTCCGCGCTCACCGGCCGGCTGGGGCCCGAGATCGGGCTCGTCGCCGCCCTCGTCGCCGGCGCGGCGCTCGCACTGGCGCGCCTCGTGTGGCGGACGGCGCTGAAGCGGTACACCGGGGCGAGCGGGTGACCTACCGGTCCGTCCACACGGCCAGCTCGTTCCCGCTCGGATCGGTGAAGTGGAACCGGCGGCCGCCAGGGAATGCGTAGGTCGTGCGGACGATCTTCCCACCCGCCTGCTTGAGCTTCGCCTCGACGTCTTCCAAACGGGCGGCGTAGATCACCACGAGCGGATTGGCGGGCCGGACGGGCGCGTCCTTCGTGAAGCCGCCGCTCAGGCGGCCGTCCTGGAAGCTCGTGTAGTCGGGTCCGTAATCCTCGAACCGCCAGCCGAAGACCTGTTGATAGAATTGCTTGGTCCGGCCGATGTCCGTCGCGCCGAACTCGATATAGTCGACCTGCCGGTCGTGATCGGCCTGCGTCATTGCAATCCTCGGAGGGGGGGTCCGATAAACTGCACCGCTGCCACGTGACACGCAAAGCCCCGCGATCGCAAGGCGATCGCGGGGCTCGTCGACCGAGCGGCAGGGACTGGTGCGGCCCTAGGACCGCGTCACTGTGTATTGCCCGCAGGCCGTGAATGCGACGGTCACGTTCGAAGCGGTCCCGTTGCGTGTGACGGTTACGTGCAACGTCCCGGCATCGAACTTCGGCCCGACGGTGCAGCTCGCGTTGTAGTGGAGCACCGGATCGGTCGACACGACCAGCGAGTACGTGTTCGTGCCACGTGTCCAAGTGGACGTGCCGTCAATGCTGAGCGTACCGCTCGGCAACCGCGCGTCGGGCTGGATCGAGCCCGGAACGTCCGCGGTGAACGTGCTGTTCCACGAGCGGTCGTGGCTCGCTGTGCTGCCGTCGGGGAAGGTGTAGGTGCTCTTGAAGTCCTTCTCGGTCTGCGAGATCACCGACGCGTCGCGATCGGTCTCACGCGTGCCGTTCACCACGAGAGAACGGACTTTGCCGTCCCGCACGTGCACCCAGGTGAGGTCGGTGAACACGGTCTTCACCGAGCGGTCCGCGACCGCCGGGGTGGGGTCGACGATGTCGATTGTCCCGCGCACGGTGTCGGCCTCGGTCCCCATCGAGAAGCCGCAGTCGGTGAACGCGATGCGCACCGAGTCGGGCACCCGGTCCCCGTCCGCGTTCGCCGGCGACGCTGGGCTGCGGGTGGGCATGCAGAACCCGTCACCGGACCCGAACGGGGTGATCGGCGCGCCCAGCCCGGGGAGGAACATCCCGCTCGATAGGGTCGCGCCATCGAGTTCGCTCTGCGCGTCGGCGACGACGGCCTCGCCGAGCAGGCTGGCCTCGGGGACGCTCAACGCCGGATTGTTCGAGTTGGAAGAGGCGGGCGAGGTGGTTTCGTTGGTGCACGCGGCTACGACAGCGAGCGCGACGGCCGCGACGCCGGCCGCAAGCCGGCGGAGGTGGCGGGTGGGCGGCATGACTCATCCTCCTGAGCGGTCGGGATCGGGTGGTATCATCATTGAAGAGTGTGGACGGACCCCGAGCGGTAACGTTAAGACCCCCCCCTCTGTCCGCCGGTTCCTGTGACCCGTGCGCCCACGGCCGCCCGCCGTAGCGCTTTGGAACCGGAGCGTCCAGCTCGGAGGCACGGGTGCGATCTAGGCGAGGATCTGGTCGATGGCTCGGAGCTCGTCGCTGGCGAAGCTCCGGTGCGCGAGCGCTGCCACGGCGTCCTCGACGTGCTGCGGCCGGCTCGCGCCGACCAGCACCGACGTGACTTCGGGGTGACGCAGCACCCAGGCCAGCGCCATCTGCGCCAGCGTCTGGCCCCGGGCGCGGGCGCATTCGGTCAAGCGGCGAACTCTCGCCACCACGTCCTCCGTGACCTCCTCGCGCTTCAAGAAGCCGTGCGGCTTGGCGGCCCGAGAATCGGTCGGAATACCGGACAGGTACCGGTCCGTGAGCAACCCTTGAGCGAGCGGTGAAAACGCGATGCAGCCGATCCCCTGCTCGCGCAGCACGGCGAGCAGGCCGCGCTCGATGCCGCGGTTCAGCATGCTGTACTTGGGTTGATGGATCAGACACGGTGTTCCCAGGGACTGCAGCAGCCGCGCGGCCTCCCTTGTCTGCTCGGGCGTGTATGACGAAATCCCGGCGTACAGCGCCCGCCCGCTGCGCACGGCGTGATCGAGCGCGCCCACGGTCTCCTCTAGCGGCGTCTCCGGGTCGGGCCGATGGTGATAGAAGATGTCGACGTAGTCGAGCCCCATGCGGCGCAGGCTCTGGTCGAGGCTCGCGATGAGGTATTTCCGAGAGCCCCAGTCGCCGTACGGGCCGCGCCACATCGGCCAGCCGGCCTTCGTCGAGATGATCAGCTCGTCGCGGTACGGCGCGAGATCGCGCCGCAACAGGCAGCCGAACGTCTCCTCGGCGGAGCCCGGCGGGGGACCATAGTTGTTCGCCAGGTCGAAATGCGTGATGCCGAGGTCGAACGCCCGACGTACCATCGCGCGCGAGTTGCTGAAACGATCCACGCCGCCGAAGTTGTGCCACAGCCCCAGCGAGATGGCGGGAAGCTTCACGCCGCTCTTGCCGCAGCGCTGGTAGGTCATGGCATCGTACCGGTGATCCGCCGGGCGATAGGACATATCGGTCGATTAAGCTGCATCGTGCATTGCGCCTCCCGCCAGGCGCAGCTACGGGCGCGTCGCCCCGACTGGGCGCCCCCGTTCTTGCGGCGCGGCGGGTTCCCAGTCACACTATCGGACTCTTTGCTTCGGAGCGCCCGTGCGATTCTGCAACTTGACCGTAGCGGCCGCCGTGGCCGTCTCCCCGCTTGCCGCGCAGGGGCCGCGCTTCGAGATCAGCGTGCGGGCCGAGCTCCGCAACACACCGGTCACCGGCCGCGCGTATGTCTTCGTGACCCGCCGCGACGACGAGGAGCCCCGTCTCCAGGTGCATCACGAGAGCGACTGCACGCCCTTCTTCGGCGTGGACGTGAGCGCCCTCGCGCCCGGCACGGTGGCCGTGATCGACGGCTCCACGCTCGGCTACCCAGTAGCGAGCCTCACGGACATTCCGGCCGGCGATTATCGGGTCCAGGCGCTCCTCAGCGTGTACACCGAGTTCCACCGCGCCGATGGACACACCCTCTGGCTGCACGACGATCAGTGGGAAGGGCAGCAGTTCAACAAGTCACCGGGAAACCTGGTGAGCGAGGTCGAGCGCGTGCACCTCGACCCGCGCGCGGGATACACGGTCCGCCTCGAGCTCGGGCGCGCCCTGCCGCCGATCGAGCCACCGCCCGACACGAAGTGGGTGAAGCACGTCAAGATCCAGAGCAAGATGCTCACCGCCTGGTGGGGCCATCCGATGTACCTGGGCGCGACGCTGCTGTTGCCGCGCGACTACGACCGCGACACGACGCGGCGCTACCCTACCGTGTACCAGCAGGGCCACTTCACGCTCAACCCGCCGTTCGGGTTCTCGACCGACAGCGTCGCCGAAACGCCGGCGCAGCGCTCGGCGCGACTCAAGCGAACGCTGCGCGAGCCGGGATTCGAGTTCTACAAGGCTTGGAGCTCGGCCAGTTTCCCGCGACTGATCGCGGTGACCTTCCAGCACGCGACGCCGTACTTCGACGATTCGTACGCCGTGAACTCGGCGAACAACGGACCGTACGGCGACGCGATCATGCTGGAGTTGATCCCGTATCTCGAGGAGCACTTCCGCATGAGGCGGGAGTCCAGGGCGCGGTTTCTCACCGGAGGCTCGACGGGGGGCTGGGAGGCGCTCGCGCTCCAGGTCTATCATCCCGACTTCTTCGGCGGCACCTGGGTGCTGTACCCCGATCCCGTGGACTTTCGCGCCTACGAGCTCGTCAACATCTACAGCGATACGAGCGCGTTCGTGTACCCGGTGACGGAGTGGATGAGTTACGAAGTGCCCGCTGAACGGGAGGTCACGGGTCAAGGGCGCATCAGCGTGCGGATGGAGAGCCAGTTCGAGGCGGTGCTGGGCAGCCACGCGCGGTCCGGCGAGCAGTTCGCGATCTGGGAAGCGACTTTCGGGCCGGCGGGGGAGGACGGCTATCCGGCCGAGCTGTGGGACCTCCTCACCGGGCACATCCGGCGCGACGTGGCCGAGTACTTCAAGGCCCACGACTACGACCTGCGGGACTACCTCGAGCGCAACTGGGCGACGCTCGGGCCCAAGCTCCGGGGGAAGCTCCATCTATTCACGGGCGACATGGACACGTTCTACCTCAACCTGGCCGTGTACCGGTTGGAGGAGTTCCTCCAGAATGCGCGTCCGGCCGCGGATGCCGAGTTCCGGTACGGGCGCCCGTTGAAGCCGCACGGCTGGCAGCCGTGGACCAACGCCGACCTGATCCGCATCATGGCGGCGCAGGCGGGGCGCTGAGCCGGTTCCCTCGAGTAGCTCACGTGAACGCGCTGCGCCTCTTTCTGTGGCTCACCCCCACCGCCGCCCCGATTCCCCAGGCGGCCGCGCAAGCCGCGCCGAGTGCCGACGAGTGGAGCGCGTATGGCCGGGACGCGGGGGGCTCCCGCTATTCCCCGCTCGCACAGATCACCCGCGGCAATGTCGCTGGCCTCCGGCTCGCCTGGGTGTACCGCACGGGCGACTACCTGCGCGATCGCGGCCGCTTCGAGGCCGCCCCCCTCGTGGTGGACGGGACGCTCTACCTCTCGACGCCGGTCGGGCGTGTGATCGCGCTCGACCCGGCGCGTGGCACGGAGCGGTGGCGCTACGACGCCCGGGTCTCGCTCGAGGGCGACTACGGCGACTTCGCGAACCGCGGCGTGTCGACCTGGCTCGACCCGGCGGCGCGACCCGACACGCCGTGCCGCCGCCGGATCTTCCTGGCGACCGTGGATGCCCGCCTCATCGCGCTCGACGGTGGGACCGGGCGGCCCTGCACCGCTTTCGGCGCGGGCGGGACGGTGGACCTCGCCAGCGGCTTGCGCCACGCGCCGGCCTACCACTGGGAGTACGGGGTCACGTCGCCGCCCGCGGTGGTCGCTGGTCTCGTCGTCGTCGGCTCGGCGGTGAGCGACAACCAGCGCGTGGACGCGCCGGAGGGCGTGGTGCGGGCGTTCGACGCGCGCACCGGTGAGGAGCGCTGGAGCTGGGACCCGATCCCGCGAGCGCTGACCGCCGGCGCGGCTAACGCATGGTCGATCCTCTCGGCCGACCCGGCGCGCAACCTGGTGTTCATTCCCACGGGGAGCGCAAGCCCGGACTTCTACGGCGGCGAGCGCCGCGGCGACAACCGCTACGCCAACTCGGTGGTGGCGCTCGAGGCCGCGACGGGCCGCGTCGTGTGGTCGTTCCAGGTCGTGCACCACGATCTGTGGGACTACGACATCCCCGCGCAGCCCGTGCTGTTCACGCTGCGTCGCGCCGGCCGAGCGATTCCGGCCGTGGCCGTCGCGACGAAGATGGGGCACCTGTACTTGCTCGATCGCCGCACCGGAGCGCCGCTCACGCCTGTGGAGGAGCGTGCCGTCCCCGCGAGCGACGTCCCGGGGGAGGAAGCCTGGCCGACGCAGCCGTTCCCTCCCGCCGCCTTCCGGCTCGCGCCGCAGCGTCTCGCGCCGGCTGATGCGTTCGGCGTGACGGCCGCGGCGCGCGCGCAGTGCCGCGACCGCATCGCGGCGCTGCGCTACGAGGGGGTGTTCACGCCCCCCTCGCTCCGAGGCACCATCATCTTTCCCGGCAACATCGGCGGGATGAACTGGTCAGGAGTCGCAGTGGACGAGCGGCGCGGCGTGCTGATTGCCCCGACCAACCGGCTCGCGATGGTCGTCACCCTCATTCCGCGCGACAGCCTGGGCGCGACGCGCCACGCCCACCCGCACACGGAGATCAGCTCCCAGCGCGGCACACCTTACGGGATGATGCGCGACGTGCTGGTCGACTCCGCGGGCGTGCCCTGCAATCCGCCACCGTGGGGAGCGCTCACCGCTGTCGACCTGAACAGCGCCCGCGTGAAGTGGGAGGTGCCGCTCGGAGCCGTCCCCGGGGTCGCCCCCGGCTCGATTAACCTCGGCGGCGCCATCGTTACCGCCGGAGGATTGGTCTTCATCGCCGGCACGTACGACCAGCACCTCCGAGCGTTCGACGAGGAGAGTGGACGCGAGCTGTGGAGCACGAGCCTCCCCGCGGGCGCACAGGCGCTCCCCATCAGCTATCGCGCCGAGGGCCGCCAGTACGTGGCCGTCAGCGCCGGCGGCCACGACCGCCTGCGCACCACGATGGGCGATTACGTGCTGGCGTTCACGCTGCCGGGTGCCGGTGTGCCCCTTCCCGACACGGCCGCCGCTCCGGTCGAAGGGGCGTACGCCGGTGAGACCCGGGTTGGGGGCGCGCGCATCGGATTCGACCTGACGATCCAGGCGGTGGGCGACTCGCTCACGGCAGCCATCGCACGGATCGATTCGCTCCGGGTGGCGGGAGCGGTTACGGTGCGACGGCTG
>WNFX01000412.1_pt1 | contig 41412 bp, 46 predicted proteins | sample 5400111 | NCBI WGS metagenome assembly WNFX01 (sample SAMN13153363, study PRJNA577476) | soil metagenome | isolation source: 40 cm soil or saprolite under grassland replicate 1 | place: USA:California | collected 2016-06-15
TTTCTGTAGCTCTTTTTGGAGAAGCCCAGAATGACCAATATGAATTTTGTACATTTTCAATGTATGGAACCCATAAGGATTGCAGTGAATGGATAATCTCTTTTTGTGATTCTAGAAAATTATCTGCAATATCTTTAGTAGCTTGTATGGTCTCTTCTTGATATTCGTTAACCGCCTTTGTAAACCGTGGAATTTCCTTTACTGCCTCATCTGTTGCCTTTTTAACTGAGGATTTTGTTTCATCGAGAGCGATATTGAAAGTTTCTCTATTTTTTACTTCTTTATTTGATGACATGTATATATTAGGCATAAGCCTATATATATCTTGGTATTAATTGGTATTCAAAACCATATAAAGGCAATAAACAACCGGGTTTATTATTGGCTCTAATTTTCTGCCTACGAAATGTCAATCAAAATTATAAATAATAAAATTGAGAGTCGTATTATCAATATCCTGGTTCAACCTAATTGGCAAAAAGTCTAGCGTTAACAATATTTCTTGCGGTGGTAATTGCTGGTGTTGGGCATATTTATCTGGGTTATAAAAAACGTGGAATAATTATCCTGATTACTAGAATAGCCATTTGGCTTGCTGTATTTTGGTTTATTCCATTTCCACTGAGTTGGGTAATAGGTCCATTATTGGGTGGTGGTTTTTGGATCTGGCAGATAATTGATGCAGTAAGACTTTATAATAAAATGAAATCACGATTAGATGAGCAGACCAGTTTAAGAGAGACGTCTTGAGATTTATCGTACCTAAAAATTCATCTCCAAAGTCAAATATTCTCGATTAATTTAACTTGCGTTTTTTGTCTATTCAATTCCAAAAATATGTAAATCGAATTGGTTGGCTTGAAATCAAAATATTAACCCTTATAGTTCTTATTGTAATTTTGCTTTTATGACTATAGACGAAGGCCATAATGAAAGTAAAATTGATAAGCATGGAGGAAGTCTAACATGTGATGTATGCGAGCAAAGATTTGATACGATGGAATCTTTTAATGAACACAAATTATCGGAAAACAGAGATGAAGGTTTAAAATACAAAGGCATAGATTAGTTAATTTAATTTTCCATGAAAATGATACAGGGTCTTTCATTAGATGGTTTTTCTTCCTATACACTGAGGAAGATGGTTCCATCGGATGCAAGATACTAGTGTATGTAATTCAATTTAGATGCGTGTACGGTTTGAGAAGTTAGATCCAAAATATGGACATTTAGAGAATTCCAAAAGGAATTCAATAATAGATAGTATTTATAAAAGTATTCTGTTATAATTTTGGTAAACCTTAATTATATCTGGCGAGACATAGATAAAAGGAAATATTAATGCTAACAGTGAAAAAAGAAGCTAACGCCAAACCCAGATTAGTCCATTTGGGATTTAGAATAGATGAGGATGTTCTTAATAGTATAAAAAAAGCGGCAAAAAGAACAGAAACTACGGTAAGTAGTCAAACCAACAAAATTCTCAGAGATTGGGTCACACGAGATGCCTTTTTTCAGGAATTGGGTTTTATCCCTATGAGTAAGGATATTCTCAGAGCTTGGATAAACAAAATAGAAGAAAGGGAACTTATTATCCAAGCTAAAGATTTCGGATTATCCGCAGTGGAATTGATAGTTTATTTTTTTGGTGAGCTTAACGTAAATACCATGATTAAGTTTCTAGAAATACTTTTTAGCCGATTCCAATCGTATCAACATCATATTGAGAATAACACTCATTCGTTTTGTATTAATCATGATATATGTATGAATTATTGAGTTTTTTTTTGTGAGCTGCTAAGAGTGTTGATAGAACCAATAATCAAAGGCCCAATAAAGGTTAAGAGCCTAACACAGAAAATGATAAGCATCTCATTCGACCTTGTGTAACTAGATATTAGAATCATTACTAGTTGTTGAACTGTGTTCAACAATGTTGGTACCTGTTCAACAATGATAGCGCGTGTGCCTATTTGTACTGGTTGAGTAAAACTGTACACGCAGCTCTTAATATAAACTAGCCACTAAACCCTGGTAATGATATCAAAAGCAAGGCAGATTGAAATGTTCCTCTCGCCAGGAATGATACTTGCAATTGCAGCCATATATGTCTTCCCGATGCAGCAAGCAATGGCATGTGGCGGCGGTTGTGATGGCGGAGGCAAAAAGGGTGGTGGCAGTGGAGGCAGTCTAGTAAACGTACAGGACAACAACATTGGTAACATTGAAAAAAATAAAGTTCTCAGTAACGACAAAATCCTAAGCAAAAATAAAATAAAAGACGTAAATGTCCTAAGCAAAAATAACGGAAATAAATTTCAAAGCTACAATGAAATTCTGAGCGGGGTCGGCAAACAAAATAATATTCAGAGCTACAATGAAATTCTGAGCGGGGTCGGCAAACAAAATACTATTAAGGACTTTGACTTTTATGTCCTGAACGACTATTATAAAAAGTCCTGCGGCTGCTAATGTGGAGTGAGGGAATAATGACCAACCATCAACTCCCCCATTTTTTTTCTAATTCTTGTCTTTTTATTACCGGTATAGCGGTGACATTATTTTTTGTAATCTTTTTTTCTACGGCGTCCCAAGTTCAAGCACAAGCTCAAGTACAGGCAATACAGGGATTTTATGCGAACCTCTCAGGCAAAGAGGAAGTTCCTCCAAACGAATCTAATGCGACTGGTTATGCTGTGTTCCTATTTAATAATCAGAGTTCACAAATCTCCTATCTTGTTAATACGACCGGACTTGGCAAAATAACTGGGGCACAAACTCATAATGGAACTGCGGGAATAAATGGTGAGGCCGTTGTTACCTTGTCAAAGGAAGTATCCGCTAAAGATAAGAAAAATCCAGCATCAATATGGTTTACTGACGATATAAAGAAAGATGATCTTCAAGGTCCACTAAAGGGGAAGGAAATTTCTGACTTTGCGACATTAATGAATAATGCCAGCGCCTATGTAAATATAAACACTGACAAATATCCAGAAGGTGACATTCGTGGTCAGATTGTAGCTGGACAAGTGATAATGCAGGGCGGCGTTATAACAGGTATGCAATTGGGATTTGGTGTCATACCTCTAACAGGCTTCCAAATTGCAGGAGGAGGTATAAGTTTCTTGCCAAGTGGTTTGATTGTTGGAGGTGTTGGAGGTGTTGGAGGTGTTGGAGGTGTTGGAGGAGGAAATGATAATGAAGGTATTAGTAAAAGTACTCTAAAGGCTATAAAAGATGGAATTGAAGGAGTTCTCTCGGACGGAAAGGACACTTATTATGGTGTTGATGACGTAGCTGATGGTATCAGTGAAAAACTAAAGAACGTAGTAGGAGATGATGGAGGATTTAGCGACAGTACTCTAAAAAACATTAAAGGTTCTATAGAAAAAATCTTATCAGATGGAAAAGATACATTTTCTGGTGTTGATAGTACGGCTGATGGTATCAGTGAAAAACTAAAGAATAATTTAGAAAGTATAAAGGGAGGTTCAAAAGATGAGGGAGGTTCAAAAGATGAGGGAGGTTCAGTAAAAGACAAAGTTGAGCATTTATTATCTTAATTCTTGAGGCACTTAATCTAGAACGACGTGCGAAATTTCGAATCCCAAGGTTAGCATCCGTGTCCCCATAAACGGTACTGCTCTGCTGGGTTTAGGTTTACCATTTGAATTGAGTCTGATTAATACTAGTTGAAATACAGAAACTAGATTTTTAAGCATGGAGTAAAATTTTAAAGATGTTTGATCCAAGAATTTTATGGGTAAGGTTATAGATAAGATTGTGTATATATTATGCATGGTAAAGTTCGAGTTTCTCAAATCAACTCAAACTGAGTCGCAGTGTCCAGAATCTGACTTAACATTTGATGAAATTTGCCCTATTTGGTCTAATAAATTAAAAAACGGGATAGATGAAATAGATCGCATGATTTTAGTTAAGGATTCAAAATATTGTGTAGTGGGCGAAGCTTGGGGATTTTCAGGAAAACAAACTGGATATTACGTTGCACCTTTGATTCCCATTATTGGTTGTTGGACATGTATTAAATACGGACAAAAATTTAGTAAAACCGCCAGACTGAAAAAGTCCTATAATGATTTTGAACCTCTTATTTCAGAATTTTTAAGACATTGGAATCAAAGACACAAAAAGGTTAGAAGTACTAGACTTAATTCAATAGTCACAAGATAATATAGCATTGATTTTAGGATCTAAAGCATTATAGTTATTTCTTATAACCCCTTTAATTATCTTGAACTACACATGAGAAGACAATAAAATTCGTATCAAACCCAACTTGTATATAGCAAAACAGCTTTTTACTAAAAAAAGTTTATACGATTTATGTATAAATAAATTAGTAACCTTATGGAAACTGAAAAACGTTCAAGATATTTGTTAGCGTATTGCACATTAGCTGGATTATTAGCATCAATTGTAATATCTGGGTTATTATTTAGTCTAGATTTCGTTTCAAAAACTCCTTTTGGTACTTTTTTTGCGGTTATAGGATCCTCTTTAGGATATTATGATTCAAATACATCGCCATACATCGGTCTTTTATTACATTTTGCTACTGGTACTGTAGCTGGTAACTTACTTGGACAAGGGGCAATATTTTGGAAGAAATTAATTCCATTTGGTTTCAAACGAGGCACAATTGTAGGAATAATAACTGGAATATTGCTTTGGTTAGTCTTGTTTTTACCGCTGACAACATATGTTATACAACCCAAATTAAATATGTTCAACTATTCTGCTCCCAATCAATATATCTTTGTAATAGCACAACATTTTCAAGGATTATACTCAGTTGTACTAATAGGTTCCTTTTTTTTCCATATAATTTATGGAATAATTTTAGGATTAATAGCTGGAAGGCTTGTAGAATTAAAACATTGATGGAGATATGAGCTATTGATATTAGGGATAGGACCATATATTTAATTAGTAACAAACTTCCTATGCTTAGTAATATGAACTTAAACTAATTGAATTGACTTTAACAAGTATTATTGTTTTTTTAATGCTTTTTCATCCATGTATATTATTTCCCAGAGATGGCCATTAATATCCTGAAAACTACGTCCGTACATCCATTCATGATCTTGTGGTTTCCTACTTTCTTTGCCTCCAGCTTCTATTACATCGTTTATCATCTGATCTACTTTTTCTCTACTTTCGGTAGACAATGCTATTATTACTTCAGTATCTTTTGTAGTATCACAGATTTCCTTTTTAGTAAAGGTTTTAAAAAATTTTTCAACTAAGAGCATTATGAATATATCCTTATTGACAATCATACATGTGGCATTCTAATCAGTAAATTGAGGATTAAATTCAAAACCAAGTTTTGTAAAGAACTCTATTGTTTTATTAAGATCTTTCACTGGTAAGTTCACAAAAATTTTTTTTGCCATTATGTTAGAATCAAGATTTAAGTTTATAAGCGCTTTGAACTAAAATGGTACACAAAGAACAACTCAAAATGAGATAATGAGATAATGAAATCTAAATTCTATATCAAGTTCGGTCGTTCTAGTAATACTAAGTCCTATAAAGAACTCGCGTTAATAGTAACATAATCCAGCTTTAAAGGTTTCTACGTAGTTCTGAATCTTGAATATAAAGAAGATACTAAATATAAAGAAAGATTAATACCAATCCCTGCCGAGATTAGTTTTTACTTTATTGTATTCTTGATTCTCTCATTGGTGTTTGTAGAAGCTCTCCAATTTCGTTATGCATCTTTAAGAGGTTCAATCCTTTTTCGGTCGTTTTGTAGGTTTGTGAGCCTTCTAAATACTCCAGTAAATTATTTTCAAGAAGTACAGAAAGATATTCTCTTAATTGAGCGTAGCTAAGAAAGGCTTTATACATAATTCTTGTTTTTGTTGCACTGCCATTTGCTGCTTCTAGGATCATAGACACTATTTCTGTTCTACTTCTGTATTTCATATTTACGATGGGTTAATTCTACTATTTTAGCCTATTGACACAATAATCTAGAACAAAACGAGATTCTACACAAACTCTAATACAAAAAGATACCTCACCTGAAAATGTTTACAATGAAGATTTTAGGTACAATCCTTCAAATACCAATACCAGGGAACCATGTGGAATTTCACACTAGTCTTAATTGAGAATAATCGTATGCGTGTTTGTTTAAAATGTGATTGATAGTTGACTCATTTTACTGAATTTCAAACTTGATTTCTATGAAAGAGAAAAAAATTTACTGATCAGAGGAATCTCAGTCTTTTAGAATTATAAGAGTTCTGTCAATACAATGTTTAGTCTGTAGCTGATGAGTTATTCTTACCGGTACCATTGATTTGTACTAGGGACTCTACATCTGACTCGCCTTTTATGCTCATAGCCTTTATCTCTCCGATATTTTGCGCATAGTACTTGTTTTCAACAATGTCAGGTTCAAGTGGTGAAAAATCCTTGGTTTTAAGCACGTTTGAGAAAGTGCCGTATGGAACTGTGACCTTCTCATCCAAACTAAGGATTGTGCCTTTGTCTTCAGCAACACCTTTTAAGAATTCTTGATTATATGTATCCTCAACCTTAGGATTGGCCTCCATTACTATTCCAGCTTTGGCGCCTTTCACACCTGCCCCCATGATCCTTCGTGGCTTCCCTTGTTACTAAGGTCGGTAGTATATTCACCCATATACCAGACATTTCCTTGATCATCCTGTGCGAACCAATCATTTGTAGTTTCTTCATGCTCTCCCTTCACGTACCCGTCATCATGAATTATGCGTGTGGTTATACCCATTATTTTCTTTGTATCGTTGGTCACTACAAACACGTCCCGTGTGGGTTCATCCTCGCTTTTACCTTCATAAATCATTGTGGTACCAGGTTTCAAAGGAAAATACTTATTATCAATTTCTAAAGGACTACTAAAATTAGATTTGTCGAAAACGATCGATGCTGCTTGTAAAATATGCCACACTTTCCATGTCTTGTGAAAGTAATGTGTTTCCTTGCATATCTTTACTAATTATATTATCAATTTTATTCGGGATCGGTGGTTCTAGCAACGTTATTAGTTCCTTAAATGGACTCAAATATTATTGAATGAAATTAGCTTTAAACTTTTCGATTTATTGAACACTTTCTTTCAGTTACGTAATGAAACACATCTCAGAGGCTGGGATTACTCAGCCGTTCAGTACTACCAAGACTTTCGAAATAACTTTCTGATTCTAGGAAATAGGCAGATACGATTCCATCATATGGTACCAAGCATAATATTGAATCCCTTGAAAAGACTGAGCTATCACAACTTTGGAAGTAAGTCTGACATAAAATCTCCGAATCTATCATAGATTTCCTTATGCTCTGGAGGATAATCTGTACCGAGTAAGTCTGCTATGAGACCTCTGCTCTTAGCTATCTGCCTGAAAATATCTTTTTCTGTAATTATGCCAATCATTCTATTATTATTATCAACAACGATGAGCCTTCTAATATTATAAGAATTCATCTTATCCATCGCTTTTTGAGCGAGGCTGTTGATTCAATTGTAATTACGGGTTTGCTCATCATTGTACGCAATGACTTTTGGTTTGACCACGGTTCAAGCTCACCTAATATACGCACGATATCTCTTTCTGTAATTATTCCAATAGGTTTCATGTCAGCGTCCCCGACTTCCACTATAACAACACAACCAATTTTATGCTCACCCATAATCTGCATGCCCCATGATATTTTGCTCAGCGTGTGACACTATTTTACTATTCCGAGTAAGGAGTTACAGCTTTAGCTGTTAAACTCTAAAATTAATTCTTATCTCACTAAAGGATTCATTGAACCTTTTAGCCTCATAAATCATAAAAAAGAGTTATTTTGGCTATATGCCAAGTTAAAATATCTGTCTTGTCAAGAAGACTAAAAATTAGTTTTCATAGTTAACTTTCTCTATAAAATGCTTGACTTTTCAAAGGTTGCAGAATATTCAAGGGATAATGAGGATAAGGACAGAATTGAAATGATATTAGAGTATTATATTTGATTAATTAAATGGTCAAGGATCAAAATAGTCTTATAGATATTTGGTAAAGGTCGATGAACAAACTGCATTGAAACCAGAAGAGCTGGCTCCTCTTACTGACGCAGGGCTTACACCATATCGAGCTATTAAAAAAGTATGGCATCTTCTGGGACCAGGCAAGTCAATAGGGATAGTTGGAATGGGAGGACTGGGTTTCTATGCCACTCAATATGCAAGAATATTAGGTTGCGGTGCGAATGTCGTTGCCTTCGATCGTGACGAAAATAAATTGCAATTACCTAGAGATAGGCGCAGATTTTACAGTTAGTGTAAATAAGTCACTTGATATTAGGAATGAAATATCCAGGATAACAAAGGGAAACGGCGTTGATGTAGTACTGGACACCGTAGGGTTGGAAAGCACTCTTAATCTGGCTGGTACTCTTTTAAATAAAAATGGTGCAATAGTAATGGTAGGATTGTTTGGTAAAGAAATCACAATACCTTTGTTCCAGACAGTCATCAAAGAGTATCAGCTTTACGGTTCTCTTTGGGGAAATTATAACGAGCTTCGTGAAGTTGTCGATTTGGCCAAGACAGGTAAAGTTAAACATCGAATCCAAAAATTTAGGCTTTCTGAAGTAAATGATGCAATTGAACTATTGCATGGTGGGAATATTACCGGCCATGCTGTAATTATACCTTAATTTTTTTTAACTCATTTTTAGTTACTCAGATAAATTAATTGCTCAAAGCTATTCTTAGTAGAAGAATAATCTCGTGAATGCTTGGTTGTGTCAGCAGCTGAGCAAATCCTACGGTTCATCGAGAACAACAAAATATACGATTGTTATGGGCACTCCTAGATTGGAATGAATTTCGAATATAAAGGCTCTCGATAGTGTCGCAAGAAAGGCGTGAGTACTAGTCTAATATGCTGTATTAATGGTTTACTAAGGGAGATTATCTTAGTCCTAATATGAAGACTTTACTTCTCGAGAAAATGTGGAACTATCTTTGCATCTGATTGTATAGCAGCGAAGTATTTAATACAAATGGCACGAACAGGCATATAATTCAATGTCAGTTACTATAGCTAAAGTTAAGGGTGTTAAGATCAGAATCCACTTTACATTCCTCATAGTATTCGCGTTAGTAACATGGACGCTTTCAGATCAGCTCATCCCAATATTACTTCCAGGCTTGACATATGTTATTTACCTATCTGTTGCTGTGGTGGGAGCTATCGTTCTATTTGGATCTGTAATACTCCACGAATTGGCACACTCAATTATGGCAACCAGATATGGAATCAAAGTTAGACAAATCATATTATTCATCTTTGGCGGAGTTTCTGATATAGAAGAAGAACCAAGACATTTTCAGAAGGAATTCAAGATAGCTGTTGTTGGTCCTCTTACTAGTTTCGGGTTAGCAGGTATATTTTCATTGTCCAGTTTCTTGGTTGAAAGTATTGCCGGCAGCGATTCTCTAATAATCTTGCAAGCGATAGATGTCATTTTGTATTATGGTGCTCTTGTAAACATAATGTTAGGTGTTTTTAACCTAATTCCTGCATTTCCTTTGGATGGAGGTAGGATACTCCGATCTGTATTAATTAAACGGAATAGAGATTTCAATACAGCCACAAGGATTGTAGTGAGGACAAGTACACTAATATCGTATGCCTTAATGGCAATTGGTTTCATTACTATAGTAACTGGATCCTTTGTAGGAGGGTTTTGGATCTTGCTCATAGGTTGGTTTCTAAATTCAGGGGCACAGTCGTACTTACAGGAACAAGAACTGAGTTCCATTCTTTCTAACGTTCACCTTAGAGATATCATGAATACCAATATAATTGCCATAAGGAAGGGTAAAAATTTGCATGATATTTTCACTAATTATTTTGGAGTTTATATGAAAACTTCATTTCCTGTTGTTGATGACTCAGGTTCTTTGTTAGGGGCAATAACACTTCCTATTGTAACTAGCATTCCAGAGCACAAAAGACGAAATATCATTGTAGATGATGTGATGATCACCAAAGATGACTTACTAGTCATGGACTTTATGAACAATGCAAATGAAGCTCTAAAAGAAATGGCAAAAAGAAAAATGAATATGGTTTTTCTTTGTAATGCCGATAGAAAAATTGAGGGCCTTATAACAAAGACTGATGTCTTAAGCATAGCAGCTGAAAGGCGAAAATATCTTCATACACTAAAACGGAACTAAGTCCCTCCAGACTCAAAATCTAAAGGCTGATTGTATTATATCTGATTCTTGAGAAGAACCAACAAAAAGAAACACTCATTCAAAGGCTGTGAGAAAATTGTATTACTAATCTGCCGCTAAGGTAATTCTCAGTGCATTAGTTTCCTTATATTGCCTAATGCAGCAAAGTTTCTTGAGACTATGAGTTGTCCTTAATTGTCCCTGTTACTGCTATCTTCAGTCGCCCTCCTTTTACAATCTGTAGTCTCTTGAATAGAGACGAGTTGGCTATTATGGATATGGATATGAAGATTTCCGAGAGAAAGAACGAGAGATATTGAATCCACCAAACTTATTGCAGGACATAATTGAAGGTTTGAAGAATTATAATTATTACCACACGAGTCGATACCTTTTATCTTACGACTATTACAGTACATTTTGAATAATGTAAAGCTTGTATGAGGTACTTCCTAGTAGAATATCTTTTGAAGTAGTATAACGTCCTCTACTGCCGACAACTACGGTGTCGATGTTTTTGATATTTGCGATCTTTAAAATTTCTTCAGCAGGATTGCCTTTGGATTGTACTGTACTTACTGATGCTACTCCTAACAATTTAGCCCTAGCTTGATATTTATGAAGAATTTGTTTGCTTGAATTCTCTAGTTCTCTTAAAATAGAGCGTCCTACAGTGGCATGTTCTTCGATTACATTTACTATTTGTAATGGAAGTTCCTTATTTAGGGCAATCATGCATGCATATTGAAAAGCTCTGCGTGAATATTCAGACTCATCAATAGCAACAAGAATCTTTGGAGATGTTTTCTGTTTCATTATGAACCATTGATACTCACTATATGATATAATTATTTTTTATTGGAACGAGATCCTCGGATTTCCTATCGAATAGTACCTCCGATTACAGGAAAGCTTGTCGAGGATGTTATTGGAAAACCAATAAGTCAGCTCGAAAAGATTATAGCTAGGAGAATTCTTATTGAATTTATCAATTTATTCAAAGATAAGGGAGCCCCTGTCTTAGTAAATTTAGGTATAGGAATACCAGCTTTGGTATCAACAGTAGCAGCCGAAGAGGATATAACAGATTTCATTATAACAGTGATTGAATCTGGTCCTTGGAGTGGTATCGCCCTATCAGGAACAAATTTTGGTCAGGCTATAAGTCCTTTTGCTCTTTCCACCATTCCGGATATGTTTTCTAATTTCGAAGGAGGAATAATTGATATTGCATCCCTAGGATTCCTGCAAGTCGATAGACACGGAAACGTTAATCCCTCAATATTATCTGATAGAATCTTTGGACCGGGTGGATTTCCAGTAATTGCTGGTGGGGCTCCAAAAACCTATTTTGCTGGAGCTTTTACAGCCGGGCAAAAAAAGATCAATATTTTAAATAATAAATTATCCATTGTTCAAGACGGTTCGCCCAAATTCGTTGATAGTGTTTACAAGATTATCTTTAGTGGACCCCAAGCTGTAAAATATCAAAAAGAAATCCTCTATGTGACAGAGAGAGCTATTTTCAGACTAACTGAAAGCGGATTAGTTCTAGAAGAGGTTGCCCCAGGAATTGATATCGACAAAGATGTACTGTGGAAGATGGAATTCAATCCCATTGTTAGCCATGAGATAAAGGAAATGGACGAGAGTCTTTTCAAGGAAGGGAAACTAGGTTTAACAGATGAGATTATCGAGTTTCTGGGAAATTAATGGCATGATAAATGTTTAGCATTGAAATAATCATATCTTAAATTGGTAACGCTCTTTTAGTATCATATATTATTTCTTTCTAAAGAATTAGATTCAAATATTTTTGTAATTCATGTCAGGGATCGTACCTATTACACATATTCAATCACAAAAATTGTTGGACCAATTATTACAAGCTTACAAAAATGAAGGTCAAGATATACTATCCAAGTGCTCAGAGATTGCTAAACAAAAAGGATTAACGGTTAATACCATTCTCCTACAAGGTAATCCTGCTTCTAAAATTTTGGATTTTAGCAAAAAAAAGAAATGCGACACCATAATCATGGGAAGTCGAGGAATGGGCAAATTCAAAGAGTTAATACTTGGTAGCGTATCAAGCAAGATTGTACATCATTCATTATGTTCAATTATGTTGATAAAATAATGATAATTGCTCATTCACATTTTTCTAATGACAAATTTTACCAAATCAATCAATCTGCATGCAAAACTCCACTCATTGTCATACCATGACATTACCTTAACATGATTGCCTTTGTTACCTATTACCATTGTGCTTAAGCCATCTACTATTGAGGAATGTGATTCTCCAATAATGTCAGAAGATACTAGAGGTTCTTCGGTGTATGCCATAATGCCCTTCAATTCAGTATTTGATGAGTTTTTAAGAACCTGATTTACTTCTTCTTTCGTAACATCCTTTTTTAATGTCAAGACCACATCAACTATAGAACCATTACTTACTGGAACTCGCAACGCCATTCCATCCATTTTGCCTTTCAAGTCAGGTATGACTGAACCTATGGCTTTTGCAGCTCCAGTACTTGTTGGAATAATAGACATCATTGCGGCACGTGCTCTTCTCAGATCTTTATGTGGAAAATCCAGAATTCTTTGATCGTTAGTGTATGCATGACAGGTCGTCATATATCCGCTTTGAATTCCAAATTTATCATTAATTGTTTTAAGTACAGGGGCAAGACAATTGGTAGTGCAGGAAGCCATGGAGATCACGTTGTGTTTTCTATTATCATAAATACTATCATTAATTCCAATTAATACCGTTGCATCAGGATTAGTTGCGGGAGCAGAAATTATTACCTTTTTAGCACCAGCGGTCAAATGTTTAATAGCCTCTTTGCCATCATTAAATTTTCCTGTACATTCGATGACGATGTCTATCTTCAAAACTTTCCATGGAAGTTTTAAAGGATCTTTTTTCGAGCATACTTTCAAGTTGTGACCATCTATCACTATTCCGTTTTCGGTAGGTTCCACATTACCTTCATATTTGCCGAAGGTTGAGTCATATTTGAATAAATGAGCCATTGTTTTTGGATCTGTTAGATCATTTATGGCAACGACAGTCGCATATCTACTGAACTCCTTATCGGCCATAGCGACTCTTAAGAAACATCTACCAATCCTACCAAATCCATTGATTGCTATATTTACTGTCACATGTACTATTCAAGAGATGGAGTAATAAGTAGTAATGTAAAGTTAATCTATTGTAGTCGATATTAAATCAAAATCAAATGCTAGTCCTTCTATGGGATTAGTTTCTCAAGTATAGTAGATTCGAACAGAGAAAGATTGAAATAAGAAAACTGAGTCTTTTGCTGAAAATGAGTTTTAGCGTCAACGAAAAGAAAATATAACTTTAGCCTGTAAGGAAATTCTACTAATTTTGCTAGTTTTGGATGATGAAATAAATTGAGAATTTAATTCGTCTCAACGGATTATCCTCCTAGAGCGAGGTGTAAGTGTTCATTTTTCAATCGATCTAACCCATGAGATACCTTATCTTTCATGCGCTTTACTTATGCTGTATCCAATAACATACACTGATGATTATATTGAAGAAGGAATTAATAAGAAACTTGAAAAGAAATATACAATACATTTCTATAATATAACTGTAATACTTGATTATGGGATTAACGTCGAATTCGGATGAACATGATGATAAACTAGTTGAAAAAGTTTTAGAATTTGCAAAGGAGGGAGTTACTAAGAAAGATATAATGGAGAGATTCTCTTTGTCTCGACCTAGAGTTAGAAGACTTACAGCTGAGCTTGTAAACAAAGACTTATTGAGACAACATGTTTCCATAAATTTATTCCTGACAACAGCTCGGGGAAATATTTATCTTAGAAAAATGCGGTCTAAAAGGAAACCTTCAAAACTGTTGTAATTTAAGCGTGGTTGATCGAGTTATGTCCTTACAATCTGCATGAAAGCATTCTGTAAAGACGATCCCTTATATAGGAATATGTATATCAATGATTTCGATGAAATTTTATATTTCTTGATAATAAACATTTTAAAGCTGTATTTATTACGGTTCTAATTTTGTATTCTTTATAGATCAATAATTTGTAAGTATATAATTATCTGTGATCATCTGCATACTTATTATTTACTTTACTACTAGAACAGGACAAGAAGCATTGATTACAACTCCTGAAGCTGTGCTGCCAAGCATGAACCGGAATTCTGAAACGCTTCTTATGCCAATGACGATGAGATCTATATTTTTTTTGTCTGCGTAATCTATTATTTCATTCACAACTGAGGATTTGGCTGTTATCACATCTATTTCAAGTTTAACCGCCGCAGTAACGGATTTCTGTCCAATCTTATCTAGATAGGAATATTCACGTTTCGTATACTTAAGATACTCTTCTGAATCATACTTACCGCCTGGCGCAACATGTAATGCAATAAGATCTGCATCAAATCTTAGACCTAATTTAATTGCATAATCTACCGCTCTCATTGAATTATCTGAACCATCCACGGCAACTAATATTTTACTTATTTTCAGGTCTTGAGACATTTTGTTTCCTGAATTGATAGAGCAAAGCACTTTAATTTCTTTTTGCAAAGTTCACTTTATATTCATATAATGAAACTGGGATGGATAGGATTTAATATACCCGCTGCTTTTAAAAGGATGCAAATTGGATTACTTTATTTGATTTGATCTAGAAATTTTTATATATTGGAGTGCGTATCTTGGAGCAAGGAACAACCCATACTTCCATCGGTCGAGTGAGTAATACATAAGATTATCAAATCTATAATAAATAATTATCTCGTATCAAGGGGGAGACTTGTAACAAAAATATAGTATACAATTAGAGACTTGCGGATTTTCGGAATCAATAAGGACAGAGTAAAAATGAGTCTTGTAGGAAAAGAAAAGTCGACAGGTTCGGAAGTTCCTTGGATACGTAGTAAACCCAATACATACCATGAAGAGATTGTAATTTACTGTTCACTGAAAGAGTCAACACTAACTATTCTATAGTTAGAATCTTATGCGTATTGAAAATTCTTGTGAAAAGAAAATCTCAGGTGTTTGAGTTATCAGGTAGTAATTTAAGGTCTTATTAAATAAGCAATCTTGTATATGTTAGTTTCTGAACTCACTACTTATTCAGATTGCTACTCCATTCCAATATCAAGAAGGCTTCCTTTACTAAATACCTATATAATAATAATCATAACGGACATTATTGCCTATTAGAAGGATACTTGTTGCAGTAGATGGTTCCAAACCCTCCATTGACGCTAGCGCTCACGCAATTGACATGGCCAAAAGACTGGACGCAGAATTGACTGCAATATACGTTGTCTCTCCTGACATCAGATATAATTATCTGGAAGATACCATAACGCCGAGACTGCCCGGGGCTCTCAAAGATATTATGATGATAACGATGCAAAGAGGTGGGAAGCATGTAGGCAAGGTAAAACAAAAGGCAATGGAAAAAAATGTCAGTGTTAAGACCGATGTTATTATTGGTACCTCATCTATCGTAAAAGAGATTGTAGAATATGCTGAGAAAAATAAGATAGAGATGATTGTCATTGGCAGCAGGGGCATTTCTGGAATTAAAAAAATGCTCTTGGGCAGCGTCGCCAGTGGCGTAGTAACATATGCGCATTGTCCTGTACTAGTTGTGAAATGACCTTTTTTGTGAGTGATTCTTAAATCCTAAAGTAAACATTAAAACAATTTCATGAAGAATTAGATACAACTAAGGAATAGTTTTCCTAGTAGAATTTTTGGTTTAAAATTCTAGTTTGTTGGTAGAATAATATACCTTTCATATAATAAAGGCCTACAATAACTTCGGTAAATCATTCGTCCAAAGCTTATTAACGAATATAATGCGACATAGTAAGTCCCTGAGTCTATAGATTACTAAACGTCAGAAACATTACAATTACAGAAATTGTCATGATTGCAAATGTAATCCAACCAATTATATTTGAAAAATGACTATTGGTTTTATTATGTAGTATTTTTTTATCATTTGCAAGCCTCATGATTAGAAAAAGAATAGGAATAGTTACGACTGCATTGATTACTGCTGTCAATATCAATGCTTTAATAGGACTAATATTAGAAAACGAAATCCAAGTTCCCAATAAGGTTGAAACTACTATTATTAAGTAAAAGGATTTGGCTTGAGTAAATTTTTTTTCTAACCCTTCTTTCCAACCAAAAGTATCTGACAATGCAAACGCAGAAGATGCAGCCAGAACAGGTATGGCAAGTAATGCTGTTCCAATGATACCAAATGCAAAGATCAATTTAGATATTTGACCTGAATTAGGGAAGCTCTTAACTAACGGTTCTAGAGAGCTAGCTGCTTGATCTGCTGTTTGAATGTCAGTTATTCCGGCAACATGGAGACTACCAGCGCTAGTTATTATTATACCCCCCATGATGACCTGCGACAAAAACATACCTATACCTATGTCCTCTTTCATTAACATTATTTCTCTTGGAGAGACCTTGGGTTTGCCTTTTCCTATCTCTTTTATCTTGTGTTTTGTTACATCTTCTTCAGCTTCCTCGGATGTTTGCCAGAAAAGAAGATAAGGTGAGATGGTTGTACCGATAACAGCTACAAACATCACTGCATAATCAGAACTAAAACTTATCTTAGGAACTATAGTCGCAAAAAAAATCTGGCTTAGATTCCCTCCTACAATTATCGCAGTTATGACATATGCGAAAAGTGAAAGTACCAGGTACTTTAATACTTTGACATACTTGTCATAAGGAATGAAAATCTCTGAAGCTATTATAATGGCTGAAAATAACAATGATGTTACCACAAAGGGAATTTGGGGGAAAATGATCTTAATCGACGCAGACATGGCTCCTAAGTCAGCTCCGATATTTATTGTGTTCGCAATTAAAAGAAGGCTTGACATTGGATATACAATTTTAGCAGAATATTTTTTCTTTATCAGGGCAGCTAAACCATTTCCGCTTAGAAGACCGATTCTAGCACACATTTCTTGAATAACAATCATCATTGGTAATAGAAATAGGGTCATCCATAACATCCCAAGACCAAACTTTGCACCAGCTTGGGAGTAGGTAGCTATACCTGATGGATCATCATCTGAAGCTCCGGTTATTACACCGGGACCCAATGACTTTAGAATATTAGTAATTGATAGTGAACGTAATTTATTGAGTGATGATGAATTCGAATTTCGATTTCGATTATTTTTCTTTTTTCCACCCAATTCAAGAGCGATTTACTATATCCGAACTTGTATTTAGTATTTTTTAATTATGGCAGTGCAATTTACCATTAATTATGATTTTTCGATCATTGTCTATTACCCTCTTTCATCTTACATGTTGTTATCCTATTGTTCTGTCACTATTGTATGTTTCACATGCAGTAAAATTACTTTCTAATCGGCAGCACATATTCCTTGTACGGCAACCCTCTTGAATAAATGTGGGGAAATAATTAAACTGTTATCATCATATTTTAAAAGTCGTGATTGTGGTTCGGAACTAAAAAGAATTTTATTAACTGCTTCCTTATAACACTCCATCGACTCCCAAACTGCGTAATTAATGAATACACTACTTTTTCCTACCCCCTTATGCAACTGTGCAAAAACAAATCCTTGTTGTCGTTTAAACGCAGTGGCATCCTGTGTCCAATCCTTCAGAAACTGCTCTACCTTATTTGGGTGTACATTAAACTTGTTTATCAGAATTACTGGACCGACTATTTTTTCTTCTGCCTGATCTTTGAATTTTATCCTCTCATCCATTTCAACAAATTTTGCCATAAACTATAATATATTAATGAAAGGATAAATGCTTTTAACTTGTATCTGGTTACTAAGTATGGTAACCATAATTTTTGCGTATGGTGGGAAAAGTGTGGAATTCTAAACTAGTATAATAGGTCTGGTCGTATGCATATTGTTTCCAGTGTTAATCCATGTTTATTGAAACAAATTGAAGAATTTTTGTCCTAAGGATGGTTGAAAATCTTTAATCTACTCCAAAGCCGCGGAAGATTGGAAGCATTTTTCGTCATAAGTGTAAGGAATTCCCAATACAACATACAGAATGAAAAGCGCTAGCCGGTAAAAAAAGAAGAAATCATGATCTCTTATTTTCCTTAATTCAACTGAACCATGTTAAGCCAAATTTATATGTGGAATAATAGTGTGATCACAGAGCATAACTGTCCCAGCCAAAATTAATTCCAGAAGAAAAGAAAGATGTTGTAAGGAACCTATATTTGTCTGGAATTGGCGAAGAATTTATTGCAATGCAACTAGATTTAGAAATTCCTGTAGTAATAACCATCCTGAAAGAACTTGGTGTATACGGATCAGAGAATAATGAAGAAATTGGATCTAATGCAAGTAACCCAATTGATGAATAAAAGAAAAGAATATTCATTATACTAACGATCATCAGATATTATACCTTAATAATATTTGCAAGAAATATATTGAAAATATGTAAATTCTATATCAGGTTCGGTAGGATTCGGTCCTCGTATGTATACGGGTTCTGTTGATCTACTATTTAGCGTTTTGTTCTAATGACCATTAAAGTTATGTAATAATAAGAATCGCATAAATGAATCATCTAGGTAAATGGCGTCAGTTAGATGTCTTGAAAATATGCTTATTCATGTCAATTCAAGAACGCTACCCAATACATTTTTTAGGTAAATCAATTCTCAAAGGCAGTTTTTCAATTTAGGAAGATTTGGGTTTAGGGCCAGGTTCTCAACTGTTCCCTCAATGAAATCATATCTACCGGATTCCAACGTTCTATGCATTTTGTATCACGAAAAGAAAATACTGTCATACTATTGACACTGAATTGTTTATCGGTTGGCTCAAGATCCATAAATTCACCTTTGTGTGTGCCAGTTAGGTTGTATCTGCATGCAACCTTATTTCCTTCGATAATGATATCATCAAACATAATTCTTATATCAGGAAACGCTTTCCATAGCAGATAAATCAACTGCTTAAAACCTTCCTTGTTGCCTGGAACATTTGGAGGGAAACCATGAATTATCAAGGAATTATCATAAAAATCAAAATAAGATGATTCTCTATTCTGCGGATTGTTAAATGTGTCTGCCAATTTTCGTACAACCACTCTTAAAGGCTCACGTGATGACATTATTGAGATGTGTATAGTCTTTTTTAATAATTTTAATAACCTTTTCTTAGCGGCTTCGGTGCGATTCAATACATTAGTGTATAGTCCTTTTTGAAATACAAGCTTTATTCAAATTAGTGGTACTTAATAGATGTACGTTTGAAGAAATAGCAGTGGAATTCGGACACTTTGTATACGTATAAGACCAAACTGAACATCCAATATAGAGTTGGAATTATGCCATCGAACCGTGACTAAAATAAAGTTATCTTGATGTGTTTCTAGATCCAGAATCTATTAATTATTCTAATAGTAACTAGACACTAGGTATTTCTAGATAAGACATTGAGAATATTAGGATCTCTTAAACATGTGACGGGGTTATTATGGAGATACTTATGAAACCAATAATGATGGGGATGTTTACTTTACTAATGGCATTGATAATGGGTCTTTCATTACTTACAGTAACGGGACCGAAATTGGCTACTCAAATATACGCACAGAATGAAAACGAGACCTCAGCAAAAGCAGAAATGAAAAATATGAGTAACGTTACGGGATCATCAGCAAAAATACCTCCAATGTCGACTCCAGGGGAAAAGACCATCTACATATTCACATCAGAAATTGAAAACGTTGCTGAAGATAAACTTAAGATCGCAGGAGATTATTATTCTCTGGCAACGATTGTTGCAAATAAGGGAGACAAGGTCACTGTGCATTTCTATAATGTGGACGATGTCAAAACAGAAAGACATTCGTTTACTATAGGAGATCCATATAAAGTGGATATTGACCTTGGTTACGCTGATAGTGGAAACGCTACATTTACAGCCGACCAAAGTGGAGTATTTACCTATTACTGCAAATATCACTTGCCAGTTATGACAGGACAACTTGTTGTCCTACCATAATTCTATCCCTTCTTTTTATTTTTGTTTTGAATATTGATAATTTCTGTACTTTTGGGAAGTAATTTTTCTTTACATCATTCTTTGATAAATCAACTCAAATAGTAAACCTAATTACTTTAACCTTTCAAAGAAGTATATGCTATATTTTAAATTGGTAACAAAGCTCACATTTTATCATTTTATAATATTTACAATAAATTTCTTAACAATACGCAAATTTTATATCGGGTTCGGTGGGACTGAAAAATGCTAGGATTATAATTTAGGAACCCTACTACTCAAGCTTGGTATTATTTTATTCAACATATTGGACATTTGTAAGCAGGTTGGAAGGGAGAAACCATCATTAAACACCGTTGAGTTCATGAGTTCGACGATTACCTATTGCTATTTGCCGATCCGCAATTTCTGTCCAGATAATCAGCTATCTCGTCGAATGTCGCACCAGAATCATTCAGCTCTATCAGTAATTCTCTACTGATACCGGCCTGTCTCAATGCGACTAATGCAGCATATAATCTTCTTTCTGCGTTAGTGATGCATTTGCCATCCCAACCATAATAAGACATGATGACACCCATGACACATCTTCCACCAAGTCCGTCGGTATACTGCTTTCTAATCTGTTTAAACTGTTTTCCATATGTACGTATTATTTGGGAAATAGATGATTCTTGGTTCGACTGTTGACTAATAGTACTAATATTGGGCACATGCGTATATCGCTCGATGTTCTGTGTTAATTGCTTTTTATATGTACATAGAGTTTGAGAAACAGATGATTCTTGTCTTAATAGTTGTTGCTGAGCCATAGATTACCAATAGATAATCACAAACAAATTATTTAGGCGTTACGTTTATTGTGTTTATATTATTGCTTCTTGAGGATTTAACCGTTTATACTGCGTTCTAAACAATCCCATGACTTCAGATATATCTTCACCTCTAATCCATTTGCTCACCTGTCCAGATTTAAGTAAAATGTGATGCTGTGAAGCACGACCTGAATCAATTAGCTGATTCCTGACTTACATGGGAAAGGGTAAGTCTGCCAACGTATCGCCCTTAATGTGTCCCATCTCTCTTTTTTCTATACAAAATTCAATACCACCAAAACGAATAGAACCAGTGGTAACTCCAGACCAACTCAATATCTCTTTACTAATTTTCTCTGCTTCTAGATCTCTTTAATAGAATTCACCCTAAAAATCATTTGTTATGGATGAGCTTCCATTTGGAAAGGTACTTCATATACTCTCCCATATCTGTTAACTAATACTGTTACTCTGTCATTAATTGTCTTTTTCTTTCTTAAATATGATGATATTTGTGAAGGACTATCTATCTTATTTGCGTCTATTTCTTCGATTATGTCTCCTCTTCGCAACCCTGCGTTATCTGCTGGACTATATGGCTCAACGTTGACTATTAATGCACCATGTACTATGGGTAGTCTGTAAAAGCTTGCTATTCTAGGATTTAATTTTACTGTACTTATACCTAGCCATGGTCGTCTCACATGTCCATTCTCTACTAAGTCGGTCAGTATCGATTTAACTATATTAATGGGAACTGCAAATCCGATTCCTTGTCCATACGGAATTTTTGCTGTATTTATTGCTACTACTTCACCCTTTGTATTAATTAGCGGACCACCTGAATTTCCTGGATTTATTGCAGCGTCAGTTTGTACCAACTCTAAGATTCCATTTTCAAATTGTACGTTTCTATTTAATGAACTGATAATTCCAGCAGTTACTGTTGGTCCGCCAGTTAGGCCGAAGGGATTACCTAGTGCCATGACTATTTGTCCCACCTTAAGCTCTTCAGAGTTTCCAAAATTCGCAGGTTGAAATTTAACCTCATCATTACCGTATATCTCAAGAAGTTCAGCTCTAACTATGGCTAAATCAGTTTCTTCGTCTGTTCCTACAACTTTTGCACTTACCTGTTTTGAATCACCAAGAGTTACTCTTAATCTATCAGTCCCCTCTATCACATGATTGTTTGTGAGTATATGTCCCCTACTATCAATGATGATACCTGACCCAACACCTTGTATTGGAAACACCCTGAATAGCTGGTCTTGCATCATTTTAACACTGGCAATGTTAACTACACTCTTGCTGACTTTTTCGACTGCAGTAACAATTGATTCTTCTGACATTGGTATCAATTTATATTCACTTCTTCATAAATCATATCGGTCATACGATATAATACATAGAGATTAACATATTTATATATATCGTATATCCAATACGTATAGATGTCTGATAAGTTACATACTATAGGTTAAAGTTCCTTCACGAAAGACCAAGAAGGTAAGCCTAATAATAAATCAATTCAAGGCGCTTCAGGCGTCCAGGCATCCTACGCATTGCTATAACTTTAAGTAAAGTCACGCAGTAATTCATTATTGGAAAAAAATGAACGATCAGGAAAAGCAAATGCAGGTTGCCGTTGTGACAGGCAGCTCTACTGGAATTGGCCTAGAAACTTCGTTGGTACTGGCAAAGGAGGGATTTAGTACCTACGCTACAATGAGAAATTTGGATAAATCTGCTGACATCACGTCGAAAGCAGCTAGAGAAGATTTACCATTAACCGTTCTACAAATGAATGTTGACGATGATAAATCTGTAAATGATACCATTGAAAAGATAATAAATGATAAAGGCAGAATTGATGTTGTTGTTAATAATGCTGGTTATGCTCTCGTAGGAGCGTTTGAGGAAACAAGTATGCTGGACGGAAGAGCACAGATGGAAACAAACTTCTTTGGAACTTTGAGAGTTATTAAAGCAGTTTTACCTATAATGCGAAATCAACGTACGGGCATAATGGTCAACGTTACCTCAATGGGAGGTAGAGTCGCAATCCCGTTTGATTCTTTTTATCACGCGTCAAAATTCGCACTTGAAGGTCTCTCCGAATCATTACGATATGAAATCGAGCCATTTGGAGTGAAAGTAGTCTTGATAGAACCTGGTGCGGTGAAATCTGATTTTTGGAAAAATCTGAAATTAACCCGAAATATTGAAGATTCTCCTTATAGACCAGTAATACAGAAATTGACTGAATCATTTGAAAAAATGACTCAAAATGCTATACCGCCAGAACAGGTGGCCAGAATTATTCTTAAAGCTGTCATATCCGATAACCCTGACTTTAGAAATATTGTAGGCGAGGATGCAAAATCTATTTTAGAAGTTAAAAGTAATAATTCTGATAAGGAATTTCAAACCTTCATGAAGAAACAATTTGGATTTTAGGTTTATTTCCTGATTTAAAATCATAACCATAGATTAAATCGCCTCGCAAATAATAAAACATTATTGAGCCTTTAAACATTTAGAGGATATTAAATTAGTAACAAACTGCAGGTTCTATTATAATACTGAAAATAGACATGTTATTTATAATAAATGAAAAATCCAAGTACTATCTTTGTAACTCAAATAAGTACAGAATTTATCTTCTGTCATTTGCTTACTTATCTTTTTTTATTGCGGATTTGAGTGTTTTTAACAGAGTTTCTAAATCCCAAGAACCTTCGTACTGTATACCATTTAAAAAGAAAGTTGGCGTGCCTTCAACACCACTTTTAATTCCGTTCATAAGTGAATCGTTTATAATGGGTGCATAAATATGCTCAGATATTTCTTTCTCGAATCTCTTGATATCTAGTCCTACCTTCTGTGCATATTCCAATAAATGACTATCGTCCAATACATTTTGGTGTTCAAACAGATAATTATGCATTTGCCAAAATTTGTCTTGAATCGCGGCCGCCTCAGATGCTTCGGCTGCGTGTTGTGCATGTGGATGTATTTTATTAAGTGGGAAATTACGAAATACAAAGCATATGGAGTCACCTAATCTTCTTGTTATTTCCTTAACTATTGGATATGCATGACCTGTATATGGACATTCATAATCACCGTATTCTACTAAACTTATTGACGCGTTAATAGGTCCTTGGATATGATCGTAATCCCTTTTTATTGGCACAGACAATTTCTTAGTATGTTCAGACATCCTTTAGATCATTATAATCTAAGTTCTATTATTTCTCTTTTATGTTCTATATCTAGATATTGTGATATACTCATTAAGCATCGGCATTGTTGAATTTAGTGTCTTTAATTTTCGTTGTAGTTTCAGTCCCTTTCAAGGATTTATTACGTCATCTCCCAGTATTTAATAATTGCACTGTGCAACATAAATGTGGAATAGTCACTAAGTATGGTGAATGAAAGCTTCATCAGAAATTAAATATGTGAAACTGAGATAGTATATTTAAAGAAAGGAAAAAGAGGGCAAAATACGGAGGATTTGAGGGAATTATTTTAATATTTGTGAATAACTTGAACTGCAGAAAAATTCCCTACTCGTCTTTCAATCAAAAGGTAAGACAAAATCTAGCAACTAGTAATAACGAATTATTAATTGCCATGCTTCCATGCTTCAACAATTTTTCTATATATTAAAATAATTCATTGTCTATATGAATAAGGTGAATGAATTTGTAGTCCTAAATGATGATGAACAAGAATTATGGGAAATAGACTATGAAAAGAAAGTTGCCTTAAATATTTCAGATCTCAATATTGTAGAAAATAAGGTGACGAAATATGTTGGAACCATTGAAGATTATTTGAAAGAGAAAGGTTTCACTGAAGTCCATTTTCACGAAACTGGATCACTTCCTTCGCGTGCACATTATAGCAGTAAACGAAATTGTTCATTTAGATAATGAATATATTTATGCTGTTAATGAAAAATGTGTACAAGCTATGCTACCAAAATGGGAGAGCAGACTTGGTGGAGCTGCAGAACTTATGCCAACACATTCCTTTAGCAAGACTGAATCCGGCAGAATTGAGCCTACTGCTCAAGCGGTGCTTCAAAATAGTACTCTTGTTTACAAAATGAAAACAGGTTCAACATCCTTCAAACTTTTAATATATATTACAAAGTCTAAATCATGATTAGTAGAGAAAAACGGAACCAACTTTTTCCTTTATTGTTGGTTAATTTTATAGGTACTCTAGGATTTAGTATTGTTTTACCATTTTTAATATTTTTGGTTGTGAGGTTTGGAGGTAATGCTGTCGTTTACGGTCTTCTGGCTGCAACTTACCCTGCTTTCCAACTTATTGGAGCTCCAGTTTTAGGAAGATGGTCTGATATTTATGGAAGAAAAAAGGTTCTTGTATTAAGTAATGTGGGAACATCAATTGGTTGGGTACTCTTTCTTTTTGCGTTAATTTTACCATTTGAAGCGACATTCAGTATTAATTCTGCCTATCTTGGAACAATAGTTATTGTAGTTCCGTTACTTGTCTTATTTCTTGCTAGGGCAATTGATGGAATTACTGGTGGAAATATTTCTGTTGCCAATGCCTATCTTTCTGATATTTCATCGGACCAAAATAGGAGTAAGAACTTTGGGAAAATGGCAATATCTTCTAATCTGGGGTTTATTTTAGGTCCTGCATTAGCTGGAATTTTAGCTGGGACAATTTATGGAGCAATATTGCCTGTTCTAGCAGCACTATTACTATCTTTCATTACGTTAATTGTAATAGGATTTCTATTAAGGGAATCCAAGATTAGATCGGATCCAGTATTAGTTAGCGAAGAAGGAACTATTAGAAAGGTCTTTGCGCAGGAGTGTAAAGATTGCTATGTGCCGGTAAGTACTGTTAAACCTAGAATGCGAGATGTTTTTAAACTAAAACATATTTCTTTTTTGCTTGTATTATATTTTTTGATATTCCTTGGATTTAATTTATACTATGCTTCATTTCCCACTCACGCGGCTAATGATCTAAAATGGTCAATAACACAATTAGGGATATTTTATGCAGTTTTGAGTGGAATCATGGTTTTCGTGCAAGGACCTGTATTACGTAAAGCTTTAAAAAAATTTTCCGAGGAAAAACTAGTTATAATTGGTAGCATAATTTTAGGTACAAATTTTGTTTTATTTGTATCAAATAATATTATCTCTGTGTGTGGGGCTGTGATATTATTTGCACTTGGTAACGGTCTTATGTGGCCCTCTTTTATGTCGATACTATCTAGGCGTGCAGGAACAGTACTTCAAGGAGCTGTTCAGGGTATTGCAGGTAGTTTTGGAGGCATGGCGAGTATTATTGGATTAATTGCGGGAGGACTCTTGTATAATTTGATTGGAGGAGCTACTTTTCTAGTTAGCGCTGCAGTAATATTTTCAGTTTTTATTATGTCTTTTCGATTATTGAAAACATAATGTATTCTTATCAACTTAAGCGCATACTCCAAGTAAAGAGTATATAAACTTCTAAGATCTAATAGAATTATCTTTGAGTCACAAGATAAAAGCTGTCAACGGAGTAAATATTAATGTTGAAGGTGTTGGTACTGGAAAACCAATTGTTTTCCTCCATGGCTGGCCGGTAAACCATAAAATGTTTGAGTACCAATTTACAGAACTGCCCAAACACGGTTATCGATGCATTGGAATAGATTTACGAGGTTTTGGCGACTCAGACAAGCCATGGGATGGTTATAATTATGACTCGATGGCAGATGATTTGAGAGCTGTTCTTGATGCCCTCAATTTACAAGGTGTGACTCTGGTTGGTTTTTCTATGGGAGGAGCAATTGCTATCCACTACATGGCTCGCCACCAAGGATCTGGTGTAACCAAATTGGCATTGTTAGGGGCCGCTGCACCATGCTTTACCAAACGAGAAGATTTTCCATATGGCATAGACAAAGCTGCAGTTGATGATCTTATCCGCCAAACATACGCAGATCGTCCATTAATGCTCAAGAATTTTAGCGAAATATTCTTTGCAAATCCTCAAAAGCTGAGTCCAGAATTCAAAATTTGGAATTTAAGTCTTGGTTTAGCAGCTTCAGCATATGCTACAGTCCAATGCGCAATTGAGCTAAGGGACAGAGATCTAAGGGGAGATCTTGCTACCATACGTATACCAACACTCATTCTTCACGGTTCGGATGATAAAATATGTTTATTTGACCTAGCCACCGTTATGCATGATGGTATCAAAGACTCGGAGCTTGTTTCTATCAAGAAAGCAGGACACGGATTTTACTACGAGGAGAAAGAAAAAGTTAATGCTGAGCTTGTGAGGTTTGTTGGCTAATTATTTTTGTGTTATTAAATTTAGACTCAAGATTACCCTTTGTAGTAAAGTAAAAGCCTCTAATTTAAATTAATAAATGCAGTAGTAATAATTCAAGTCTGCACCTTCAACTCCAGATTGTCAAGATACAGATATGATAAGAAATTACTTATGGAAAAAATTGCGAGTGATGACAACGTTAGTAACACAAATAGGAAATTATAACAGTGATACAAAAAGATCAGATCGACAAGTAATTCATACGTCTCTGGAAAGTGCAAACAAAACTGATAAATTCGTAGTTTAGTCCTTATTTAAATTTCAAACGCTGTCACCTCATCCATGGTGAATATGCAAGAAAATAGAAAGCCGGATGAATTGAAAGACCCATGATTTTTTCTGGTTTTATCTTTACAATTACCCTTTTATGATTTGGCTTGCGATAGTAATATTTTCCAATTCCCAGATATCTCTTTGCAAGCTTTTTTAAATGTTCATCAGCTCCTTCACTTGTCTGCTCCACAACCTTTCCTTTTATTGATACCATATTGAAAGGATTATTTTGTTCTACGACAGATAGTGCTATCCTTTTGTCTTTTGTTATGTGTCTGATCTTCGCTGATTCTTCGAATGTATTAATCAAAATTAAATCGTTAACCATCTCTGCCCAGACTGGAGTGATATGAGGTGAACCATCTTTTGATAATGTTCCCACATAAGCTAAATTTCTTAATTGAAACAGACGGAATAGTTCATCTTTACTCAACTCGGTGACCCCGGCAAACAGTTCGGTTCTTGAAACGGTGTCATTATCTGCATTGGAAGGAGCAACATCTACTATTTCTACAGATGTCGGCATTCTACCCTTATCGTAATTATCATCATTTTGCACGTACATTACAGGTCATTTACCAGATATTAACATTTACTGGCTCCAATGGATTAGATAAATCAGACCAGAATGTGTACGATAATACACCAGGAGGATTTGCTGGCGATCAAGGCATTAGATATCATGAAGGAACATGTCAAGGTGGACATCCTGTCAATCAATATTCCAGATGGGCGGAATTTGGGATAAGGTTTATTCTAGTGATTCAGCATTTTTTGGTATAACCAGAACCGCTTCTATTAGAATGCGGATAATGCCAATCAATAGTAGAATCGATTCTTTTTGAATTTCTAGATTATACTTAGAGAGCTTTACTTCACATAATGTTGATTTGTTACTAATATTAGTATTGATCTAATCAAATAAATTTACGATTTAGGACCGAAGCAACAATCCTGCCTTCATTGAAAATTGCGTTGTGCAATTAGATACAATGCATATATTTCTTTTGAGATTTCTTGTTCTAGCTTATTTTGAAGGTCTTTCCATTCTACTTTGATTCCCTTCCAACCAATTGTGTGCCATTTGCCCGTAAATAATTCTAGTTCTATGATTTTTTTATTAAATGGGTAAGGATTTACATATAGATAGGGTGATTCATAATGATTATCTCCTGGAGAGATCCCTACGCCAATTTGTTCGTCTTTCTTCTCAGTAAACCATTCTACTGAAAAATCAAATCCGTGTGGCCACAAATGAACCTGAGTGAAATGGTTCCTTAAATTCATTCGGAATAGTTCAAGACTTCTATTAGTTTTTTTTGCAAATTCAAGATAATAAGTTAGGTCCTCAATATGCAGATTTGTCAAAGGAGCCGTCTGTGGCATATTGAGCTCGTATCTGGTAACAATTTCTTTTAATCTTTCAATTGAATTATCATTAGTTAAGTCAACACAGTATCCTTGCTCATTATGAAAGTAAAGCAGCTCTCCAGTGATTAAGTGGATTTTAATTTCTGTCATATTGTTTAAGAGGCCGGTAGTTATCTCATCATTCTTTAAAAAAAGGGCATCATGCCCATAGTGTGGCAACTCTTCTATTAATTGCGATTTTAGATTAGACATTATTTTACAAACATTCTGAAGTTCCTTGGTTTTATCAAGGAGTAGAAAGTCGTTCATTTTCTTTTTTATGTTGTGCACAGCGCGCGTTAAATGTTATCGTCTTGCATTCCTTTAATTCGTTCATTCCAAACTAAATGATTAAAGGTTGTACTTTTCTCTAAAAATCAAAGGAATTTATTATTAATAATTTAAACTATTAAAATTGCAGTTATCGATCGAGTTTTTTATATACCTAGCTTACAATGAAATTTACCTTATGTCCACTCTTGGCGGCTATAATCAAAGCTGTCAGATAAGTTTAGACAAGGTTTGAGACAGAATATGCATTAATTATCTTTTTTCTTCATCATTTTAATCATTTATTCGTCGTTTTATCTGTTATATGATGCTCATCATTTTTATTGATTCCATCACCATTGATATCAATGCTGAGATTAGTCTGATTCCTTTTTTTCATTATCTTTTCTACTTCTGTGTCATAGAGTTTTACTAAATCTGCTATTGTTACTATTCCAATGACTTTATTATCTTCATTCGATAAGACCGGCATTTCTTGAAGGTCATTTGACGAAAGCCTCACTAAAGCATGGTGAAGAGAATCAGACCTATACGCAAAAAAAGGATCCTTTATCATAATGCTTTCTAATTTAACTGATTTGCGATATTCTTCGGGAAACTCAAATAGCTTATATCTGTATACTACACCTTGAAGTGCATCCTTATCGTTAACTACCATTATCATTTTGCTGTTATTTCTATTCATTATTTGGAGTGCTTCTATAATTGATATATCCTTTGACAGTTTATTCACCGGGTCTTTCATAACATCTTTTACATAAAGATCACTTAGTATAACACGTTGATACTCCATTCTATGAGCAGGTGAATCAGATCTATTTAGCACCTGGTTTCGGAATATTGAATTATGCTGTCCAGACATTATGTAAGCGATAAAAGTGGCCAACATCATAGGTGCTAAAAGAGCATAACCTCCTGTTAACTCACTTCCCATTATTATAGACGATATTGGTGTTTTTGCGGTAGCGCCAAAAAATGAAACCATTGAAACTATGATTACAGAAGTAACATCTATCCATGTAAATAATCCCAACAAGTGGAATGCTGTCCCAATAAATGCACCCAGAAGGCCGCCTATTACCATGGAAGGTCCAAAGACACCAGCACTTCCACCAGAACCAATCGTCACTGAAGTCGCCAAGATCTTGAGGATAATTACAGAACCAATCATTAATAGTGGAAATAGGACGTAGTCCTTGTTAATTGCTATTTGTAACCATCCATACGAAGTTCCGAGTATTTGGGGAAATGCAATTCCCATTAGTCCTACTAAAACCCCTCCAATAGCAGGTTTCAGATATTTAGGAATTCGGATTTTGGTGAAATAATCCGATATCGTATAGAAAACCTTTACATATCCTATACTTACTCCAGCAGAGACCAAACCTACTATTGCATAAAGAATTAGTGAAACTGGATGGGTATATTTTACAAGATCAAGAGGAATAGTGAAGAGACGATCCCATCCAAAAACGAAGCCAAAAACAGTATAACCAGTTACAGAGGCTACTAATCCCGGTATCAAAGCTCTTACTTCAAAATCTCTTCTATAGAAAACCTCTGCGCTGAAGACAGCACCACCTAAAGGAATCTTGAATATGCTTCCGATACCTGCGCCAAGACCCGCCGCAACTGCAATCCTTCTTTCGTCTTCATTCAGTTTGAATAGTTTCCCTATGAGAGAGCCGAAGCCGGCCGCTATCTGTCCGGCAGGTCCTTCGGTGCCCCCACTTCCACCACTTCCTATGGTGATAGATGAAGCGACGGCCTTAACGAGAGGAACTCTGGCTCTAATATTACCACTTTTGTGATGATATGCATCAATTACCGCATCTGTCCCATGTCCTTCAGATTCGGGAGAGAATCTCGTCGTGATTAATCCAACTAGAAGACCACCCAAACCCGTTATCAAGGGTATTAACCATGGTTTTTCGATAAACAGAGTATAGCTAAGGTTACCTTGGAAGCCTCCTGGTAAAGGAGGAGTATATCCTGTTCCTATTTCAAGGAATAGGCCCGTGAAAAACTCAACAGAAAGAAATAGAGCTACAGCTCCTAATCCCGCAACAACACCAAGTAGAAAACCTATAAGTATCCATTTTCTGAAGTAGCTAAAATCTAAATTCCACTTCATACCTCTTAGCGTTCTGATTATTGATTTTATTTGGTGATAGTAAGGAAGGTCAGTTTTCAATTATTAAACCTCGTTCTTGAATTCATTAATAGCAATTGACCTTTTAATTATTGTTTTACAGTCTTCTATCATTTTTACCTATATTATTCTCCAGATTTTTGATACTATAACGAAGGAAATCAGTTTTTGCATAGCAGTAATGCCTCACTGTATTCACTCATAATTGGAATCTAATAACTCCGACTAATTTGAATCTTCTAGATTTTGTGTCCCCTTTCAAACGAGAAAAGTCCGTCTAGGGATCAAATAACAGTTCAACCTTACGATGACATCTCCAATTTGCGCAGAATTTATTATTTCAATTAGTTCGTGTTGTTTTTACTTCTGTTATCCATTCACATTTGAAACCGTGTTTCTCATGATGCTTTACTATAGCATCTTTACTTGGAGCATCTAAGAGACAAAAGAATCTATCTTCTTCTTCATTATACATGATATTATCGTGTGTTATACCAAATTCATCTTTAGGAGAGTTTTGTATTTTTCTTAGCGTTTCCTCATCAAAATCTTTCAAACTATGGACATCAAGGAACTTTGCCATAAAGTTTGGATTTAATTTTATGATTTTTAAATGTAGCGGTTAACGATTAGTGCCCTTTATGTAGTACGATCTTACCAACGTTGTACTTAATTTTTTCATATCATTATCATGGGCAACCATAAATTTATTTTATAGTTTTTTAACTGTTGGAGATTGTGTTAAAGGAGGCAGTTCTGGAGAATCGGATGTTCCTTGGGTTGATTTACCTTCTGAGGATGGAATACTGCTAGTAACATTGAATGATTTAATCATCTCTTCTACAACAGGAAGAAAATTATCAAATATTTTTTTAGGTGCGGTATAAATCAAAATATATTCTGTTCCGTCGTCATCTATAGTACCAACAGTTAGTTGGTTAACTAATGGTTTCTCCCGGTAATCGGGAAGCTCGAACTTAAAGGTCTCGATATGGCTACAAGCATTTATTCCATTTATCATATATTTATCACATTCTAGTGCTCCAACCAATTGGTACTTTTCATACGTTTGTCTTTGTGCAGAATATGAATCCAATAGGTCTGTTACATTAGTAAAGATAGATTCTCCTCCACCTACCAGGTTCAAAGTAGCAAAAGACGAACCTTGACCTTGATAAGCGAAAAACATATTTATCAATTCTGTAGACTCATCGATTTTACTTGGGAACCAATTCGAAGGGTATTTAATAGTAAAAAGACCACTTTTTTTCATTGAATGTCTTCCAGTTAACATTTTCTCCTGCATAGATCTGTGTCGGCGGAAAAATAAAAAATATAGCCACTGTAACGATAAAAGACATCAGTCTTAGAATGTTTCCATGCTTTGGCATACAAATGTATAATATTATTATGCTTTTAAGATTTTGTAATATATAATGGATAGAGGTAACAATAAGAGCTGAGAAATAGAGCATTAAGAAGTGCATAGAACGTATCTTAAATAAGTAACAGATTCTCATAGTATATTATCTTATAATATTTACATGAAATATGTTAGAAATGTGTAAATTTTATATCGGGTTCGGTGGGATGTAATACACTAGTGTATGTTATCCATTTTGCTGACAAGACTTTTTGTAACATATCTGAGGTATTTGGTGCTTTAACCCAAAAAGTGCCAAAACTAGAAGTAATTGTGAAGGAAATCATTCTACATCATATCATAAGTTGATATATTAATTAAAAATAAAGATTCAGATGTCTTTCTATCCAATTCAATTATATTTTTGTTACCTTCATATGCATTCCAAACTTGGGACGCAATGTGATTAATGGTTTCATTACGACTTTGTGAGATGGTACAAGTTTCATCCTCCATTGGCCGCATATAGCAGCTGTCAGAAGAATTGCTTCCAACCATGCAAATGGTTCTCCTATACATCCTCTAATGCCACCACCAAAAGGAAAGTAACTAAATCTCGGTAACTGTTTTTTGAACTCTTCTGTCCAACGATCTGGATAAAAACGATCGGGTTCGGGAAAATATCGAGGATCGCGGTGCATTACATATTGGCTCATTAAGATTATTGATCCTGCGGGTATTGTATATCCTCCCACTATGTAATCGTCAATAACTTGACGGCCTAAAGCCCACGCAGGTGGATAAAGCCGCATTGATTCTGTCAAAATCTTTTCTGTATACTCTAGTCTTGGAACATCCTCTACTGTAACATTTGTTCTGTTGTTACCAAAGACGGATTGAAGCTCTTCTTGAAGTTTTGTTTCAGTTGCTGGGTGTTCAGATAATAGGTAGTATGTCCATGTAAGTGCATTCGCAGTTGTTTCATGTCCGGCCAAAAATATGGTCATTACTTCATCTCTCAACTGCTGGTCAGTCATTCTTGCAATTCCTGCCTCTTCATCTTGTGCTTGCAGAAGAGTTAATAATAAATCATCATCTTCTTTCTTGTGTTCTTTATCCAGTTTCTTTCTATGTTCGTTGATCATTCTATATACTATTGAATCTAAGTCTCTTTTCGCTTTCTGAAATCCTTTATTGATGGGTAAGAGGGGTATTTTTTCAATTAATTCACCAAATGGCATCAGAAGACGGTTGAAATATTTCATACATGTCAGGAGCGCATCACCTACCTCGTCATCTTCTGGCTTGATATCGTAACCTAATAGAGTCTTACTAATAATCGCCAATGTAAGGTGTGTCATTTCCTTATGAATATCGAGTATTGCTCCATTGTGCCAACTATTACACATACGAAGTGCTTGGTTTATCATCATATCCGCATAAGATTTGATTCGCTTAGGATAAAATGTGGGTTGTATCAAGTGGCGTTGTTGATCATGGTACTCCCCTTCACTGGTAACTAATCCATTACCCAAAAGACGCTTTGATACCTGCAATCCTCTACTTTTGATGAAATGCCTGTAGTTAGTAACTAATACATCTTCTATGTAATCAGGATGGTTTAAGAGATAGACATTTTGTTTTCCGAATTTAAAATGGGCTATGTCTCCATAAGTATGTGATATATCAATTAATATTTTAAGTGGATCGCGCAAGAATTTCCGAACCAATGTGTATGGAAATAAATAAGTTGGTCCTGGTGGATATTCAATAACACTTTTCATGTAGTATTATTTGATATTCCTTTTCCTTTAAAGATTAACATTGTTTAGTTTGAATTACGGTTCTACTAACATAACACTATCTTCAGACTTTATACCAACTATATAATACACTTAGTTTATTGGTACAATTAACGAATATAATTAGACTGAGGTTATCACTAAAGTTCACTCTACTGTAGTTGATTGCCATTGTTGGATGTCGTTAGATAACAAGCACTAAGATTTGCGTATATATGATTTTATTTTCTCCTTCATCTCGGGATTCATTATATCTTCTTCCTTGTATCCGTGGCCTTTGACTGCATGCTGCGCTGCATTCTTCATGATTTCTTGTTCTGTTTCGCCTTGTATAACACAGTCACAATCTCTACCAACATCACGACATGAAACTGTATACACGCGATTAATTATCTGGTCGATATACTTAAGGGTTCATCTCTAGACGTACTTTGTCTATCATTAAACGGAAGTATCTAGGAAAATACACTTGACTTTCACAAAACTAGTTAAAATCGCGAATCAAATCTATTTAATTTGTGGCAAGTAAATTTTATTCGGGTTCAGTGGTATCCGATGTGCTAACACTCGAATAAAGGAATTCTAATGACAGTAACAATAAGATAATGTTCAAGTCTTTCTCTTGTGTGAAATCTTTCTCTTGTGTGAAATTTCCATCATAATAGCATTTACTTGTATTTATTAGCTCCAAGTTCATGATTATTTTGCAGATCTTAAAGTTCCTTTCGATTTTAGAGTAAAAGATAATCAGCAAAAAATATTAAATAATGATGATAAAATACGCGTTTCCTAAAAAGAATTAAACCAACCTATGCCGTCATTGAAATAACAAGGGTCAAATTTAAGGCTCATCGAAACTATAATTATTCGTTAATCATGGCTCCAAATTGCAATTGCCCAGTCTCCAAAAATATGAGTTATTGGATGGGTCTTGATAATTCTGATTTTGTGTTAAATAAATTGCATATGCATTACTTATTACTTACTTTGTCTTTTATTTTCTTCCAATCACCTATTTCATGTTGTGGTCCTATAGATGCCCCACTACCAGTATAATCTCCCATAACCTCTAAAACATAGTCAATGTCATTCAGTTTTTTTAGAATGGCCAAGTTCAAGCGGTGATGCGAGACGTAGTGAGTACCCTTATCAAAGATGGCAGGAACTGATCCAGTCGTCTGCAATATATGATCTCTTGATTTCTCTGGATCTGTTCCCTCTTTCGTAAAGACTTCAACAGTATACATTGGTGCGGTATTTTTTGGATCTTGTTGCAAACGCGTAACGAGATCAAAAACTAGGGCAGGATCTACTTTATAAAAAATTCTGCGGTATGATTCTGCTAATTTTGCACTTTCTACTTTGAGTTCTTCTAATTCATCAACACCGTCTTTCTGCTCACTCAAAGTGGTACTTTCCCTCCTTACTTTTTAAACGTGACATACAATAGACATCTCGCTAGGATGCTTATAAAAATTTATTCGTGTTCGATGGAATTAGAGACAGATTTCACTCTAAAAGAAGATCCAAAATTACCGTGTGATCACATATAAGAAATTTTAACGTTATCTGGTGTACATTGAATTTGTTTATTTTTTATTCTGTCTGATCTTTAAATTTTTCCCTCTCATCCATTTCAACAAATTTTGCCATAATAAAGTATAATATAGTAATGAAATGATAATGCTTTTAACCTTGTATTTGTTTACTAATTATGGTATCAATATTATTCGGGTTAGATGGGACTGGTAACGCTGGCACTCTAATTATGCAACCAGAAAAAGAAATGAGTTTTGCGACAATCGAACACAATTCTAGATTCTAGATTCAGAAATATGATTTAACTGGCATTTATGCATGAATATTTGCTTGACCGATTGACAATTCTCCTCATGATCCTTTATGTCTGCAAGTTTCTGATTCTTCTTTTCGTTCCTTCTTATGTAATTCTAAATGATCACTTTTCAATGAGAATTTTTGAACCACTTTATGACAGTATAGGAGATTCCCATTTTGTTATTTCCTAATTTTCTGCAAAGACAAAAACAGTTAGATTTCATAAAAGATCCGGAAATAAGAAAGGAAGTACAACTAAGAAATATTGTTGATGTTTTTATATGATACCAGCAGATAGATATAGACGACTTAACTGGCATTAAATTAAACGTCACACTCGTACGTAAAGTCGTGAATAACGAATCAGTAATACATATTAAATCATTCGAGAATCCTTATTCGTATTTGCTTTGATTTCAGCAATTAGCGGAATGATTTTGGCCTTTCTTCTAGCTGCCGTCTTCACTAGCGCTACTTCATTTTCGTATGCATCAACAGATCAATTTACTAGTAGCCAACCCATCAATGGAGTTGTCATGAAAGGAGCTTTTGTCAATATGAAACACGATGACAACGGTTCGCCTTCAGCTCCCCAGAATTACATTGAGGATAGCTTAAAAATGATTTCTAGAGCGGGTTTGGATCATGCTAGATTCGTGTTCTATTGGGAAGCATATGAAAAGGATCCCCAGGCTTTCATAAAGGAAATAAAATCAGTAGCCCATGCAGCAGATAAGTACGGAGTGAAAATCATTTACGACAATCATCAATGGCACACTTCTTCATGGCTTGAAGACGAAGGAACAGGCTTTCCTTGGTCTCTATTTCAAGGCAATTCAAAATATTCCAGAGGTGGTGGCGGTAATACTCCTGATAAAGCAGCACAAGTCTTTTGGGGGGACTGGTGGGACAGATCGGTGAAAGATAAGCAAGGAAAAGATGGCTGGACACTAATGGCAAAATTTCTCAAGAAAATAGTATTGGCAGTCGATAACCATTCAAGTACTTTAGGGTACGAGATCCTAAGCGAGCCTCACGTTGACAATAAAGATCAATGGTCTAAAATAGGCCAATTTAATAGTTTCATTACTGCAGAGTTGAGAAATACCACCAGTAAAACGATAATCTACAGCATGAATGTTCCAATTGACTTGAATAGCCCCATTAAAATCTCACCAGAAAACTTGGCAAAAATGGCGCCTTCATATAAGGAGAATATCGCTTTCAAAATAAGTGTCTATGGAGTTCCTGATAGAGATGCGTACCAGAAGAAGAGATTTGATATATTTTTGAAAACAAGAGATCTAACTGGAGTACCGTTATACATTGGAGAGTGGAATAACGTTGTAAGGACAAAGGAGGGTGCAATATCCAAACTCAACCCAGGTTTGAGCGAGCTTACAAAAACTAATGCGAAAGAGATACTCGGGGCTTTGAAGAAAGCAGGAGTATGGGGCACGGCTTTTTGGAAGTGGGATTATCAGGATGCAGATACGGCCAGTTTTAACTTGGTTTCTGATAATAATGGCAAATTAGTGCCCAACAAGTACTTGGGTATCTTAAAAGACACGGTGGAAACGATTTATGGTTCTTCCGGTAGTGTTCTTACCTCTTCCAATACCAAGACCGGCACCATCGATACTTCGACTTCTAATAATAATAATGTCAATACTAATGATGCGACCTCTTCCAATACTGATACCAAAAAAGATCCTGAGCAGTATGATGACTTGAAAAAATTAGTGGATGACATAAGAAATCATGTTGTAGATAACGATGACATATCATTGAATACTTTCAAAGATTCAAAGGCTTATCAAGGGGCAGATGCAAATACGCAAGATTGTATAGACCTAGCAGGAAAAATAGGAGAAAAACTTGGTGACCAAGAAATCGTTCACTGTTCTGAAGATGCAAACTATTTCGAAAACAAACTATCTAATACGGACACCAATAACAACGCTGATAATAGCAACAATAACAACAATAATAAGGCTGATGATACCAGTAACTAGTATCTTCAATACTTTTTTTATTTATTGTGCTTCCATTCTCAGTGCTTCGTTAATTTTTCTTTTGTTTCAGTTTTAATGTTGTTCTTTTTCTGCTAATTTAATAGCAAATACGAAGATTTTTTTGAACTGAACGTCATTTGGGTCAGGATTTTGAAGATCAGACTGCATTATTTATGAACTCTGTTTTCTTAGCACGACTCTTCCAAGATCTATAATTACTTATTGATTTCGAATGATGGTCCGAATGAATCAACAGATTTACTCTTCTATGTCTATTGTCGTTTCTGTCACTATAAAAATAACGTTATCGTCTAATTTCGATTATACTTTCAGCAATATGACTTAATAATTACCGCGACCGTAACTGTCACATGCAACGGAGTTATATAGTTTTGATTGCAGGAGCTATTTTAATCATTGGTGGCTTTTCTCGTACTCCCTTCTGCTTACAACACATCCACTTTACTTAATTCGATTTCTTCAAACGATATGGCCAAATTAATCCTAACTGGTTTGGTAAACAAAACACACGAACAGTCTGTTTCTAAGGACTCTTCACTGTATGAGATGATAAAAATAGAATTTAAAAATCTCGTTATTAAAGGATCCAAGTATTTCATTAGTAAACATATTCAACCTTCTTCCGATGAACTTTCTCTAAGAAATCTTGCTTATAAATTAGGATTAAATTTATTTATTATTTTGGTAGGAATAATATTGATAGTTAATGGATTAATTTCACTCATAAGCGGAACAATAATTTTTGTTCATGATAGGTTAAAAATTCGTCGGGCTAAAGGTTAAAAATGGAGATAGCTATTTCTTTCAGCATAAGCTCTATAATAAAATTTGTGCGAGAGTTAGGATAAATATATTATTGTTAACTAGACATGGATTTAAAAGAGAATAACAAGATTTTATTCACTTAGCGTTAGCATCCGTTTCCCAAATCCCAAAGCTATTATTCTCTGTATCAAGGCACACAGCAAAATAACCCATTCCAGGCACAGGCTTTTTTGGGATCATAACTTTACCTCCTAATTGTTCTACTTTAGCAGAGTATTCTTGAACTGATTTTACATCAATGTAGTTTGTCATTCCTTGTTGTTGAGAATTCTGTCTTTTCATCATACCGCCGGCAATGGACTTATTCCCTTTGTCATCTGTGGTAGATATTATTAAATACTCATGTCCTTCTGGTAAAGGTTCCGGACCAGACCATTTCTCAAAATTCCATCCGAACAATTCATTATAGAATTTCTTTGATCTTTCAATGTCATCAGAAGGAATTTCAAAGTGAACTATTGTTGGCATATTAGTTAATTTCAGATTTGACTTAATTAAGTTTCTTATTCGCTTGCTTGTGTGACAAGTTGAGAGTATTGTATTTACAGTATGACTAATCTCCGTCATTGCTCTAACTATGGGAGGAACATTTGTAATTAATTATATCATTAAACGTGTAATGGGCTATTTTGAAAGAAGAAAGAATAGATAGATAAAGTATAGCTTCTTCATTATAGTAACAAACTTCACATAATATTATTTTACAAAATTTATAATAAATTCAATAAAAATATGGAGTTTTTATATCGGGTTCGGTGGGAACCATGTGGAATTCTACACTAGTCCAAAAAAAACTACTAGTAATGCGGATTAGTGTGAATAATTATCACTTGGAAAGTTATTAATCCCATTGAAAATCCGAAATATCCGGAAATATTCTATCTATTGGTATGAATTCTTCTCCTCTAATTTCACCGAGAGGAAACTCCTTTGTTTGAACTGACACATACACTCCCCCATCCATCATCAACTTGCGAAGATCTTTCAAAGAATTCCCTTTAAGTTCTCCCTGTAGGTCACCAGAGGTTACACCGCCTATGGCAACTGTTCCTTCTACGTCGTATTGATTTACCTTTGTCACGTTGATGTTATTGCTCTTTACTTTAACCTCTTTTGCCTCCTTCAACAAATCTAATATCATACTTGCATAATGAGGATTGCTACGCGTACTGTAGAGATAAATACCCGTTATATTGTCAATGTCATTCACATTAACATTGTAAACAAGTTTACTCGAATCTTCTGTGAACTTCAGACCGATGAATCCGTGAGCGTAAGTCCGATTAGGTGGTATCTCCTGATTTCCATCAAGTACACTCCAGAATCGGTCTACTTGTACTGCATTTACTCTTGTATTAGAACACATTAAGCCACAAAGTATCAAAATACAGTTCATGTATAATAGAAACGAAATATTTGTCATAACTAATTTTCAATTATCTTCTATTTAGATTCTGCTACAGGATCTAATCGCGTACTGAATAAAAAATCGTAACTTATGCCATATATAGTTTGGTGGGATTCGGACACTGCATGTATACGGGTTCTGTTGATCTACTATGATGTTTATTGTCTTATTACGATTCAAATTCCGATAAGCAATATTCTAGATAAATGGCGTCGATTATACTCCTGAAAATAATACTTACTCTTATGAATTCAGGTTGAAGTACATCGATTCTAAAGGCAGTTTTTCGGTTTAGTAATGTGTGGCTCTAAGGGTGGGTTATCAGCTGTTCTCTCAATGAAATCATATCTACCAGATTCCAACGTTCTATGACTTTTTCATTATGAAAGGAAAATTCCGTCATGCCATTGACTTTGAACTGTCTTCCCGTTGGTTGAAGATCCCCAAAATCACC
>WNFX01000815.1_pt1 | contig 41332 bp, 33 predicted proteins | sample 5400111 | NCBI WGS metagenome assembly WNFX01 (sample SAMN13153363, study PRJNA577476) | soil metagenome | isolation source: 40 cm soil or saprolite under grassland replicate 1 | place: USA:California | collected 2016-06-15
TTTCCTGGATACTCTTACAGAATACCCCCTTTCAGGATGAAGCCCTGTATGTCTATGCTGGTCGGCAGATCTGGCAACAATGGCTGGGGGGGCCGCCATCCCTGGATCATTATAGTTACTATTTTTCGGGCTATCCTTATGTCTATCCGATTATCGGTGGGGGGCTTGACCTGCTAGGGGGCCTCGAGCTGGCGCGGTCTTTCAGCCTGGTCTGTATGTTGCTTGTGACCACCTGTGGTTATTATGTAACGAAGAAGCTTTTCAACCAGAAGAGTGCTCTCTTCGCCGCTATTTTCTTCGTGTGTCAAGGGCCAGTACTTTTTTTGACCCGCCTGGCAACCTTTGATGCCCTCTGCCTTTGCCTGCTGGCAATGGGAACGGCTCTGGCTGTCAAGAGCAGCCTGGCCCGGCGGCCCTGGCTGGCTCTGGGTACTGGTCCATTAATGGTGCTAGCATTTGGCGCGAAATATGCCGCATTGCTGTTTATCCCATCTGTTCTTGCCATTTTTGTGTTATGTGTCTTGCTCAAGCGGGGATGGATAAGTATGGTGGTGCGTGGGACGTTGGGAGTACTTTCCCTGCTCGTAGTAGGAACGTTGACGGCTATTGTCGTGACCCACTTTGATCACGACGTGCTTCATGCGCTCAGCGCCACGACGATCGACCGTAGCGCCATTTTATCGGCCGCACGTTTAGGATTAGCCGAACATGTTATTCAGATGGTCGGTTTATCGTTTGCCGTGGGGCTGCTTGGCCTTGCTGTTGCAGGCAAAAAACATCTGCTGATCGCCCTCTTATTCTTTGGCTCGGCGTTGCTCATACCCGCCTATCACATCTACAAAGCCGAGCAGATCTCTCTGGATAAGCACCTGGGCTACAGCATGTTCTTTTTGATGCCCGTGGCAGGGTATGCGCTGTCATCTCTCTCCAACTTCCACAGCACGTTCTCTCACGGACACCGCTGGTTATCCGGCGTGGCGATTTGCCTGATGCTGTTCCTCCTCGCAACAGGAGAGGCCCAAAATATGTACGGGAGCTGGCCAAACACAACTCAGCTTGCCTATGCCTTGAATTCCCAGGTGCGCCCTGGTGCTGGCCGCTATCTGGCAGAACAGTTTGAGGTATCGCGCTATAACTTACGGAGTGATACCTATAACTGGCAATGGACTGGCCTCGACTTTTTTGAATATACCGATAAGCAGGGACACTACTACTATGGCAATGATGCCTACGTTAAGGCCATTAACGATGGCTACTTCGACCTGATCCAGTTGAATTATGGATTTGACGCCCAGACCGCCCTTACCATTTTGAAAGCTATCGAGCAAAGCAAGAAATACGCTCTTATCGATAAAATCCCCTACCAGGACTCTTACGGACCCGGCTACTTCTGGGTATGGCGTAAGCTCTGATCTGGAAGAGGCCCAGGTTTGGCTTCTTGCAGGAGTGCGAAACGATTACTGATAAGGCCAGAACACTTCTCATATGGCTCAGCGAAAGGAAACTAACCATGCAGAAACCACAACAGAATCCCTATGAGGATTATCACAACGTAGCCGGTAGTGACGATCTGGCAAAGAAAGAAGGGATACCATACCAAATTTTTGTTTTGCTGTGGGAAAAGAGGCACGAATGTGGGAGGTAAGGGCTGTGTGTAGAGGACTATAATCCTGAAAGGATGGAAATATGCGAGTACACGAACATGTTAAGCTTTCAACAGCGGCGGCAGTTATCGTGGCACCCTGGCTCAAAACAGATACCTGGATACCGTTTGCTGCCAGTGTTTTGATTGATGTTGACCACTATCTCTGGCATGCTATTACCTATCGCACCCTGAGCCTGCGCGCTGCTGTACGTTATTTCGGGCAGGCCGATCCTCCACAATCGTCAGAGGCACGCTTATTACATCACCCGATAATACTGGTTACTCTGTTGTTCCTCGCTATACGTCTGCACTCGCGCTTACTTGCTTTGATATTGAGCGGACTGCTTTTTCACGTGTGCCTGGATGCGATCCACGTCAGCCGGGTGAACCATTTGAAATGGACACTCAGCCAACAGGCGCACCATACCTGTTCCGAGTGCGGGCAGCAGTATGCCGCGCTACAACTCCATACAATATATGTTGCCAGGAACTTGCTGGATCGCTATAATCCTGAACATTTTGTCGTATTGTGTCCAACCTGTCATGAGTTAGCTCATGGGTCGTGAGAAATCTACTACCTATGCAACACACTTAATGGTCCTAACGCCAGAGACCACATCCAGTTTATAGCTGATGGACAAGTTGAGACGCAGGGAGTGTTAACAGCAGTGGGTACTTCTGGCGATACACAGATACTGAACTTAAGATGTAATGGTGTGGCAGCAGGAATAACATATAAATTTACGTTGCACGCTAACAACACAAGCTGGCTCGAACGTAGAAAAGGAAAAGAGGTTATGTTAGTAACGCGACCCGATATCGATACTATCGCAATTACACGCACCTTCGACAGCATCGAAGCAGCCGCCCATCGCGTTATCGCACAAGCAGGCGGTATGGCTTCTGTCATCAAGGACGCTAAAATTGCGGTACTCAAACCCAATTTTGTGGCTGGCAGATCTGCCGAGACGGGGTCAACCACCAGCTTTGCCTTGCTCAAGGCTGTCGCTGAAGAAGTACACGCCTGTGGGGCAGAGCCGGTGCTCTGTGAAACTCCTGGTACCGAGTTTGACCGCGAGGCCACCTATACGATCCTGGGTGTAGAGAAATTCTGTGCGGACAACGGCATCCGCATCGTCCGTATCGACCCGGAGGGCGGCGAACAGGATTGGATTGAGCTGCAACCTGCGGGCGCAAAGCGCCTGCGCCGCTTCCGCATTCCGCGGTTTATGCAAGAAGCCCGCCTCATTAACCTGCCAGTGCTCAAAACGCATGTTGTCTCGACCATGACCCTGGGCATGAAAAACCCCATGGGGATTCTGCCCCGTCCTGACCGACGGTCAATGCATACACTTGGGATTGCTCAGTGCATTGTCGATATGAATCGCGGCATCAAGCCCGACCTGACCATCATCGATGGTAGTGTTGGGCAAGATGGCGAGGGACCGCTCTATGGCGATAAAGCCGACCTGCAGGTATTGGTGGCTGGACGTGATAGTCTGGCTGTTGACCTGGCATGCTGCCAAATCGTTGGCGTCCAGCCACGCGATATCCCCCACCTGAAGCTGGCCCTGGAACAATTGGGCAAGCCTTCGTGGACCCTGGTTGGTGAAGATCCTGGTATGATCAAGCAGTTTCGCCTCCCAGAGCAGAAAACACTCTACCGCTTCATCTTCTGGCTGATGTATCCGCTAGACTATCCCTATAGCTGGATTGCGGAGCGCGGCAAGCATTTCTGTACAACCCTGTACGGTACAGGATTGGTCGGAACTCGCCCACAGATCAACGAGGCAAACTGCACGCGCTGTGGTATTTGTGTCGAAGCCTGCCCACTCCCAGATGTGATTGATCTGAAAACGCTGAAGGTGAACTACAAGACCTGCCAGCGTTGCCTGCTCTGTTACGAGGCCTGCCCAGAGAACGCTATCAGCGTCAAGGGCTATTCGGGGACAAGGTGAGATGGAAGGGGGCATAAAACGGACAGCCGTATGGTACTACAAGAGTCATTTTATAGATAACTCATCTAGAAGTTGGAGGATTGTTCGATGAAAGTACTGATTACTGGTGCTACGGGTTTGTTGGGAGGACATCTGCTTCAAGCATTACGGCAGCGTGGTGAGCAGATTCGTGCCCTGGTCTTGCCGGTAGAAAATGCAGAGAGGCTGACGGCGCAGGGGATAGAGGTGGTGCGAGGGGATGTGACCGATGCCGGCACGTTAGCCCCAGCCCTAAAGGGTATTGAAATTATCATTCACCTGGCAGGCATGATGGGTGTGAATCGTCCACTTGCAGATTATCGCCTGGTGAATGTCACTGGCTCTGAGAATCTCTATCGGGCGGCGCAGGCAGCAGGCGTACGCCGTTTCGTTCACACCAGTTCACATACTGTCTATGGGCTCGGCCATGGTCGATTCCTGACCGAGCAAGATGCACTGCGACCTGATCCTGACCCCTATGGCATTACCAAGGCAGAAGGTGATCGCCTGATCCGACGCCTCCTGCTCGAAAGCGATGTGGAGACAGTGATCCTGCGTCCTGGCACTTTCTTCGGCCCAGGGGATCGATTACATTTTGGTCGCATGGCTCAGCGCATAAAAAGTGGCAAAGGAGTAATTATTGGACGAGGAGACAACGCGCTGCCATTTTGCTATGTGACCGATGTGGCGCAGGGTTTCCTGTTGGCGGCCTATCATGAGAAGGCTCCTGGCAACGTCTATAACATCTCTAATGACCGTCCTCTTACACAGCGAGAGATATTCAATGCCATTGCAGATGATGTCGGCGGGAAACGTCCTACACGGCACCTGCCCTATCTTCCAATCTACTATGGCAGCATCGTTGCAGAGAAGATTGCCTCTATCACTCATACCAGGCCGATTGTGACGCAGCTTGGCGCAATGATGTTTGGCACAGATACCAGACATAGCGTAGAGAAGGCACGACGTGAGTTGGGCTATGAACCAAAGGTCGATATACGGGAAGGTATCAGGCTAGCAGCAGCGTGGTTCAATGCTGGCGGTATGGAACAGCCATCGATTACCCAGGTCAGCCAATATGCCTCTCTCGGAGGAGTAAGAAGGTCATGAAACGTGTACTGAGCAGCCCTGTAGCAAAAGTAATCATCAGCTTAAGGAAGGCAGGAAGAGAAAAGTGAAAGTACTCGTGACAGGGGCTGCTGGCTTTGTAGGTGGTCATCTCGTTGAGATGTTAGTGGAGCGTGGCGATGAGGTGCGTGCATTGGTGCAACCAGGTCAAGACACAAGTTGCTTGCAAACATTGCCAGGCGTTGAGGTTATCCACGGCGATTTGACTGATGCAACATCACTCAAATGCGCCGTGCAAGGCGTGCGACGTGTCTATCATATTGCAGCAAAAACAGGCCCCTGGGGATCGGAAAAAGTCTATAAAGCGATCAATGTGCAAGGGTTGGCTGACTTAATTTTTGCCGCGATGGATGCAGGTGTGCAGCGCATTGTCCACACCAGTTCCATTACGGTCTATGGGCACCATCTCCATGGCATCGTGACCGAGGACCATCCCTATCATATTGAGAACAATCCCTACAGTCGTACAAAGATTGCCGGTGAGAAATTGATCTCCAGGCTTGTGAAAGAACACGGTGCGCCAGTCGTTATTGTACGTCCTGCATGGATATATGGGCCACGAGACATCGCCAGCTTTAGCCGCTTCGTCAATCTTGTCGAGTCCGGTAAAGGGCTGATTCTTGGCACTGGCAACAATATTGTGCCTGTGGTGTATGTGCGGGATGTGGCGCAGGGCCTGATCAAGGCAGGGGATGCCAGCAATGAGGCAGTCGGTCGGGCTTATAACATCGCAGATGATCGGCGCGTGACACAGGCTGAGTACCTGAACACCATTGCTTGTGCTCTACAGGTGTCGCATGTGTCGCGCAAACTCCCTTTTTCCGCAATATATCTCGCTGGCCGTAGTGTTGAAGCCTTATGGCAAGTTATAGACCGCCGTAAAGAAACACCACCACCGTTGACGACCTATGGAGTAACATTGCTAGGTGGGGATCAGCGATTCTCGATTGATAGGGCACGTCGTGAGCTGGGTTATGCTCCTGAATTTGATATCAAGCGTGGAGTAGCAGAAGGGGTTCATTGGTATCTCAGTCGGACAAAGTAGCCAGGATTGGATCAGCCACACAGAGCTGTTCTTCCTCCCAAGGGTGTGTTTGACCTGCTTGTAACTCTGCTCGACCTACATGCGCAGCCCGTAGAGCCTGATGATCCCTTCCAGGCTCGCCACGGCAAACGTTGGTGGTGTTGGAGCGTGCCTGGATGGTACGTGCAGGTTGGTCACTAGTGCTGCGTTCCTTAAATGCAGTAACAAAAGAGTTGAAACGAGGCTCTGCCTGCCTTAGCACACTGCTGATGCTCGACTTTCTCTCCATTTTCAGCTTGCGGCTCTGTACTATTGATACAGCATTTAAGGAACGCAGCACTAGTCGATCACTTCCTATGCCCCAAATTGGACGCTCACTCTCCTATTGTAGAGACCCTTTTCCCTGCGCCTTTCCAGCCAAACTTCTTGATGGTATTGCGTAGCCAGCCAACAGTGGGCCCTTCATCGATTCTTTTGCTGGTTTCGATCAAAAAGGGAGATGTTTCAGGACGAGGGACTAACTTGTTCACCTGGCGTATCGCTGCCAGTTCCTCATAATGTTGGAAAGCCCAATACATGTTGATGCGGCATCCGCTGCAATTTTTCACGTCATCCTCATTCATAGTTCCGCACTGTGGACATTCCGTCATAGTGGTCTCCTTTCTATCAGGTGCACCTCATAGTTAGATCAGGCCCTGGCGCATGGCTACTGCGACAGCCTGTGCCCGATCAGTGACCTGTAACTTCCGGTAAATTTCCTGCATCTTACGTTTGACTTGAACCTCACTCCAGAAGAGTTGCCTTCCGATCTCCTTATTGGTACATCCTTTTGATGCAAGCCGTATCAGGTCGATTTCTATCGTACTGAGACCGCGCTTCAGGCGGTTCTGCTCCCTGGTCAGTCGATGAAACTCGACCACCACCTGCGTCACTGCATGAGATTTGCCGAGAACGCGCTCACCCCGTTGCACAGCACGGAGAGCCCTTCGTAAATCATCTATAGACAACGTTCTATGTAAATAGCCATGTACGCCTATTCGTAGGGCCTCGAAAAGTAATCGTTCATCACTGGAACCTGCAATTAACATAATACGTGTATCAGGGGAGCTTCGCAGCAATTGCTGCGCTATATCCAGTCCACTGGTTACCTCCAGGGAGATATCGACTAAGACGATATCAGGCTTTAACTCTCTGGTGAGAGCCAGGGCAGCTTTCTCGTCTTCGGCCTCCCCTACGACCTCAAAGCCATCTTCCTCGTTCAGCATCACGTGTATCCCCTGACGCAGAATCACGTGATCAGCGACTATCAGTATGCGAATCGACGCATTTTCAGGTAGTAATGCCTGTGTCTCCATAACCTTCATCAGTTTCGGCCCCCTTTGTGTTTGAAACGTTCTTGAGTACTGATACTGGACTCCCACAGAGGCCTTCCCTTGTTTGAGCAAGCCTGCGTTGCCCAGCACACGGACACGCACTCTCAGGTCCGGATACCCTTATTTGAGTAGTTGCGCATAGAATAATTGACACATCTCTGTTAGAATAGGGGAAGTCGATTCACAACAGCGTGAGATGTGTCAATTATTCCTGTTACGTTCACCTATGAACAGTAGCAAGTAACCTTAAATCTTGCATAATCAGGTCATCCACCAAAAATAAGATACATGATGTGGAGGAGATTGTCATGCGTAAACTTACGTATTGGTCTTACACATTCTTACGTATTCTCACTGTCAGAGACCACGTCCCATAGAATGGGACGGGCTTGTATCTAAGCTCCACCGCAACTCTGAGTATCTTTGCAGACGCTCAGCTTTGATTTCATCGCTTGACACATCAGGGCACTCTGACAAAGTACCCGTTCTGGCCCAGTCTTGCCGAGCCAGAAGCGTTCGCATCGTAATATTCCTGGCACCGACCAGGTCAGCATGGAGGACATAATGGCAGTTCTGACAGACAAACAGCAGCCCTTTATTGGGTCGATTGGCATCGGAGGTATGACCACACATAGGGCATGCTTTGCTCGTGTAGTGGGCATCCACCTTAATAGCCATCGAACCATGCAAGAGCGCCTTATAGGCGATCATGCTGTGCAACTCAGCAAAGCTCCATTTGGAGAAGGTTGCATTGGCACGGCGTTGCTTTCTGCTGGCCTTTTTGCCCCGTTTGCGTTTTGTCCGTTCACGGATATGGGTCAAGTCTTCCAAGCCGATGAGGCTATGGGGGTGTCGGTCGACGATGCGTTTGGACACGACATGATTGGCGTCTTGCTTCAACCGTCTCTCCCGTCCACTAATCACCATAAGGCGACTGGTAGCGGAACGGGTGCCTTTCTTTTGCAGACGCTTTCTCAGTCTCGCGTAATGATTGGCTTTGGGAACAATACCCTTCCCTGTATGGAAGGAACGATCTCCTTTGGTGGTAGCAGTCACAGCCAGGTAGCGAACACCGACATCCACACCTGCTACATTGGTATGGGTCTCTGGTGTGGGGTCTACTCCTTCAATTTCCAGGGAGACCAGCAAGTAGAACTGCTTACGTGGTTTGTCATACCAGAGCTTTGCCGCTCCAATTTCAGCACCTTCCTGTATCAAGGCAATGTGTTTGCTATAGCCCGTGTAGGGAACAATCACACGTCCGTCCAATGTCAGGATGCTCACGTGTTGCTCGGTCTTGAAGCTATAGTCTTTGCGGTGCTGATAGGTCAAGGTAGGAGAGACGTACTTGGGTGGTTTGTCCAGGCCCTTGTAGCGTTTCTTGGTATGACCAGTCTGGCGGTGGGCGACATTCTGTTTGACCTTCGTCCACAAGCCTTTGTAGGTAGCTCCGACCTGTCTAGGAACGGAACACGCCATTTGGGAAGGCAGATGAAAACGAGCACGGACCTCATCGTAGGTGCCATCCTGCAAAGCAATCCTGTTGCTCATCTTGCCGTGCTCAAACGCATAGCGGCTCACATAATTGAGCGCATCACGATAGGCCAATTGCATTGCCCGCAAGGCGGCAAATTGCTCATGCGTCGTATGCAGTTTGAGTTTGGCCGTTATCACTGTTTTCATGCCTCCTATTGTATCAAATGTTCAACGGCATGTCAAAGAAGGAAAATAGTTGAAGGTTTTCCATCTGCGGATGCCTTTCTTTCCTCCCGCCCCATGAATGGAGGCGGGCATCCAGAAAGGATAGTTGGTGAAAGCCAATGGAAACATCAGAATGTTGTCAGTCCGGCAGCCAGACCAATCAAGATCGCTTCTCGCTGAGAATGGACTTCCAGAATCTGATAGATATGCCGCTGATGTGTTTCAATTGTGCGCTTGGATACATGAAGTGTTTCAGCAATAGCACGGGTAGGAAGACCCTTGATCATAAGTTTCAACACTTCATATTCACTGACGCTCAGATCCTGAATCTTCTGTTGAGCATCCTCGTTACCCTGTTGTACTTGTTGCTGACGTAGACGCCCATTTTCCAGCACATGCAGACACCAACCACAATCGTATGCCAGGCGTTCGCAAAGCGCAGCAGAAAGAACAAACTGATCTTGTGACCTGTCAGACCGGCTCACCTGCAAGGAACCATAGACCACTTCATCCCAATGCACCAGAAACCCCTGCCGTCCAGGTATGAAGGGCATCGTTATTGTTGGTGATATAGTTTGCCGGTGCAGATACAGATACATCTGTTCGTCAGTCATAGAGGCTATCCCACTGGCTAACTGGACTTCTATGTCATCATGAACTCCGTAGAACCGTTGGCAGCAATTGATAATCTGTGCCAGATAGCAGGCATAAATGCCATATTGGACGTTATCCTTGAACAAAGAGGGATCTGAAAAAGGCCGATTTTCCCCCGGCATTACTTGTACATTTTGTGACATGAGGATAAAATACTCCTAGCAGCGAACACGCTCTTCCCCTTTAAACGTGCACGCGTAACACTACACCGAAACGCACAACATTTAGTGGCGGGTGTGTGTAGCAGCAAAACAATGTTGTCCGAACTCTCTATGCGATTGCAGGCAACTTTGCTTGAATCTCCCCTAGGATATAATCCGCGTGGATTGCAAAAACAACTATGAAAGCATCACAGCTATTAAACGTATTTGCCATAAATACGAACTATTTAATGTTTAGGCTGAATTATTATAAATCAGGAGGGGAAGCGGTTTACATCATATCCGTCAGAGAATGATGTAAACCTGTATATCGGTAGTTTGTGGACTCGGGAATTTGCTTGCTTCAAAGCAACTGGACTACGCTCTTAGGTACTATCAAGTCAGGTGTAATCAACCATGAGAAAACGAGCATACAGTATTTTCCGAAACAACAAGCTACTGATATAAGCCCTTCCGGACTACATTAGCCTAAACATCAAGACTAAAACAATATAACCGATAAGTCGAGATATGTCAATCCTTCACATTAACGATCATATACACTTTCTATACACCTGCAATTATTCAAGAGATTTTTGTACTAGAAGACTCAAGCATTCCCTCCCTTTTCATCAATTAGTGATACTGTTGGCGAACCCACAAAAATGGGGAGAAGTAGCTCAAAGTATCCTGTTTTTCTCTCTCTAGTGGGGAATGTTTATCCCATTTGAACTTGAAATTGCCAGGGAATCCCTAGCACAATGGGGTTCGCCAATAGTATCTTAGTGTGGCTGTACCAGCCTCGAACGCTACGTGGTCTGTAGTACTAATACCAGGTTAGTAAAAATGTGGTTTAAATTTTGTTAAAAACGTGGTGCAGAAATATACACGTGACATTCCCCTAAACAGTGGATACTTATTCCAAGTGGAAAAGTCGGTGGAAAGGCCAAAGAGGATCCCCTTTTTGCAACACAGCCCTCAACACTCTCAAACAGGCCTCATAGGTAATTCTTGTTTCCCTAAGAGGAACTCCTCTTCGCTTTCTGCATTGCCTTCTTCAGGCTGTACCTTCATCTTCATGGTCGTGGAGATCGTCAAGCCGAGGGTCTTCAGACAGACCAGGCCAGCCGTGGACATGAGCAGGGCGGCCCAGGGATGGGAAAAGATGAACATAGCGGTAACTTTGTCCGCTGGCAAATGGAGGAGTCCGGTGAAGACGAGCAGACCCACAGCTTCGTTGCTACCCACCTGTCCAGGAGGAGTGGGGAAGATGTAGAACATGTTAAAGACAGTATAGCCGAAGATAGCCGTCCTGAAGGAGATGGGGAAGCCAATCGTCCAGAAGGCGAACATGGCAAAGAGACTATCGCAGATGACAGCCAGACAGGTGAGCGCCACGGCCGGGAGGAAGATGTGGGGACGGCTTGCACCGGCCAGGAGCGAGTCAACAAAGCCAGTAGCAAAAGCTTCCATCTTGCTCCCTATGGCTCTGGGAAGTACTCCTATTATCTTGTGAAGCATGGCGATGGCAGCGGTACGTTTCCAGACGGTCAATCCAATAAAGGAGGCCAGCACGATGAGTAATCCACCCACCATGCCCAGGACTAACCAGAGCCTGATATCCATCTGCACGCCGAGGAAAGGTACGATGGCCATGATGACCAGGGCAGGCAACAGGTCCATCGACCTATCCATCGCGACTGTAGGAAGTGATCGACTAATGGGTATAGCCGCGATACGTTTGAGCATGAGTGTCTTGGCGATATCTCCGCCACTGATTGGCAGGAGGAAATTGATAAAGACGCTCACAAGGAAAATTCGAATAGCCTTGCCGGTGCTGATATTACTGATGGAGTTTAGGAAGAGTTTCCAGCGCATGCCTCGGATGGAGAATGCAGATAGGAAGGCGACTCCTGAAAGCAGGGCAAGGGTAACACCACGAGGTGTCATCAGATTTTGTTGCACTACAGAAATGGTTGCCAGTACGTTTACAAAACGGGAGACAACGAATAATAAGCCGATGCCTATCAATAGGCCGATGATTACTTTTGCTACAGGACCGCTCAGTACACGTTTCATGATCTTCTTACTCCTGACAGGAGAGCCATATTGGCTGGCCTGGATAACTATGGCTGCGCTATACCGCTAATGAGTACTTTTATCTAAATTTCCTCCAATTGCTCGATCAGCCATCTAAATAATGATGCTTGCGGTACCATGCGGCTGTCCGTTTCATGCCTTCTTCCAGCTCGACTCCAGGCATGTAGCCCAGTGCGAATCTGGCTCGGCTAATATCATAAATGCGACTATTCGTGAGAAATTGGACACGACTCCGCGTAAGTGGGGCGTGCTCACCCTTCATACCTGGCATGACGGCAAAGATATCTGAGGCAAGATTGGCAAGCCAGAGCGGGATACTACCGCCGGGGAGATCCCGACCCAGCGCGTGCGCAATTGCAGTAGCGAGCTCGCTGATGGTGACGGGATGATCTCCTGCGATGGTATAGATGCGACCTGGAGCCTGGGGTTGCCCGGCACAGAGCAGAAAAGCAGATACCAGGTCATCGATGTAGACCGGGTGCAACAAGGCTTTTCCGCCATCGATAACGCGAAATAGCCCTTTTTTAATTGCTACAAAAAAGCCCAACAGGTGCAGATCACCCGGCCCATAGACAAGCCCGGGGCGGACCACGCTTACAGGGAGACCTTGTTCCTGATGGGCCTTGAGGGCAAGTAGTTCTCCTTCCAGTTTGGTGGCTTCGTAAGGATTGGTAGGAGCAAAAGGAGTATCCTCGGCGGCAGGCATTTCACCTGTAATACCATGCACGCCAGTGGTACTGACATACACAATACGCCGCAACTGATCCTGTCCCCGGCATGCCTTGAGCAGAGTGTGCGTGCCTCCTACGTGCGTCTGGTAATACAGTTCTGGCGGGACGCCTGGATGGTAGAGACGCCCCGCCAGGTGGTAGATCGTGGTTGCGCCATCAACTGCCTGCTGAACTTGCGCCGCATCGGTGATATCTCCTGGAACGATCGTTACCGCGTCACCGAATTGCTGGCGTGCTTTTTTTTCGTCGCGTGTGAGTATACGCACCGTTTGCTGGCGTTTTATCAGCTCTGTCGTCAGAGCGCCGCCCAAAAAGCCGGTTGCGCCTGTCACCACTGTGGTCATGATAGTCTCCTCACTCTTGCTCCCTGGAACGCAGCGTCGCTGGTGCGCAGTGACGTGGGCCGGTTTCTACTTTGACTATAGATTCCCCTCACTATTAGTCGCCTGTGCTGCAATCGTAGCCTGCTGTACCAGGGGGCTGCTGACAGTTATACTCCTACTCTTCTCCTTGAAGGCGAAGGTAAGTGAGCTATAGGCAACCGCAATTTTGACCTCTCGACCGCGCATTCCGATACGAACAGGTGTTGCTTGAACTATCTCCTGAACACGCCTGGAGACAAGTTCAGCTCCATGTTGCTCTGCGCGAATGACGGCGGTCAGAATTCCAGGCTCACTGATCGAGAGTTTGTCTTCTTTGCGCAGCTTGCTGCGCAACAAAGGTAAGAGCTTACGTACTGCCTCAGTCGCCTCACGGTCTTCGCTCTCAGAGTTGACAGCATCGTGATCTTCGGTCCCTTCAAGAATGAGGCGAAAGATGATGACACTCACGGCATTACAGATGCGTCGCACTTTATATTTGCTTGCCTCCAGATCCTTCGTCGAATCCACCATTTGCCAGATATGGTGTTCGCGCTTAAGGCGGTGGTCACAGTATCCTTGCAGGCGTGCAAACCCTTCAAGGATGGCTGTGCCGAGAGTCCATATAGCCTGTCTGGGAGTGCGCATCGTAAAATCGCGGCAGGCGAAAAGCTGACGAATAATGGGACTCACCTTCATTGTCGAAGCTGCGTAGTTCTGCTGATCCCACACTTGCAAATGTCCCGCGTAGATGCGGCGGCGCTGCTTAAGAAAATCCTGGATGGTGAGTGGACCTTTGTTATAGACAATACAAGCGGGTTCATAGATCAACTGATAGCCAAGCTGGAAAATGAGCGCCTGTATGGATATTTCGTCGACAGGACTACCGGATGGTATGCCTGAAATGACATTACGGAAGGCTATCACTTCACCAAGTTTCGGGTGAACACGAGCCATCTGATCATGTAAGCGCCAGAGCAGGTGGACAGCGTGTCCCATAAAGGTAGCCGGATTATTCACCGGTACAGGACGCCCCCCAACCATACCAATCTTTGGATCTTTGAAAGGAGCACACATATACTCCAGAGCAGAAGCTTCGGGAATAACGTCAGCGCCAAGTAATACAACAACGCGGCTGGTAGCCTGTTTGAGAAACAGGTTGATGGCAGAAGCTTTCCCTTCGCGTTTCTCTTGAATACACAATCGTACTCGAGGCTCCTGGCGTACAATTTCAGCTACAATCGGTACAGTATGGTCCGTGCAGCCGCTGGCAACGACAATGATTTCTTCGATGCGTACGGATGGGCCATGCTGTTCGAGAACTGCGCGTATGGTGCGGCCAATATTGGCTTCCTCATTATAGGCCATAATGCCTACACTACAACCGATATATTCGTCACCGTGCTGTGCCTGCCCATCTTCCTGCGCCGGCTGAACCTCACGTGTGCTCTTTGTTGCCATGATCTACCTGGCCTTCCTCAGTTAGTTGTCAGTAGCATTGATCACAGGCAGGCTACGTCGTTTGGCAGATCTGCCAGGATTACTGGTAGAGAGCGCGGCGGCAACCATCTCCTTGCCAACACTGGCACCAACACTTGCTAGTGTTGGCGTATGGCAGAGCATATTGGTATAGGAGGCATTTGCCAGAGGGCAATGGCACTCGCCCGCCTTGATACTTCTGCGTAGTTCGTTAGCCCTGCTGGTGCTCCAGGCAGCTTTGAAATCGTAGTCGTGCTCACGCAGGTTGCCGACTGACTCCGCACGGATACAACATGTCCAGACATCGCCATTAGGAGCGATCTGTGCAGATGCCACACCGGCCAGGCAAGGGATAACCTGGCGCTTCTCGGCCAGGGTACGCTTCACAATATCGTAGTACCGATCTCGAAACGCCTGCGTAATCCGCGAGACGCCACTAAACTCGGCCTTGCGAATGCCCTCTTGCAGGCGTTCAATCACGGGCTGATACTTCTGGATTGCCGGAGTGATGCCCATCCCTACCGTATCCAGCTCGACACGCTCTTCAGCAATCTCGCTGATGAAAGAGTCGGGCTTGAGTTCGTCACGTACAAAGGTATAGATACTCTCAAACTCGTCAATGTTGAAGTTTGAGATGACAGTATGCACACCCAACGTAAAGTTCTTATAGCGGCCCTTCAACGCTTTCAGTCCTGCGTAAGTGCGCATAGCGCGCTCAAAATTCCCTTTAACGCCACGCACGATATCGTGCTTTTCGCCAACGCCATCCAACGAAAGGTTGACAATGACATCGCTGGTGGGAGCAGCTTGCAAGACGCGCTCGATGCGACCAGGGATAATCTTATCCTGAATTCCATTAGTTGGGATGTTGATAATACCAGGACGACAATGCTGGTAGGCTAATCCGACCATCTCCGGCAGGTCTTTGCGCAGGGTCGGCTCACCACCACTAAAGGTGAACCAGTAGGCATCTCTGCCAATGGAAGCGAATGTCTTGTCGTACTCCTCAAGTGTGAAATCATCATTGGGACGCTGCCAGACATTGCACGTTTTACAACGAGAGTTGCAGCGATAACTCACGCTGATGGTAAAATTCATTGGGAGAGCAAGAGGTTTTCCAAGCGCATATGATGCTTGCATCTTGGCAATTTTCGGTAGGACTTCAAGCATGATTCTTTCCTTTCCCTTAAACTGGATATCAGGTTATTGGGAAGCCTTTTCTCGCACATCTTTAGTGTAGAGAAGTGCCTGGGAGAAGACCAGCTACAAACGTATCGGAAAAGAGCACTATCGGATTGTGTTGCAAAAGCTCTCTCCCAAAGGAGATATCCCCTGTCAGCAAACGGGTAGCGTCCTCATTGCGGGGACAAATGGCACATGGATGAGGTGGTTCTCACAATTCGCGGGAAACAATACCCTTTTTAGGGCATGGGTCACCACGAAAAAAGCCCGCTGCAAGGTGAGCTTTTTTCGTGGCGCGGGGTGGGTAGAGACGTTACGCTTTTTGACCCGCAATGTTTACAAGCCACGACACGCCAAACTTGTCGGTAAACGCACCGAACGTATCGCCCCATGGGGCTTTCTCAAGCGGCATTGTTACGTTGCCACCAGCCGAAAGCTTCTCGAAATAGCCTTTTAATTCTGCTTCGTTGTCACCACTCAGTGACATGCTATAGTTCGTCCCAGCGCTATACTCCATGCGGTCTGGAGTGTCGGAAGCCATAAATGTAATGCCATTATCAGCTTCCAACATGGAGTGCATGATCTTCTCGTCTTCGCTCGGATCTTGAGATGCGTGATATTCTTTGAAAGTACTCATCGTAAGCTTGCCACCAAAGACAGTTTTATAAAAGTACATGGCTTCGCGAGCGTTATCTCTAAAGCTAAGGTATGGGTTAAGTTTGGTTTGCATAGTTCCTCCTGGTTTAGTACTTGTTTTCGGCACTGAAATCCGGGCTCACTTACTGTGAGGATGAGCCCGGATTTCAGTGCCGAAAACAATAGTGAAGCTGCTAAGCACTTCTTTCTCAAAACCCTTGTCACCCCTCATACCACTGAGCCACGGGTGATCAACGTGGATAAAAACGCAGCGCGGCATTTTCTGCTCGGAGCTGTTTGAGTTTTTCGTCCCTGGTCGCGGCTACTCTAGCAGATCTCGGCTGCTGTTGGCAACTGCCTGGCCCTTCTGAACAGTTACGATTTTTACACGTATCCTGGTCCTACCTCGTGTTGGCCTAATAGGCCACTATGATCGTCAATGAGCAAAATGCGAATCGTCATAGGCATCCCCTTTCGAGAGAGGCTCTTCCCCTACGAAAGTATGAGAAGAAATCCATCCTTTGCGAGATGCGTTTAGCGTTGCCGAAAACTATACTTGCTCTATCAGCAGGTGCAAAGCTCTGCTTCCTATTGTACCATACCTGTTCTGCTCGCGACGCACAGGCAGAGACATGATCGGGCAGACAGACGAGGTTTTGATGAGTCGCGTTTGTGGAGAAACGAGGAACCACCGAGACGTTGTTGGCTGCCATTCGCCAGGCCGCTGGACAGATAGAAGAGCGTATCGAGGAAAGGAAGGTACCAGATGCAAAACAAGGCATCTCACACTATGCAGATTGCAGCGAGGAGAGCATTTCTGACTCAGGACCATCGTCTGGCGTTAGTCTGGCGGCTCCTCAGCTACCTGTTCTTTTTTCTTGTGGTGAATTTGCTTGCAAATGTAGTCAGAGTCGTATTACAGAATGTGGGTGTCCCGTCTGTCATCTGTCGGCTCGTCTTTACGCTCCTCTACATCAGTGGCATCCTTGGCCTGACCTACGTGTACCGTCGCTCTATCGACCGACGATCCTGGCAGGGCATTGCCCTTCCACCGCTTCACAAGCGTCTGCTTGATGTCACGGTCGGTGTGGTATTCGGCTTTTTGATCGTCGCGCTGGTGTTTGGGCTCGAGTATGCCACTGGCTGGATACATATCGTTGGATTCGAGGAGGGGGCAAGTGCTCTGACCTTCCTCGTCGATAGCTTGCTCTTGAGCCTCGCGTTTGGTGTGTGCGAAGAAATCTGCTTCCGGGGCTACCTCTTCCAGAACCTGGGCGAAGGCAGCCCAATTTGGATGGCAACCCTGGTGACGGGATTGATCTTCTGTGCCTTCCACTTGCTGGAAGTCGGTTTCGATACGCGAGGACTCTCGTTCCTCCTTTTTATCCTGCTGTTGAATGTCTTCCTGGTGCTCACACGTCTTCTGACACGATCACTCTGGTTAGCTATCGGCTTTCATACGGTCTTTGACTGGGTGGCAATCATTGTTGGCCTCGGCTCGGTCGTCTCGGCTGATCGTCACGTGCTTCATATTGAACGGACGGTCTCATTGGTGGCAGAAGACCTGCTGAGTATGTTCATTGTCGTGCCAGGCATGCTGCTGTTCCTGGTTTGGGCCCGGTGGAGCAATCGTCATCTCAGCTGGCGTGCCACGCTTGCTGAGGATGGTCAACCCCAGGCTAGCCAGGCACAACCCGGTCCTGTTGAGCAGGGAGCGTGAGCGGTCAAGGGAGAGGCACAGACAACTCTGTCTCAATGCCAGGCACCGTCTGTGCCGCCTTGCTCATCGTCTTCGCCAGGGGCCGTCTCAGGTACAGATCAGATCAAGTACCGCAACTCATTGAGGCACCGCGACCAGCAGAGACACCGCTGGCCCAGGTTTGAAGGTGCATAGTTCAGGGCGGCTACAAGAGCCGCCCTGAGAAAAGGAAGAACACATGAAAACGAATCTCTCTCGCACCATGGTTGGTGCTGTCCTGGCCTGCCTGCTCGCACTGCCGTTCACTGTGCTCTCTGTGTCGGCGACAGCACACTCAAATGAGCCAGACATTGCCAGCATCGATGCGTATGTGAGCGCACAGATGCAGGCCAATCACATTCCCGGCGTGGCCCTGGGCCTGGTCCACAACGACCAGGTCATGCACCTGCGCGGCTTCGGGGAGGCCTCCCAGAGCGGGCGAGCGGTCACCCCACACACCCCGTTCATTCTCGCCTCGGTGAGCAAATCCTTCACCGCGCTGGCGGTCATGCAACTGGTGGAGGCGGGCAAGATCGAGCTGGATGCGCCGGTGCAGCGCTATCTGCCGTGGTTCCGCGTCGCCGATCCGGTCGCCTCGGCCCGTATCACCGTGCGCCACCTCCTCTACCATACGAGTGGGATCCCGTCGTCGGGGTATGCCTGCGCGACGGACCGGGTCACGATGACCTTAGAGCAGTATGTGCGCAGTCTCGCCACACTCACTCTCGACCGACCGGTCGGCAGTCGCCCTAACTATTGCAGCACCAATTACGACGTGCTGGGACTCATCGTGCAAACGGTCTCGGGCGAGCCCTACGCCACCTACATGCAGCAGCACATCTTTGCCCCGCTCCAGATGCACGACAGTTTCGCCTCCGAGCAAGAGGCTAGGCGCGACGGGCTGGCACAGAGCTATCGGTGGTTCTTTGGGGTGCCCACCCCGATTGATTACTACAATCTGTCTAACGTTCCTGCAGGCTACCTGAGCTCCAGCGCCGAGGATATGACCCACTACCTGGTCGCGCAGATGAATGGGGGACGCTTTGGGTCGACTTCCATCCTCTCGTCGGCAGGGATAGCGACCATGCATGCGCCTGCGGTTCTACGAGAAGGGGGAAGCGGCTCGTATGGCATGGGCTGGGTCAATGGACCCCTCGCTGGGGTGCCCGCCATCTGGCACGATGGCAACAACGTCGTTGCCTCCACACGGCTGCTCATCGAGCCTCAGACCCACTGGGGCGCGATCCTGCTGGTGAACGGCAATAACTTGATTCCTGTAGACGGTGCGAACACGGCCCTCACGTCTCTGGCAGACGGAGTCACACGCCTGCTGACGGGGCAGACCCCCCAGGCTTCCACGAGCCTGACCACGTTCTACCTCATCTTCGATAGTATTCTCGTCGTGCTCTCCACCCTGGCGCTCTGGCCGCTCCTGCGCTTGCGACGCTGGTCCAGAAAGTTCGAGCAACGCCAGCCCCGGCGGCCCCAATTCCTGCGTCTTGGCCTCCGACTCACCTGGGACATCGCCTTGCCGCTGGCCATCTTGCTGGGCGTCTCACTGTTCGCGAGTTTGTTGGGCGCGACGTCGTGGGATTGGATCTTGCTCGGCTGGCCTGATCTGGGCTCGTGGATTCTCGCCATCTGCGCCCTCTTGCTGCTCACTGGCATCGTCAGGGCAGTGCTGGCGATCCGCGTGCTCCGACGCAAAGGCGCGGAGACGTCTCCGGTGGGAGCGTCCCCGAGCCCAGGTCTCACGTAAACCGTCCCATCAGCAATGAAGTGCTCTAGAAAGATCTCTCAAGAAATGCTGCATGAAACGTTTCTGAAACGTTTCATGCACTACGCTCAGACGTAGTCGTGTAAATGAGATCATTGGATGGCGGCAAGAGGGTAGAATTATCTGACGTAGTCTCAGCTTCCTTTTTCTCTTTCCTTCGCTATCACTGGGCTGATGTGGTGCGTCGCACTCATCATGTACTCCAATCTTTTCCATGCAGAGGCATGTCGTTTCCAGAAAAACATGTCTGCAGGCGAAGAACAAGACCATGTGAAAAGTGACAGGGGTCCTCTCTTATGAACGCCTTCCAATCCTTGCGCGAGCGCGATAACATAAAAAAAGCTGTCATTTTCTTTCCTCTCACCGCATTGTTGGCCACCGTTGCTGGACTGATCACCCACTTTGATGCGCCTGGTCATGCCACAGGACTTCCTGTAACCGATATGAGGATCTCGGGCATGGGTCATGACGGCACTACAAGCTGTGGCCGTCATCGGGTTTTTGTTGGCTTCACGGCTCAAAGAGGTCTCCTTTCAGCAACTGCGCCAGGAGTGAAGTTCAGGAAGTTCATGCCAGGAGAGGCGGCGGCCTTGACAACATCCGTAGCGACACACGACGTATACTTGCCAGAAGTTATTTTTTGTCGATGAATGAGCGAGCGAACAGCTGCAGCGACTCGAGTTTTGTTGCATCCTCGATCAGAGTATTCCTGTATATGAAGGAGGAGTTCTGTAACGTTCTGAGCTGGGGCAAGACCAGGCAACAGAATGCATGTACCTTTGCTATGGACCGATGAAAGGATAGACATCCATCTCATCATTAGGAGAGTACTTTTATGACAACCAATCTTCAGGTGAACGATCAATTTCCCGATATCGCCTTGCCGAATCACCAGAACGAGTTAACACGACTCACGCACTTCACGAAGCCCAGCCTCCTCGACACACACCTGGGATTCTTGGATGGCTATCCGCTGATCCTCGTCTTTTTTCGTGGGTTCTTCTGCCCACGCGATCAGCAGCAGATGAGGCAGTTGGTGGAGTTTCAGCACGAACTGGCCGTGAATTACGGCAGGCTTGTGTCTGTGAGTGCAGACCCACCACTCGTGCAGGCTGCGTTTCGGGCTGGCCTGGGGGCGCAGTGGACCTTCTTGTCGGACGAGCAACGGACCGTCATCAAGCAGATTGACATTCTGGACGAGACGGAAGGCGAATATGCCTATCGTGCGCAGCCGTATACGTTTGTGTTGCGGCCCGATTTGACCATCCACGCTATCTACAACGGATGGTACTTTGTGGGTCGTCCCACCAACGAAGAACTGCGGCACGACCTGCGCGCTATCATGGAAGCCCGCTCTGATTACCGCTACGAGGCGTATGACACGCCACAGGTGCGTCAAATCCGCATTCCTCAACAAGAGTGGGCTGATAGCGCACCCTTACTGGGAGCCAATGGTCTACCTGTAGCACGGGGAGTAATCCGTTGGTTCGATCCCAACGCGGGTATTGGCATGATCGCAAGAGATGAATCGGGAGAAGATGTGTTCTTTCACTTTACCGCTCTTCCTGGGCAGGGCTATCGCACTATCAAGCCAGGAATCCCGGTGAAGTTTGAGGTCGTCGAAAATAGCACTGGCCCGACTGCTCGTAATATTCATCAGATCAGGTAAATTGAGTATCAGCCTCCTGTGGACTTGAACCCTGCTTCCAGTTCCGAAATACCTCAAGCAGGAACTGCTTCGTCTCAGGAAAGACTGGTTCCTGCGCTAACTGGTGCAGCATGCCGACAGTTAGCCGTACCTGTTCAATATAGTTGGTACATCCAGGACAATCAGCGACGTGCTCCTTAAGCTGTTTGCGCAATCCTGGAAGCAGGACGTTTTCCAGATAGTCCGTCACCAACTCTACCACCTCTTTACAGGTGAGAGCATCGTCGATTGTCACGTTCGGGCTCCTTTCGCTGTGTTCACTTTCCATCGATTGGACGTGCTCAGGGGCACGTCAGGCCTGGATATGCCTTCAGCTTCTGTCGTTGTCCCGAGGAAAGCGTGACCAGTGTTCTTCGCATGATCGCTCTCGCCCATGCCTACCTTGCAACACCGATGGGGATTCATCAGACGAGCATATTTTATCCTATGAAGGACTGATCTGGCGCAACAGGCGCCAGAGTGAGCAGAATTTACGCTGTCTTCCTGAGCATCCCATCGGCGGGCATACATGGTGCGCTCACGTTCATGAACACACTCCGGTAGTGCGAGACGTGGAAGAGTTTGCCTGTCAGCACATCGCGCGCACCACCTGAAACGAGACGAAAGACTCCTACGGCCAGCAAAGCGCCAAGGGGTGGAGCCACCCAGTAGAGCCAGTGATAACGCCAGGACCAGGAAACCAGGGCAGGCCCAAAGCTTCGTGCTGGATTCAGACTGGTACCGGAGATGGGTGCTTCCAGCCACACCATCACCGCCACCAGAATCCATACCATGAGCGGCGTCCAACGCATGAGACGATGGCTACTCACAAAAAGAAAAATGGAGGATACGAGCAGAAAAGTCAAGCTCACCTCTGCCAGGAATACAACCCAAAGGGGATAAACTGCTCCGGGTACTGTCGTTCCATATCCTACACTGGCAGCATGTCCTCCCCAGACAAGCACCACCAGCAGTGAACCTATGATCGCACCGAGTAATTGACCAAGAATGTACCCTCCCAGGTCAAAATGATGCATCTTCCCCTGCATCCAGAACGCCAGCGATACGGCAGGATTGATATGACCACCACTGAGCTTCCCGAGCGGCGAAATGGCGACGAGCGCGCCACTTCCCGCAAACAATAGACCTGTGATGAGTCGACGGATACTTGTATCAGGGAGGACATGAGCCAGCGGTGAGCCTGTGCCAAAATCGAAGACAACTGCACTCACGCCGGCAAAGACAAGAAATGCTGTTCCAAGCAGTTCTGCTCCATATTCAAACCAGTGCAGTTGTTTCCACCAGACGTGATCGCGCATCGCTCTTTCCCTTTCTCAAGCACGCATTAGACTCCACGTTCTTAACTCTGGCAATTGTCACTCCGCTTGCGAGATGGCCCAGGCTGCATTCACGAGGCCGATGTGACTGAAGGCCTGCGGGAAGTTGCCCAGCAACTCGTTACTCGCCGGATCTACCTCCTCGGCGAGCAAGCCGACGTCATTGGCGTAGGCAATCGCCCCTTCGAAGGTCGTCCTGGCCTGCTCGACCTCCCCCGCCAGTGCCTGCGCCTGGGCAAGCCAGAACGTACAGAGCAGGAAGGTCCCTTCTGAGCCTTCCAGTCCATCGGATGCGCGGTAACGGTAGACCAGTCCATGCTCATCGGTGAGCCGCTCAGCGATCGCGTCTATGGTGGAGCGCATGTGTGGGTCGGTGGCGGGCAGAAACCCCACGATCGGCATCATCAGCGTGGAGGCATCCAGGTCATCGGAGCCAAAAGCCTGGGTGAACGCTCCAGCTTTCTCGCTCCAACCATACTTGAGGATGGCGTCGCGGATCTGCTCACGGGTTGCTGTCCAGGTATCGATCCTGTCCTGCGCATTCAATATATCGGCAATGGCGATAGCGCGGTCAAGTGCTACCCAACACATGAGCTTTGAGTACAGAAAATCCCTTGGGTCTCCACGCACCTCCCAGATGCCCTGGTCGCGCTCCTGCCAGCGCGCTGCCGCTGCATCGGCCACCTCGACCAGGAAGGTGCGCGTGACCTCGTCGAGTTCACTGAGCTGATCGCGTAGGCGGTGCGCCGCACCGAGGAGTTCACCGTAGACGTCGAGCTGTCGTTGGTTCCAGGCGCCGTTGCCGATGCGCACCGGTCGGCTACCACGCCATCCCGCCAGGTGGTTGAGTTCGCGCTCGCTCAGATCGCGCTCGCCACCGACTCCGAACATAATCTGAAGCTCCACACCTCGCCGGATCTGGGTAGCTACTGCACCAGCCATCCAGGAGAAGAACCAGTATGCCTCATCAGGGCAGGCTGCGACCCAGAGTGCTTCCAGCGTCAGGCTGGCGTCACGAATCCAGGTGTAGCGGTAATCCCAGTTGCGCTCTCCCCCGATGGACTCTGGCAAGGAGGTAGTGGGTGCGGCGACGATTGCTCCCGTGGGACGGAACATGAGCGCTTGCAGCACACGGCCACTGTGCTGGACGAGGTCCCGCCACGGTCCTTCATACCTCTGATGCAGGTCTGACCAGGTACGCCATCCCACAACGGTGTCATGCAGGTAATCGGTGATCGCTGCCTGAGTATACACCTCTGGAGTTTTCTCCCAGCTCGCCCGATGCTGTAGTGCAAAGTTCGCCTGCTCACCTGCCTGGAGGGTGAAGCGAGCGCGTGCAATCGAGCCTTCTATAGGCAACATCATCGGTGAGGAGAGGACCAGGACATCTGCTCCACCACGGGCGAGGATGCCTCCCTGAATAGGTCTCAGCAGAGGGAAGATGAGGCCGTATTCGAACCGGGGCGCATACTCAAGCGCTATCTCCACCGTGCCGCTCTGGCACGATACCGAGCGGAGCACTATTCCAGGCGAGTCGACGCCCAGTTCGTGTCCGCGCTCATTGCGCCCAATCGCCATCGCGTCGACCAGCACTGCGCTGCCCGTTGGAGTGCGCAAGGTCGTCTCAAGTGCCATCGTCCCTTCAATGTAGCGGCGGCTCACCTCAGTAGCACCGACCGCGTGGATTGACCAGTGCCCCGCTTGCTCGTCCAGCAGACGGGCAAAGACCGATGGCCCATCGAAGCGGGGAAAGCATAACCAATCGACAGAGCCGGCGCGGTTGACCAGCGCGGCTGAGCGACAGTCTGACAGTAAAGCATAATCGGCAATTGGCACATTACTCATGATCTCTCTCCTCTTCATAGGTAATCTCATACACCTTGTCTGTATGCTCGTTATTGAGGGAATGCTCAACGCAAAGCGGTCTACCTGCCCTCGGTCTGCTCGAGCAGCTTGGCAACCAATCCGGTCCAACCCGTCTGGTGGCTGGCACCGACGCCTCTACCAGTGTCGCCGTGAAAGTACTCGTAGAACAACGGGTAGTCGCGCCAGTGCGGGTCGGTCTGGAAGGTCTCGTTCGCGCCGAAGACCGGACGACGCCCGTCCTCTCCACGCAGGAAGATGTGCGTCAGCCGACACGAGAGTTGATCTGCGATCTGCCAGAGTGTCAGCTTCTGGCCGGACCCAGTGGGGCACTCCACCAGGAAATCGTCGCCGTAGTAGTGGTGGAATTTCTGGAGTGTTTCGATGAGCAAGAAGTTAATCGGAAACCAGATGGGCCCGCGCCAGTTGGAATTTCCGCCGAAGAGCCCACTGCTAGACTCACCCGGTTCGTACCTGACAACATACTCCATGCCATGCGCGCGGTAGACGTAGGGATGTTCCGCGTGGTACTTGCTGATCGCGCGGATGCCGTAATCGCTCAAAAACTCCTCCGGGTCGAGCATGCGCTTGAGTAGACGCTTCATGCGATGCCCACGCACCAGCGCCAGCAGGCGGCGCTCTTCCATCCCCGGTTCGTGCCAGCGTGAAACCAGGCTCGCCAGGTGCGGACGGTGCTCCAGAAACCATTCCAGCCGTTCCTTGAAGTCAGGGAGCGCATCCAGCAGACCCGGCTCGATCGTCTCCACGGCGAGCAGGGGAATAAACCCAACCAGCGAGCGAACCCTCAGCGGGACATGCGAGTCATCTGGCATATGCAGCACATCGTAGAAGAACTGGTCCTCTTCGTCCCACAGCGAGATGCCTTCTCCCGCAATGTTGTTGAGCGCGTCGGCGATGTAGAGAAAGTGCTCGAAAAACTTGGTGGCGACATCCTCATATGCCTTGTTCTCGCGGGCTAACTCCAGGGCAATCATGAGCATATTCAGGCAGTACATGCCCATCCAGGCAGTCCCATCGGATTGCTCCAGGTGACCCCCTGTCGGTAAGGGGGCGCTACGGTCGAAGACGCCGATGTTGTCCAGTCCCAGGAAACCTCCCTGGAAGACGTTGTGTCCTTCGCTGTCCTTGCGGTTCACCCACCAGGTGAAGTTGAGCAGGAGTTTGTGGAAGACCCGTTCCAGGAAAGCCCGGTCGGCCTTGCCGGTTGTGCGCTTCTCGATTTTGTAGACACGCCATGCTGCCCAGGCATGGACGGGTGGGTTCACATCCCCGAAGGCCCATTCGTAGGCTGGTAACTGACCGTTGGGATGCATGTACCACTCTCGTAAGAGCAGGATGAGCTGCTTCTTGGCAAAGTCCGAGTCCACCAACGCCAACGGAATGCAGTGGAACGCCAGGTCCCATGCAGCATACCAGGGATACTCCCAGGTATCGGGCATCGAGATGATTTCCGCATTGTTGAGATGCTGCCACTCGGCGTTGCGTCCAAATGTGTGCGAAGGCGGCGTGGGTGGCCCTGCCGGGTCGCCGTGAAGCCACATATCGACGTCGTAGTAGTAGAACTGCTTGCTCCACAGCAGGCCGGCGAAGGCCTGCCGCTGCACAGCGCGCGCATCCTCAGACAAATTTTTCGCGCCACATGTCATGTAAAAGCTATCGGCTTCCGTCTGCCGTGTCTCGAAGACCTTTTCAGCATCAGTAAAGGGTGCCTCGTGCCGGGTAGAGGACAGGCGCAGGAGAAGCGTCTCTGAGGCACCTGGGGCAAGAACAAGGGTGTAGTGCGCGGCGACCTTGGTCCCGGCATCATCTGGATTGACCGCCCCCTGGATGCTATTTACCACTGCATCGTGAATACCATCCTTGACGAAGGGCGATCGGTTAGGCACGCCCCATAGTCGCTGGGCATTGCTCTCGTTCTCCGTGAGGAGTAACGGGGGCCTGTCCTCGCAGGCAAGCCAGTATTCACCCAACGTCGCATGCACTGCATGGACCAGGCGATGCCCCCCGGTCTGATCCGGTAGTGAAGCTGCCTCTACGGAACGGAGTTCTGGGCGAAGGTTCTCATCGTCGTGGTCATATCCCCAGGCCCAGGTATTGCGGAACCAGAGCGTGGGTAGCAGGTGCAGCAATGCCGGATCTGGGCCATGATTGATAGCAGTGATGCGGATCAGGATATCTTCTGGATCGACTTTGGCATACTCGACGGTGACGTCGAAGTAGCGATCCTCTGCAAAAACGCCCGTGTCGATCAGTTCATATTCAGGTTCGCCGCGCCCACGACGGCGATTCTCGGCCACCAATTCAGCGTAAGGGAACGCGCGCTGCGGATATTTGTACAGGGCCTTCATATACGAATGGGTAGGGGTACTGTCAAGGAAATAGTAGTACTCCTTCACGTCCTCCCCGTGATTGCCTTCTGAGCCGGTCAGGCCGAAGAGGCGCTCCTTGAGGATGGAGTCGGCCCCATTCCACAGGCTGAGTGCGAAGCACAATCTGGACAGTTCGTCACTGATGCCCATGAGACCATCTTCGCCCCAGCGATACGTGCGAGAACGGGCGTGATCGTGTGGAAAGGAGTCCCATGCTGTGCCACCGGGTGAGTAATCCTCACGGACGGTACCCCACTGGCGTTCGCTGAGATACGGCCCCCAGCGATACCACGGTTTCATGTGCTTGTGTGCCTCGGCAAGTCTGAGACGTTCTGCATTCTTTTCCAGGGCTGGTGGTTGATCAATCGATTGGCTACTCACCATCTTTATCATCATCCTTTCGAACAAGGGCGGCCATGTATGCAAGGAGCATCCCTACATTTCTCGCGCGACCTCTATATAGACCTTGATAGCTTCCTTGTCCTGCGTGAGATGACGCAGCATCTCTGCATAGTTTTCCAGACCATTGACACGCGTGGTAAGCAACTTGTTCAGCCACCCAGGAAAGAAAGATTCGGCCTTGACCAGGTCATTCACGCCGCTGACGAAGTCGGCACGAGAGGCGTTAACGGTTCCAACCATCACTTTGTTCCCAAGCACGAAGCCCTGGTTGATCTTATCTGCGTTCACCTCGGCCGTCTTCTCTCCACCCGTCACACTCGAGAGCACGAGGACGCCATTTTTGCCAAGGGCCTCGGCCGCCTGAAAGGCCAGTGGACTGAAGCCCGAGGCTTCAAAGATGATGTCGAAGGGCCCATGCATCTCGCTTGCTTCGGGAAGCGTCGCCCGTTGTGAACTGACATAATGAGCGCCAAGCTCGGTGATGAGATCGCTGTTAAAGTAGGGCGGCAATCGACGCGAGTGGCAGGTTACCTCTACACCCCGCAGACGCATTGCCAGGGTCGCAAGTAAACCTATGGTTCCTGCACCAACAACCGCAGCGCGGCGTGGTTGCCAGACTTTCAAGCGCCTTTGGATTTCATAAGCCTGATTCAAGCCTTTCTCCGCAACAGTGAGCGGTTCTAGTAGCACACCGACTTCGCGCAGCGTGCTGGGGAGCGTGACTATATACGCTGCATCCTCGACGTAGTACTCGGTCAGATAACCATGGTGCAGGTTGATGCCGCGCTCATAGTAGACATCATCTGTTGTCATATCCTGGAGGCCTATTTGATCGTAAATGCTATGTCCTGGTCGACGTACCGTCGCCACGACAAACGTTCCCGGTTTGATCGTATCCGGCACGTTTTGGCCGACCTCTACCACCTGGCCGAAGTTTTCGTGACCAGTAATGAGGAACTTCTCACCCTCCGGCGCGTTACCGTATTCCGCCGCATTGATTTCCTTGTCTGTGCCGTCAACACCCACTCGCAGCACTTTCACTAAGACCCCTCGTCCATGTGGAATGTCGGTAACTTGCGGTACCGGTATATCTTCTAAATGCATCGAATTCGGTTTGCCGGGATAGACTGCTATTGCTTTCATCGTTTGCCCTCTCTTTCAGCGTTTCATCATAGGTATTCTCGTACTGGACGGCCACAAGCAGCATGACCAGCCAGGAAGGACTGAGCACGCAAGCGATAGTCGGTATCTTGATCGAGGAAGGGGCATCGGCACTGACACACTCATCCAAGATCCTTCCCACTTGCCGTGCTTGTGTACCTCTTATGGTCTTGCAAGACGTCGATTCGTTACACTTAGATCGATTCTCATTCCTGCCTGTTACGTACTTGTCAACCTGCTCTCCAATCAAAAACCCTTTCGGAAGGCGGCCCAGATGGTGGTTGAGCCAGGTCGAAACCGAAGAACTCCTGTGTCTGCTGCCTGAACAAGACATCAAATGGCTCCTGCGATGTTGCTAAACCCTGTAATGCTTGTGCAATAACTGCGGCCTCAATGTAGAGTATCGCCATATCGCCCTGGGGAGTTTGTTGAAGGAACGAGGCTTCCCCCGTTATTCCCAGGCGCTTTCGCGATGCCTGGAACTCGCTCAGACGTGCGCCCGCCATTTCCTGAACCCAATGCTTCCAGGCTTCCGTTTTGCCGGGCAGGAGTGGAAGGGCCATTGCTAGTGATGCCATTGTGTCGATCTCCTTTCTTTGTGAGAAACGTCTCGTGGTTTTCTGTTCCCAAATCACACCTTCTTCCAATTACGAATTACAAAAGATCTCATGCAGCCTACTCTTCTTCGAAGTACTTCTCAAGTATGCCGCGTACCTTCGAGCGTGCGCGATGAAGAAGCACCCGCTGATTGCCCTCGGAAATGCCGAGGAAGGTACAGGCTTCAACTGAGGTCCATCCCTCAATGTCGCGCAAGATGATAATCTCCCGCTGAGCGGGCGGTAACACTTCGATCGCTCGATCAATGCACGCACGTGTTTCCTGCGAAAGCAGGCGATTCTCGGGCATTTCCTCCCAATTGGCGGGGAACGAGATCCAATGACCGGGCCATTGGTGATCGGCTGGAAAGAAGCGATCGGGATCGACCGCAGGTTCATCGTGATCGGCGCCCATGTCTGAGAACGAAGAGAAGGGCATACTGCGCCCTTCGCGCTGGGCACGTGTTTTGGCACAGTTGGTGAGAATACGAAACATCCAGGTCTTCAGGGAGGATCGTCCCTCGAAGCGGTTGAGCCCCTCAAGGACCGCCATCCACGTTTCCTGGACTACTTCCTCGGCCACTGCCCAGGCCGTCACGTAGACCATGGCAAGACGCAGCATGGCGGTCGCATAACGGTCGACCAATGCCTCAAAAGCAGCCTCATTGCCACCGCGTAACTGCTCGATCAGAGAGAGGTCTTCATCAGGAGCCACCACGCCTGCCAGGTTTGTTCCGGTGATTGTGTGCTGGACGATGGCCATGTCAAATAGATGTTCCCCCTGATACGTTCCTTTGCTCATCACGGCTCCTCCTTTCGGTTGTGTTCAGGTTGTGCGTGAGAGATTCTCGATATACGGGACAATAACCCCGGATATCCGTCTTACTCTACGATGGTTTACTCAACGTCTTCTTTATTCTTCTATTTCAAAGTGTTGGGTCCGTCTCAATGCGCAAGACCGAGATCAACGTCAAGTTCAAGTTGTATACTTTTACGAGCAAACTGTGCAGCGCAGCCTGATCCACCAGCGGGCCAGAGATGATGGCGTCACCGTTTGCCTCGTTGTTTATCGTCATCCCATCAAACCACACCGACCAACGCTGATCGAGATGCCCTTTGACGCGAATTTCGTAAAGCATCATCACTCCTCCTTCCCGGTACTACTTCTTGACCGTGATGGTGTCCAGGAGGAGTGTAGTTGAAAGAAGAGGCGAAGACAGTAGTCCAAAGGAGTAATTGCAGGGTTACTTTTTTCAGGGGTTGTAGGGTCGTGGGTGAGAGACGGATAACCTCCAGAGGGGATGCTGGATCTCAGAGAGAAGATACAGTGTTTTGTGTGGCAAAGACGTAGAAGATACGCCAGCTTCGGCTCACACCTGCTCACCCACTCCCGTCAAGAGATTGAGGGTTCTGGCACGGGCTACGGCCTGGGCACGGTTTTGCACCCCCAGTTTGCCACAGAGGTTTAGAATGTGTTTCTTGACCGTGTTGATGCTAAGTACCAGGTGAGTTGCGATCTCACGGTTGGATGCGCCAACCAGGAGCAGCCGCAGCACCTCACGCTCGCGTGCAGTAAGCGGTTCCACCAGCGGGCTAGAGCGCAAGGAAGGGAGATCGGAAACCGCACTTCTCGGTTCACCTGCTGCTCCCAGCAGGGTCATGACGTATCCTGGCGCCACCTTGTGCTTATGAGCCTGGCGCAGCAAAGCTACCATCGGCGTACCCTCATCCAGGAAGAGGCGCATGTACCCCTCCGGTTCTGCTAAAAGCAATGCACGACCGAGAGCAGTTAAAGCCTCTGTGTGGAGCCCCTGTGCCTGTAATGCTAATGCGCGGAGGAGGAGGATTTCCAGTATACTCCTCATGCGCATCTTTGCCTCGGCATCCTCTTGCAGCCGCTCCAGCAAGGCCAGCGCCTGCGAGAGAAACGGACTTGCTGGATGCTCTCGCCCCTGGGCATTGCGTACCCGTACCAGTGTCAGGTACTCCTGCTCACGAGGGTAGCTCAGGTTGGAAGCCTCAGACAAACCATGTGTCTCTGCCCAGTGAATGGCAGCCGCCAGGTTGCCCTGCGCTAGCTCTACCTGCGCCCGCACCGCTGCCCCGTGAGCCAGGAGGGCGGGGGCAAAGCCGCGCTGCTCAGCCACCTGAGTGAACGCATCGAGCGTTGCGAGTGCCTGGTTGCTCTCCCCACGAGCTTGTTGGAGGCGAGCCAGGGCAAGGTAGCCCCGCGTGATCATCTCGGCGTCCGCGGTCGCCGTTTCCTTGACCAGGCCCATACCCTGCACCAACTGCTGCTCGGCCCTGTCTTGCTGGTTCCACTCACGCTGCAAATCGCCCAGAATGAAGTAGTAGTCTGCACCGTTGATCAGGGCCTGCAGTCCCCCGTGCCCCGGTGCCAACTGCGCTGCCTGCTCAATGGTGATGGCAGCCTGGCGCAGCCTTCCCTGCAACATCTGTAGCCGGGCCAGATTGGAGATACTTCTCATGGTTGTCGGGAGGTTGCCCAGGGCGCGCACGGATGCCACCGTCGTCTCGACAAAGCGCTCTGCCGCAGGTGTCATATCCCCATCCACAAGATAGGCATTGGCCGCAGTCACAAGAGCACTCGCATGTAACATGAGCGTGAGGGACATCTCCTTCGTCTCTGGCAACAGCTCGAGTGCCTGGTACGCAAGAGGGACACAACGTTCGTGATCGCCCACGAGACGAGCCAGTTGGCTGCGGAACGCGGCCACCTGGCCCTGGATGGTACGTCGCTGTTCGGCAGGGATATTCTCCTGAAGACACCGTTCGGCATCCTGCAAGCGAACCGAAGACTTCCCTAGCTGATGCGTGAGCATCAGCGTGATGGCATGCATGAGGCAGAGGGAGGGTTGGGTACGGACGAGCGCATCGGGCAGCCTGTTCAGCCAGCCGAGCAACGCCTGGAACTGACTGGGAAAGTTGGTCAACTGGGCGTACTGTTCGATCAAGCGAGCAGCGTGCTCGACATCAGGAATGGCCAGCGCATGGGTGACCGCCTCGTCGAACAACTCGTGTTGCTCGTACCAGCCACTGGCCCGGCGGTGGAGCTCAGGAACCACTAACGGCTGTTGTTGCTGCAAACGACTGCGCAACACTTCAGCAAACAAATGATGGTAGCGATACCACTGCCGTTCCTCGTCGAGTGCGACGAGGAACAGGTTGCTCCGCTCTACATGCTCTAGCAGCCGCTGGCTATCCTCTCTTCCACGCACAGCATCGCAGAGCGGCCCACTGAGGCGATCCAGCAGGCAAGTCTGTAATAAAAAGTCCTGGACTTCTTCTGGTTGCCGCGAGAGGACTTCTTCGACCAGGTAATCCACCACGTAGCGATGGCTGCCCGTAAAGGAGGCGATGAAGCTCGCTACATCGTCTCGCCCTTGCAGGGAGAGGGCGGCCAGGTGCAGCCCGGCAATCCAACCCTCCGTGCGCGCCTCCAGGGCGGTTACCTGCTCTGCTGAAAGCGAGAGCCCCATTACCTCCGTGAGAAAGGCGGTGGTTTCCTCAGCAGTGAAGCGTAAGTTAGCGGCACGCAGCTCGGTCAAAGCACTGCGCGCACGCAGACGTGCCAGGGGCAGGAGTGGGTCGCTTCGACTGGCGATGACCAGGTGCACGTTCGGTGGCAGGTGCTCCACGAGATACGTGAGCGCATTGTGGATGGGTTGAGCCACGATGAGGTGGTAGTCGTCCAACACCAGCACGGTCTCCATGGGGAGCTGGATCAGGGCGTTCAGCAGGGACGTGAGTACGTCCTCGATCGGTGGTGACGATGCGGCGTACATCAGTGCCAGGGTCGTCTCGCCCACACCCGGGTGCAGCGTATTGAGCGCGCTGATGATATACGTCCAGAAGCGGATGGGGTCATTATCGCCTTCATCGAGCGAGACCCAGGCACTGCGGCTGGCATCAGCATGCCAGGCACTGAGCAAGGTCGTCTTGCCCCAGCCAGCAGGGGCAACGATGAGAGTAAGTGTGCCCCTCTTTGCGGCGTTCAATCGTTCCATCAGTCGCGGGCGCGTGACCATGTTCAGGCGGGGGGGTGGCACGGAGATCTTCGTCGTGAGCAGATGGAGGGACGGCGTGCTAATAGCCGAGGAGGGCGGAGTGGCTGCGGGAGGTTGAGGAGAACTGAGCATATCGGATGGGCGCGGACTCGTTGCACCCGCCGCCGAGAGCACGGTGGCCGCTTCATGCAGCCGCGGAAGAGTGAGTTCCTCGGACTTGCCGAGGTAAGCTTTGTGGAGGCGACCGGACTGGGAGCGGTAGGCATACCAGTACCAGGTGCCATGCCGCTCTTCGCGCCGGGCGGTCAAGGTACCCTGGGGGCTGGAAAAGGCAAAAGAGCGCGGAGCTGGCTCATTGAGCCACGCAGACCAGGCCTCTGAGCCAACCTGAATCGGCGTGAAGCTAGCATGTGCACTCTCAGGTGGTAGCAGGTGATTATCAATCACCCGTGGAATAGCATGACGTGCCATCTCCTATGCACCTCCTTATTCAGCGAATACTGGCACAAACCAGCGGTGCCAGCGTCATGTTCTCTCCGTTCCTGGTCGCTGAGGGCGAACCGTGTAGCCGCTAATCTGCTCGAAGGCATGAGCGGCGCGCAGCACGGTCGCGTCTTCTCCCCTCCTGCCCACCAGCATCATGCCGACGGGTAAGCCTTCTATGAGACCGCAAGGCACCGTCATGACAGGATGACCCGTGACGTTGAAGGGGCAGCTGTTGGCATTCAACCCTCCGTTCATCCCCGAGGCTCGTGCGACCTTTTCTTCAAGTGGGGCATCGCCAGGTGGTAGCATTGGTGCTTTCATGGGCGTCGTTGGCATGACCAGCAGATCAACGGCCTGCAGGGCGTCATCGTAGGCGGCAGTAAGCGTGCGGGTCAGGTTTTGCGCCCTGGCATAGTAGCGCCCGTGATACTCGTCTTGCATGTACTGGCCCAGCAGCGTAACTAACTTGAGGGTCTCGAAGAAGTCATCTGCCCTGGTGATGCGTCCCTGTGCGAAGGCATCCAGGAGCGAGAGGCTGTAATGCCCTTTCCAATTGGTGCCCATGCTATTGCCGCGCACCATGAGCATCGCCGACCCCTCCACCTTGATGGCATTCCAGATATGTTTGCCATCGCGGTGCATGGGAATAGAGAGTGTGCTGACCTGGGAACCGACTTCAGAGAAGCGATGCGAGGCTTTCTCAACCAATTCATCTGCATCTTTCTCGGATAGCTCAGGCCATCCAAAACCCTCGCTCACTATGCCGACACGTATCCCTTCTGTATCGTTGCGCAGGGCGCTTGTATACGCCTCAGGCTTGACTCCGTACTGGCGCGGATCAAGCCCGTCCTCGCCCGCGACCACTTCGAGCAGCAAGGCCACATCGGCAGTCGTTGCGGCAATCGGACCGGTATGGTCTAGCGTCAGTTCGATAGGAAAGACACCTGTATAGGGGACAAGGCCATAGGTAGGTTTGAGACCATACGCGCCGCACCAGCAACTCGGGATGGTAATCGAGCCGCCCTGGTCGCCTCCGATCGCCATATCGCACTCACCTGCGACGACCAGGGCGGCACTGCCACTGGATGAGCCGCCTGCCGAGTAAGCGGGATGGTGTGGGTTCAGCACCGGCCCTGTATCGGCGGTGAAGCTACTGCCTGAGAAGCAGAGACTCTCGCACACAGCCTTCCCAACGATTTCGCCGCCCGCATCAAGGATGCGCGTCACGATGGTGGCATCGAATTCCGGGACATACCCCTCGAGCACCGAGGACCCATTCATCATCGGCACGCCCGCGACACAGACGTTATCCTTGATCGCGATACGTTTCCCGGCCAGGGGGCCACGCGCTGCTCCTTTGATGGAACACTGCTGATACCAGGCGTTCAGCGGATTCTCTTCTGCCGTGGGACGATAGCCGCCAGTTCGTGCATAGCGCACCGGAAGTGCGGGTTCGGGGAGCTGATCAATGCGACGATACGACTCAAAGATTGCACTCATCAAACCCCGAAACGATTCGAGGTCTGCATCGTTTAAATGCATCCCATACATATGTGCGATTTCGCGTAATTGGCCAATGGTGGGTTTTGCTGGCATAGCGAACTCCCTTCCTTCATCCTGAACAATGCAGAATGCCCATCCGTGTAAAGCGACAAAGAGGAATAACCCACAGAATTACCTACATCTGAACAAGCAATTACCCACAGTATACTACATGATGGTACTCTCTTGTCGAGGTTAGGCACTCCTGTTTGAGCATCCATACCACCCATGAGCTACCAACAGAATCTTGTAACGTTTTGGCTATTTAGGAGACGGCTTGCTTGAGGATTTTCTGGGGAAGAGCGATGTGATCACCTATTTTGGAAGTTGGGGTAGCCATGATTGTGCCTCCTAACCTTTCTGGCCCCACCTTACCCAGGTTCTTGTAAGGACATACGTGGAACCTTTGGACGGACCTGCAACGCCTGCCATAAGCAGACCATTGCAAAAGTGAGGGTGATCACATAGGGCATTAGTGACCAGAGGCCAACGCGCTCAGCCAGCATTCCTGCCAACCAGGGGCATATGGCTGCACCCACACTCCCTAAGCTCACCATGAAGCCAATAGCACTTGGGAGAATGCGGCTGGACACTTTGTTCGATATCAGGGCAATCGTAGTTGGATAGATTGGGCCAAAGCTGAAGCCGATCAACCCTAGACCAACTGCAGAGACCGCATAGAACGGCAACAACCAGACCAAAAGCACACCAACGACTACCCCTATCAGACACCCCTGTATCAATCGCGCACTCCCTACCCGCAGTGCTACTCGCGCGAGCGTCAGACGTCCAAGTGTGAGCCCTATCCAGTAGCCACTGACCATCCAGCCCGCCAGGAGGATAGATGCATGCTGTTCCTCTGTCAGAAAACTGTAGCTCCAACTGCCTACACTTACCTCAGCTCCCACGTAGATGAGCATGAAAAGAGCCGCGATCCAGACGAAGGGCACTTTGAGAGCGGCCACAAGGACATTGTTTTTGGGCTTCGTCGCCACGTCTTCTGGGGATGAGATGTTCTGATCCTTGAAGACCAACTGAAAGCCAATCAACAATACCAGGCTCATCCCGATCCACACGATATAGACACTATTCCAACCCCATCTCATTGCCAGGAAAGCAGATGCGATCACTGGGCCAAGTAATGCTCCAGTTCCATAAAAAGCGTGCAGATAATTCAGGAGAGCGGCATTGCGAGGCATGCTTGCGATATAGGTGTTCAGGCCGGCATCGATGATGGCTACTCCGAAACCGAGTGGCAGCATCATGATCAGCACTATGACATAAGATGGCATGAGACTGAGGGCTCCCACACCGAGGAGGAAGCTTGCAACACCTAACACCAGGAAGCGTCGATTCCCCAACTTCTCCACGAGAAGTCCACTATTGAAAGCAGCGATGAGATAGCCAATGGTTTGAAATAGAAAGAGCAAACCAATCGTCGCTTTATCAACACCATAATGCAGACGCATGCTTGGGATGAGAACGCCCAATGCGCCATCATTTGCACCGATCAAAATGAAAGCGGAGAATGCGAACCCGACTTGCAGATGAGCAAGCTTGAGGCGTTTTGCATTGATACCGAGAACTCGGGCCTCTACAGCGGAAGCACCCTGAGATTGGGAATCGATGTTTGCTGTTATTTCTAGATGCTCTTTCGTGTGCATGTCTGTATTTATCTTCGTATCCTTTCCGTTCCAGATGAGAAGGAACCAATGCATCGTTGCCCACACGGCAATGTTGGAGTCCCCTTCACGTATCCTCAGTAATTTCTTCTGCACCTCAATCATACCGTCCTGAAGGACATCGATTCGTTACACTTGCATGGAATCTGAGGGTAAGAGAGGTGAACAAGCCAGGGGGAACACTCTCAAGAGGTCTTCAACCTCACCGGCTCCTCTCCGTGATTTTAGAGTGTAACGAATGGACGAGTGACGAGACTACGACACTGAAGTAGCAATTGAAAGACTTCACGGCCATTATGCTCATGTAGGGACGTCTCTTCTGGGCAAAGATGCCCCAAATAAGCGACTCTACGTCAATCCGACGCTTCCCGCGTGGTTCTCGGAAGTCGTGTTGCGGAATCTGCGCGTCGGTCCTTGCATGTTCACTCTGCACTTCTGGCGCGAGGGAGAGCGCTCTCACTGGGAAGTGGTGAACATGGCCGTTGATTCAGGGGTAGCACAAGAAGACATGATCCAGGTCATGGACGAACAGGCTGTGCTCATCGGCGTGGATTTGAAGAAGGACTTCAACATCCTGCATCGTGCCTATAATGATTCGCAAGGGGTGACAGCCCAGTTCAATAAGCACTTGCTGGTGCGTATGAACCAGGAACTGGACGCCAACTTCCAGTTGAATCAATTTGGGCACTATGCCTTCTATAATCCGGGGCAGAGTCGCATCGAGATGCATCTGGTGAGTCTGAAAAACCAGACGGTTCGCATTGGGGGCAGTGAGATTTCCTTCAAACTGGGCGAAAGCATCTGGACAGAGAGTTCGTACAAATATACGCTCGAGGAGTTTGCACAATTTGCGGCAACTGCAGGCTTTACCGTCGAGCGGGTATGGACAGACCCCCGAAAGTTGTTCAGTGTGCAGTATCTCAGGGTCATGTAACTTCAGCAGATGAGGAAGCATATCTTGTAGGGATCTAGCAGACTGTGTATGAGAAAGGAGCAGGAAGCGGCCAACACGCGGAACAGACTGGTGCCGTTGAGGCGTACGGGAAGCATGGATGAAACGTCAAAACGACGAAGGAAAGGGGAGCAATAGAACCTATTGCTCCCCCTTCGCTATTTTTCCATGTACTCTCAGGCTTTGCAACAACCCTACATAATCGCCCGGACCTCTCGCGATTTCAGCATATCAGGACAAGGTCAGCGGAATAAGCACCTCTTCATCATCATGCAAGAGGGTGAATCCTCCAGTCGCGAAGTTTGGCACATCCTTGAGGACTGCCTGCCCTTCGGGAGTGGTAAGCGTGGCGTTCAGCGCTGCGCGAGAGTCTGTATAGATCGCAGTGATCAGATAGTACGGGGCCTTCTCTCCGTTGTCACCAGCGTCGAGCTTTCCTATCGTCAGCCCCCTGATCCCTTTGAGCTTGCTGGTAAGAGGGAGATGGACCTCGTGGTAATGGCGGTCGAACGCGGTTGAATCTTTGGGATATCCAAAGAGGATCGTGGTTTTGTGCATGGGTGTTTTTCTTTCTTTCGTCTCGGGCCGGGCATCATCAAGGATACCCGCTAACTGTACGACTTCTCTTTTGTTTCACGCTTCACGGCACTACACCGCAGTACGCTTTCCATCCCCATCTGACTGGGTGTTTCCTTTTTGGTGTGTATCTCGGTTCTCACTTCTGCCCACTGGCTTACTGATCGAGGGTCGAGAACAGATTATTCAGCGACTCGGCCAGCGTCGGATGAGCAAAGACGCCATCACGCAGGACGGTATAGGGGACCTTGCCGATCATTGCCACTTCCAGGACGGCCATGATCTCGCCGCCTTCAATGCCCAGGACGGCAGCGCCGAGAATCTGGCCTGTATCGGCATCCACCACCGCTTTCATGAAACCGCGGGACTCGTCCATTTCTAGTGCGCGGGCCACATAATTCATCGGCATCCTGGCGACCTGAATGTTTCGGCCCTGAGCCCGTGCATCCATTTCGCTCAATCCGACGCGGCCTAGTTGTGGATCAATGAACACGGTGTAGGGGACCAGCCGTTCGTGTATGCTGGCACTCCCCTTCTCAAGGAGATTGGTGCGAATGATGCGGAAATCATCGTAGGAGATATGCGTGAAGGCTGGCCCACCCTTGATATCGCCGAGTGCATAGATACCCGGTACGTTGGTCTCCAACCGCTCGTTCACCTGAATGAAACCGCGTTTATCTGTCTGTACCCCGGCTGCATCCAGATTGAGCCAATCGGTATTGGGCACCCGTCCGGCTGCCATAAGCAAGTGCGATCCGTTGAGGGTACGTTCCCCCATCTTCGTCTGCACCGTCAATTGAATATTTCCCTGAGAGAGCTGTTTCACACTCACAGGCTTTGTTTCTAGCAAGACTTCTAAGCCGTCCTCGCGCATGATGTTCGCCACCTCCTCGGCCACATCTGGGTCTTCACGGGCCAGGAGATTCGCTCCTCGTTGTATCACAGTGACCTGGCTGCCGAAGCGACGAAACATCTGGCCAAATTCCAACCCAATGTATCCCCCACCCACGACCAGGAGATGTTCGGGCACGGTATCCAATTCCATGATCGAGGTCGAATCGAGCGTGGCTACCTCTTCTATGCCAGTCATAGATGGCTTTGCTGGTCGGGCCCCAGCGTTGATGAGGATCGTACTGGCGGTGAGTTGACGGGTCTCGCCGTTGTTGAGCCGTACTTCCAGGGTCTTCGGGCCTGTAAAGGCCGCCTCTCCCATCAGGAGTTCCACACCTTCAGTGTTTTCAATGCGACGCTGGCCGCTCGTGCGAAAGCTCTCGACAATATCTCGCTTGCGTTGACGCACTTTGCTCATATCGATGACTACTGGACCGGTCTGTACACCATAATCCGCGCCTCGGCGCGCTAAATAGGCCACGCGACCGCTGGCAACCATGGTCTTAGTAGGTGTGCAGCCTTCGTTAATACACGTGCCACCAACGTGTACCCGCTCGATAAGAACAGTCTTCCACCCGGTTCGTGCCAGGGTGGTAGAAAGCGGCCCTCCCGCCTGACCAGCACCAATTACAATCGCGTCATAGTGTGTTGTTGGAGTCATCTACTTTCATCTCCCTGTGTAGTGTCTCGTGTACTAAGCGTACTTTCTCATAGCACATGGTCATTTCTTCCATCGATTCGTTACACATCAGAGGAAATGTGAGGGAAAATGATTCAATGGAGCCAGGCTGAAGTGTGCCTTACTGTAGCTGGAACCTCGCTGAAAAACCTCCACTTTGCTAAGCTGTAACGAATAGACGCGAACTGAGACTATTTCGCTGAAGAAGTACCTGGAGAGTTACCACCTGGATGAGAGGTTGCCATGCCGAATGTTTCGTTCTCTGGATTGCTCATTGTCGCCATCGTTGCTTTCCTGGCACCGCTCCTGCTTGATCTTACTCCGGCACGTCGTTTACCCGCAATTGTGCTCGAGATAGTAGCCGGTATCAGCATTGGCCCCTCTGTGCTTGGTTGGGTCAAGGTCGATCTGCCGATTTCAATTCTCTCAGTGCTTGGACTCGCCTTTCTCCTCTTTCTCGCCGGGTTGGAGGTCGAACTTGAGAGGTTACGAGGTCGTCTGCTGGTATTCGTTGGCTCGGGTTTCCTACTTTCATCGGGCCTGGCATTGCTGGTCGGTTATGGGCTCTATGTAGCCGGGCAGGTGGTGTCACCGCTGCTCATTGCAATTATCCTGGTCGCAACCGGATTAGGGATCGTCATTCCGGTGCTGAAGGACGCAGGTGAAAGCTCCTCGGACTTTGGGCAACTCGTCGTTGCTGGTGCTATGTTCGCTGAATTTGGCTCGATTATCCTTCTCTCGCTCTTCTTCTCACGTGAAGCTACCAGCACCGCTACAAAACTGGTATTACTTGGAGGTTTCGTACTGCTGGCTGTTGGCTTTGCCTTCGTCGTGCTCCGCCTGGAGCGATCGATGCGCATAGCAGCAGTGCTGCTGCGCCTCCAGGACACAACTGCGCAGATTCGTGTTCGTGGTGCCTTCATGCTGTTGGTTGCTTTCGTTGCGCTGGCCTCACTCCTCGGACTCGAAACCATTCTTGGAGCATTTGTAGCAGGTGTGATTCTGAGATTAGTCGATGGAGATCAGATGATGACGCACCCGCAATTTCGCCAGAAGCTTGAGGCCATCGGCTTTGGGGTCTTTATTCCGGTTTTTTTCGTAACGAGCGGCATTCGGTTCGACCTGGCTGCGCTCTTCTCAAGTCCGTCGACTATTTTGCGCGTACCAGTATTCCTTGTGGCGTTGTTGCTTGTCAGGGGTGTGCCCGCTCTGCTCTATCGTCCACTCGTCGGCAGTCGGCGGGCAGTCGTGGCAGGACTCTTGCAGGCAACATCGCTTTCGTTCATCGTTGCGGCATCGCAGATCGGCATGGAACTCGGCCTGATTACAAAGGCGACAGGCGCAGCCCTCATAGCCGCTGGATTGCTCTCGGTTCTCATCTTCCCTCTGCTTGCTCTCACCGTCTTACGTCGTGCTG